>Ga0268266_10007280_pt1 | contig 10007 bp, 11 predicted proteins | sample KBSS13metaG_FD_190356 | JGI IMG/M metagenome (GOLD analysis project Ga0268266, IMG submission 190356) | Switchgrass rhizosphere microbial communities from Kellogg Biological Station, Michigan, USA - KBS S1-3 metaG (SPAdes) (version 2) | ecosystem: Host-associated > Plants > Roots > Rhizosphere... | reverse complement strand
CACGCAGCTCGTCGGCGGGACGGTGATCGCGAGCGAAGGCATCACCGTGATGGGCCTCGTCCCGCCTGGGCACAAGGTGGCGGTGCACGCGATCGCGCCGGGCGAGCCGGTGCGGCGCTACAACCAGATCATCGGCACCGCGAAGCAGCCGATCGCCGCCGGCCAGCACGTGCACACGCACAACCTGGAGTTCAGCAGCTTCGCGCGCGACTACGCGCCGACGACCGGCGCGCATCCGACGCAATACGTCGACCAGCCCGCGACGTTCATGGGCATCCGGCGCGCCGATGGCCGCATCGCGACGCGCAACTACGTCGGCATCCTGACCTCGGTGAACTGCTCGGCGACGGTCGCTCGCGCGATCGCCGACCGGTTCCGGCGCGACATCCATCCCGAGGCGCTCGCGAAATACCCGAACGTCGACGGCGTGATCGCACTGACGCACGGCGCAGGCTGCGCGACCGACAGCCAGGGCGAGCCGCTGCAGGTGCTGCGGCGCACGCTGGGCGGCTATGCGAGGCATGCGAACTTCGCCTCCATCCTCGTCGTCGGCCTCGGCTGCGAGACGAACCAGATCTCGGGGCTGATGGAGCAGGAGAGCCTGTCGACCGGCACGCAGTTCCACACCTTCAACATCCAGGACACGGGCGGCACCGCGAAGACCGTGGCGCACGGCGTCGAGCTGGTGCAGTGGCTGCTCGAGGAGGCGAACCGCGTGAAGCGCGAGCCGATCAGCGCGGCCCACATCACCGTCGGGCTGCAGTGCGGCGGCTCGGATGGCTACTCGGGCATCAGCGCGAACCCGGCGCTGGGCGCGGCGGTCGATCGGCTCGTGCGGCATGGCGGTACTGCGATCCTGTCCGAGACGCCCGAGATCTACGGCGGCGAGCATTTGCTGACGCGGCGCGCGGTCAGCACCGATGTCGCCGACAAGCTGATCCGCCGCATCCAATGGTGGGAGCGCTACACCGCGCGCAACGATCAGGAGATGGACAACAACCCGTCGGCGGGCAACAAGGCCGGCGGGCTCACGACGATCCTCGAGAAGAGTCTCGGCGCGATCGCGAAGAGCGGCACGACCAACCTGACCGATGTATTCGAGTACGCGCAGCCGGTCACGACCAAAGGCCTGGTGTTCATGGACACGCCGGGCTACGACCCGGTCAGCGCGACCGGCCAGGTCGCCGGCGGCGCGAACCTGATCTGCTTCACGACTGGCCGCGGCTCGGCGTACGGCTGCGCGCCGTCGCCCTCGCTGAAGTTGTCGACCAACACGGCGCTCTGGGTCAAGCAGGAAGACGACATCGACATCAACTGCGGCGAGGTCATCGACGGCAGCAGCAGCGTGGACGCGATGGGCGAGCGCATCTTCCGGCTCATGCTCGCGACGGCCTCGGGAGCGAAGACCAAGAGCGAAATGCACGGCTACGGGCAGAACGAGTTCGTGCCGTGGGCACTCGGGGCGGTGATGTAGGCAAGAGGTGACGCCGATGACGGCCGCGGGTGCATCGTCGTTCGATCTGCAGCGCTTTGTCGATGCGCAGGCACCGGTCTATGCCGACGTGATCGCCGAACTCGGGGCCGGGGCGAAGCGCAGCCACTGGATGTGGTCCATCTTCCCGCAACTGCGCGCGCTCGGCCGCAGTTCGACGGCCCTGCACTACGGCATCGCGTCGATCGACGAGGCTCGAGCCTATGGCGCGCATCCGCTGCTCGGGGCGCGGCTGACGCAATGCAGTGCGCTCGTGCTCGCAACGCGCGGCAAGACGGCGGAGCAGATCTTCGGCAGCATCGACGCGATGAAGTTGCGCTCGTGCATGACGCTGTTCGAGATCGCCACGCCGGAGCAACGGGTGTTTGCCGGCGTGCTCGATGCCTACTATCGCGGCGAGCGCGATCCGCTGACGCTCGACGCCCTGCGATGAGCACACCTGTCGAGACCCTGCCCCTGACGATCGCGGTCGGCTCCGCGGGGTCGGTCTCCGGATTGCTGGAGGCGCCGCCGGCGCCGCGCGCCTGCTACGTGTTCGCGCACGGGGCGGGCGCCGGCATGCAGCATGCCTTCATGCGTGCCGTCTCGGCGGGCCTCAGCGAGCGCGGCGTCGCCTGCCTGCGCTATCAGTTTCTCTACATGGAGAACGGTAGCAAGCGCCCCGATCCGCCGAAACTCGCGCACGCCGCGGTGCGTGCGGCGGTGGACGAGGCCGCGCGGCGCCTGCCTGGCGTGCCGCTGCTGGCCGGAGGGAAATCTTTCGGGGGACGGATGACGTCACAGGCGCAGGCAGCGGCGCCGCTGCCCGGCGTGCGCGGCCTGGTGTTCTTCGGCTTCCCGCTGCATCCGGCCGGCAAGCCGAGCGTGGAGCGGGGCGCGCATCTGAGCGATGTGCAGTGCCCGATGCTGTTCCTGCAGGGAACGCGCGACGAGCTCGCGGACCAGGCGCTGCTGCGCGCCACGGTCGCAGGCCAGGGCGATCGCGCGACGCTCGAACTGGTGGACGGCGCCGATCACAGCTTCCACGTACCGGCGCGCAGTGGCCGCACCGACGCGCAAGTGCTGGTCGAGTTGCTCGATACGATGATCGCCTGGGGCGAGCGTCTGCTCGCCTGACCGCCTCTACTCCGGGCTTACGTGATGCGGCGCACGCCGAGCCGCACGATGAGGCGCAGGTAGTGCAGCCTGGCGTTCAGCTCAGCCAGTTCATTGCGAAGACGCAGCCAGGCGCGCACCTGCGCATCGTCGATCTCACGGCGCGGCTGCGGCTTGGAGGGACGCGGTGCAGGCATGTTCATGGCGAGGCCGTGGGGTGCGTGGGGATGAAGCCATCGTCGCGACGGCCCTGCACCCGGTCAACCCCGTGATCAGGTGACGTGCTCTGCGCAAAGCACAATTCAAGTCAGGGGTTTGGGTCCGAACGGTTCCCCAATTCGAACCGAGTTTGGCACACTGGGGGCTCCTGCCATCGCATCCCGCTCGTTCGAGAATCTCGCCATGTCTTTCGATCGCATCCTTGCCGCCGTTGCGCTCGCCGCGTGCGTGCTGCTGCTCTTGCGGCTGCTGATCGGCGCGCGGTGGCGGGCACGGGTCGACCACGCGCTGCGCCGCGCTGCGCTGGCGGTGCGCGCGGGTTTCGTGTCAGTCCGTCACCGCCGCGAGGCGGCCCGTGTCGCCGACGAAGCGATCGAGCGTGCGCGCAAGCACCGCGGCGAGTGGGAAGGCAACGTCTACAAGCCCGAATCGTTCCGCAAGCCGCCGCGCGACAAGATGCACTGACGAACGTCCGCGCCGCGCGGCACATCAGCCGCGCAGGTGCGACTGAACGGCGCGTTCGTGCGGCCCCAGGGCTGCTTGGCATCCGCTTCATGGAAGCATGGCGTCGTCTCGCGGGCATCCGGTGCGGGGCACGCGAGTGGAGTTCCAGCGATCGTTGCAGTCGCCGCAGTTACTGGTAAACCAGGTGTGCAATGTGGTGAGCCACACATAAACTGGTCTAACCAATTCACGCGCATGACTACCGCATCCTCGCTCACCGCCCCTGACGCCGCCGATGCGACCAGCGACCGCACGCACCAGAGATTGGCCGGCAGCATCGCGGCACTGATCACCTCGGGCGAGTTCAAAGTTGGCGCTCGCCTTCCATCAGAGCGTTCTCTGGCTGATAGATTCGACGTCAGCCGCACCCTGGTGCGCGAAGCGATCATCGTCCTGGAACTGCAAGGTGTGGTCGAAGTTCGCGGTGGATCGGGGATCTACGTCAACGCGTTGCCAGGGGTGGCATCGCGGTCCACCAGTTTCGAGATTGGGAGCGGTCCGGGGCCGTTCGAGCTGTTGCGAGCACGCTGTCTGATCGAAGCCGAGATCGCCTCCGTCGCCGCGCTGACGCGCCAGGACGCCGACCTCGATCGCATCTTCGCGGCGCTCGTTGCGATGCGCGAGCACATGCACGACAAGGCGGCGAACCAGGCGGCGGACCGACTCTTCCATTTGCGCATCGCTGAGTCGACCGGCAACAGCGTGCTGCTGCAGATGGTCACCGCGCTGTGGGACCACACCAAGGCGCCGATCTGGTCGCAGATGGAGATGCACTTCCATACGCCGGCGCTGCGCCAGGCCTCGCAGGACGACCACCAGCGCGTCTTCACCGCGCTGCTGGAACGCAACGCGTCGGGCGCGCGCGACGCCATGCGCGCCCACATCGAGCGCGTGATCGCCGAATTCGCACAGGCGTGGCGTTGACCGCGTCGCCCATCGATCCCCCACCACTATCACGGAGACACGCGACATGAAGCTGCTTTCGAATGCCCGCCTATCTGCACTCGTCGCAGGCCTGGCGCTGGCCGGCCACGCACTGGCGCAAGTCGCCGTGCCGGCCCCCGGTACGAGCGCGCGCATCGACGCGATCAAGAAGTCCGGCGTTCTGCGCGCCGCCGTGCTGTCGAACCCGCCCTGGCTGGTCGAGAACACGACCGGCTCCGGCGACGCCTGGGCGGGTCCGGCTTGGCTGCTTGCGGTCGAGGCCGCCAAGCAGCTCGGCGTCAAGCTGCAGCCGGTTCCCGTCTCGCACGAGACGAAGGTGCCGGTGCTGGCATCGAACCAGGCCGACATGACGATCTCGCCGCTGTCGGTCACGCCCGAGCGGTTGAAGGTGGTCGACTTCGTGACCTACTCTCGCACGGCGCTGTGCGTCTTCGGGCGCGCCGACAACCCGAAGGTCGCGAACGCGAAGTCGATCGACGACTTCGACAAGCCCGACATCACCGTCGCCTACTTCACCGGCGGCGGCGAGGAGAACTGGGTCAAGAAGCGCTTCCCGAACGCGAAGCTGCGCGGCGTATCGACCGCCGGCACGGCCGCGCCGGTCGAGGAGATCATGGCCAAGCGCGCCGACGTGACGCCGATCAACCGCGTGCCGTGGCAAGCCCTCAACCGCAAGGTCAAGGGCCTGAAGGCGCTGCCCGACGGCAACAACTGCCAGGACTCGACCGAGATGGCCACGCCGATCGGCCTGGCGATCGACAAGAACCAGCCCGAGTACCTGAACTGGCTCAAGGCGCTGAACGACAGCATGAAGGCCAAGCTCGACGCGGACGAGGCTCGCATCATCAACGCGATGTAGCCGAAGGCCTGCAGTGGACTTCGACTTCTCTCCGCTGCTGGAGAGCTGGCAGTACCTGCTGGGCGGCCTGGGCATCACGCTGCTGCTTTCGCTGCTGACGGCCGTCGGCGCGCTCATCCTCGGCACCGCGCTCGGCCTGGGCCGCGTCTACGGGCCGGCGTGGCTGCGCTGGCCGATCGTGTTCTACATCGACACGCAGCGCGCGGTGCCGGTGCTCGTGATCCTGGTCTGGTTCTACTTCGGCGTGCCGATCCTGACCGGCATCAGCTTCCATCCATTCTGGGCGGCGCTGATGGCGCTCACGCTGCACATCGCGGCGTACGTGGCGGAGATCGTGCGGGCGGGCATCGAGTCGATCCGGCCCGGGCAGGTGCGCGCCGGGCTTGCGCTCGGCATGTCGCGCGCGCAGATCGTGCGCAAGGTGCTGCTGCCGCAGGCGCTGGTGCGGATGCTGCCGGCGTTCGGCTCGATCCTCTCGATCACGATCAAGGACACCGCGATCGCCACCGTGATCGCCGTGCCCGAGCTGATGAAGCGCGCCGAGACGATCGCCGGCCAGAGCTACCGCCCGATCGAGGTGTTCAGCGTCACCGCGGTGATCTACTTCCTGATCCTGTTCCCGGGCACCCGGCTGATCGATGCCTTGTACAAGCGCGTCGCGCACCTGGGTCGATCATGAAACTGGACTGGAACGTCGTCTGGAGCCACGGCCCCGAGCTGTGGCAAGGTGCGTTGCTGACGATCCTGCTGACGGTGCTCACGATGACTGTGGCGGTGCCCGCCGGCATCGTGCTCGCGCTGATGCGCCTGTCGAACTCCAAGCCGCTGGCCTATGCCAGCCAGTGCTTCGTCGAGTTCTTCCGCAATTTGCCGCTGATCCTGGTCGTGTACTGGGCTTTCTACGTGATGCCGGTGCTGCTGCACATCGAGTTCTCGCCGTTCACGACCGGCCTGGTCGCACTGTGCCTGAACGTCTCGGCCTACAACGCGGAGACGTTCCGCGCCGGCATCCATTCGATCCGCAAGGGGCAGACCGAAGCGGCGCTGGCGATCGGCATGAGCCGCTGGCAGGCGATGCGGCGCATCGTGATCCCGCAGGCGTGGCGCCGCGTGCTGCCGGTGCTCGCGAGCACCTGGGTGTCGTTGTTCAAGGACACGTCGCTGGTGTCGGTGATTGCCGTCGGCGAGCTCGCGCACGTGGCACTGCAGATCCGCTCGTCGACGTTTCGCGTGCTCGAGATGCTGACCGCGATGGCGGTCATCTACTGGCTGATGGGCTATCCGCAGGCCAAGCTCGTCGACTGGATCCAGAAGAAATTCGAGGTCAAGGAATGAACCCACGCAAGGGGGCGGATGAACCACCGGTGGTGGTGTACGAGAAAGTGCGCAAGCTCTACGGCGACTTCGTCGCGCTCGACGGTATCGACGTGCAGGTGAACAAAGGCGAGGTGATGTGCCTGATCGGCCCGTCGGGCTCGGGCAAGTCGACGCTGCTGCGCTGCACGAACGCGCTCGAGACGCTCTCGGGCGGCCGCGTCCTGATCGACGGCGAGCCGCTGCCCGGCGACGAGCGCGCGGCGCGCAAGGTGCGCCAGAAGATGGGCATGGTGTTCCAGAACTTCGAACTGTTCCCGCACAAGAGTGCGCTGGACAACGTCGCGATCGGGCCGGTCACGGTGCTCGGAATGAGCGAGGACAAGGCCCGCGAACGCGCGCGTGCGCTGCTCGAGAAGGTGGGCCTCGCGAACAAGGCCGACAACTTTCCGAGCGGCCTGTCGGGCGGCCAGCAGCAGCGCGTCGCGATCGCGCGGGCGCTGGCGATGGAGCCCGAGGTGATGCTGTTCGACGAGCCGACCTCGGCGCTCGATCCGGAAACCATCGGCGAGGTGCTCAACGTGATGAAGCGCCTCGCCGACGAGGGCATGACGATGGTCGTCGTCACGCACGAGATGATGTTCGCGCGCCGCGTCGCGAACTGGGTCGTGGTGTTCGACCACGGCAAGGTCGTCGAGCAAGGGCCGCCGGAGCAGATCTTCGATGCGCCGCACGCCGAACGCACGCGCGATTTCCTCAGTCACCTGGGATGGAACGGATGAAGATGCCATGAAGATCACCAGTGCCAAAGTCATCGTCTGCTGCCCCGGCCGCAATTTCGTGACGCTGAAGATCGAGACCGACGAAGGCCTCACCGGCCTCGGCGACGCAACGCTCAACGGCCGCGAACTGGCGGTGGCGAGCTACCTCACCGACCATGTGATCCCGTGCCTGATCGGCCGCGACGCACACCAGATCGAAGACATCTGGCAGTACCTCTACAAGGGGGCGTACTGGCGCCGCGGCCCGGTCACGATGAGCGCGATCGCTGCGGTCGACACGGCCCTCTGGGACCTGAAAGCCAAGGCCGCGAACCTGCCGCTCTATCAACTCCTCGGCGGCAAGAGCCGCACCGGCGTGATGGTCTACGGCCATGCGAACGGCAGCGACATCGAGCACACCGTCGACGAAGTGCTGCGCTACAAGGGCGAGGGCTACAAGGCGATCCGCGCGCAGAGCGGCGTGCCGGGATTGGAGAAGGTCTACGGTGTCGGCCGCGGCACGATGTTCTACGAGCCGGCCGACAGCGACCTGCCGAGCGAGCACGACTGGTCGACGACCAAGTACCTCAGCCACACGCCGAAGCTTTTCGATGCCGTGCGCAGCGCCGTCGGCCCCGACATCCACCTGCTTCACGACGTGCACCACCGCCTCACGCCGATCGAAGCCGGCCGGCTCGGCAAGGAGCTCGAGCCGTTCCACCTGTTCTGGATGGAGGACGCGACGCCGGCCGAGAACCAGGCCGCGTTCCGCCTGATCCGCCAGCACACGACGACGCCGCTGGCCGTCGGCGAGATCTTCAACACGATCTGGGACTGCAAGGACCTGATCGAGCAGCAGCTGATCGACTACATCCGCGCCACGGTCGTGCATGCCGGCGGCATCACCGCGCTGCGGCGCATCGCCGACCTGGCCTCGCTGTACCAGGTGCGCACCGGGTGTCACGGCGCGACCGACCTGTCGCCGGTGTGCATGGGCGCGGCGCTGCATTTCGACCTGTGGGTGCCGAACTTCGGCATCCAGGAGTACATGCGCCATACCGACGAGACCGACGCCGTCTTCCCGCACGCCTACACCTTCAACGACGGCATGCTCTACCCCGGCGACGTGCCGGGCCACGGCGTGGAGATCGACGAAGCGCTCGCGGCGAAGTACCCTTACCAGCGCGCCTACCTGCCGGTGAACCGGCTCCAGCACGACGGGACGCTGTGGAACTGGTGAACGAACGCGTGATTGAATGAGCTGAACAGCAACCGCAACACCGATGGAACGCCTGCATCCCAGCCGACTCGATGCGCTGCCCGACGCCGTCGCGCGCCCGCGCTACGACCGCACCGCGCTCGGCACGGGCATCGTGCACCTCGGCGTCGGCGCGTTCCAGCGCGCGCACATGGCCGCCGCCACCGATGCGGCGATGGCAGCGAGCGGTGATCTGCGCTGGGGCATCGTCGGCGTCTCGCTGCGCAGCGCCGACACGCGCGACGCACTCGCACCGCAGCAAGGCCTGTACACGCTCGCGCTGCGCGATGCCGACGAGCACGGTGCAGCGCGCGAGCGATTGCAGTTGATCGAGTGCCTCACCGAGTTGCTCGTCGCCCCCGAGGATCAGGGCGCCGTGCACGATCGCATCGCGGCCGAATCGACCCGCATCGTGAGCCTCACCGTCACCGAGAAGGGCTATCTCGACACCGCGCCCGGCAGCACGATCGACGTGCTTGCACAGGCACTTGCATTGCGCCGCTCGCGCGGTGCTGGCGGCGTCACGCTGCTCTCGCTCGACAACCTGCCGAGCAACGGAGAGGTGCTGCGCGAGCGGCTGCTGAACCACGTGCGCGGGTCGGACGCGGCGCTGGCCGATTGGATCGAAACGCATTGCACGTTCCCCTGCTCGATGGTCGACCGCATCGTGCCGCGCACGACGGACGCCGACCGCCAGCGCATCTCGGGTCAACTCGGCCTCGAAGACGCGTGGCCGGTGGTCGGCGAGCCGTTCTTCGACTGGGTCGTCGAGGATCGCTTCGCGGCCGGCCGCCCCGCCTGGCAGCACGGCGGCGTGCGCTTCGTCGCCGATGCCAAGCCGTTCGAAGTCCTGAAGCTGCGCATGGTCAACGGCACCCATTCCGCGCTGGCCTACCTGGGCGCGATGGCAGGCTGGCGCACCGTCGATCGCGCGCTCGCGGTGCCGGCGATGCAGCATTACCTCGACACGATGATGCGCGACGAGATCGCCCCGACGCTGCCGTCGCTGCCGGGTCTCGATCTGGAGACCTACCGCGCGCGCCTGCTGCAGCGCTTCGCGAACCCGGCGCTGCAGCATCAGACGCACCAGATCGCGATGGACGGCTCGCAGAAATTGCCGCAACGCCTGCTCGGCACGGTGCGCGACCGCATCGAGGCCGGGCGCCCCTACGACAGGATGGCCCTCGCGATCGCCGGCTGGATCCACTACCTGAGCGGCACCGACGAGACCGGTGCGACCCACGAGATCGCCGACCCGTTGTCCGCGGCACTGACCGAGAGCCTCGCGCCGCTCGCGCGCTCGGTGCACGACGGGGTCGCGCACATCGTCGCCTTCGAGCCCGTATTCGGAGACCTCGGACGCGACGTGCGCTTCATCACCGCCGTCGCGCGGCATCTGGTGGCGCTGCGCCAGCGCGGCGTCCTCGCCACGCTGACGGCGCAGCCCTGAATCGATCAGCCGGTCATGTCAATGGCTGGGCTGATGCCGGTCGGGTCGGCCGGCGCGCATGTACGCCGACTCGACATCGACGGTGCCATTCTGCGAATCTGCCCACCAGC
>Ga0268266_10007276_pt1 | contig 10009 bp, 7 predicted proteins | sample KBSS13metaG_FD_190356 | JGI IMG/M metagenome (GOLD analysis project Ga0268266, IMG submission 190356) | Switchgrass rhizosphere microbial communities from Kellogg Biological Station, Michigan, USA - KBS S1-3 metaG (SPAdes) (version 2) | ecosystem: Host-associated > Plants > Roots > Rhizosphere >... | reverse complement strand
AGCGGCGAAGGTGGTCTTGCCCTCGGCCGGCGTCGACGAGGTGACGGCGATCACCCGCGCCGGACGGTCGAGGTTGCTGAGGCTGATCGCGGTGAACACCGCGCGCATGGCCTCGGCCGCCGACGAGGTCGTGCGGTCGAGCACCGTCGTGACGATGTTGGCCCGCAGCCCGCCCGAGCTCTTGACCAGCGGCACCATGCCGAGCACGGCGACGCCGGTCGCCTTCTCGACCTGGGAGGCCGAGCGGAACACCCGGTCGAGCTTCTCCGCGGCGACCGCGCCGCCCATGCCGAGCAGGCAGCCGATCAGGAAGGCAGCGAACAGGCCGGTCTTGTACTGCGGCGAGCTCGGCGTGCTCGACGGCCAGGCGTAGGCCAGGATGCGGGCATCGGCGCGCTGGATGTCCTGTTGCTCGCGCAGTTCCTTGAAGCGGCTCAGGAAGCTTTCGTAGAGCGCCCGGTTGGACTGGGCCTCGCGCTCGAGCTGCTTGAGCTCGGCCTCGTACTGGCTGGTGGCGCCGACCATGACGGACGAGCGCTCGACCTGCGTGCGGAGTTCCTCCTCCTCCGCCTTGGCGGCGTCGAGCTCGGCACGGATCGCCAGCGTGATGCTCTGGGTCGCGGCGAGGAAACGCCCGCGGACCGAGGCCAGCTCGGCCTGGGCCTGGACGACCTTCGGATGCCGCGGACCGTAGACCGTCTGGTACTCGGCAATACGGCGGGTAAGGTCCGCCTCCTGCTGGCGCAGTGTGCTGAGGCCGGCGTTGCTTGCGACCTCGGCAATGTTGGCCACCTCGTTGGGATTGAGGCTCGCCTTGCTGAGCGCCACGAGGCGGCTTTCCTTCTCGATCCGCCGCGTCTTGGCGTTGATATAGCGGCTGTTGAGATCCGACAGCGTCTGGCTCGAAACGACGCCCTCCGGGCTGCCGGCGAGGCCCTTGTCGCGGCGATAGGTGGCGACCGCCTCTTCGGCGACCTGCAGATTGCGGCGCAGCTCGGCCAGGCGCTCCTCGAGCCACTCGGTGGCACGGCGGTTCGCCTCGTTCTTGTTGTCGACCTGGTCGGCCAGGTAGACCTCGGCGATCGCGTTGGCGATGCGTGCCGACATCGTGCCGTCGGTGCTCTCGACCGTGATCAAGATGACGAAGGTACGGCCAAGCAGCGTGACGCTGAGATGGCTGGCGACCGTACCGATCGCGGCGCGACGGCCGGGATCGCTGTCGTCGACGCGCCCGGCGCGCGGCGCGGGCGCCGATTGCGACGCGCGGGGCTGTGATGGCGCCAGAAGCGAGGCTATGCCCGAATGCCAGAGCTCGCGGATCGGAGCCAGCGAGCTGTCGAGGAAGCCCGGCGGCCTCGTGCCGTTGAAGTCGGGATTGGTGGCCAGCCCCAGCCGATCGACCACGCGGCCGATCAGAAACTCCGACTGGATGACCTCGAGCTCGCTCTGGATCGCCCCCAGGTTCAGCGTGTCGACGCCGGAAAGCGCCGCTTCCGTGCTCATCACCTTGAACGTCCGCGTGTCGAGCATGATGCGCGACGACGCCTTGTACATCGGCGTCGCCTGCGCGATGATCAACGCCATCAGGGCGACAGCAAGCAGGCCGGAACCGATGATCAGCGCCTTGCGCCGGTTCAGCAGCCGCAGCCACTCCCAAAGTTCGTTGGGCGCCTCCATCGCGTGCGGCGGAGGCGAGTGGACGGGATCAACTCCCGCCGGGAGACGGTTCAGCCCCGTCTCCTCGCCCATCTGATCGATCCTCGACAAAGATCCCATCGTCTTCCATCCTGCAGCCCGCTCGACCACAAAAACCCTTCGCCACACATCCCGGGAGCACGCGACGCATCCGCGCCCTGCTCTCTCCTGCGAACCGGCGTCCCCATACGCCGGTCCGGGCAATCCATCTGCGCCTCCTAGAACCACCTCTCCGGAACGCGGATCACATCACCCGGCTCCACCAGGGTGTCTTCGGTCACGAGCTCCTCTTCGGCGCTCGTCGCATAATAACGCTTGATCGTCAGCCGGGTGCGCCCCGCCCGGCGCGTGAATCCGCCCGCGATCGCCACTGCCTGGATCACGCGCAGGCAGTTCACATAGGGGAACTGCCCCACCCGGGTGACTTCGCCGATTACATAGAAAGGCCGCATGGCGATCAATTCGACGCTGAGCCGGGGTGACACGAGATAACCCTGCGAGCGGTAGCGCTCACGCAGCATCTCCTCGACCTGGCCGGCAGTCAGGCCGACCACCTGGATCGGTCCCAGCATGCGCGCCGATATACCGCCGGCGGCGTTGATCTCGTAGTCGCCGGAAAACTCGGTATCCTGCAGGACGACGACGCGTATCTTGTCGCCTGCCCCGAGGCGATAGCCGGGGCTGCCCTGCTTGCAATCGTTGGTTTGCCCAAGGGTCGGCCCGTTGACCGGCGGCGTCTGCGTGAAGGACACGACATCGCGATTCGGCGGAGTGGGCAGTTGCCAGACGCCGGTCGTGCGCGTGTCGCAGGCCGTCACGGCGAGCACCGCGGTCAACGTCATGGCCGCCCCAGCCAATTGGCCGGAAACGGGGCGGACGAGCTTGTCGATCATGGTTCTCAGCACGACTTCACCGCTTCGCGATCAATCGAATGGAATAGATTTGGCGATCATAGGACGGGCCCAGGCTGTCGGTCGACGTGCCTCGTGAATACTCGAAGAAGGGTCCGATCTGGATCTCGGGCCGGATGCTGTAGAGCAGGCCGATCTGACCCCGAAAGAAATCGTCCGTCCGCGGACCGGCGCCGGAGCCATCGACCGGACTGTAATCGGCAATCGAGAACAACAGGCCACCGGCAAGCGTCCAGGCATCGTGGATCACGTAGGTGAAGTCGACCGCGAACGTTGTCGCAATGTAGTCCTTGTACTGGCTCAACGCCGATTGATTGATCGTCCGCGAGATGTACGGCCTGAGGGTCAGCGGCGCGTAACCCGTGAAGGTCCCGGCCAACCCGTACGAAAGGGCGGATGAATTACCCAGCCCGGACGAGAAATTGGTGCCCTGATAGCCGATCGTTCCTTCGAGGATGCTGATCGCATTGACCTGCCACGTCGCGCCGATCGAGAAGTTCATCCCATCCGAGTTGCGCGCCTGTCCTGCCGAATTGATCGGTTCGATATAGCGGACCTGATTGAGCGACGGGGCGACGAAGACCGAGAGGTCCTCGAAGAGCTGGTAGCCGAGCCTGAACGTCTCGCCATATTCGAAGCGGTCGCGGCTGGTTGCCGGCAGGCCCGCGCTGCTGATCACGCTGTAGTCCTGGTACCAGTAGCGCGCCGCCCTGGCGCTCAATTGATAGAAAATCCGGTTGAACTGCTGAAACAGGCCGATCTCGATCGGCAGCATGTCGACCACGGTCGGCGCCTGGTTGGATGCCACGTTGGGCGAGCCCAGCGGTTCCGTCGAGCGCCGGAAGCCGGTTGCGTAAGTGGCGTAGAAATCGTTGCGAATATCGATCTTGCCGTCGACGATCACGCCGTAATTCTGGAAATTCTGCGTCGGTGCGACGCCGTACCAGCCGATCGTGCCGCTCGCCAAGACATGCAGGGAATGATTGAGCCATTCCGAGCGCAGGTCGATCGACGGCGAAACGGTCGTATAGAGCGACTGGGTCGTGCCGAGCGAGGCGTTCTGCGCGTAGACGTTGCTGTCGACGCCGACATTGATCTCGATCTGGGGAACGAGGGTGAAGGACCCGAGCGTGATGCCGCCGCCATCGGGCGAACCACCCCCGCCGCTGCTGCCACTTCCGATGAGACCGCCCAGGGTGGTGACTCCGCCGTAGTAGGGCACGGTCGTCCCGAACGGCGAATTGACGATCGTGGTCCCGGCGGACGGCATGGTCGGTGCAGTAAGCGTCGGATCGGGCAAGGTCGTGCCCGCCCGCCTCGCGGCGTCGCGCCGGAAGGAGTCGTCGTTGTTGGTCGGGACGACGATCGCCGGCACCGCCCCCCCGGGCGGCACGGCAGGCGCCACCGCCGACGGATCGGCGGGAGTCACTGCCGAGGGATCGGTGGGCGCCACCGTCACGGGATCGTTGCCCGGCTGCATCGGCGATTGCGCATGAACGCCCCACACCGCGCATGACAGCACGGCCCAGCCGACCAGAGGAGACCAAATCAGTCGCGTACGATGCGCACTAATCGTCATGGAACTTTCATGCCACCCAGGCAACGGTCCTATGGTCGGTTGGAAAAAGATCCGCACGGCCCTTGGTCGTTCAGGTGCAGCCGCTGGCGTAGGCCTGGCACGGCGGGTTCACCGGAGGCGGAGGCGGCGGAGGCACCACTGGCGGCACGATACAGCATGGCGGCTGCGGCGGCTGCGGCGGATTCGTCGGCACGACCTCAGTCGGCGTCGACTCTGCCGTTGTTGCCGGCGCCGGCCTGCTCGGCGGGTTGTAGCGCTGCGGTGGAGGGTCCGGCGTCGGCTCTGCCGCCGCCGGCGGCTGCAGCACCGGGATGAACGGCGACGACGCCGGCGCCGGGTCTGGGCTGGACGTGATCGCCGGCCCTCCCACCCCCGCCGGTCCGCCCGCGAGAGTCGGCGCGGCCCCCTGCAACGGTCCGGAATTGGGAACCGCGCCGGATACGTCGGGCCCTGCCACGCCTGCGAGCGGTCCCGGTCCCAGCAACGGCGTACCGTCGGTCAACGATCCGCCAAGAGGTCCTTCGGTCGGAGGCACCGACCCGCTCAGGGGATTGCTGCCGGCCAGCGGGCCCATCCCTATCGAGTCATCCCCGGAGAGCGGTCCGGCTCCCGAATGGCCATCGTCGCCCAGGCCGGCACTGACCAGGGCATTGTTGCCTTGAGGATCGGTAGCCTGCGTCGGCGCACCGCCCTGCTGGCCGGGCACCTGCGCGCACACGACGACGCTGCCTGCCAGAACCATGGCGGCAGCCAGACTTTGCGCCTTTAATGCAATCTTATGCACCTGAGTCACCCGTGTCGCCGAAAGTCCCAAGCCGGACTCCCGGTGTGCAAGCTTGCAACAGATTCAGCCCCGACCCCCACAGTCTGGTCCCACCTGAATCGATTGCTAAAATACCGAAATTTCCGAAGGATTCCAAGGTACCATAACCTTGCGGCAACCTGACGGTTTCGCCAGGAGCATACGCTGCGAAGGCGCTTCAGGATGTGGCGCACCGGTCGGCCAACGACTCGAGTGCCGCGGCCAGGCCCTCCGGATCGCCGCAGGAGATCCGCCAGTAGGGTAAACCCGACGCACGCGCGAGCAGGTCCACGTCGGATTCTGCACTTCCAACGAAAACAAGCGGCTTTTGCGAGTCGAGGCACGCATATATCTTGGATGGCATCACGTAGCCGACAAATGGGTCCTTGAGCGCGATCAGGTGCGCATCGGGGGCCTTGAGCAGGCTGGCCAGGTGCTCCAAAGGCACGGGCCGGGAGCGGTGAAACGGCAGCCCGAGGGCCGACAGGCGCACGGCGACGTCTTCGGCTCCTGCCCCTGTGGCACACAGCCACAGGCGAACCCGCCCGCTGCCGGATTGATGATGCAGCCGATAGCCCTCGACCAACGTGTCCGCCTCATGGGCAATTCCGTAGTTGCCCGAGTAGAGCAGCACGCACGCGTCGCGAAGGTCGGCCGGCAGAGGCGCGGCCGCCTCCCCTTCCGTAAACGCCACCGGAGAACCGTCGCGTACCAGCGAGATCCGCTGAGCAGGTATGCCGGCCTCATCGCGCAGCCGACGCATCTGGTCTTCTCCCAGCACCTCGAAGCGACCGATCCTGCGGCGCCAGAAGTTCGTCAGGCCCTGCAGCGCCGCCAGCGCGCGCGACGGCCGGTCCCGGGCGGCGATCAGGCATTCCGGATGAAAGTCGGTGATTCGGTAGACGAGGTGCCCTCGCCACAGGAACGCCAGCGGCACCAGGAGGTGAATGAGAAAGGGCGGCGATCCCGTGAACAGGATGCCGTCCGCAGCACGCATCGGGCCGAGAGCGGCCCACACCAGCCGCAGGTTGGTCCGGACCGTCCACAGCAGCCGTGCGGCCAGCGAGCCTCGGGGCACCGGCGGCGCGTGCAGCCGGATTTCCGTCAAACTGCCCTCGCCGCGCTTTTCGTGCCCCGTCGACGCCGCCTTGCTGGACAGCCCGACGAGCGTCACGGCGTGGCCGCTTTCGGCAAAGCGTCGCGCGCGCATCTGCATGTACTGGCCGACCGCGCCGAAGTCCGGCGGCAGCCAGTCGGCGATGATGACGATGCGCCGGTCCGTCGCCGGATCGAACGGACTTCGCGCGCACAACCCGGTCATGGCCGCTCGTTCGCGCCGATGGCCGTCCGATAAAGCCCGCTCATGCGTGTCGCGATCGCGTCCCAGCCATACTCGGCCACCACGCTTTCGTATCCGCGCTGCCCCATCGCACGGCTCGCCGCCCCGTCCCCCAGCAAGGCATCCAGCCCGCCCGCGATGCCTTCCGGAGACGGATCGACGACCGCCCCCGCCCTCGCCTGGCGCACGATCTCGGACATGCCGACATCAGGGACGGTGAGCACCGGCAAGCGCCGCCGCATCGCCTCGAACGCCGCCAAGCCGAAGTTCTCCGAAAGGGACGTCATGGCAAAGAGCGAGGCGGCGGCAAACAGGGCCTCCTTGTCGGCGCCCCCGACCTGCCGGGCAATGATGGTCACGCGCTCGTCGACCCGGAAAAGCCGCGCCTTCTCGGCGAGCGCCGCGGCGTGGCCACCATCGTCGCCGGCGATGACCAGTCGCGCGCCCGGGACGCGAGGCAGCGCCTCGAGGAGACGGTCCAGGCCCTTCTCCCAACTGATTCGCCCGAACGCCAGCACCGGCGGAATGCCGGCAATCGCAGCCGAGATATCGGGCGACAGCGCCTGGCTCGTCGGCAACGGCGGATCGTCGACGCCGTGCGGGACGGTGACGACCCGGCGCAGGGGCCAGCCGAAGCTCGCAAGGTGGTGCGCCTCGATCGCCGAAGTCGTATGGACCGCTGCAGCCTGTTCGAGGTTCGGCCGCTCGATGAGCCTGATCCAGGCTTCCTTCACCCACCGGTTCTTGCGGCGGATCAGTTCCGGCACGAGCATGCCTCTCGGCGAGACGACATAGGGTACGCCGCGCGCCCGGGCAGCGCGCGCCGCCATCCAGGTCGGCCAGAGATAGACGGCATGGACGTGGACCAGATCATAGTCGGCAACCCGGTCCAGCAGCGCGCGCCGCATCGCTGGCGACCAGTAGAGGCGCCGAAGGATCGGGCTCGGGAAGTAGGTGACCTTGACGCCTTCCAGATCGACCGGCCGCCCGAGAGGGACGTCGCTGCTTCCGGGTCCGTCGACATTGGTGGTGAAGACGTCCGCCTCGTGGCCCTGCGCGGCAAGGGCGCGGCAAAGGGCGTGGACCGATCGGATCGGACCGCCGTATCTCAGCGCAGGCAGATAGGTCGGCACGACATGGAGCAGGCGCAAGGACGGGCCCCGGGGGCTTGCAGTCACGATACCTTCAAATAGCATAGGTACCCGACGAATGGCGTTCCCTGCATGATCGACGAGTATCGCGTCCCCCGTCCGGTTGCGACTCCGGTGTTGCTGTCCGCCCGCGCGATGGCGGCGCACGGACCTCGACCGCCTGCCGCCTGGAACGACACGAGGGTGCCCTGAGCGACAAGGTCTCGATCATCGTCCCCACGCGCAACCGCCTGCCCCTGCTGCGCCAGGCGTTGCGCAGCGCCAGGGCGCAAACCTGGCCCGGCATCGAGCTGCTGGTGGTCGACGAAGCCTCCGGCGACGGCACGGGCGACATGGTGGCGGCGGAATTTCCGGACGTGCGGATCGTGCGCCATGACGTTCCCCGCGGTCCGGGCGGCGCGCGCAATTCGGGCCTGTCCGCGACCGACAGCGACTGGGTGCTGTTCCTCGACGACGACGACCTGCTGCACGACAGCCATATCGAATCGCTGGTCCGCGCCTCGCGCGAGCTGACCGACGGCAGCGCGATCGTATCGGGCCGCTGGCGCCGCTTCGCGATGGCCGGCCGCGACGTCCGGCTGGGTCCCGTGATCTGCGCACCGGAGAACCGGCGCGGCATCGAAACGCTCGCGGAAGCTCTCGAGCCCGCCGGCGAAGGCACCATCTGCTGCCATTCGGTGCTGTGGCCGCGCGCAATATTCGCTGACGTCCTGTGGGACGAGACGCTCACGACCAACGGCGACGTCGACTTCGTCGGCCGCGCCATCCTGGCGGGCCGCCAGATGGTCGGCCGCCAGGCCGGCATGGCCTACTACCGCTCGCATATCGGAGACCGCGTCGCGGGCGTGCCCACCTTGCGCGGCCTGCTGTCGAGCGCGCGCTATCGCCTGAAGTGGTCGCAGCTCCTGCTGTCGCATCCCGATCGCCAGGTCTGCGCCGCGGCGATGCGCAACGGCTTCATGACGCTGATGATCGGGTTGTCGGGCGTCCCGGAGGCTGACGAGCTGATGTCCTTGCTGAAGGATGCCTATCGCCTGTGGGGCGGACAGGCCTACTACATGTCGAGCCCGCCGCGGCACCCATTGAAGCGCCTGCTCGCCGAGGGGACTCTGAAGCTGGGCGGGCCGGCGGCGCTGAACTGGCTGCTGAAGCGGACGCAACGCGCCGGCGCCACCCTCCAGCCTTTGGCCGGCTATGATCCGCCGAGGACCGATCTCGACAATGTCGACGCGGCGGCGATCCGCTCCGTCGAATGAAGCTGCGGATCTACTTCAAGCCGGAAATACCTGTAGTCCTGCTGGGGAGTGTCGCCGCCGCCCTGTGGTGTGCGTTCATCGCCCTGGGGCCGGGCTGGTGCCTGATCCCGTTGCCATTCGCGCTGTTCTATTCGGTGCTTTTCGTCATCGGCCTGTGGTGCCTGTGGCGCATCGCGCGCCTCGAGCGGCCGATGCGATGGGACGGGCCGCAGCGCCTGTTGATCCTGTCGCCGCACGAAGACGACTGCGTGATCGGCGCCGGGGGCATCGGGGTACGCAACGCCCGGCTGGGTGGCGCGACGCGCATCGTCTACCTCGCACCGGACGAGACGCCGGGAATGGCCGAGGTCCGCGCCGGTGAAGCCGTCGCTGCCTGGCGGCTCGCCGGCGTCCCGGAGGATGCCCTCCTCCATGTCGACCTGCTGCCGCGGCTGCTCCAGCGCGACCCGATCAAGCTGCGCGCAGCGGTCGTGGCCCTGCGCTCCATCATCGACGGGTTTCACCCGACCGTGGTGATCGTCCCGATGTTCGAAGGCGGCCACGTCCACCACGATGCGACCGCCGCACTGCTCGACGAGATCGTCCGCCCCGACGACCGTTTCGAAATCTACGAAGCCCCGGAGTACGGCCCCTACACCTCGCTGGCCCATACCCCCCACCGCATCATTGCCTTGTGCGGGCGATGGTTGTTCGGATTGATGTCGTACTATGGAGCGCCGGACGGGGTCGACGATCGGCCGGTGAACACGGTCGAGCTTGATCCCGCCGATCTCGACTGCAAGCGCCGCATGCTCGCCGCCTTCGCCAGCCAGAACGGCGCATCGCTGTCGCTGACCAGCTCCTATCCCGACCGCCTGGTGCGCTGGCGCCGAGGCGAACGCCGAACCACGCCCTTCGACTTCGCACGCTCCTATCTGAAATTCGTCCTGCGGGTCCGCCAGATACTTCCGGCAAAGATCGTGGATCGACTCCTTCCGGTCCAATTGGGAACGGTCGGACGGCCCGATGCAATTACCGATTGGCAGAAGGAATGGAACGAAACCGATGCGCCGGTTCGAGCGCCTGAATGAGCGGCAAAGACGGACTGATGCGGCTGCGCCTCAGATCGACAAGGACTTCGTCGTCCTGAGAGCTTGTGATTTTTTGATCAGGTGGGTTCCGCTGGGGGCGCGCCACTAATATGAAACTACCGGCTGCGGGATCGGCTTGAGGCTGTCGAAGTCGGCGGAGAAGCCGAGGTTTCGGAGGCGGGCGAGAAGTCTTTTGGCCTGTGCCT
>Ga0268266_10007273_pt1 | contig 10011 bp, 8 predicted proteins | sample KBSS13metaG_FD_190356 | JGI IMG/M metagenome (GOLD analysis project Ga0268266, IMG submission 190356) | Switchgrass rhizosphere microbial communities from Kellogg Biological Station, Michigan, USA - KBS S1-3 metaG (SPAdes) (version 2) | ecosystem: Host-associated > Plants > Roots > Rhizosphere >... | reverse complement strand
GCGGCGGTGGCGACTTCGGCGGCGGTTTCGGCGGCGGCGGCGGCAACAACTTCAAGCCGCGCAAGGAAGGCGGCAGCCGCCGCGGTCTGCGGGCCAAGAAGCGCAGCCTCTGATCCTGCCGGGATGAGCACGCCGCGGTCCGAGGAGCCCGTCAGGACGCCGTCCCCGGGCGCTCGCGCTCCTCTTCCTGTCCTCGATCTCGACTTCGCCCGGGCGCAGTTCCCGGCGCTCGCCGGCGGCTGGGTCTTCCTCGACAATGCGGGCGGCTCTCAGGTGCTGGCCTCCGTGGCCGACCGGGTGAGGGACTACCTGCTCACCTCCAGCGTCCAGGTCGGCGCGAGCTACGAGCCGTCGCGCCTGGCGGCCGAACGGATCGCGGCGGCGGCGCGGGCCGGCGCCCTGCTGGTCAACGCCGCCGACCCTTCCGAGGTGGTGCTCGGCCCCTCGACCACCCAGCTCCTCCAGAACCTGGCCCGGGCCTTCCGCGAGCGGATCGGCCCGGGGGACGAGATCGTGGTCACCAACGCCGACCACGAGGCGAACGTCACCCCCTGGCTGCGCCTGGTGGAGGAGCGCGGCGCCACGGTCCGCTTCTGGCGGGCGGACCCGGCCACCGCCGGGCTCGGCCTCGCCGGGCTCGCCCCCCTGATGACCGCGCGCACCCGCCTGGTCTGCTTTCCGCACGTCTCGAACGTGGTGGGAACGGTGCATCCGGTGGCGGAGATCACCCGCTTCGTCCACCAGCGGGGGGCGCTGGTCTGCGTCGACGGCGTCGCCTACGCCCCGCACCGGGCGGTGGACGTCCGCGCCTGGGATGCCGACCTCTACGTGTTCAGCCTCTACAAGGTCTTCGGCCCCCACCAGGGGCTGCTCTACGGCAAGCGGGATCTCCTGCTCGACCTCGCCAACGTCAACCACGTCTTCGTGCCCAAGGACGCCCTGCCGTACAAGCTCCTCCCCGGCAATCTCAACTATGAGCTGGCGCACGGCGTGCCGGCGATCGTCGAATACCTGGAGGAGCTGGGGCGCCGCGCCGGGGCCGGGCTCGACGCCACGGCCCGCGAGCTCATCGAGGCCGCCTTCGCGGCCATCGCCCGCCACGAGGAGAGCCTCACCGCGCCGCTGCTGGAGTATCTCGCCGGCAAGCCCGGCGTCCGTCTCCTGGGCGATCCCGCGCCCGGCCGGGACGGCCGCATCGCCACGGTCGCCTTCTCGGTCGAGGGGCGGAGCTCCGCCGGGATCCCGGCCGCGATCGACCCCTTCCGCATCGGCATCCGTTACGGCGACTTCCACGCCCGCCGGCTGATCGAGGACCTGGGCCTGGCGGAGCGCGGCGGCATCGTGCGGATCTCGATGGCGCACTACAACACGCCGGAGGAGATCGAGCGGCTGATCGCGGCGCTGGAGACGGTGCTGTAGAGCCCCTCAGTACAGATCGAACACCAGGATCCGCCCCTCGGCCGGGCCGTTCATCACCGGGATGCGGCGGCGGGGGCGGAGGCCGATCTGCTTGCCGCGGTCCTCACCGGCCAGGATGGCGGCCTTCCACCCCTTGAACTGCTGCTTGAGGAGATCGCCGACGGCGCGCCAGCGGCCGGCGTCGGTCTCCAGGCGCTCGCCGTGGGGCGGGTTGATCAGCACCAGGCCGGGGCCGGGCGGCGGCTGGAAGGCGGCGGCGTCGCCGCGGGTGAGGGTGGCGCGGTCGAGCAGGTTGGCCTGCTCGAGGTTGGCCCGCGCGGCGTCGAGCGCCTCGGCGGAGAGATCGTTGCCGTGGACGCGGACGTCGGGGCCGGTGGCGAGGATCGGCTCCTGGAGCACGGCGGTGAAGGCCTCCGCGTCGTAGCCCGGCAGGCGCTCGAAGGCCCAGTGGGGGCGCAGGCGGCCGGGCGCCCAGCCGAGGGCGAGCCAGGCGGCCTCGATCAGCAGCGTCCCCGAGCCGCACATCGGATCGACCACCGGCCCCCGGCCGTCCCACCCCGAGGCGAGCACGCAGGCGGCGGCGAGCTGCTCGCGCACCGGCGCGGCGGCGGTGACCGCGCGGTAGCCGCGGCGGTCGAGCGGCTCGCCCGAGGTGTCGAGCAGGAGGGTGGCGCGGTCGCGGTGGAGGCGCAGGCGCAGGTGGAGATCGGGGTCCTCGCGGTCGACGTCCGAGCGCCGGCCCCAGCGGTCGCGCTGGCCGTCCACCAGGCCGTCCTTGAGCGACATCGCGGCCCAGCGGGTGTCGCGCACCTCGGAGGCGGTCGAGGTGGCCTGGATGAAGAAGGTGCGGTCGGGGTGGAAGAGGGCGGCGGCGTCGAGGCCCCCCCGCCACAGCCGCGGGCCGGGGCGTCCGGAGAGGAGGGCGCGCGCGCCGGCGGCGATGCCCGGACCGTCCCGCGCGTCCCAGGAGGCGAGCTCGACGAGCACCCGGTTCGCCGTGCGCAGCCGCCAGTTGGCGCGCCAGCAGTCCCGCCAGTCGCCGCTGAACGAGACGGCGCCCCGCTGGCGCTCGATCTCTCGCGCGCCCATGCCGCGCAGCTCCCCTTCGAGGATCTCCTCGAGACCGAGAACGCAGGTGGCGACGAGCCCGAGTCTAGCCATCAGCCGCGGTGGCGCTCCAGGAAGGGGAGGACGGTCTCCAGGAACGTCTCTGGCTCCTCTTCCATCGGGATGTGGCCGCTGTTGGCGAAGAGGACGAACTCGGCCTGGGGGAGGCGCGCCGTGGCCCGGCGCCCCACCTCCGGCGAGATCACGACGTCGTGGGCGCCCCAGACCACCAGGGCCGGGACCCCGATCTTCTCGAGCTCCACCGGCTCGCCCGGGGGGGCCGGCGCCGTCAGGCCGTAGAAGGCGAAGCTCACCCCCTCGATCGCCAGGCGGTCGAGGTAGGCCCGCACGAGCTCGGGGGTGACCAGGGAGTCGTCATGGTAGGAGCGCAGGAGCCCGTTGCGGATCGCCCTCGGACGCAGGATCAGGGTGCGCACGAAGAGCGCGTCCAGCGGGCGCAGCGCGGCGGCGCGGCTGCGGCGGTCGTTCGCGTAGGTGGGGGCGGAGCTGTCCACCAGCACCATGGTGCGGAAGCGCTCGGGGTGGCGCGAGGCGAGGTAGAGCGTGATGCCGCCGCCGTAGGAATGGCCGAAGATGTGGGCGCGGTCGATCCCCAGCGCGTCCATCGTCCCCAGCACCAGCTCCGCCTGCGCCTCCCGCGTGTAGCTGGCGCGGGACGCCGGCCGCTGGGTGTAGCCGAAGCCGCTGAGGTCGATCGCCACCACCCGATGGGAGGCGGCGAGGGCCGGCATCACCTTGCGCCAGGAGTAGGTCGAGGCGCCGAAGCCGTGGAGGAGCACCACCGGCTCCCCCGTTCCCGCCTGCTCGACGTGCACGAGCTGCTCGCCGACGCGGACGAAGCGGTCGGCGGGAAGGGCGCGGCGGATCTCCGCGAAGGAGCGCAGCGAGACGCAGCCGGGCAGGGCGATGGCGAGGACGAGGAGCAGGGCGAGCCGCATGGAGCGGAGTCTATACCGCCGGCTTCGTCCCCTCTAACCGATCCCGAACGCGCCCTTGCGCTCGTCCGTCCGCTCGTCCTTCCCCTTGGCGTCCTTCTTCTCCTGCCGGGGGACGGTGACCCCGCTGAGGTGGGAGTCCCCCATGCGGCGGTAGAGAGAGCTGGCGCGCTGCAGCGTCTGGGCGGCCTTGCCGTACTCGCCGAGGTCGCAGAGCAGCTTGACCAGCCCGCCGAGCAGGCCGGCCTCCTCGATCAGGTCGCCGGTGCCCATCTCCAGGTTGATGCGAGCCTGGCTGAAGGCCAGGCGCGCCCCGGCGAAGTCGCCGGCCAGCCGGCGGGCGTCCCCAAGGGCGCCGAGAGCGGCGGTCTTGAAGTCGGACACCCGCTCCTCGCCGTAGATCTCGGGGTCGAGCCGCTCGGCCACGGCGAGGGCCAGCTCGGCGAGGCTCACCGACTCGGCGGTGTCGCGGTCCGCGGCCTCGCGGCTCTTCTCGAGCAGCAGGTCGAAGAGCCCCCAGTGGTGCAGGCGCTCGTCGTTGCGGACCATGACCAGCCGCCGCGTCGGCGGGTGCCCTTCCAGGCTGCCCCACTGGCCGCCGGCGAGCTGCCGCTCGCGCTGGATCCGCTCGTGGGCCTCGGCGAGGCGGCGCTCGGTCCTGCGAAAGGCCTCGTCGTAACGGGCGCTCTCATCGCGCCCCTCGAGGCCGGATCGGTTCCTCTGAGTCTGGGTCGACGGCCGCGGCGAGCCGCCGAGCAGCCGGCGCACCACCTCGCGGTTGTCGTCCCGGGAGAGCTCCGCCTTGGCGAAGCGCTCCAATCCCTCCTCTACACGATTCTCCTCCACGCTAACTCCTCCTGAAGCAGATCAACAAATCGCCTTCAAAGAATAAGTTGCCGCAGGAGACCGAAAGGGGACAAGAAAAGAGAAGAAACTTTCGCCGGCTTCGGGCAGGTTCCAAAATCTCCGTTTTTTGTCACCGCCTTTCGACTGACAGTGTCACCGCCACTGCCTATTCTCGGCCTCGTTCTGGAGGCGAGCGATGTCCATTGTCCTGGAAGACCTGACCAAACGGTACGGGGGGCACCCCGTGGTGAGCTCGGTGTCGCTGGAGGTCGGCGACGGCGAGCTCTTCGTGCTCCTGGGCTCCTCGGGGAGCGGCAAGAGCACCCTGCTGCGGATGATCGCCGGCCTCTCGGAGGTCGACGCCGGGCGGGTGATGCTGCACGGCCGGGATGTCACCGACCTGCCGCCGGCCCGGCGCGGGGTCGGCTTCGTGTTCCAGAGCTACGCCCTGTTCCGCGGCATGTCGATCGCGGAGAACGTCGAGTTCGCCCTGGCGGTGCGCGGCGTGCCGGCGGAAAAGCGGCGGCGTCGGCGCGACGAGCTGCTCGAGCTGGTCGGCCTCTCGGGGCTCGGCGGCCGCATGCCGCGCCAGCTCTCGGGCGGCCAGCAGCAGCGCGTGGCGCTGGCACGGGCGCTCGCCCACCAGCCCGAGGTGCTGCTGCTCGACGAGCCGTTCGGCGCCCTCGACGCCAAGGTCCGCCTGGAGCTGCGGCGCACCATCCGGGAGATCCAGCGCGAGCTGAAGATCACCACCGTCTTCGTCACCCACGACCAGGAGGAGGCCTTCGAGCTCGCCGACCGGCTGGCCGTGCTGAGCTTCGGCCGCCTGCTCGAGGTGGGGCCGCCGGACGAGCTCTACCTGCGCCCGGAGACCGAGTTCGTCGCCACCTTCCTCGGCACCGCCAACCTGATGGTGGGGGAGGCCACCGCCGACGGGGTCCGGCTGGGGCCGGTCCAGTTCCCGCTCAACACGCGGGCGGAGCCGGCGGACGGCGCGCGGCGGGTGCAGGTGCTCTTCCGCCCCGAGGACGTCGCCTTGCGCGATTCGGCGGAGGACCGCTCCTTTCCTATCCTCGGTCAGGCGGTGGTCGAGCAGCGCTCGTTCGTCGGCTCGTTCGAGCGGCTGCGCCTCCGCCTGCCGCCGCTGCCCGGCGTGCGGGCGATCGCGCCGCCGGTCCCCTTCGGCCGCGACGAGGTCTGGGTGGAGGCCACCCGCTCGCAGGACCAGGCGCGCCGCTTCCCGCTCCGCCCGGGGGACGCGACCTGGGTGGGGGTGCAGCGGGTGCACGCGCTGGTGCATCCGGGGCTGCGCTTCCTGCTGCTCACCAACGGCTCGGGGCGCTCGCGGCCGGCCCTGGCGCTGGGCGGCGAGATCGCCCGCCGGGCCCACGCGCGGGTCGCCGTGCTCGGCCCCGCCACGCAGGACGACGCCGGCGAGCGCGCCCTGCAAGAGGCGCGCGAGGCGCTCGGCAGCGGCCTCGCCGCCCTCGAGACCCGGCTGACCGCCGGCAAGCCCGCCGAGGCGGTCGCCGAGGAGGTCTTCCGCCGTCCCTGCGACCTGGTGATCCTCTCCCTACCCCCGCGCGACGGGATCGAGATCGCCGAGGGCGTGCTCGCGGCCGGCCAGCATCACCTCCTGCTCACGCCGGCCACGGACGGCACCGGCCGGGTCAACGTGCCGGCGCGGCTGCTGATCTGTGTCGCCGTGGGCGAGCCCGGCAAGGAGGACGTCTCCTTCTCCGGCCGTCTCGCCCGCCACCTGGGAGCGGAGGTGACGATCCTCACCGTGCTGCCGGAGACGGCGCGCGGCACCCCGTCGGAGACCCTGGCCGAGCGCTTCCTCGCCGGCAGCGCCCGCACCCTCAACCGCATCGGCGTGCCGGTGGCGACCCGCGTCCGCTATGGCGGCGTGCGCGAGGAGGTCGTCGCCCAGATCGCCGAGGGGGGGCACGACCTTCTGGTGCTGGGGGCGCCGCTGCCCGGGCGCGACGGGCGGATCGCGCTCGGCGGCTTCGTCGCCCGCCTGCTGCCCGAGGTGGCCCATCTGCCGGTGCTGATCGTCCGCTCGCCGGAGGCGGTGTCGTGAGCCTTCCGGCCCCTTTCCCCTTCGCATCGAGCACCAAGCGTGCTCTGACCTCTGGAGATTTCCGATGAAGAACGTTTCGATCTGGCTGTGCTGCGCCCTGCTGGCCCTGCCGGCCGCCGTCCGGGCGCAGGATACTCAGGCGCAGCCGCCGGCTGAGGCCGCTGAGGCCCAGGAGCCCGCGCAGGACGCCGCGGAGACCCCCCAATCCGTCGACCAGAAGCTCGAGGAGCTGGACCAGAAGATCCGCGTCCTCGACCGCAAGATCGAGATCGACAAGGAGGCCGCCGCCGAGAAGGCGAAGACCGCCGGCCAGGCGGTCGCCGGCAAGGACGGCTTCTCGCTGCGCTCGGCGGACGGCAACTTCACGTTCCGGCTGCGCGGCTACGCGCAGTTCGACGGCCGCTACTGGGTCGACGACGAGCAGAGGCCCCAGACCGAGACCTTCCTACTGCGCCGCGTGCGGCCGATCTTCGAGGGGACGGTCTACAAGATCTTCGATTTCCGCATCATGCCCGACTTCGGCCAGGGCCAGACCGTGCTCTTCGACGCCTACCTGGAAGCGCGTTTCAACCCCGCGTTCCGGGTCCGCGCCGGCAAGTTCAAGCCGCCGGTCGGCCTGGAGCGGCTGCAGTCGGCCACCGACATCCTGTTCGTCGAGCGCGCGCTGCCGACCAACCTGGTGCCCAACCGCGACCTCGGCGTGCAGATCAGCGGCGACCTCGCGGGCGGCGCGGTCAACTACGCCGTGGGGGTCTTCAACGGCGTGGCCGACCTCGGCAACGGCGACGCGGACGTCAACAACGACAAGGACCTGGCGGCCCGCGTCTTCTTCCAGCCGTTCGTCGCCGGCAACGGGCCACTCAAGAACCTCGGCTTCGGCGTCGGGACGAGCCAGGGGGACCAGACCGGTACGCTCACGGCCACCGGCCTGCCCGGCTACCGCACCCCGGGCCAGCAGACCTTCTTCTCCTACCGCTCGGACGCCACCGCCGCCGGCACCACGATCGCCGACGGCACCCGCTTCCGCCTCGCGCCTCAGGGCTACTTCTACAGGGGTCCGTTCGGCCTGCTGGCCGAGTACACGATCAACCGGCAGGACGTGCGGCGCGACCAGATCTCCGAGCGCCTGGAGCACAAGTCCTGGCAGGCGGCGGGCTCCTGGGTGATCGCCGGTGGTGAGCCCTCCTTCCGCGGGGTCACGACCAAGAAGGTTTGGGATCCGGCGGCGCATACCTATGGAGCCTTCGAGCTCGCGGCCCGCTACAGCGAGCTGAAGCTCGACGACGCCACCTTCCCCTTCTTCGCCAACCCCGCCAGCGCCGCCCGCTCGGCCAAGTCCATGGCGGTGGGGCTCAACTGGTATTTCAACCGGAACCTGCGGCTGCTCTTCGACTACGAGACCACCAGGTTCGAGGGCGGCGCCGCGACCGGCGACCGCGAGGACGAGAAGATCTTCTTCAGCCGCTTCCAGATCGCTTTCTAGACAGGAACAAAGCCATGAGCCATCGAAACCTTTTATCGGCCTCCGCCCTCGGGCTCTCCCTGCTCCTCGCGGGGACCGCCCAGGGCGCGGGCATCAAGCTGCTCAACGCCTCCTACGATCCGACGCGTGAGCTCTACCAGGACATCAACGGCGCCTTCGCCAAATCCTGGAAGGCCAAAACGGGGCAGGACCTCACCATTCAGCAGTCGCACGGCGGCTCCGGCAAGCAGGCCCGCTCGGTGATCGACGGCCTGGAGGCCGACGTCGTCACCTTGGCGCTCGCCTACGACATCGACGCCGTGGCGAATTCCGGGCTGATCGCGAAGAACTGGCAGACGCGCCTGCCCAACAACAGCACCCCCTACACCTCGACGATCGTCTTCCTGGTGCGCAAGGGGAACCCCAAGAAGATCCGCGACTGGGACGATCTCACGCGCCCCGGCGTCTCGGTGATCACCCCCAACCCGAAGACCTCGGGCGGCGCGCGCTGGAACTATCTCGCGGCCTGGGGGTACGCCCTGCGCAAGTTCAACAACGATCCCGCCAAGGCCAAGGACTTCGTCGGCCGCATCTACAAGAACGTGCCGATCCTCGACACCGGCGCCCGCGGCTCCACCGTCACCTTCGTCGAGCGGGGGATCGGCGACGTGCTGATCGCCTGGGAGAACGAGGCGGTGTTCGCGGTCAAGGGGGAGATGGGCGCCAAGGGCGATTTCCAGATCGTGGCGCCGTCGATCAGCGTCCTCGCCGAGCCGCCGGTCGCGGTGGTCGACAAGGTCGCCGCCAAGCACAAGACGGTGCAGGTGGCCACCGCCTACCTGCAGTTCCTCTACACCCCCGAGGGGCAGGAGATCGCGGCCCGGCACTACTACCGGCCGCGCAACGAGGCGGTCGCGGCCAAGTACGCGGCGCAGTTCCCGAAGGTGCAACTGTTCACCGTCGATCAGGTCTTCGGCGGCTGGACCAAGGCGCAGCAGGCCCACTTCGCGGACGGCGGCGTCTTCGACCAGATCTACGGCGCCGGACGGTAGCCGGGCGGAAAGAGATTGAGGAGCCCCGAGATGGAAGCGGTGGAGAAGCGAGCGGCGAGCGTGCCGTCGCCGTTGCCGGTCTCGGCGCGGCCGCGCAAGCGCCTGCGGGGGGGGAGCGTCCTCCCCGGCTTCGGGCTGTCGCTCGGCTTCACGCTCACCTACCTCGCGCTGCTCATCCTGATCCCGCTGTCGACCGTCTTCCTGAAGTCGGCCACCCTGCCGTGGGCCACCTTCTGGGCCGACGTCAGCGGGCCGCGGGCGCTCGCGGCCTATCGCTTGAGCCTCGGCTCCGCGTTCGCCGCCGCCACCCTCAACCTCGTCTTCGGCCTGCTGGTGGCCTGGGTCCTCGAGCGCTACAGCTTTCCGGGCAAGCGGCTGGTCGACGCCCTGGTCGACCTGCCGTTCGCGCTGCCCACGGCGGTGGCCGGCATCGCCCTCGCCACCCTCTACGCCAAGAACGGCTGGATCGGCCGCTGGCTCGTGCCGATGGGGATCGAGGTGGCCTACACCCGCCTGGGCGTGGTGGTGGCGCTCACCTTCATCGGCCTGCCGTTCGTGGTGCGCACGGTGCAGCCGGTGCTCGCCGATCTCGATCCGGAGGTCGAGGAGGCGGCGGCCAGCCTGGGCGCGGGTCGCTGGCAGACCTTCCGGCGCGTGCTCTTCCCCGAGCTGCTGCCGGCGGCGATGACCGGCTTCGTCCTCGCCTTCGCGCGCGCCCTGGGTGAGTACGGATCGGTGATCTTCATCGCCGGCAACATGCCGATGAAATCGGAGATCGTGCCGCTGCTGATCATGATCAAGCTCGAGCAGTACGACTACGCCGGCGCCACCTCGATCGCGCTGGTCTTCCTGCTCGCCTCGTTCGCCCTATTGCTGATGATCAACTTCCTGACCTGGCGCCGCAGCCGCAGGCTGCGGGCGGTCGACGGAGACAACTGACGATGGCCGGCGCGGTCCCCACCTTTCCACGCGGCCGGCGCTCCGGCGCGGAGCGGCACGGCGCGCTCACCGAGCCGCGGTGGGTCCGCTGGCTCCTGCTCGGGCTGGCGCTCACGTTCCTCGGCTTCTTCCTGTTCATCCCGC
>Ga0268266_10007271_pt1 | contig 10012 bp, 8 predicted proteins | sample KBSS13metaG_FD_190356 | JGI IMG/M metagenome (GOLD analysis project Ga0268266, IMG submission 190356) | Switchgrass rhizosphere microbial communities from Kellogg Biological Station, Michigan, USA - KBS S1-3 metaG (SPAdes) (version 2) | ecosystem: Host-associated > Plants > Roots > Rhizosphere >... | reverse complement strand
CACATCGAGCAGCAGGTCGGAAGTGCCGAGCACGTTGGCGGCCAGTCGCGCGTTGATTCGCGAGAGGACGTTCTGCGTAGTGCCCGGGAGCAGGCGGTCCATGCTGCCGAACAAACGTTCAGCGGGCGTGGCGAGGGTTTGAACGATAACCGTGGTGCCGTGGGCTTTGAGGCCGTTACGGACCGTCTCGATATATCCCACCGCGCGCGTGGTCGACTCTTCAGCGGCCTGCTCGCTACCGAGCCTGGTTTGAATGGGCAGGGCGCGATAGTCGATGGCCAGCAGCACGGCATCGGGTTTGGCGGTGTTGACTATCGAGTCGGGCGACAGGGCTTCCTGCATCACCTGGTCGTAGTGGCCGCTGATACATTCCAGGGCGAGGCCGTGGCGCGCCGCCGTGGCTACCAGGGCCGGCTTGATGAAATCCAGGGTGGAGTTGCTGAGCACTCCGAGGCGAAACGGCAGCAGCGGTTTCAGATCGGCCCCGGCCTGTTGCAGCGAACCAATCGTGCGCGCCAGCCGGTTCAGTTGATTCTCATCGAGGGCGTGCGTTGCGAGGAAACGCAAACGCCGGCCGCAGTCGGCACTGTCCTGGAGCAGCGCGCGGCACTGTGCATTGAAATCGGGCGGCGCGGCCGGTAGCCATGCCAGGTCGCGGTATAGATGTTCGCTCATGTCACAGCCACCTGGGGGCCACTAGCGCGCCTTGGCGCTAATCAACTCGGCGAGGCCCGCGACGTTCTTGAGCCGGCCGATCTCGGCTGCAGAGAACTTCACATTGAATTCCTTCTGCACTGTCAGCATCAGCCGGATGTGAGTCAGGCTATCCCATTCGGGCACGTCGTCGGCCGTCATGTCCGGCCGTAGTGTCAGCGAGTCATCGCCGAATACGTCGTGGAAAATGGGAGTGAGGCGTTCGTATATGTCTTTGTTGTCCATCGTTCTGTCATCATGCCCGCATAACACTGTGAATGATCTGCGCCGTCGCACAAAACCGACTGAGCTGGCGCGCGACCCGGCGAGTTTCCCGGAAACGTGACCCAAGCCCTTGATCTTCCTGGGTTGCGCGAGTTTACCTGAGCAAGATTGCATTCGCCTATACTCGATGGATAACAATGAAACCGATCAAGTACGCACTGATAACGCCCAGCTATTGGGCCGACGTGGAACGCTGCAGGTTCCTGGTTGAAAGCGTCAACCGTTGGGTCGACCCGTGTGTGCATCACTATCTGGTCATTGCACGCCTGGACCTGCCGTTGTTCCGGCCGATGGTGGGGCCCCGCACCGATTTGATCGTCGTCGAGGACATCATCCCGAAGTGGCTGTTCCGGTTGCCGCTGGTGCGCCATTTCTGGTTCAGCCTGCGCACGCGGCCCGTCAAGAACTGGATTCTGCAGCAGATCGTCAAACTGTCGGTGCCCACGGTCGTCAGCGAAGATGTGTTGTTGTACGCCGATTCGGACATGTTTTTCATCGCGCCCTTCGATCCGCGCAGCTTTGAGCGGGACGGCCGCGTGCCGTTGTTTGTCGAAAACGGCCAACGCGGCCTGATTCCCGCCAACGATCAATGGCAGTCCACGGCGGCGGGGCTGTTGGGCCTGACGCCGGAAGCCAGCTACGACACCAACTACGTCAACCAGTTGATCTGGTGGCGCCGTGAGAATGCCGTGCGGGCCGTCAACCGGGTGGCCGAAGTCACCGGTAAGCAGTGGCAGCGGGCGATTGCCCCGCTCAGCGGCTTCTCCGAATACATTCTCTACGGCATGTACAACCATCTGGTGCTGACCGAGTCCGCCAGCGGCCACTGGGTCGATGACCAGACCCGGACCTTGAATTACTGGGGTACCACGCCGCTCAACCTCGAGCAGTTGCGCGAGTTCCGCTCCAAGCGCCTGGAATTCCAGCATTCGGCCATGGTCTCCGCCAAGTCCGGCACGGCTATCGAGGACGTGCGCAAGGTCTTCGGCGGCGCCTAAAAGATATCGATCGTCGTCACGCTGTACGCGGGGAGCGTGACGGTCAGCGACGATCCCGAGGCGGCTTGCGTACCGGCCGACACCGGCTTGATGTTGGTTCCCTGAGTCGCCGCCGTTGCGGCCGTGATGTGGTACAGATGGGCGGTGCCGCTCAACGGTTGACCCGTGATCGTTGAGGTCTGTGAAGCGTTGGACCGATTGATCACTACCATCACAACCCGTCCGGCACGGCTGCTGTCGGTGCTCACGTAGGCGACTACGTTCGCCGTGTTGCTCGATGAGGTGCTCACCGACGTATCGCCGAAATTGGCGCCGGCGCCGTCGAAGTTGCGGAAGGCGGCAAATGCGCCCATGGGGTAGGGGGCATCGTTGACCGGCCAGATATAGGCCGAGTGCAGGCCGTACTGGCCGAAGATTCCCAGGTTGTCCGCCTGGGCGATCAGCCCGGCGATGTTGTTGTTGCCGCCGTTGAAGTATTCGGTGAACGACAGTCCCTTCGTGACGCCCGCGGCCGCCAGCTTGTCCTGCAGCCGCGGTATCAGTCGGATCGCATTGATGGCGACTGCCCGGGTGATGTAGGAGCTCTCAACGAAAGTCGAATCCCACAGGCTGCGTGGGCTCTGGACGATCAACTGCATCTGCGCGTCGGTCAGGGACGCCGAGCTGTCGCCGCTGATCTGGGTGCCGCTGACCGGATCGTCGATCTGGGAATACCAGTGCAGCGAAATGATGTCGACGAGCGAGTGCCCGGCACTCGTTTCGGCGGCTTTCACCGCTGCGATGTAACCGTCGATCAGCCAGTTGTTGCCGTTCGGGGTGGGCGTGGGATAGCTGCTGTCCCAGTAGTAGAACTGCGCAAAACCGGAGATGGCCGGACCGTAGATGGTGGCCTGTGGGAACTGGGCCTTGATGGCCGTAGCGGCGGCGGTGGACTTCGAGAAGAAGGCGTTGTAGCCGATCTCGGTGGACGTCTCCATCTCCTCGTGGGTGTGGAACCACAGGTCCGGCTCGTTATCCAACTCGATGAAGATCGGCAGCCCGGAGTTCGGTGTCGATGTAAATACATTTTGACCGCTGTAGAACTGGTTGGTCGCCCAGACCATCTCATCGACGTACACGCTGGCATTGCTGTTGGACGGTGTCGTGGTGAAGGCCGATCCCTTGGCGAACACGACGGTCTTGAACCGCGATGTCTGTATCGGGTTCGTCACGTTGACAGGGCCGTTGGCATCGGCGGCCACGTAACCCAGCAACGGCACGGTCATCAGGCCGGCGATGTTGTTGCCCCGATCCGTCGCGAACGGTCCGGTGATGGCTGCGAGCGGCGTGGTGCTGTTGCTCAGGTACTGGTCGTTCTGGTAATTGAAGTCACTGCCGGCATTGGAGTAATTGTTCTGCCAGTTGTAGCCGGTCCAGCGATTGCCGCCCAGACGGTCGATGGTCAGGGACGCGGTGGGCACGGTGATTCCGGTCACGGCCGGAATGTTGGCGCCGTAGATGTATTTGGAAATGGTCTTCGTGCTCGACGGATTGGCCGTGATCGTCACGCTGCCCGCCGCAGGCGTCGAAGGCGCGACGGGAGTCTCACTCACTTCAGCCGAGTTGGCGCCTTCACCTGCGGAGTTGACAGCCGTCACCACGTAGAAATAGGCAGTTCCGTTGGTTAGTCCGGTATCGGTAAACGACGGCGCTGTGGGAGCTGCAACCTGCGTGTAAGGTCCGCCGGATACCGTGGCTCGTTTCACATGATAGGTGGCGGCACCCGTCGGAGCAGTCCACGTCAACGCAACTTGTGAGTTGCCGGGAGTGCCCATCAAACCTGTCGGAGCTGCAGGCGGTGTGCCCAGATCCGGTACCGGGTCCGGACTCCCGCTGCCGCCACCGCCACATGCGGCCAGCACGAGCACGCACGCGGTGATGAGGAATAGTTGCAGTTGGCGCAGCAATGACGGGCCACGGTGCATGGCGGAATCTCGGCGACGGGTTTGGGTTCAGATCATAATGCGGGCGCCTGGGTCAGATGGTGTGAATTGTGTGATCCGTGTCCAGTTGGGAACAGCTCATGCACGCCGCACCGTCGCAAATTTGCGGCAAAATAGGCTGCAGCGGTAGTGGGTATCGCATGGGCAGCCACCATTTCGAAGCAATCTCGAGTCCTGACCACGTTGGTCGTTGCGGTGTTGGCCGGTTGCGCGTTGCTCGTCTGGCGGCTCGTGAGCCGCGCTGACGAGGCAGGGGGCTATGCGGTCTGTCAGTCCCAGGCCGCCGGCCTGCGGCTCTGGTACCCGGCCGCATCGGCAGCGCCGCTCGCGCAGCTGGCCTCCCGGCTCACCCTGCAACCCGAGTGTGCCGATGCAGCAATTGCCGCGCACCCGCAACCATTTCCGGTGTTGTTGTATTTCGGCGGTTGGCCGGGCGTCGAGGTGAACAACCTCGAGCTCATCAACTCACTGGTCCGGGCCGGTTTTGTGGTTGCAACACCCCTGGAATTCCCCGGCGGTCCCGAGGCGCCGATGAGCTTCGCTTCCGAGAGCGCTTACCGGGACACGTTGTCACGCGCCGACGCGCGGGTGCGCTTGATGGGCGTCGCAGCCCGCAGCGCTGTTGACCGCCTGGTTGCCTTGGCCAACGGCGAGCCGCACACGCAGTTTGCCGGCCGTCTCGACAGTGGCCGGATCGGAATCTGGGGCTATTCCTTCGGTGGCGCGATTGCCGCGCAGGCCGCCTGGCTCGATCCGCGTATCAGGAGCGCGGTCAACATCGACGGATGGTCATTCGGGGATGCGGCGATTCACGGCGTTCACCAGCCTTACCTGATTGTGAGTGACGATTCGCCCGCGCCCGGTCCCGCGGACCTGGCTTCGAGCGACCCGGTCCGCCGCTATACCTCGATGCTGACCCGGGATGACGTGGCGCGGCTGTTACACAATTTTTCCGTGAACGGCGGTTATTTCGTGACGGTGGCGGGCACTGAGCATGCGGACTTCTACGACCGCAGCAGACGCTCGCGGCTGCGGGAAATGCTCGGCGCAGGCAGGGATCGCGCCGGAAGAGTGCAGGAGTTGTTGCGAGCCTATGTCCTGGCCTTCTTTCGCAACACGTTGGAAGGCGTACGATCGCCCCTGTTGGAAGGGTCCGCGGAGGAGTTTCCGGAGGCTCGCCTGCAACGGTGGGAAGGGACGCTGGACGGAAAGCGCTGATGCTCCTCGGCAGCGCGGGGGACACCGGACGGGAGCGCTGCAGCTCCTCGGCATGCGCTCAGTCGAGTGGGAAAGGCAGGTATGCACGGGCCTGCTCCCGGTCGAGTTTGAGCATCCCGCTGCCCGCGTTGGCGCATGCGCTAACGGCGAGCTGACGGGCTCGGTCGAGATTTGCGGGCGCGGAGGTCGCGGTAGCCGGGGCGTCGTCGCCGCCTTCCTCGTCCGTTGCGGCAGGCGCTGCGGATGCGCGCTCGGGCCGCAATTTGCGTTTCAGGTCTCCCAGCGAAGCGCGTACAGCGTGCAGGCTGAAACGCCGAATCAATTGTACGTTCACCACCGCGATCTGCTCGGCCTTCCAGCGATGTTTGTAGTAAGCAAACATCTGCAGCAGGTTGAGGAAGCGGTTGCCGCGCCGGATGCCTTCGGCCACGCCGAGGAGTAACAACACCGCGCCGGGCCCGAGGTCGGCGCGCGCACTGTCGTAGGCCATCTCCAGGCACCATGCGCCGGAGAGGTTGGGCGAGTCGCTCGAATTGTCGCCCACAATCAGTCCTGCCACCAACACGCCATCGAGCATGACCCCGATGAATGAAGGATCCAGGCCACCGCGGCCGGCCACGATCTCACGATAGAACTGCACCCGGCGCGGATGGCGCTGGAGGGAGGAGACCGTCCCGTGTTTCCAACTGCGGTCTTCCAACTCGAGATACGCATCAAACCAGGCACTGGTGGCTTGCGGGCCGTGCGCCAGAATCAACTCAGTCGCGCCCGCGGCAAACAGCTTGCGCGCCTGGCGGCCGATGTTGGATCGCATCTTTTTCGACAGCGACTTGAAATAGCCGGCGACGTCAGCCCAGGCGAGCGGGATCTCGTTGAAGGGCTCGACGGGAATGTCCCGGGCGCGCAGCAAGCCCGTCGCCGCCGCGTGGGTGGCCCGATGCAGGGCGCACCCCGGCCGCTGACCGGCAAACTCCAACATGCCCCAGTTGCGTTCCACGGTGCAGAAGTGGCGAACGACCGCGGCAGCGACGCGCTCTTCATCCTCCGGTGCGCACAGCAGGCCGGGCTGCTCGATATCCACGGGCGCCAGAAAACCGAGCCGCGCGATCCACGGAGCCGTGCGGCCGAGCAGGCTCCCGAAGTTGTCGGTGGACGAGCGCATGGCGATGCAACCGATCAGCTGCTCGCCCGCGTGCACGAGCACCAGCCGCTCGTCCTGGTCGGGAGTGTAGTACTCGATGTGTTTGGCATAACACTGAAAGTATGCCGATGAATGGAATGCATTGGGCCGGGCCGAAGCGCGATTCAACCGGTCGATCTGCGCGGCATGGCGCTCGAGTGCGCCGATCCCGGGCTCGACACTGACGCTCAGCTCGGTACGGTGGGTAGTTGCGTGCGCGACTGTTGCGGGTGCCGGCGTGAGCTCGCTAATCAAAGGGGTGTTGTGAGTTTCCATAGGCCAGGGCACGCAACTTGTCCAGGGAGTGATAGGGCCAACTGAACTTCTCGACCAGGAAGCGGGTGGCCACCTCGCCGCCGAAGCCGCTCAGGAAGCGGAATGTACCTGCGCTGGACACGCCGTCAAAATCAAACTGCAGACCGCGCCGCTGCGCCTCGTTCATGGCCAGCCAGATCAACTGGCTGACCGCGCCGCTGTCGGTGGAGCCGGGGGCGCGCGTGGACATGAGGAAATACATGGAGTGTTGATCCCAGACCACGAAAATCCCAGCCGTGGGTTGCTCGTTCCCCGGGGTGCGCGCGAGCCAGGCCCGGCCCTGATCGCGCTCCACGCACAACTGCAACAATTTCTTCACAGTCGCAGTGTCGTAGCGGTTGATCTGGTGCCGCCCTTCGCAGTTGGCGGCATAGAAGCGCAGGAATTCCTGCGGATCATCCTGATCGGCCACCTGGTTGCGCTCCTGGGAGCGGCGGATCAGATTGCGGGTCTTGTCCCGCATGGACTTCCAGACGGCCTCGATATCAGAGCAGTCCGAAATGAAGGTGAACTGGCATTTCACGTGGCAGCCATACGCCTGGTAGGGCAGGGCCTCGGCCTGGCGCGGGGCCAGGATCTGGCGGAAATGCGCCAGCTTCGGCAATTGTTGCAGCAACTCCGAGGTGATGGTGAAGCGGTTCAGCAGCTGCGTGTTCGGCCGCCCGTTGCCTGCGTCCACGATCGGGCCCAACGTGTGGGTGAGCAGCGGCATGTCGGATACGCTGAAACCCCAGCGCCGGTTGACCAGGTACGGCAGCCAGCCAACAGTGCGGCCGTCTTTTTTGACTTCAACCTGTTCCCAGCGGCCGGCGGTGGCGCAATCCAGCCACCAGGTCTGCTGGAAAATGCATCGACCGGAGTCCTGAGTGTCAGTGCTCGCCGTCTTCAATGGCCCGGAAGTTGGTTTTGCTGCATCGAGCATGGGTCTGGAAGCAGGATCGTACCTGCGGAATTCTGTCAAATCAGTAAATGAGCGCACCATTTTTGCCACCCCTCGTGACTGCTCATTCCCTTTCACGGCCGGTACTTTCTTGGTATTAATTTTCAACGCCGGCCCGATACGAAGCAAGTTATCATAAATTGACGACGGGCGCCGGTTGCGGAGGGTTTTGCCGCAAGTTGACAAAAAAGAGCGAATCGTCCGGCGCATGTTGGGTCGTGGCCAATCGACCGAGGGGGGGCGCTGATGCCGAAAGTATCGATCATCCTGCCGACGTACAATCGCGCCGATACCATCATGCGGGCGATCAAGAGCGCGCAGGCCCAAACCTTCCAGGATTGGGAGCTCATTGTCGTAGACGACGGCTCCACCGACGATACGGCCGCGCTCATTGCCGGAGTGGAGCCGCGTATGGTGCTGATCCGCCAGCCGAACCGCGGCTTTACCGAGGCCCGCAACGCAGGCATAAGGGCGGCGCGCAGCCCCTACATTGCCTTTCTCGACTCGGATGATGAGTTTCTGCCACACCATCTGGAGTTGTGTGTGGCCTTTCTCGACAACTTCGCGGCTGAGAGTTTCATCAGCACCGAGTTGCTGGAGGACTTCGGCCAGGGGCGGTTGGTCAACCATTATCGAGCTGAAACATCCGACTGGTATCCGCGCAAAGCCGCCCTGATCGGATCGCATCGCCTGGATCTGCCGCCGGGCGAAACGGACGATTACCTCCGAGTGTATGAATCCGGGGAAGCGATCGGCGAGTGGGGGCGTGCGATCGTCGAGCCGCTCGACACCGAGCGCCGCGCGCGCCTGTATCGCGGCAATATCTTCGATGCGCTGCGCTACGATTTTCTGATCACGATTACGGCAACGGTCATGCGCGCCAGCGTGTTTGAGCGGCTGGGACTGCCGGATGCGCGCTGGGGCATGGGCTCGGATTTTCATTACATGGCGAGTATGTGCCGCGCTTTCCGGACCAACTACATCTCACTGCCGACCTTCATCAAACACGAATTCGCCGCAGATGGTGCACTGCCGGCACATGGGCACGTGGTGACCGGCAAATCCACCTTGACCTTCATCCGGGAATGGCAGGCTGCGTGGGATGATTTGTTCTGGAACAACAGGGAGCGGGATGCGGAGGTGCTGGGGCTGCGGTGCCTGCGGCACTTTTGGATGGCACAGCAGGCGGCGCGCGCGGGGGACCGGCACCTCGCCTTGGAATACCTGAGTGAAGTGCGCCAGGGCCTGCCACGATTTGTGCCCGCGATCGCACTGGACCGTCTGCTGCGCTGGGTGCCCAGCCTGAAATGGGCGCAGAAGCTGTATCGCGTTGCGTTCTCCGCGTATTGAGCTGTTATTGGCACGGCATTTGCAGGATTTGGGCAGCCCGAAATGAGTGACTGACACGGCAGAACCCGGGCGGGAGTTCACCGCATAATCCGCTTATCGTGTCGGCATCCAAACTCGAAATATCCGCCGCCGCTCGCTCGGCCCATTGGCGTACCGCTCAGCCCCTGGAAGAGCTCCAGGGGTACTTGAACCGGCAGGCCTTCCGGGTTACCCACGAGCTCGCGGGCAACCCGCTGTTCGATGTCGACGTGCTCGTCGATGTTGCCAAGCAGGCGGCCAAGCGGCCCGGCGATCTGTATCTGGATGCCGGCAAAGTGTCGGTCACCGACAAGTGGGGCAATATTCCCATCCCGGAGCAGCCGGTGGAGGAAATCATCCGCCGGATCGAAACGGCGGGCGCCTGGATCATCATCAAACACGTGGAGCAGGGACCGGGCTATGCGCAGGTGATCCGCGAGTTCGATCAGTTCGTGCGCAAGCTGGCGGGACCTGAAACCTCAAAGCTGCTCAGCAGCCCCGAGATGCTGGTGCTCGTCACCTCACCGAACCGGATCACGCCGTTTCACTTCGATGCCGAGGTCAACTTCCTGGTGCAGATCCAGGGTGAGAAGGATGCCTGGGTGTGCGATCCGCGCGATCGCAGCGCCACCACTCACGAGGAAATCGAGAAGTACTATTCGGTGAATCACAACGCCGGCAACTTCAAGCCGGGGTTGGAGCAGCGTGCCGGACATTTCCATCTGAAGCCGGGCGAGGGCGTGCACATCCCCACCCACGCCGGGCATTGGGTGCACAACGGCAACGCGATCTCAGTGTCCCTGAGCCTCAACTTCGAGTTGCCGCCGGGTTTGTACCGCGACATCTATCGGGTCAATCACAAGCTGCGCCGGCTGGGCCTCACACCGCGGCCACCGGGCGAAGCGCCGATGTCCGACAAGCTCAAGGCCGGCGCCGCGGCGGTATCGCGCCAGCTCAGTCGCCTTCGCGGCCGATAATGCCGCGGATCGTTGCGGCCATTTCCTTCACCCCGGGGTCATTGAACACGCTGTAG
>Ga0268266_10007270_pt1 | contig 10013 bp, 7 predicted proteins | sample KBSS13metaG_FD_190356 | JGI IMG/M metagenome (GOLD analysis project Ga0268266, IMG submission 190356) | Switchgrass rhizosphere microbial communities from Kellogg Biological Station, Michigan, USA - KBS S1-3 metaG (SPAdes) (version 2) | ecosystem: Host-associated > Plants > Roots > Rhizosphere >... | reverse complement strand
CTGAAAAACTCGGGCCCACCCGAACTAATTACATACGACGAACGCGGGGCGCACGAGGAAGATCGTCGTCGTGCTCCTCATCATCTTCCTCATCTTCATCGTCATCGTCGTCATAATAGCCTTCATCTTCCTCTTCTTCTTCATCTTCCTCGTCGTCGTCTTCGTCGTCCTCTTCGTCGTCTTCGTACTCGTCGTCATCTTCCTCGTCGTCTTCGTCGTCGTCGTCCTCTTCGTCGTCTTCGTACTCGTCGTCGTCTTCCTCCTCCTCGTCATCGTCATCGTCGATGCTGCGTGCCGCTGCGAAGAGCTCGTCGTAAGGAAACGGATCAAATGAAGCAAACTGGTTCATCTCAATGGGGCAAAGTGGTTCGATCATTTGGGTCGTGATGGGCGCGATGGCCATGAACATATCTCCTGTTCGCACTATTGTATTGGGGTAGGATGCACGGAATTGCAAAAGGTGAGTGTGAAAATTAAGGATTTTCAAATCCTATCGAACCGGGGACATTAGAAAAGTTTCCGTATTACCTCAACATCTTATCCATCCCGTCGCTCTGAATCTCGCCCACTCTCCTTAAAGATAATTTGCAATCGAAGGACCAGTCATCGGTCCGCGTGTCAGAAAACGTCCCCCTCCAGCTCTGAGTCCCCTGTATCGAAACAAGTCATGTGTCTCAAACCGGGGCACTCCGGACGAAGAAGTCATGGTACCGGAGTCGCTTATGAAACGCCCCTTCTGCAGATACGGAATCCTTAGCTTGCTGGCGATCTCACTCATCCAGGCCGCCCCTGTCCAGGCTCAGGACCCGGCCGTTCCCCAAACCCTCGAGGATGCGCTCCACCAGATGTCCGATCTTGCCGGCATCATCTTCGTCGGCGAGGTCGCTGCCATCCGGCATCGCGAGGGAGACCAGGGTGCCTCCGGTGTGGTCGAAGTCGACTTCCGTATCGAGCAAGCCGTGCGAGGCTGTTCCTCCGGAGGCAGCTTTACCTTGAGAGAGTGGGCCGGACTTTGGCAGGGCGGAGATGAACGCTACCATGTCGGCCAGCGACTCCTGATGATGTTGCACTCGCCCGGTCCCACTGGAATAACCTCGCCGGTGGCAGGCCTGGATGGCGCTATCCCGCTGCATGCCCAGAGTTCGATTCCTATCGTGGACTCTTCCACTTCAATCTCTGCCGACGATTCTCTCCCTGCTTCTCTTCTTGTCGACCTCCGGTGGGTTGGGACGCATGTTCTGCGAACTGCCTCCCCCTCCACAGCGAACAGCCAGGCCATCAGGATGACTGCCGATGCAGTGCCGGTTGCCGACGTTCAACATACTCCTTTATCCATCGTCGTTGGAATGCTCAACTCATGGCAACAAAGTTCCGGGCAACAGGTTGTCCCATGATCTTTCGTTGTGGGCGAAATCTTCTGTTCGCTCTGCTCTGCATCCTTCCGACAGCAGCTCAGGCAAGCGGACCACGATGGGTAACCGGGCTGCCCTTCTATTACCCCGAGGGCCTCCCTATCGTCTGGTACACCTCAACCCCCCGTTACTTCACCGACGCCGGAGATCTCAGCCCTTATGTCAATCACGCGGCCGCCGACGCGCTTGTCAATGCCGCGGCAAGCGTCTGGACCGTCCCCACCGCAAACTTCAACCTGCTCTACGGCGGCGCACTCGCCGAGCACGCCAGCTCAGCCAATGTCTATGTCACCTCCACCGGCATTGTCTTTCCGTCCGACATTCAGAGCACAAGCTATCTCACGAAACAGATCGCCGTTCTCTACGACTCAGATGGCTCCATCATCGACATGATGCTCGGCAGCGGAGCCAGCTCTCCATCCAGCTGCCGCCAGAACGCCGTCCTCGAAAGCGTCGATTCCATATCAGCCGGCGGCAAGATCCAGCATGCCGTTCTGGTCCTCAACGGACGTTGCACAGGGCCTGCTCCCGAGCAGCAGCTTCAGCTCCAATACCAGCTCATGCGGGCCTTCGGCCAGATCATAGGACTCGCCTGGTCCCAGACCAACGACAACGTCTTCACCGGAACCCCCACGCCAACCATTCAGCAAGCCCTGCACTGGCCCATCATGCATCCCGTTGATGTCATCTGCGGTCCTTACACCTACCAGTGCCTGCCGCAGCCATTTACCTTGCGTGATGACGATGTCTCCGGTCTCGGCCTGCTCTATCCTGTCGGCTCCGTGGCTCCATCCGTTCCGGGAAAAACCGATTCCCTCGCGCGTGCCAATCGCGTTAACGGAACCATCACCTTTCCCAATGGACAAGGCATGCAGGGTGTGAACGTCGTGATTCATCGCCTCGAGCCCTCCTGGACGATCCCTGAAGCATGGGAGTCCACCTCCACCGTCTCCGGTGCTCTCTTTCGCCGCCGCAATACCACTCCCATCAACCTGAGCACGACCTCAACATCGGCCAGCATGGGCTCCACAAAAGCCACCCTCGAAGGTGCCTACGATATCTTCCGCACCCCTCTGGCCTACGCCTGGGAGCCCTGGCAGAATCTCATCGTCTCCACGCAGCCCATCAATCCTCTTTACATCGGCCCCTATGCCGTAGGTCCGTACGACTCCAACACCGTCGCCCCCTCCGGTTCCGTCACCACACAGACCTACTACGTCAGCGCTCCTTATGGACAGGCAAGGCTCAACATCAACATCGCCGACGCAGCCAATGTCTGCCAGACGACACAAGACGGCGTCGAAGCCTCACCTGCCGCCATCGCCTCCACCGGATGGTGGACCGGCAACCTCTGTTCCTACGGACACACCGCCTGGTCTTTGCTTCCTGTCAAAGCTGGCCGCAGCTTCGCCATCGAGGTCACTGCGCTCGATGAAAGCTCCTCGGCCACCTCAGCCAAGATGATGCCCGTTATCGGAATCTGGAACGCGACCGACAGTCTTGCAACTCCTCCCACGATCGCCTCGACACTCGCGGCCTTCAACACCTCATCGACCGCAATGACTGCGCTCAGTGCTAACACCTCACAATCACAGTCTCTGCGCATCGCGATCATGGATCAGCGCGGCGACGGCCGTCCCGACTTCGCCTATCAGGCCCGCGTTCTTTACGCCGCGTCCGTCTCTCCCGCCACCGTCCCTTCCAAAGGAGGCTCCATAACCATCACCGGCATGGGCTTCCGCCTGGGGAACACTGTCTCCATCAATGGAACTCCCGCGGCTGTCTCCTCGTGGACCGCGAATACCATCACCGCCGTTGCTCCGGCTCTGCATAACACCCGCGCCGTCACGGCCGACGTAACCGTTCGCGATCTCACAACCGGCAGCACCACCATCATGTCCGGCGCTCTCAGCTACCAGGCTCCACAGCCCGAGCTCATCCTGATCTCTGCTCCTACCGGCACCATCTTCGCCCAGATACCCGCAGCTGTTCCCTTCACCGTAAAGGCGCTCGCCGCGAACGGCATTAGCCCTCTCGCGAACACCTCCATCACTCTCTCCTCAAGCTCGGGACAGGTGCGCTTCGAGGCATGCGGAGCCACAACCTGCACCCTCACCACCGGACCCTCCGGCATCGCCACCTCCGTAATCACGCCACTCCCCCCTGGCCCCGTCACCCTCTCCGCGACCAGCTCCATCGGTACGGTCACCGCAGGCTTCACTGTCGTTCCCCGCATCCAGACCATCACGATCCTGCAGCCGCAGCTCTACCTCGCACAGAACTCCGTCCTCACCTGGAGCCCCCAGGCCTCTCTCACCGATAACGCAGCCTCCACCAACGGCATCTCTGTTCGATGGAGCCCGCTCGCAGGACCGCTCTCCTTCAACCCCTCTGTCTCTTCCACCAACCAACAATCCATCGCCCAGACTACGGCCACTGCAGGCCCTATCGGCGGCAACTTCCAGGCCACGGCATCTGCATGCGCCTGGACCTCCATCTGCTCGAACTTCGCCGTCCATGGAGTCAGCGACGCAGATCTGCAGTTGCAACCCCAGAGCGGAGATCAGCAGTCCATCGATGCCGCCGCAGCATACGCTCCGGTCTCTTTGCTCGTCACCGATCCGGCGGGGCACCCCGTCTCCGGCGCGGCAGTCACCATTCACCAGACCCTCCAGCCCTGGATGCCTCCATGCCCTTCACAAGGCCGCTGCCCGATCGCTCCGGTGTATGAATCTTCATCAACTCCGCTCATCTCCGGTCTTGACGGAACCGTCACCTTTGGGGCTCTGGCAACCTCAGTTTCCCCTGGAATCACCCATGCGGCGGCGGCAGCCGGCACGGCTGCCTTCGTCTCCTTTACCCTCCAAAAACACCCCTGAGCGCTCTCGGTTTAGCGTCGTAGAACCACCTTCGTGCATCAAAATAAAGGAGAACCGCAGGCCCCGAAGCACTCCAAAAGGAGCACGAACCATGGCTAACAGCAGCACGGTACGCAAACGGGTTGTTGTCATTGGCGGCGGATTTGCCGGCATCAATGCCGCGATACATCTGGCGCATCTTCCCGTCGACATCACGCTCGTCGATCGCAAAAATCACCACACCTTTCAGCCCCTTCTCTATCAGGTTGCTCTCGCGGTGCTCTCTCCCGCGGAGATTGCGCAGCCCATTCGCTCCATTCTGCGCGATCATCGCAACATTGAAGTCCTCATGGACGAAGCTGTCAGCTTCGACCTGTCAGAACAACGCGTGCAGCTCAAAACCGGAGCTCTGCTCGAATACGATTACCTCATCCTCGCTACCGGCTCCACCCACTCCTACTTCGGACATGACGACTGGGCAAAGCTGGCTCCCGGCCTTAAGACCATCGAAGATGCCACCGAGATTCGTCGCCGTGTTCTTCTTGCCTTTGAGCTGGCCGAACGCCAGATGCAGGAGGCCGGAACCCATCCTCCTCTCAAGTTCGTCATCATCGGCGGCGGCCCCACTGGCGTCGAGCTCGCCGGAGCCATCAGCGACATCGCGCGACTCTACATGGCTCGCGACTTTCGCCACATCGATCCGGCAAGCGCCCAGGTTCTCATTCTGGAAGGCTCGCCAAGCGTTCTCGCCGCTTATTCACCCGACCTGCAGAAGAAGGCCGTAGAGCAGCTCGCCGAGCTGGGAGTCAAAGTGCGCACGAACGCACACGTGAGCGATGTTCAGCCCGGCTACGTCATGGTCGGAGACGAGCCCATCGACGCCACCGTTACTCTCTGGGCCGCCGGCGTTCAGGCCTCTCCTCTGGGCAAGCTGCTCGGCGTTCCTCTCGACCGGCGGGGCTGTGTCCTCGTCGATCAATTCCTCAATCCTCCCGGACACCCCGACATCTTCGTATGCGGCGACCTCGCCCATGTGGAAGAGAACGGAAAGCAGGTTCCCGGTGTCGCTCAACCCGCCATGCAGATGGGAACCTATGCAGCCAAACGGATCGGTCGGTTGATCGCACGTGACATGGGGAGCGACGGAACCGGCCTCAGCGAGCCCTTCCACTACTTCGATAAAGGTGACATGGCTACTATCGGCCGCAAGGCGGCCATTGCCGATATCAAATGGCCCTTCCACGGTCATTGGAGCGGATTCCCTGCATGGATGGTGTGGCTGCTCATCCACATCTTCTTCCTCATCGGCTTCCGCAATCGGCTTGCAGTCTTCCGCCAATGGGCATGGACCTACCTCACCTTCCAGGACGGAGCCCGCCTCATCACCGGCTCTCAGGACCTTCCCGGTTGGGATTCGAAGTACGGAAAACAGCAGGAAGCAACCGTGGCAAATCCTCCGGATGTCGCCGCTACCAGAACGTAACAAAGGTCATCGAAGAAACGACGTCAAACCTCATCCTGTGGGCGCCTGCCCAGGCTGTGAAAAGCTACGGGCAGGTCCGTCATAATCCAGTCTTGAGGCGTAGCTCGAATCACGGATGGTCTCGCCGAGTCCGGCGTCTGTAAAATTTCCCTATGACTGACCGACTCTTTGGGCTGCTCCTCAAGAAGGCCTTTGCTGTACCTGTTCTCACCTTGCTGCTCGTAGCTCTTGCGATGGCCCTCACGGTCCATCAGCTTCAGGTCAATGCCCAGCTCGTCGACCACACCGACCAGGTCATCGCAGAGGCCAATCTTCTCAATCGTCTCATCATCGATCAAGAGACCGGGCTCCGCGGCTACACGGCCTATCGCGATCCACTCTTCCTCGAGCCCTATCACAAAGCCGCGCCTTTGATTGAGGAAGAATTCGCCACTCTCTTCAAGCTTGTGTCCGACAATCCTTCCCAAATCGAGCGCCTTACTCAGATCCGTTCCTCCTACGGCGAATGGATCGTCAGTGCCGAGCTCGAGATCCGTGGCGACCATCCCGCCTCATCCTCCGCAGTCTCCCGCAAGCAGAGGATGGACGATATTCGCAGCAAGTTCGATGCCTTCAACGCGACCGAGGCTTCCCTTCGCGGCGGGCGCATCTTCGCCCTCAGCCGTCTAAGCAAGCTCTCCCAGTTTGTATTTGCCCTCGTCCTCATCGCCGGAGCCATCTTTATCGCGCTCTACACTCAGTCGAGCCTCCATCAACTCACCCGCGCCTACAAGCAGCAGATCGAAATCGTCGAACAGAGCCGCGCTGAAGCCATCAAAAGCGAAAACTGGCTCCGCACCACCCTCAAGAGCATCGGGGATGCTGTTATAGCCTGCGATAGCGACGGCCGCATCGTCTTCATGAACCTGGTCGCCGAACGTCTCACCGGATGGCTCTCCGTCGAGGCCAGAGGACGCGCCCTTCACGAGGTCTTCCGCATCGTCAACGAGACCTCCCGCGCCGTCGTCGAATCTCCCGTCGACAAAGTACGCCGCCTCGGTATCGTCGTCGGCCTCGCCAACCACACCCTGCTCATCCGTCGCGACGGAAGCGAGACTAACATCGACGACAGTGGAGCTCCCATTCTCGACGAAAACGGCCAGGTGACCGGTATCGTTCTCATCTTTCGCGACATTACCGAGCGGCACCAGGCAGAAGCCGCCCTCGTCAAAGCCGAAAAACTCGCCTCCGCAGGCCGCCTCAGCGCGGCCATAGCGCATGAGGTCAACAATCCTCTCGAGGCTCTCACCAACCTTCTTTATCTCAGCAAGACCAACACCGACGATTCCAACCTACGCCACAACATCGAGCTGGCGGAGATCGAAGTCTCGCGCATCGCGCACATCACGCGTCAGTCGCTCGCCTTCCATCGCGAAGACTCTTCCCTCACCGTCTTCAGTGTCGCCAGTGTGGTCAATCATGCCGTCACCTTCTATCTGGCCCGCGCCACACTCAAAGGTATATCGCTGAAGACCGATCTCTACAGTGACGTTGAGATCCTCGGCTCAAGCGGCGAACTTCGCCAGGTCCTCTCGAACCTCCTCGCCAACGCGCTCGATGCCTGCGATCCAGGCAGCAACATCCGGGTCTCCCTTCGCAAGGAACAGGACCGCGAAACCGGTAAGGTCGGCGCACGCATCGTTATCTCCGACTCCGGCTGCGGCATCGATTCCGCCAAGCTCTCCGCCATCTTCGAACCCTTCTACACCACTAAAGGCAGCACCGGCACCGGCCTCGGTCTATGGGTCACCAAGCAACTCATCGAAAAACATGGCGGGACGATCCGGTTACGCTCTGCAATGAGCCCATCCAGAAAGGGGACAACCTTCCGCATCTTCCTGCCTTCCGTGAACTCCGAGATCAGCCAGGCATCGGCCATCACAGGAGAGGGCCTGCTCTAAAGCACTCGGAAATATTGATGCTGCCAGCAGAGCGCGAAACACCCGCGCGAAGCCTAGTGCCCGGACGGTGCAACCGGCATGACCACATCATCGGTCGCCTGTACGTGATAGATCCCTTCCATTACCTGCTTGTACACGCTCATCGGAGGCAGGAGCGCTTTTGCACGCAGTTCGTCCAGGTGCGACGGATCCTGTACCGCGAACATCGCCATCTTTCCGTTGATGAACTTGAACTGCGTGCCGTAGAGCTGCTCCTTGCCCTCTGCCACCAGCTCCTTGTCCACGACTAGAGCCAGGCCCGAGCCGTCGATCTTGTCCTCGGCGGCTAATTTCTGCAGCTCGGGTAGAAGTTTCTTCTGCCAAGCGTGATCGGGCGTATGCGTGAGAATGAGCATCGCGGCATTTGAGGCATCGATCCCCACCAGCGAGATCACCGGCCAACCGCTCTTTGCAACGATCTGCTTGAGCTCTTCGGTCAGACGTCGGTCCGTCGCCGGGAGCGCCGCGATCATTGCCTTGGTCATGTTCGAGCTCCGCTGCCCGTTCGTAAATCCTCGCGCCGCCTGATCCTCCGCACTCATCTTCAGGAGATGTTGCTGTAAGGCAACATCTGTTCCCGGGCCGTTCTTTTGGATGAGGGCATGATGCCGTTTGTTTATCTCCGTCTCCCATGCAGCGGGTTTCTGGTCGCTGGCCGGTATTTGCGCAGCTGATCGCTCTGTGGATGAGAACGCAAAGAGACATACGGCGACGGCACAGAGAAAGGGCAGATGAAGGCGGGGCATGCCCTCATTCTATGGGAACCTCATATGGGAGCATGTCTTGTGCTGCGGTTCGTTCGATGCGTTGTTAGCGGGGCACCACCTCCCGCTAAAATTTTGCGCAAAGTCTTCCAAAATAAAGGTTTAGGTCCGGACCTCCTTCACTCCACCAGGGTTAAGTGCGAAACCCGGCCTGTTCAGCCGGGCTTTTCTTTCCCTATTTCAAGAGTAACAGGGTGGAACGAACTGATCGGCAGATGGATGTATCCTGATTTGTGTGATTTAGGGGTGGTAGAGCTTGACACGGATCGTGGCATTTAAAACCGCAGGCTCTTCGACTGCGCCACTGCGTGGCTTCGCTCAGGACGACACTTTGGGGAGTAAAGGAAGCTGTGGCGCTTGGGGCGGAATACAGGGATTCCTCGGCTTCGCTCGGAATGACGTTTGGGAGAGTCTTCAGGGTTTGAAGAAATGCTCTGGATGTCGAGGAGAACTCAGTGCGTGGAGGAACGTTTAGGAAGCTAGAACGTTTAGGCGGTGAAGCTGGAACCGCAGCCGCAGCTCTTGGTTGAGTTGGGATTGATGAAGTTGAATCCCTGGCGCATAAGGGTCTCTTCGAAGTCCAGCACCATTCCGGCAAGATAGAGGAAGCTCTTCGGGTCGACGAAGATGCGGACCGCACCACCGTTGGTAGGATCGCCGGGGGTTTCGACGCCAGCTCCGAAGACGAAGACACGGTCCCGTTCTCTGGGCTGAGAGTCGAAACGAATGGAGTAGCTCAGACCGGAGCAGCCTCCGCCCATCACGCCTAACCGTAATCCGCCCTGTTCCGGTGAGACACCCTCTTTGGCCATGGCTACGCGAATGCGCTTCAGCGCATTCTTCGTGATCTCAACCGCTGCCTTCGCACGAGGCTGGAGCCCCTCGGCCGTCAGCAGGGTCATCCCCGCCAGCGGATCCTTCGGCTGCTCCGGGGTGGAAGCAGATGCGTTCTGGGAGGTCGTCGGCTGAATCGAAACCATGGACATGAGATGAACCTCATCCGCGTCTTGCTTAGATCTTTTCAGCGTCACACGGAAGACGCCTGGAGCTAGGCGATACAAAAGCACCCCGCGACTCGCAAAAGACAGCGAGCGGCGGGGTGCGGTCTTGAAAGATCTCTGCTTTAGTGAGCCACAGCCGCTACGGTTGCAGTCTCGGCAACATCATTTTTCTTCTTCCAGTCGCCAATCGCGGCGCGGATTGCATCCTCGGCCAGAACCGAGCAATGAATCTTCACAGGAGGAAGCGCAAGCTCCTTCACGATATCCGTATTGGAGATTGCCAGAGCCTCTGATACTGTTTTGCCCTTGACCCATTCGGTCGCCAGCGAACTGGACGCGATGGCTGAACCGCAGCCGAAGGTCTTGAACTTGGCGTCCTCGATGACCTGAGTCTCGGGGTTCACCTTGATCTGGAGGCGCATCACGTCGCCACACTCAGGGGCACCTACAAGGCCGGTTCCGACCTCTTGCGCGCCCTTGTCCAGCGTGCCCACGTTCCGTGGGTTGTTGTAGTGG
>Ga0268266_10007266_pt1 | contig 10015 bp, 9 predicted proteins | sample KBSS13metaG_FD_190356 | JGI IMG/M metagenome (GOLD analysis project Ga0268266, IMG submission 190356) | Switchgrass rhizosphere microbial communities from Kellogg Biological Station, Michigan, USA - KBS S1-3 metaG (SPAdes) (version 2) | ecosystem: Host-associated > Plants > Roots > Rhizosphere >... | reverse complement strand
CCCTGATCCTCGTGGCGACGAGCGCTACAGCGGCGTCCGCGATCTCGAGACTCCGCTGGCTGCCGTGCATATGGGCCTCATCTACGTGAATCCGAATGGGCCGAACTTCAAGCCGGATCCGGTTGCTGCCGCCGTCGACATTCGCGAAACCTTCAAGCGCATGGCGATGGACGACGAGGAGACGGTTGCGCTCATCGCCGGCGGACACAGCTTCGGCAAGACTCACGGCGCCGGCGATGGCGCGCTTGTGGGGCCCGAGCCGGAAGCCGCGCCCATCGAGGAGCAAGGCTTCGGCTGGAAGAGCCGCTATGGCACAGGGATAGGAAAAGACACGATCACCGGCGGCCCGGAAGTCACGTGGAGCACGACGCCGACGAAGTGGAGCAACAGCTTTTTCGAGAACCTGTTCAACCATGAATGGGAGCTGGAGAAGAGCCCGGCCGGGGCCAATCAATTCAGGGCGAAGGGCGCTGCCGCCACGATTCCGGATGCCTTCGACCCGTCGAAGCGTCATGTGCCGACCATGCTGGTCACGGACCTCTCGCTGCGAATGGATCCGGTCTACGAGAAGATCTCCCGGCGTTTCCTGGAGCATCCGGATGAATTCGCGGATGCGTTTGCGCGCGCGTGGTTCAAGCTCACCCACCGTGACATGGGTCCGCGCGCACGCTATCTCGGCCCGGAGGTGCCGGCAGAGGAGCTGATCTGGCAGGATCCCGTTCCGGCGGTCGATCACAAGCTGATCGACGCCAAGGACATCGCGGATCTCAAGGCTAGGATCCTTGCCTCGGGCCTTTCCATCGCCGAGCTGATCGGGGCCGCGTGGGCCTCGGCGGCAACGTTCCGTGGCTCCGACAAGCGCGGCGGAGCGAACGGAGCGCGCGTCCGCCTTGCACCGCAGAAGGATTGGGAAGTCAACCAGCCTGCCCAATTGGCAAAGGTGCTCCAAGCCCTTGCGGGCATCCAGACGGCCTTCAACGGCGCAGCCAGCGGCGGTAAGAAAGTGTCGCTTGCCGACCTGATCGTCCTCGGTGGCTCAGCCGCCGTCGAGCAGGCCGCAAAGAAGGCCGGGCACGATGTGACCGTTCCCTTCGTGCCGGGCCGCACGGACGCGTCCCAGGAGCAAACCGACGTGGAGTCCTTTGGTTATCTCGAACCGGTCGCGGACGGGTTCCGCAACTACCTCAAGGCCGAGTTCAGCATACCGGCGGAGGAGCTGTTGATCGACAAGGCACAACTCCTGACGCTGACCGCGCCGGAGATGACGGCCCTCGTCGGCGGCTTGCGCGTCCTGGGCGCGAACCACGGCAAGTCGCAACACGGCGTCTTCACGAGTCGTCCGGGGACGCTGACCAACGACTTCTTCGTGAACCTCTTGGACATGAGCACCGAGTGGAAACCGACCTCGGATGACAATGTGTTCGAGGGACGCGACCGCAAGAGCGGCAAGCTGACGTGGACCGGCACCCGTGTCGACCTCGTCTTCGGTTCGAACTCCGACTTGCGCGCGCTTGCCGAAGTCTACGGCGCCGACGACGCAGAAGCGAAGTTCGTGGCCGACTTCGTGGCGGCGTGGACCAAGGTGATGAACGCCGATCGCTTCGACCGTGCCTGAGTCTCGGCCGGAAGGTCTTCGAAGGCTGTAGAGGTCGCGCCGCTCAAGCCATGCGGCGTGGCCGGGATGACAACATGGTGCGCGTACGGACGCCTGACACCATCTGAATCAACTAAAGATATCCTCGATGAGACGGCACGCCCGGTGCCTCCCCATGCGACCGCGTCGCAGGTGCGTCAGGTGAACCAGCTATCGATGTCCTTGGTGAAGGGCAGACCCGCTACCTCGCCCATCACCTGATGGCCCATGCCGGCGCCGACCAGGAAGGCCTCCTGGTGGGGCACGCCGTTCGACTTCAGCATCGTGCGGATCGCGGGACCGTCATGGCCCCAGCCGATCGCCTCGACCTTGCCGTCGAAGGCGCGGTTGACGAGCGGCAGGAACCCGGCGCGCTCGGCCTCCGTCAGGCCGGGCACGGCGTCGATGTCGCCCAGCAGGAACAGCCGGCCGCCGAATCGAGCGACCAGGGCGGCGATCGAATTGCGCGGCTCGACGATGATTTCGCCCTTCGGACCACGGCGCACCCGCGCCGCCAGCGACAGCGGCATCACGGCCGCGCCGAGATTGGCGCCGGTATTCATCAGGGATGCGGTCAGCTCCTTGTAGGTGATGCCCAGCCGCTCGGCCCGCCGGATGCGCATCTTCGCGATCTCCGGGCTCGGCGTCTTCCAGGCCTTGGCGGCGGCGCGGCGCCACACCCACGCGCCCCACGACATGTCGAAGGTCGGTCCGTTATTATGGCCGATGCCGGGACGGCGCAGCAGGCTCTCGACATTGCGATGCCTGACGCTTAGACGGTCGAAACGATCACCCATGGCTGCATGGTACTGCAAATCCTGGGCCAAAATCGAGGGAGTGCGCGCGTGGACGATTTCCAGGTCGATGTCTTGGTGGTGGGCGCGGGCAATGCCGCGGCCTGTGCAGCGCTGGCGGCCAAGGAGCAAGGCGCCACGGTCGCCATGCTGGAAGCCGCTCCCGAGGAAGAGCGCGGCGGCAACAGCACCTATACCGCGGGCGCCATGCGTGTCGTGTTCCATAACGCCGACGATCTCGAGCAGCTCTACGACCTCACGCCCGAGGAGAAGCGCGACGTCGATTTCGGCTCCTACTCGGCCGACCAGTATCTCGACGACATGGGCCGGGTCACCAACTACCGCTGCGATCCCGAGCTGACCGACATCCTGATCAGCCGCAGCTTCGAGACGCTGAAGTGGATGCGCTCCAAAGGCGTGCGCTTCCAGCCGAGCTACGGCCGGCAGGCGTTCAAGGTCAACGGCAAGTACAAGTTCTGGGGCGGCCTCGCGGTCGAAGCCTGGGGCGGCGGCCCGGGCCTGGTCGATCTCGAGCACAAGGCGGCGGCCAAGGCCGGCATCCCGATCCACTACGAAACGGCGGCGGTGTCGCTGATCGAGGAGGACGGCGTGGTGCGCGGCGTGATCGCGCGCCACAAGGGCCGCAAGGTCCGGATCGGCGCCAAGGCGGTCGTGCTGGCCTGCGGCGGCTTCGAGAGCAATGCCGAGATGCGCACGCGTTACCTCGGGCCGACCTGGGATCTCGCCAAGGTGCGCGGCACGCGGTTCAACACCGGCGCCGGCATCAACATGGCGCTGGCCATCGGCGCCAAGCCGCACGGCAACTGGTCGGGCGGCCACGCGGTCGGCTGGGACATGAATGCGCCGGAGTTCGGCGACCTCGAGGTCGGCGACAACTTCCAGAAGCACTCCTACCCGCTCGGCATCATGGTGAATGCCAACGGCGTGCGCTTCGTCGACGAGGGCGCGGACTTCCGCAACTACACCTATGCCAAGTACGGCGCGGTGATCCTGGCGCAGCCGCAGCAGTTCGCGTGGCAGATCTTCGACTCGAAGGTGCTCGACCGGCTGCGCGACGAATACCGCATCAAGCGCATGACCAAGGTGCGCGCCGACACGATCGAGGAGCTGGCGACCAAGCTCGAGGGCGTGAACCAGGAGCAGTTCCTCAAGACCATCAAGGAATGGAACGCCGCAGTGATGACCGAGGTGCCGTTCAACCCGGCAGTCAAGGACGGCCGCGGCGTGCGCGGGCTGGCCGTGCCGAAGAGCAACTGGGCCAACACGATCGACCAGGCGCCGTTCGAGGCCTATGCTGTGACCTGCGGCCTCACCTTCACCTTCGGCGGCCTCAAGATCACGACCGAGGGCGAGGTCGAGAGCACCGACGGCCATGTCATCCCGGGCCTGTTCGCCGCGGGCGAGCTGGTCGGCGGGCTGTTCTATCACAACTATCCGGGCGGCACCGGGCTGGTGTCCGGCGCGGTGCTCGGCAAGATGGCGGGCGACGGCGCCGGCAAGTACATTTCGGGCAAGAACTAGTCCTCATCGGACCGCGGGCCTCCAGGCCCGCCGTCCCATGAAAGGGAGAACGCAGATGTCGAACCTCACCCGCCGCCATGCCCTCGCCCTCGGCTCGGGCGCCCTCCTCCTGCCGTCGGCCTTGCGCGCGCAGGCGGCCTGGCCGGCCGGCCCGGTGACCTTCGTCGTCGGCTATGCCGCAGGCGGCAGCACGGACATCAACGCCCGCGAGCTCGCGAACGTCATGACGCCGGTGATCGGCCAGCAGATCATCATCGACAACAAGGGCGGCGCGGCCGGTTCCATCGGCCTGCGCGCGGCGGCGGCGGCCAAGCCGGACGGACAGACGCTGTTCGTCGCCGTCGGCACCAACGTGATCATCAACCCGCACATCCAGAAGGGGATGATCGATACCATCGCCAGCCTGGCGCCGATCTGCCAGATCACGGACTATCAGTACGTGCTGGTCGTGGGCAACAAGGTGCCCGCCAACAACGCGGCCGAACTGGTGGCGATGGCCAAGAAGGCCCCCGACACGCTCACCTTCTCGTCGTCGGGCGTGGGCGGCAACAATCACCTCGCCGGCGCGCTCTTCGCCAAGGCGGCCGGCATCCAGATGACCCATGTGCCCTACAAGGGAACGGGACCGGCCGTGGCCGACGTGATCAGCGGTCAGATCACGATGAACTTCTCGTCGCTGCCGCCCGCGGTGTCGCAGATCAAGGGCGGCAACCTCAAGGCCCTGGCCGTGACCGGCAACAAGCGCGTGACGTCGCTGCCCGACGTGCCGACGCTCAAGGAACAGGGCATCGACGTCGTCGTGACGAGCTGGCAGGGCCTGTTCGCGCCGGCCAAGACGCCCGACACCATCCTCGACAAGATCGAGAAGGCCACGAAGGAGGCGATGAAGAATCCGAAGTGGGAGGAGGCCTTGGCGCGCGACGGCCTCGAGCAACCGCCCGAGCGCACCCGCGCGGAGTTCACCAAGTTCGTCGCCGAAGAGCACGCGTTCTGGGGCAAGACGCTGAAGGAGCTCAAGATCGAGATGGAGTGACAAATGCTGGGACCGCGCCACTCCGTGGTGCTCATGTCATGATCATGAGCGCCACGGAGAGCTTGTGAATTTATGCACGACGCCGTTTCGGGCATCGTGTCCATGAAACGAAAGATCCCTCGCGGCGCTCGGGATGACACCATTGTTGTCATCCCGAGCGCAGCGAGGGATCTTTATTTCTTCAATCGGCCACCGAGGACAAGGCCGTCAATAAATTCACAGCCTCGGAGTGGCGCGGTCCCAGCGAAGAGGCCAACCCGTTCTAGAACCGATATTTGATCGCCGTCATGACGGTCGCCCCCGTCTTGGAGAAGACGATCGGGCTGTTCTCGGCATCGCCCGTCAGCCGCGTCACGCGGGCATCCACCAGGATCCCCCAATGCTGATCGAACATGTGATTCAGACCGAGGCCGAAGGCGACATCCTTGATGCCGGCGCCCGCATTGTACTGGACGTAGCCTGAATTCGCTGACTGCGTCGGCGTCACGCCGAAGTATGTCTGCATGTAGCTCTGATCCGCCCAGTCGGCGGAGACCCGCGCGACGATCGTGGTGGCGTCCGTCAGCTTCCAGGGCACGGCGGCGCCGAAGTTCACCAGCACGCCGTCGTTGCCGCTGGCGGTGAATTTCGTGACCGAGGCGTTGAGGTTGACGGGCCCGAGCCTGTACTCGGCGAAGCCCCTGCCCCCCAGCGCCGCCGGGATATCGCCCATGCCGAACAGGCGATCGTCGCCTTGCTGGAACGCACCGCTGTACTCCTGTCGACCGGCACTGAAGGTCAGGCCGCCGCCGATCCGGAAGTTCTCGTGCCGCCAGTAGGCGCTTAGACCGCCCATGCCGAGCGACACCATGTCCTTCCATGTCACGTCCACCAGCGGCACCGGCGCGACAGTGTAGCGATCGCTGCCCTCGTAGGTCGGCCTGAGCGCGGCCCCGGCGCCGAGCGTCACGTCCCACGCGCTGCGCGACCGATCCTGGGCCAGGGGCGTGGTGGGAAGGCTTGTTACCGCCACGACCGTGGCCGGGACGAGGAGAAGTAGAAAACGCGCAGAGTACCGACGCATATGGCTTCCTGCCTGTTCGTGGAGGGGAAGTCAGGCTTGTAAGGTGCCCCGCCGCGGGGTGGCTCAAAGTGTTGTTGCCCGGCGTTTCCACGGCCCGGCTGGAAACATCGCGAAACAATTTCGACCGGCGCCCTGCCCCGGCGGCCTGATGTACAAGGAGCCGTCATGCGCAGCCCCCACATCCTGGTCGTCGAGGACGACCGCGAAATCAGGACCATGGTTTCGCGCTTCCTGACGAAGAACGGTTGCCGGACCACGATGGCCGGCGATGCGCCGTCGATGGGCCGCGCCCTCGAGACGGCCAGGATCGACCTCATCATTCTCGACATCATGCTGCCGGGCGAAGACGGCCTCAGCATCTGCCGGCGCCTGCGGACGACGTCCTCGACGCCGATCATCATGCTGACGGCGGCGGGCGATCCGGTTGCGCGGGTCGTCGGCCTGGAGATGGGGGCCGACGATTACATCGCCAAACCCTTCGATCCCCACGAGCTGCTGGCGCGCATCCGTGCCGTGCTGCGCCGGGCGGCAGCCCTGCCCGAGGGCACGGAGGCACCGACCCATGCCCTGCGGTTCGCGGACTGGCGCATCGATCCCGTCGCCCGCGATCTCAGGAATCCCGAAGGCGCGCGGGTCATCCTGACGAGCGCGGAATTCGACCTGCTCCTCGCCTTCTGCAGCCATGCCAACCGCACGCTGACGCGCGACCAATTGCTGGATCTCTCACAGGGCCGCAGCACGGTGGCCGTGAATCGCAGCGTCGACGTGCTGGTGAGTCGTATCCGCCGCAAGATCGAGCACGATCCGCGCGATCCCGCGTTCATCAAGACCGTCCGCGCCGGCGGCTACATCTTCACGCCGCAGGTCGAGATGGGCTGACGGCCATGCCGATGTTCAACTTCTCCAAGCGCATCGCCACGCAGATCGTCGTGCTGCTGGCGATCTCGTGCGTCGTGGCATTGGCCGGCGTGGCCTCGATCTACCTCGTGATGGCGCCCGAATCCGAGCTGTCGCCGGCCGCCGTGCGACGCATGGCAACCTTCGTGAGCGTGGTGCGCGGGCTCGAAGCCCTGCCCCCGTCCGGTCGTGCCCAGTTGCTTGCCGCCTACCAGGACGGCGAGCTCACGGCCAGCCTCCTCGATCAACGGCCGGACCTGCACTCCGACACGGTGCCCGTCTCCGAGCGCTTGCGCTCGTGGCTCGATCGCCAGGTTCCTCCCGGCGCCCGGATCCTCGCGATACAGTCGCGCGGCGAACGCCAGTTCAGGGCGATCACGGAGTTGAGTGACGGCCAGTTGATCGCCTTCAATGCGGCGTTCGACGATTCGAGGCATTTGCCCTTTCCGATCGTCCTGACGACCGCGTTCATGCTCGTGTCGACGGCGCTCCTGTCGGTTTGGGCCGTGGTGCGCCTCGCCTCGCCGTTGTCCAGGTTCGCCGCCGCGGCCGATCGGTTCGGAACGCAAGGCCACGACGCGCCGCTCAGGGAACAGGGACCGACTGAGATCAGGCAGGCGGCCCGGGCCTTCAACCGCATGCAGGAGCGCATCCTGCGGCTGATCGAGGATCGCACGCGGATGCTGATGGCCATCAGCCACGACCTCAGGACGCCGCTGACGCGGCTCAGCCTGAGGGTGGAGGAGCTCGCCGAAGACGCCCCCAGGCAGCGCATGCGGGAGGACATCGCGCTGATGGACGCGTCGATCGCCTCGGCCATCTCCTATGTCCGCGAGGGCGGCGTGACGGAAGCGGTCGAGACGGCCGATCTCCCGTCCCTGGTCGAGACGATCTGCGACCGCTTCGAGGACGAGGGCCATCCCATCGTCTACGAAGGCCCGCGGCACCTCGCCGTGCGCTGCCTGCCGCTCGCGCTCGAACGGGCGCTGGTCAACCTGGTCGACAACGCCGTCAAGTTTGGCTCCTCGGTCACCGTGCGGCTCGCGGCGACGGGCACCGGCGACGTGTCGATCGAGGTCGAGGACGACGGGCCGGGCATTCCCGACGCCGAGAAACCCCGCGTGCTCGAGCCCTTCTACCGGACCGACGCCGCGCGCCGGAATGTCAGTGGTTTCGGGCTCGGCCTTGCGATCGCCCTCGCCGTCGCCCGGCATCATGCCGGCACCCTGACCTTGCACGATCGCGCGCCGCACGGCCTGCGCGCCCGGCTGAGCATTCCGCTCGCGGGACCGACGGATACCGTCCGGAAGGGATAGCCACAACCAGCTCGAGGCTGGGACCGGGCCACTCTGAGCTTCTGAATGTTTTTCCGCAGCTCACTTTTCCACCTCATCCTGAGGAGCGTAGCGAAGCGGAGCGTTTCGAAGGATGGGAACGCGAAGAATGGAGCTGCCGCGATCATGAGGTGCATAGACATCGTGCCTGTTGCCACCCTTCGAGACACTCCGCTTCGCTCCGTTCCTCAGGGTGAGGTAGGCGTGCAGCCATCGGCCGAAAGATTCGCAACCCCTCCGTGGTGCTCATGATCATGACATGAGCGCCACGGAGGGGCGCGGTCCCAGCGATGATCCCGAGCCCGTCAACCCCTCTTCGGCACCAGGCAGAAGCCCTGCGCTTCGACTCCCAGCGTTGGATTGAACTTGCTGCGGAAGTTCTCGAACGCGATCGCAGCGGTGAGTTCGACGATCTGCGGTTCGCTGAAATGCTTCTTCACCTCGGAGAACAGCGCATCATCGACCTGCCGGTCGGTATAGGTCACCGCCTCGGCGTACTCGAGCGCGACCCGCTCGCTCGCGCTGAACAGCGGGCTGTCGCGCCACGCCGTCACGTCCGCGACCTTGTCGAGCCCGCCTTCGGTTTCCGCCACACGGACGGAATTGATGTCAATTCAAAACGGGCAGCCGTTGATCGAGGCGACCCTGAGATAGATCAGCGGCAGCAGCGCCTTCGGCAGTTGCCCCGACTGCTCGATCGCCTGCCCCATCAGCCCCGCCGCGCGCAGGATCGGCGGGCAATGCGCCATCACCCGAGCCGTGTTCAGCGTATCGCCGAACATCTCGCGCTGCCTGTCGAAGATCGGCTTCAGTATCGGATCGTCGCCGTCGTCCGTGATCTCGCTGATGCGGGCCATGTCCCTTCCTTTCAGTCGCCGGAAATATCATGGCTCTGATACATCGCTTCTGCGCCAGAGCATTTCTCATGCTGCCCCTGGCTGGCGGCAATCAGCGAACCTGCCTCTTCGGCCAGTCGCGGACCTCGGGCTCTTCCAGCCAGGCACGCGCGGCGGCCGCGTCGCTGAAGAAGCGGATGGGACGATCGGGAACGGCCAGGATTCCCAGCATGCGGGCGAACTGCGCGTGCCTGGTGCGCGGCATGACGACGGCCAGCGGGCCGGGCTGCCCGTCCTGCTGTATGCCACGCATCCGCGCGGCCAAGCCCATGATGTCATCGTCATCCATCAGGGGCTCGCCCTCGCTGCCGTCGAACAGCCGGCGATAGCCGCCGGCGCGCGCGCCGACCATGGCATCGAGATAGGCGTTCGCGTCTTCCGTGCTCACGCCGCCCTCGGCCACCACCGTCATCAGACGCTCGCGCGAATCGATCACCCAATACAGAGGCATTCCGAGCCAATCCCCGCCCCACGACCCGGCAGCGAGCTTAGCAAACGGCCGGCGTCATCCCAAACCGGTACCTTCGTCGCCTAGAACCCGAGCGCCTTGGCCTGCACCACGCCCTCGACCGCGGCGATCTTGCCGGTAAGCGCCGCCGACAGCGGCTGGTCGACCTGCACGAGTGCGATCGCCGAGCCGCCCGGCTTGTCGCGGCCGAGATGGAAGGTCGCGATGTTGACCGCATTCTCGCCGAGCAGCGTGCCGAGGCGGCCGATGAAGCCCGGCTTGTCGTCGTTGGTGATGTAGAGCATGTGCGGCGCGAACTCGGCCTCGATCTCGATGCCCTTGATCTCGACGATGCGCGGATGCTTGCCGCCGAAC
>Ga0268266_10007265_pt1 | contig 10015 bp, 11 predicted proteins | sample KBSS13metaG_FD_190356 | JGI IMG/M metagenome (GOLD analysis project Ga0268266, IMG submission 190356) | Switchgrass rhizosphere microbial communities from Kellogg Biological Station, Michigan, USA - KBS S1-3 metaG (SPAdes) (version 2) | ecosystem: Host-associated > Plants > Roots > Rhizosphere... | reverse complement strand
TGCCCGGGTTCATGATGTTCTTCGGGTCGAGCGCGCGCTTGATGGTGCGCATCATGTCGACCGCGCCGGCGCCCGCCTCGTCGACCAGAAAGCCCATCTTGTGCAGGCCAACGCCGTGCTCGCCGGTGCAGGTGCCTTCGAGCGACAGCGCGCGCGCCACCAGGTCGTGGTTGAGTTTTTCGGCGGTCACGCGCTCCTCGGGCAAGTTGGGATCGAGCAGGTAGCCGAAATGGAAGTTGCCGTCGCCGACGTGGCCGACCAGAAAGTACGGGATGCCGCTGGCGTCGGCCTCGGCCACCGACTGCAGCAGGCAATCGGCCAGCCGCGAGATCGGCACGCAGGTGTCGGTGCTGATCACGCGGCAGCCGGGCCGCGACTGCACCGCGGCAAAGTAGCTGTTGTGCCGCGCCGTCCACAGGCGCGTGCGCTCTTCCGGCGTGCTGGCCCATTCGAACGCGTTGCCGCCGTGGCCAGTTGCCAGCTCCTGCACCGTCTCGGCCTGTTCTTTCACGCCGGCCGGCGAGCCATGAAACTCCATCAGCAGCATCGGTTCCTCGCGCAGCCCCAGCTTGCTGTGTGCATTGACCATGCGCACCGTGTTGTGGTCGATCAGCTCCACGCGCGCGATCGGCACCCCCAGCTGGATGATCTCGATGGTGGTGCGCACCGCTGCCTCGATACTGGGGAACGAGCAGATCGCGGCCGACACCGCCTCGGGCAGCGGGTAGATCTTGAGCGTGATCTCGGTGATGACGCCCAGCGTCCCTTCGCTGCCGACCATCAGCCGCGTCAGGTCGTAGCCGGCAGATGATTTCTTGGCGCGGGTGCCGGTTCGGATCACCTCGCCCGCGGCCGTCACCACCTCTAGTGCCAGCACGTTCTCGCGCATGGTGCCGTAGCGCACTGCGTTCGTGCCGCTGGCGCGCGTGGCGGTCATGCCGCCCAGCGAGGCGTCGGCGCCGGGGTCGATCGGAAAGAACAGGCCGGTGCTCTTGATCTCGTCGTTGAGCGCCTTGCGCGTGACGCCGGGCTGCACCGTCACCGTCAGGTCGTCGGCGTTGATCGACAGTACCTTGTTCATCCGCGCCACGTCGATGCTGATGCCGCCCTGCACCGCCAGCAGATGCCCTTCGAGCGACGAGCCGACGCCGAACGGGATCACGGGCACGTCGTACTGGCTCGCGAGCTTCACGGCATCGGCCACGTCCTGCGTGTTCTCGGCGAACACCACGGCCGACGGCGGGGGCGCGTCGAACGAGGATTCGTCGCGGCCGTGCTGCGTGCGCACGGCCAGCGCCGTGGAACAGTTGGCACCGAAGCGGGCCTTGAGCGCCTCGATCAGCGCGTCGGGCACCTCGCGCAGGGCGATTTCGGGCGTGAGGTGGGCGAGGGCGGTGGGCGCATTCATGAGGCGTGTCTCCTAAGGTCTACCATTCTATGAACCGCACTCCCCGAGGACCACCATCATGGGCAATCGCCTGACCCAAATCGCAACCCGGACCGGCGACGACGGCACCACCGGCCTGGGCGACAACACGCGCGTCCCCAAGAGCCACCTGCGGGTGCATGCGATGGGCGACGTGGACGAGCTCAACTCGAACCTCGGCGTGCTGCTGGCCGAGCCGCTCCCTGCGCCGCTGCGCGAACTGCTGGTGGACGTGCAGCACCAGTTGTTCAACCTGGGCGGGGAGCTGTCGATGCCGGGCTACACGCTGCTCAAGCCCGAGGCGCTGCTGCAACTGGACAACGCACTGGCCGACCACAACGCCGAACTGCCGCGACTGGCCGAGTTCATCCTGCCGGCCGGCACCCGCGCGGCGTCGCTCGCGCATGTCTGCCGCACCGTGGCGCGGCGCGCCGAACGCGCGGTGGTGGCGCTCGGCGCCAGCGAGGCGATCAACGACGGCTTGCGCCAGTACCTCAACCGGCTGTCCGATCTGATGTTTGTGCTCGCTCGCGTGTTGAACCGCGTCGACGGGGGAGACGATGTGTACTGGAAGAGCGAGCGCATGGCGCGCGCCGCGGCCGGCTGAACCCTTGCGACCCGCGCAAGCCCCGATGCGAGGCACGGTCCGTGCTCCCTACACTGACCTTCCTCAATGACTTTCCCAACCTTCGGGGCTGACTGACATGCACTTCAAGACATCCGTTCTGGCTGCGGCCGCACTGGCCTGCGCCTGCATCTCGGCACAAGCCGCCGACACCCTGGCCAAGATCGCCGAGACCGGCAAGATCACGCTGGCCTACCGCGAATCGTCGGTGCCGTTCAGCTACATCAACGGGCCGGGCAAGCCGATCGGTTTTTCGGTCGATGTCGCCAACGCGGTGGCGGCCGAGGTCAAGCGCAAGATCAACAAGCCGGTGCTCGAGATCTCGTGGATGCCGGTCACGTCGCAAAACCGCATTCCGCTGTTGACCAACGGCACGATCGACCTGGAGTGCGGCTCCACCACCAACAACAGCGCGCGCGGCAAGGACGTGGCTTTTGCCATCAACCACTTCTACACGGGCACACGCCTGCTGGTGAAAAAGAGCGCGGGCATCAAGGACTACGCCGACCTCAAGGGCAAGAAGGTGGCCATCACCACCGGCACCACCAACATGCTGGTGGTGCGCAAGTACAACGAAGAGAAAAAGCTCGACATGGACATCGTGCCGGCCAAGGACCACGGCGACGCGCTGCTGCTGGTCGAGGGCGATCGCGCTTCGGCCTTTGCCATGGACGACATCCTGTTGTTCGGCCTGAAGGCCAACGCCAAGAACCCGGCCGACCTGGTGGTGACGGGCGAGGCGCTGCAGGTCGAGCCCTACGCCTGCATGCTGCGCAAGGACGACCCGCAGTTCAAGGCGCTGGTCGATGGCGTGATCGTCGGCCTCATGAAGTCGGGCGAGTTCGAACGCATGTACACCAAGTGGTTCATGGCGCCAATCCCGCCGCGCAACCAGACGGTGGGGCTGCCGATGAACGCCGAGTTGCGCGCCAACATCAAGGCGCCCAGCGACAAGCCGGCGCTGTAGCCGTGCGGTCGGGTGCGGCAAAGCGTGAAATAGTGAGCTTGCACCGGGATTGTGGCGATGCAACAATCGGTAACAGTCTCAATCCGAACCGACATGCAGCACCGCGACCTTGCGCTCACCGTCGTCCAGCTGGAATTCAATGAATTCCACTGGGTGCTGATGGAGCCTGTCGAAGTCTCCAGCGAAGACGTGCTGTGCTACTGCCCGGTCGATTCGTCGGCCAAGCCCTTCGGCGAATACGGCGAGGCGCTGATCGCCGGCGCCGTCGCCCTGCGCCAGTTGCAAGGCCTCGCGGCGCTCGGTGTGCCGCCGGTGCCGGTGGGCATCAACGCCGTGTCGCCGACCCTGCCCGCCCCGCTGTAGCGGGGTCGCGCCGCCGCCGGGGCGGCTACTTCTTGCCGCCCTTGGTCAGCAACTGGCTGACCTGTTCCACGTTGTCGCTGATGCGCTGGCGCATGATGTCGAAGGCATCGGCCTGCGATTTGGCCGCCAGCTCGGCCAGTTCGCGGATGTCGTCGAGCGCGCGCTGGAACGCGGCGCGGCCCATCTCGTCGAGCTTGGCCATGTTCTCTTTCGGGTCCTTGCCCGGCATCGCGCTCATGGCACCCTGCCAGTCGGTGATCGAAGTGCGCAGCATCTCGGTCTGGCGCGCCACCACGGCCTGCAAGCCCTGGTACGACTTCTCGTTGGCTTTCACCAGCGCGGCCAGGTCCTTGCGGCCGCTGTCGAGCACGGCGCCCGCGGTGCCCGACAACTTGAGGTTTTGCAGGCGCTCGGCCAGCCCCTTGAACGGCTTGGCGATGGCGTCGCGGATCTCGGCCGTCGGGTCGACCTGGCTGGTCGTCTTTTTGGTGGCGCTTTTGGCCGGTGCGCTCTTGGCGGCGGTGGTCTTGCGAGTTGCCATGAAGGGTGTCTCCTGTGAAGTGATTCGGTTGTGATGCGCGTTCGAAACGCGTGACACGATACGCTGAGGCCCTCGTGTTTCCAAGTCACTTGAAATTTCGCACGCATGTGCTAAAATGAGTGCATGGACGCCCGAACCCAAAAAAGCGAGATGACCCGCACCGCCATCGTCGGCGCGGCGATGGACCTCGCCTCGGCCGAAGGCCTCGAAGCGATCACGCTGCAGGCGGTGGCCGACCGGCTCGGGTTGTCCAAGAGCGGCGTGTTCTCGCGCGTCGGTTCGCGCGAGGCCTTGCAGAAGGCCGTGATCGAAGAATTCGGCCGACGCTTCCTGACGGATGTCTTCGTGCCGGCCATGCAGAAGCCCAAGGGCTTGGCGCGGCTCGACGAGGTCGTCACCCGCTGGATCGCACGCATGCGCGATGTCGAAATCGAGAACGGTTGCATCTACACAGCCGGCGCGTTCGAGCTCGACGACCGCGAAGGCGAGTTGCGCGATCTGCTGCTGTCCGAGGTCACGCGCTGGCGCGCCGCGCTGCGCCGCACGGTGCAGCAGGCCATCGACAGCGGCGAGCTGAAGGCCGACACCGATCCGGCGCAGGTCGTGGCCGAGATCAGCAGCCTGGCCATCGGCTTGCTGCACGACGCCCGCTTCCTGCGCGACGCCCGCGCGCCGGAGCGCGCGATGCTGACCTGGCAGCGCCTCGTCGCCAGCTACCGTTCCTGAGGCTGCAATGCCATTGCGCGCAGCCTTTTTCTCGTCCATATTTCGCACGATCGTGCGATAAAAAGGAGAAAGCCATGTGGATCCTTGCACTTGCACTCACGGCAGCGGCCATCGCCGCCGGCGTCCGGTCCTGCGTGAACGTGCTGCGCAGCCTGCCGCGCAGTAACCGCGACTGGGTCTGGTACTGACATGCCGCACGCCACCGCCATGACCTCGACGCCGACCGCCGCGATCGGCTACTACGGCACCAACCCGTGGGTGCGCACGCTGCGCCTCGTGCTGGGCGCCACGCAGCGCGTGTGGCCCTCGCTGGGCGCACGCGCTGCCTATCGCCTGTTCGGCACGCCGTTGCCACCCAAGTGGCTCAGCCGCCGCCATGCGCCTGCGGAACGCGACTGGCACCGCGAGCGGTGGGCCTTCGAACAGGGCGAGCTCGGCCTTTACTGGCCGCGCGTCACGCCGGAAGCTTCCGATGCGCCGATCGTCCTGCTGGCACACGGCTGGGGTGGGCACGCCGGCCAGATGCTGGCATTGGCCGATGCGCTGGCGGCGCGCGGGCTGCGTCCGGTGCTGCTGGAGATGCCGGCGCACGGTCGCAGCAGCGGCAGCTTCAGCAACCTGCCGCAATTCGCCCGTGCGATCGAGTACGTGAGCGGGCGCCTGGCCGCGCAGGGCCATCGGCTGCGGGCCGTCGCGGCCCACTCGCTCGGCGCGAACGCCCTGGCGTTCGCCGCCGGACGCGGCCTGGCAGCGGAGCGGCTGGTGCTGATCGCACCGCCGGCGTCGCCCTACGAGTACACACGCTACTTCGCCCATGTGTTCGGGCTGCGCGAAGCCACGCGCGCGGCGATGCAACGCCTGATCGAGGCACGGGAAGCGATGCTGATGCCCAGCTTCGAGCCTGCCGCGGTCGGCCCGCGCATCGCGCAACCCACCTTGCTGGTGCACGACCGCGACGACAGGGTCAACGCCTTCGCCGACAGCGAGGCGTACCGCGATGCCATCGCCGGTGCAAAGCTGGTGGCGACGCGTGGCCTGGGCCACCGCAAGGTGCTCCAGGCGCCCGAAGTGCTGCGCTCGGTGGCCGACTTCGTTGCCGACCCTGCAAGACCCTAACGCGCGCCGGCGGCGGCCGCGTCGGGCAGCTCGATCTTGACCTCGAGCACTTCCAGGTCGTCTTGCCGCTCGAAGTTGACCTTGATGTCCTCGGCCTTGATCGACACGTACTTCGAGATCACCGCGACCAGTTCGCGCTGCAACTCGTTCAGGTAGTCGGGCCGCTTGGTGGTGAGGCTGGTGCGCTCGTGCGCCAGGATGATCTGCAGCCGCTCCTTGGCGACGCTCGCCGTCTTCTTCTTCTCGCCCAGCAGGAAAGACAGAAACGACATCGCGCTCACCTCGCTCCGCCGAACAGGCGCTTGAAGAAGCCGGGCTTTTGCGCCTCGATGAAGCGCATCGGCCGCTCTTCGCCCAGGAAGCGCGCCACCACGTCGCTGTAGGCCTGCGCCACTTCGGTTTCCTTGTCGTGGATGGCCGGCACGCCCTGGTTGGAGGCCTGCAGCACGCTTTCGGATTCGGGGATCACGCCGATCAGCTTGATGCGCAGGATGTCCTGGATATCTTCCAGCGACAGCATCTGGCCGTCGGCCACGCGGTTGGGGTTGTAGCGGGTGATGAGCAGGTGCTCCTTGATCGGCGTGCCGCCTTCGATCGCGCGCTTGGTCTTGCTGCCCAGCATGCCCAGGATGCGGTCGGAGTCGCGCACCGACGACACCTCGGGGTTGGTCACCACCAGCGCCTCTTCGGCGAAGTGCATCGCCATCAGCGCGCCGGTTTCGATGCCGGCCGGCGAATCGCACACGATGTAGTCGAAGTCCATGTCGCCGAGGTCTTTGAGGATCTTCTCGACGCCGTCTTGCGTCAGCGCATCCTTGTCGCGCGTTTGGGAGGCGGCCAGCACGAACAGGTTGTCGCACTGCTTGTCCTTGATCAGGGCCTGGTGCAGGTTGGCTTCGCCCTGGATCACGTTGATGAGGTCGTACACCACGCGGCGCTCGCAGCCCATGATGAGGTCGAGGTTGCGCAGGCCCACGTCGAAATCGATCACCGCCGTCTTCTTGCCGGCGAGCGCCAGGCCCGACGCGAAACTGGCGCTGGTGGTCGTCTTGCCGACGCCGCCCTTGCCCGAGGTCACCACCACAATTTTGGCCATTGCCTGTCCTTCTCTGTCTGTCTGATTCGGGGTGGCGTCAGGACGCGATCGCGTCCATCACCAATGTCTTGTCGCGCAAGGAGATCGTCACTGCCTTGCCTGCGATGTGTGCGGGAAGCGCCACTTCGGACGTCTTGTAGATGCCTGCGATGGCGACCAGCTGGGCCTCCATGCAGGTGGTGAAGATGCGCGCGTCGGTGTTGCCGCGCGCGCCGGCGATCGCCTTGCCGCGCAGCGGCGCATACACGTGGATGTGACCATCGGCGATCACTTCGGCGCCAAAGTTCACCACCGCCATCACGATCACGTCGCCGCCGCGTGCGTACACCTGCTGGCCCGAACGCAGCGGGCGATCGATGACGAGCGTGCCGTTGGCCGGCACCGGCACCTCGCGCACCACCTGGGCCTGCGACGCGGGGGCCGGCGCAGGCGACTTGGGTGCCGGCGTCACCGGCATCGCGGCCAGCGACAGGCCGGCTGCGCGCGCCGCGGCGTTTTGTGCGTCACTGCCGCCGCGCACCGCGATCGGCTGTGTCTGGTGGCGCGCCAGCAGCGCGCGCAGCGCCCCGAAGTCGATCGCGCCCTCGCCCTGCGACTGCAGCTGCGACAGGTCGATCACCACCGGCTCCTGCTCGAAGAAATCGGGTGAATCGGCCAGTTGCGCATCGAGCGCCTGGGCCAGCACGCCCAGGTCGGCCGTCTTCAGGATCACGGCAATCAGCGGCAGCGTGGCGCTTTTGAACTCGAAAACCGCTTGGGGTCGCGCGGCGGGTGCGTCAGCCATGAAAAGGTGTGTGCAAAAAGCGTGCAAGTCTAACGGCCGGGCCGGTCGCTCCGAGCCCACAGGGCACCTTGCGGCGCCCGCCCGGACATGTGTTGCATCGCGTTTCAAAATCGGAGGGCGCCGCTGTGCCGATCCGGCCCCTGTCGCAGCCGGGACGGATGGCCGCGCGCACCACGCGCGGGCGCGACAAAATCGGCACCCCGTCGCTGCAAGGAGCCGCTGTTGAAGCTGGCCGACCTCAATCCGTTTCGTCACCTGTTCGGTACCCACCCCGACGAGAGCCGGCCCTCGCCGCTCTTGTTGCTGGGCGAGGCCCGCATGCTGTGGGAGCTGTCGAGCCTGCCGCTGGCCATGCCCTGGCTGATGGCCCGCGTGCCGCGTGGCGACGGCCATCCGGTGCTGGTGCTGCCCGGCCTCCTGGCTGGCGATGCCACCACGGTGCCGCTGCGCCAGTTTCTGTCGGCCAAGGGCTACGACGTCAGCGGCTGGGGCCGCGGCGCCAACCTCGGCCCGCGCGAGGGCGTGCTCGACGGCATGCGCGAGCACCTGGCGCACCTGCACGCCAAAAAAGGCCGCAAGGTCAGCGTGATCGGCTGGAGCCTGGGCGGCGTGTACGCCCGCGAGCTGGCCCGCGAGGCGCCCGCCAGCGTGCGGCAGGTGATCACCCTGGGCAGCCCGATCTACGGCGACCCGGAAACCAGCAGCAACGCCTGGGCCGTCTACAAGGTGGTGAGCGGGCGCGACGGCGTGCAAGCGCGCGAGCGCGGCGAGGGCCCGCCGCCGGTGCCCACCACCTCGATCTTCACGCGCACCGACGGCATCGTTGGCTGGGGCTGCAGCATCGAGACCAAAGGTCCGCAGACCGACAACATCGAGATCGTCGGCGCCACTCACACCGGCCTGGGCGTGCACCCGCTGGTGCTGTTCGCCGTGGGCGACCGGCTGGCCCAGCCGGAAGCGCAATGGACGCATTTCAAGCCCCGCGGCGCCGAGCGCGCGCTGTATCCTGCGGACACGCCGGACCGCCCCCGCGCGAGCCGCGGCTGAGACCCTTCGAGCAAGTCAAAAAGAGGAGACAAAACCATGAACCACCTGAGCGGCCTGGACGCCACTTTCCTGCATTTCGAAACGGCCGAAATGCCGATGCACGTGGGCTCGCTCAACGTGCTCGACTTGCCCAAGGGCTACAAGGGCGATTTCTACGAAGACGCCAAGGCCTACATGGCCTCGCGCATCCATTTGGCCGACGTGTTCACGCGCAAGCTGGCGTTGATGCCCTTCGACCTGTCGAACCCGGTGTGGGTCGACGAGGAAGATCTCGACATCGACTACCACGTGCGCCACGTGACGCTGCCCAAGCCCGGCACCAACCGCCAGCTGCAGCAGTACGTGGCCCGGTTGCACTCGTCGCTGATGGACCGCAGCCGCCCGCTGTGGGAGTTCTACATCATCGACGGCCTGCAGAGCGGCCAGGTGGCGCTCTACACCAAGGTGCACCACGCGGGCATCGACGGCCAGGCCGGCGTCGAGGTCGGCAAGGCGATCTTCGACATGGACGCGGTTGGCCGCGTCGTCAAGCCGCCGCGGGCCAGGGCGCGCGCCAACAACTACCAGCTGGGCATGGCCGAACTGGCCACCGCCGCGTTGCGCAACACCGCCGCGCAGTACGTCAAGCTCTACAAGATGCTGCCGGCGCTGGGCCGCGCGTTGGCCAGCCTGGCCACGCCGGCGCCCGACAAGGCCGCGGCCGACACCGATCCGAAGGCGCTGGCCAAGCGCTTCAACATCCTGGCGCCGCGCACGCCGTTCAACGTGTCGATCACCAACCAGCGCAGCTTTGCCGGCCGCACGATCTCGCTGGCCGAGACCAAGGGCCTGGCCAAGCACTTCGGCGTGTCGCTCAACGACATCGTGATGGCCACCGTGTCGGGCGCCGTGCGCAAGTACCTGAAGGACAGCAACGAGCTGCCCGACAAATCGCTGGTCGCCGGTGTGCCCGTGTCGCTGCGCGAAGCCGGCGACGACACCGCCAACAACCAGGCCAGCATGATCCTGGTGAGCCTGGCGACCGACGTGAAAGATCCGCTGGAGCGGCTGAAGCTGATCAACGCGTCGTCGAACTCGTCGAAGTCGACGATGAACAAGTTCAAGGCCGTCATCCTCGACGACTTCCCGATGTTCGGCGCGCCCTGGCTGATGTCGGGCGCCGCCTCGATGATCGGCCGCTCGGGCCTGGTCAACGTGCTGCCGCCGGTGGCCAACGTGGCGATTTCCAACGTGCAGGGTGCGCCGTTCCCGATGTACTTTGCCGGCGCGCTGGTCACCTGCTACTACCCGGTGTCGATCGCCAGCCAGGGCATGGCGCTGAACA
>Ga0268266_10007264_pt1 | contig 10015 bp, 10 predicted proteins | sample KBSS13metaG_FD_190356 | JGI IMG/M metagenome (GOLD analysis project Ga0268266, IMG submission 190356) | Switchgrass rhizosphere microbial communities from Kellogg Biological Station, Michigan, USA - KBS S1-3 metaG (SPAdes) (version 2) | ecosystem: Host-associated > Plants > Roots > Rhizosphere... | reverse complement strand
GGCGCTCGACGAGCACGGCGTCGCGTGGACGACGCGCCAGCTCGCCCATAACCTGCAACAATGGGTAATGGAACGAGCGGGCGTCGCATTTGTCATCGGCAGCGCCGACGGGCTCGACGCGCCGCTCAAGCGCGAAGCGGACGTGCGTCTCGCGCTCTCCGCGATGACGCTTCCGCATGGACTCGCGCGCGTCCTGCTGGCCGAGCAACTTTACCGCGCGCAGAGCCTCATCGCCGGACATCCGTATCATCGCGAGTAGCCACTCTTTTCTCGCACGCAATCCGCTTCCGCCCCCGAGGCCTCTGATGATGACTGCACCGCACATTCACCTCGCCTCCAAGAGTCCCCGTCGGCAGGATCTCCTGCGCCAGCTCGGCGTCAACTTCGACCTGCTCAAGCTGCGCGAAGCCTCGGGCCGCGATCGCGACGTGATCGAAGGCGCCAAGGATGCCGAGCCGCCGCTCCATTACGTCGAGCGCATGGCGCGCACCAAGGTCACGGTGGGTTGGTCTCGCATGCAGCAGCGGATGCTGCACGCGCGTCCCGTGCTGTCGGCCGACACGGAGGTCGTTCTCGACGGCGTCGTGTTCGGCAAGCCGATAGACGCCGCCGATTCGGCGCGGATGCTGAAGGCGCTTTCCGGCCAGACGCACCAGGTGCTGACCGCCGTTGCGATGCGCTGGCAGGATCGCACCGAAGTCGAGGTGTCGATCTCGAGCGTCGCGATGCGCAGGCTCTCGGCGCAGGAGATCGACCACTACGTCGCCACCGGCGAAGGCGAGGACAAGGCAGGCGGCTACGCGATCCAGGGCCGCGCCGCCGCATTCATCATCCGGATCGACGGCAGCTATTCCGGCGTCATGGGACTTCCGCTCGCGGAGACCGCGGAGCTTCTCGCACGCGTCGGCATGCCCGTGCTATAACCGCGCTCCCCCTGGCGTCGCCAGGGCGCCGGCGCGGCTTTCCGCTCCGGCGGCTGCATTGCGCCCACTGCCGATGACGCACGAAATCCTCATCAACGTCACCCCGCAGGAGACGCGGGTCGCGATGCTCGAGCAGGCGGTCGTGCAGGAGCTGCACGTCGAGCGCACGAGCGCGCGCGGGCTGGTCGGCAACATCTGCCTCGGTCGCGTGGCGCGCGTGCTGCCGGGAATGCAGAGCGCATTCGTCGAGATCGGCCTCGAGCGTGCGGCATTCCTGCACATCGCGGATATCTGGGAGCACCGGCAGAACGGCCACGGCGAGCACCGGCCGATCGAGAAGATCCTGCACGAAGGCCAGACGCTCCTCGTGCAGGTGATCAAGGATCCGATCGGCACAAAAGGCGCGCGCCTGTCCACCCAGGTGAGCCTTGCAGGCCGTCTCCTCGTGTTCCTGCCGCAGGACTCGCACATCGGCATTTCGCAGCGGATCGAGGACGAGGCCGAGCGCGAGACGCTGCGGGGCAGGCTGCAAACGCTCCTGCCAGAAGGCACTGCAGGTGGCTTCATCATCCGCACGATGGCGGAGACCGCGAGCGAGCGCGAGATGCAGACCGACGTCGGCTATCTCACCAAGCTGTGGCGCGACCTCACGGTCCGCTCGCAGGAAGTGCCTGCGCCGACGCTCCTCTACCAGGATCTCAATCTCGCGCTTCGCGTGTTGCGCGACATGTCCACCGACGAGACCTCGCGGATCGTCGTCGACTCGCGCGAGACGTTCGTCAAGATGCAGGAATTCGCGCGCGAGTACACGCCCGCGATCGCGGATCGCATCCATCATTACCTGGGCGAGCGGCCGCTATACGATCTCCACGGCGTCGAGGAAGAGATCGAGAAGGCGCTGGCCCGTCGCGTGGATTTGAAATCGGGCGGCTACCTGATCATCGACCAGACCGAGGCGATGACGACCATCGACGTCAACACCGGCGGCTTCGTCGGCGGGCGCAGCTTCGACGACACGATCTTCAAGACGAACCTCGAAGCCGCGCAGGTGATCGCGCGCCAGTTGAGGATGCGCAATCTCGGCGGCATCATCATCATCGACTTCATCGACATGGAGAACTCCGATCACCGCAATGCGGTGCTGGCCGAGCTCAACAAGGCGCTCGAGAAAGACCGCACGCGCCTCACGGTGAACGGCTTCACGCAGCTCGGTCTGGTGGAGATGACCCGAAAGCGCACGCGCGAGTCGCTTGCGCACGTGCTGTGCGAGCCCTGCCCGATGTGCCAGGGCCGCGGCGAGCTCAAGACCCCGCAGACCGTGTGCTACGAGATCCTGCGCGAGATCCTGCGCGAGGCAAAGCAGTTCAACGCGCGCGAATTCCGTATCCTTGCCTCGCAGTCGGTCATCGACATGTTCCTGGACGAGGAGTCGCAGAGCCTTGCGCAGCTCGGCGATTTCATCGGCAAGCCGATCTCTCTCCAGGTCGAGACGATCTATACGCAGGAGCAATACGATATTGTCTTGATTTGAGCGGTTGAAAGTTTCGCACTTCGCTTTCGCTCGTGCACGATACTTTCAACCGGGGAAGCTAGATCGGGTCGGCTTGGGACGGCCCGGCGCCGACCTCTCACAGAACCACGGAGGGCGCGCAGCAGCCTCTCGCTCCGCTCACTCCGTTCGCTGCTCTCGAATGGCTGGAGCGCGTGATTGCGGGGATGCTTGCTCGCCTTTGGATGGTCGGACGGCGGGCTTCACGAAACGCCGGAGGGCGAACCTTCGACTTCATCCCAGGCTGGAGCGCGCGTGGCGAAACCTTCCCTTTCACCCCCTTCGTCATTCCCGCGAAAGCGGGAATCCAGCGGCCTTGAACGCTGCACGGCCGCGCTGGAAATGAAGCTCGCTCTTGCGGCGCACGGCCGATACGGCGCCTAGCGCATGTTCACTCGCGTCAAGCGCTTTTTCCTCCGCCTCTTCCGTCGCATCCCGGCGCCGGGGCGGTTCGAGGCGGACTCGAAGTTCTCCTGGCGCGGGTTCCTTGCGACTGCGCCTTTCGTCTGGCCAAAGCGCGAGTACCTCGTCTACGTCCCCGCGGGCTGGTCGCGATGGCGGCGCGCGCCGCTGCTCGTTCTCTGCCACGGCTGCAAGCAAACGCCCGAGGAGATCGCCGCCGGCACTCGCATCACGGCCTTTGCGGACCGCGAAGGCTGGCTGGTGCTGCTGCCGCGGCAGAACGAAGACGCGAACGTCTGGCGCTGCTGGAACTGGTTCGATTCCCGCACCGCGGACGGCAACGGCGAAGCCGCGATCGTCGCCGCGCAAATCGAGGCAGTCGCCTCGCGGTTTCGCGCCGATCCGCGCCGGATCGTGGCAGCGGGCATGTCCGCGGGCGGCGCGCTCGCGTCGGTGCTCGCCCTGCGCCATCCGGAAATCGTCCGCTTCGCGTTCGTGCATTCGGGCGTAGCCTGCGGTGCGGCGGCGAGCCCGATGTCGGCGATCAGCGTGATGAAATCCGGACCTGACACCGACATCGTCGCCATCGCCGCGGCTGCGCAGAGCGCCGCTCCCCGCAACGCCCTGCCGGTTCCGCTCCTCGCGATCCAGGGCGACCAGGACGGAGTCGTCGCGCCGCGCAACGCCATCGCGCTCGTGCGCCAGTTCCTGCGCTTGAACGGTCACCCGGCCATGCTCGCGGTGCCGGACCTTCCCCCGGGACTTCCGGCGGCAGACGCCGAATCGAGCGCCACCGGCGAAGGCGGCCGCATCGTCACCACGCGCGACTGGCGCGTCGGCGGCCGGCTGGTGGTTCGCTTCGTCAGCATCGGCGGGCTCGATCACGCCTGGAGTGGTGGCGATGCCGCTCTTCCCTACAACGACCCGCGTCCGCCCGACGCGCTGTCGCTCCTCGCCCTGTTCGCGCGCGAGGCGGCTCCTTGAGATAATGATCCCCCGAGTGCCGACTGCAGGACGCCCATGCCCGCCACCGCGATGAACCACTTCACGATCCTGACCGACGACGTGCCGGGCACGATCCGTTTCTATCGCGACATGCTCGGCCTGCACGAGGGCCCGCGACCGCCGTTCGACTTTCCGGGCGCGTGGCTCTATGCGGACGCCGTGCCGATCCTGCATGTGATCGGCGGCCGTCCGCACGACGAGCTCAAGGCCGGCGTGATCGACCACATGGCCTTTTCGGCGGTAGGACTGTCCGACACGCTCGCCAATCTCACCGCGCGCGGCATCGAGCACACCTGCCGCCGCCTGGTGGGAGCCGGCACCTGGCAGGTGTTCTTCTTCGATCCGAACGGCGCCCGGGTCGAGCTCGATTTCGCTGCGCACGAAGAGAGCGCGGCGCATTGACGGACATCGAGTTCGACCATCTCGTCGTTGCGGCGCAGACGCTCGCCGAGGGGATCAATTTCGTTGCGGTGCGGCTGGGCGCACTGCCACAGGCGGGCGGCAAGCATGTCGCAATGGGGACCCACAACGCCTTGTTGCGGCTCGGCCCGCGCGAATACATCGAAATGATCGCGATCGATCCTGACGCGGCGGCTCCGCCGCGACCGCGCTGGTTCGCTCTGGACGATCCGCGCATGCGCGCATCGCTCGCCGAAGGGCCTCGCCTGGTGCAATGGGCCGTGCGCACCGACGATCTCGACAGCGCCCACGCGCGCGCGAAAATCGATCCGGGTACTGTGCACCCCATGACGCGCGGCGACTTCCGCTGGCGCATCACCATTCCCGACACGGGCCAACTGCCGGGCGGCGGGCTCGTGCCGACCATGATCGAATGGGCGGGCAGCGCGCATCCCGCGGACACGCTGCCGGACGTCGGACTGCGCCTCGCGGCCCTCGCGGGCGAGCATCCCGATCCGGCGCCTATCCGTGCCACCGTCGCCGCGCTTGGCCTGTCCGAGCGGCTCAAGGTCACTTATGGCCAGTACCCGCGGCTCGCTGCGATGCTGCGATCCCCACGGGGCCTGGTCACGCTTTGATCGCATAACGCTGCGGTGTGACGCTTTCCATCACCCCGCTCGCGATTGCGAGATCGCCGGTCGCAACGCAGTGCCGCTGATCGGCCTGCCCGTGTTCCATTGATCGGACCCGAGCCCGCTGATCCTCTAAATCGTGGGACACGCTGCTGGCCTGGCGCGATCATCGCCGGCATTCTCTGAGCCCCGCAGCCCCGGCGCCGCGGATTGTCCGGCCGGCGCCAACGCGGGCGCCGCTGAACCGTCAACCGAGCGCGCCGCGCGCGGCGATGCTCCAGACCGTCTCGACGCGGTCGCCGCGCAAGCCAACGATCCAGTCGTAGAGATTGAATGTCGGGTCGCAATGGCCCGGCACGAGGCGCACGAGATCGTTCCGTGCGATCGGGGCGTGGCCGCGCGCCAGCTCGAGCACGCCATGCTCGTCGGATGCCTTGACGTACGCGATGTCGGTGCGGCCATGCACCTGCGGCAGGCCCGAGTCGAATGAAAAGGCCTTGAGACCGGCATCCACAATTGCACGACCCTCCACGGCCGTGCTCATCACGCCCGCGAGCACGAACAGGCTCTGCTCGAACGCGATGTCGTCGTCTGCGAGCGCATTGCGCCCATAGTCGGCGTCCATGAACGGATACGAGCCTGGCTGCAGCTCATTCCACACGCCGGAGTCACGCTCGTGCCGCCACGTTCCGGTGCCCGCGCCGGTCACGATGGAGCAGACCAGGCCTGCGTTCTCGATCACATCGCGCGTCTCTGCCGCGAGCGCAGCCGCGCGCGCAATCGCGGCGCGGCGCTCGTCGGGCGTACGCAGGTGCTGCGCGCCTCCGTGGTAGGCATGGAGACCGCGCAGGCGCAGACCGGCTGCCGTGGCGATCCGCTGCGCCAGTGCCAGCGCAGGCTCGCCCGGTGGAACGCCGCAGCGGTCCGCGCCGACGTTGATCTCCACGTATACGTCGAGCGTGACGCCCGCGCCGGACGCGGCGTCCGACAAGGCGATCACGTTGGCGGGCTCATCGACCAGCACGCCGATGGTCGCATCGCGCGCGAGGGCGCAGAGCCGCGCGATCTTGGCCGGCGCCACCACTTCGTTGGTGACGAGGACATCGGGAATGCCGGCGGCTACGAAGGCGGCCGCCTCGTCGGTTTTCTGGCAGCAGACGCCGACCGCGCCGCGCGAGAGCTGGAGCCACACGACATCCGGACACTTGTGCGCCTTCGCGTGCGGCCGGAGGCGCGTTCCCGTCGTCGCGGCCGCCATGCGGTCGAGGTTCCGCTCGAATGCATCGAGGTCGAGGACCAGCGCAGGGGTCTCGACGGCGGCAAGGTCATCGCCGACGCGAGCGGGAATTCGTTGTGCCATGAGCGCTCCGAGCATCCGGTAACGCCCCTACTTTACCGTGCCGCGCTTCCGCGCTCCCCGGGTCCGCGCGTTACTTGGGTTGCGTGCCGGCCGCTTCGGCAGCGGCAATCTGGGCGTAGACGAGACGCCCCAACTGCAGCATCTGCGCGCGGTCGATCTGCCCGGACAGCGCGTAGGCGCAGACGTCGTCGATCCAGTAGTAGACGCCGACGCCATCCTCGACCGCATACCGGAACGCGGTTTCGGTGGTGCCCGGCGGCTGCTTGCGAACCTGCAGCGACAGCCGCTGCTTGTCCGCGTTTTCGTACATGAAGAACGCGGTGGGCTTCTCGTTGCCTGCCACCAGGCGACCCCCGACCAGCGCGAACCCGGCGCTGTTGAGGTCGGGTGCTTGCACCGCGAATCCCAGTCGGCGCGACAGCCATCGCACCAGGCGCTGCTCCTCCACCGCCCAGATCTCGACGGGGCGGTTGGCGTCGGATGCATACAGCACATGCGTCAGCGCCGCCTGCCGCGCAAACGTCGTCGGTGTACCCGCGCGCTCGAGGATCGCGTCGCGTGCATACCATCCGATGGAGATGCCGAGGACGAGCGTCGCCGCCGCTGCGAAATAGGGCACGAACGCACGCCAGCGGCTTTCCGTTTTCGGCGGCTCGGCGGCGTCGAGCAACGTCTTGGGAATGGGATCGGCGAGCCACGGATCGAAGGCTTCGTGCAGCGCCGCGTTCTGCCTGCGCAAGTCGGCGACTTGCGCTGCAAGGGCGGCGTCATGGCCGAGCGCCTGCTCGACTTCCTTCGCGCGGGAGGGCGCGAGCTGGCCGTCGACGTACGCGCAGAGGTCGGCGTCGGTGAAGGGAAGCGGGGTCATGATGCGGGCGCGTTCATTTGACGATCTTCAATCCCGCCGTCGTCTCCGCGGCAGGCATCTGCGTCGCGCGACGGAGCTTTTCGCGCGCGCGAGAGAGCCGCGACATCACCGTGCCGATGGGAATCGAAAGCACGGCGGCAATCTCCTCGTAGCGCATCTCCTCCACCGCAGCGAGCACCAGCACCGCGCGCTGGTCGGTCGGCAGGCGGCCCACTTCGCGCAGCACTTCCATCAACTCGACGCGGGTCTGCTGAGTCGCGCGAACCGGTATCTGCCAGGCAGCCCCGCCGTCGTCATCCGCGTCGATCGACACGTTCTGCGCGTCGCGACGCGCGAGCGCGCGCTGATTGACAAAAACGTTGTGCATGATCGTGAACAGCCAAGCTCGCAGGTCCGTTCCCGCCGCCCACAACCTGCGCTTCTCCCACGCCCGCGCCAGCGTTTCCTGGACCAGGTCGTCCGCACGCGAGGACTCGCCGGTCAGGACACGCGCGTAACGGCGAAGCCGCGGTATTGCGGCGACCAACTCGGGATGGGGCAGCGGCGGATCGATAGCCATCGTGAAGAGGCGCCGGCGGGCAGGGAAGCGGCCCGCCGGCGCCAAGGGCGATGGTACGCCCGTGCCAAGGACCTGCAACACTTGTTTCCATTCTCCCGCGCTTGCCTGCCGGCGGACAGTACCGCCTGCCCCATCCGCTATCCGGGCGGCTCCTGGGAGAACGTCGATCAGGCGTTACAGGTCCGCTGCCAGTCGTTATTCCTTGGCGACGTGCCAGACGCTGTTCACGTTGTCGCCCGTCTTGTCGCCAGGTTTTTGATCCTTCGACCACGTGTACATCGGCTTGCCCTTGTAGGCCCACTGCTTGCTGCCATCGTCTCGCGTGACCACCGTCCAGTCGGCCATGCTCTGGCTGTCGGAGACAGCCTGGAGCGGTGGCCAGTTGGTCGCGCAGGGACCATTGCATGCACTCTTGCCGCCCGCGTCGCGGTCGAAGGTGTAAAGCGTCATGCCTGTCGCGTTGGTCAGCGTGCCGTCGGCAGCCTTTTTCGCCGGCATTTCCATTGTTCCGGTCGAGGCGCACGCCGCAAGGCCCAGCGCGGCGCACATCGACGCAAAACGATGCGTGTTGTTGTGGATCACAGAAACTCCATTCTCCAGGTCGACGCTTAAGTGAACAGACGTCCCGAGCAGCTATTCCACGTCAACCGGAGCTTGCGATCACGACGCGCAGAGGCCAAGCGTGCGCCGCACCTCCATGCCGACAGCATAGACTCGCGACGGCGTGCGGGCAGCGTAATCGAGGTCCGCGACGCCGACCGATCTGCGGCGACGTCGCGGCGATGCGATGCTAGTGACTGGCAATCCAGGCGAGGACGTCGGCCGTGTCGATGCGATACGAGAAATCGGTGCCGCGGCAAATGTCGTTCAAGCCGAATGAAGTGACTGCGACGATCAGATTCGAATTCGTGTCGCCCAGGAACACCGGGCCGCCGGAATCGCCCGAGCAGGTGCCGCCGCGACCGTTGCCGTTGCCTTGTGTCTGCAGGTTGAAGCCATCGGTTTGATGGCTTCCCAGGTTGACGAGCGTGGAACTCGCCATCAGCCGCTCGCGAAAAGAAATCGGCGCGACGGCTGAATGCTCCTGTGTACTTTTCGTAAGGCCGTACCCGCTCACCGTGAACAGAGTGTTCTTGTTGCCGCGCGCGTTGCCGAGGCCGTCGAGCGTACCTGCCGCCGGCAGCTGGCCGTATTCGGGCAACGCAATCGCCTGGTCGAGAATCAGCAGTCCGACATCGTGCGTGTTGGGAAAGCCCGCGAAATCGGCGAAGCCGTAGTTGAAGATCGCATGCGACGTCGCGCACTGCACGCCGAGCGTGCCGGGCGCGCAGAATTCCGGATAGCCCGTGACCGGATCCAGCTGCGTCGCGGGGTCGTAGTTGACGCCGGCGCCTTGCTGGAAATAGACGCGCGCTGATGCCGCGCCCTCTGCGGTGTCGGCGCAATGTCCCGCGGTCAGGAACTTGGTTGGACTGATCAGGGATCCGCTGCAGCGCCAGATGAAATCGCCCGCGGCGTCGTAGAAGACCGCCAGGCCTACGAACGGATGCTCGTTGTCCTCGACCCAATTGTTCGTGATGCCCTGAGCAGGCTGCGAAAGCGCGGCAACGATTGCAAACACGCCGGCGGTTAACGTCCTGAACGTCTTCGTCATGAATGAGCCTCCTGTGCAATACAAAAAATAACGGAACGTAGCGATGCGTCACAAGTATAGCCTCGCGCGCGTCGCATCAGGACGGGTCCATCAAAGCAGGAACAGCGTGGCCAGGCCGAGAAAAATGAAAAAACCGCCGGAGTCCGTGACCGCCGTGATCATCACGGACGCGCCCACCGCGGGGTCGCGCCGGAGCTTCAGCATGGTCATCGGGATCAGCACGCCCATCACGGCCGCGAGCAGCAGGTTGAGCGTCATCGCGAGCACCATCACGAGGCCGAGCGAGACCTGCTTGTAGAGGAGCGCTGCGATCAAGCCCATCACGCCGCCCCAGATCAGGCCGTTCATCAGCGCGACGCTCATCTCCTTCTCGATCAGCTTTCGCGCATGCTCGCGCGTGATCTGGTTCAATGCCACGGCCCGCACGATCATCGTGATCGTCTGGTTGCCCGAGTTGCCGCCGATGCCTGCGACGATCGGCATCAGCGCCGCGAGGGCGACGAGCTTCTGGATCGAGCCTTCGAACACCCCGATCACACGCGACGCGATGAACGCCGTCACCAGGTTGATCGCGAGCCACGCCCAGCGATTCTGGAACGATTTCCAGACCGATGCGAAGACGTCCTCGTCCGCGCGCAGACCCGCCTGCGCGAGCATTTCCTCC
>Ga0268266_10007262_pt1 | contig 10016 bp, 16 predicted proteins | sample KBSS13metaG_FD_190356 | JGI IMG/M metagenome (GOLD analysis project Ga0268266, IMG submission 190356) | Switchgrass rhizosphere microbial communities from Kellogg Biological Station, Michigan, USA - KBS S1-3 metaG (SPAdes) (version 2) | ecosystem: Host-associated > Plants > Roots > Rhizosphere... | reverse complement strand
TCATCGGGTGCCCAGCGTACTGGGCACCCGATGACGCCACAGGTCAGATGTACGTGTCAGGCGTAGCGGCGAAGATCGCCGCAGCTTGCTCCATCTCCTCATCGGACCACCAGTTCAAGGCGTAGTCCCAGTGCCGCGAGAAGCGGCACAGGAGGGCCGCTACGGCCCTAGGAGCGCGGAACAGGTACGGGTGCCCGACCATGTCGGGCGAGCGCATGTCGAAGACGTAGACACGGCGCATGGTCACCACGCTCCGCGCATGATCTGCTCGTACCGCTCGCGGGTCACGTAGCGCCCCGGTTCGTTCATGAACACCAGCAACCGCCGCCGGTAGCAACCGGCAAGGTACAGGTCTCGGCGCGCTTCCTCCCGGCAGCGATGCACCGTGAAAATACTCATCGGTGCATCGGCTTCCTGTCGCCAGTAGCGGGCCCCGTACACACTTTGCCGCGCCCTGCGGCGCATGGCGTCGATCATGTGCGCTTTCCGGTAGACAGCCATCAGCACTCCTCGTACGCGTCGTCACGCTGACACTCGTACGTCGAACAGAACTGCACGCGCTCGTTGTACGGCGCGACAGCGACGCATCCCGCGTCCGCGCAGTCGGAGCACAGCTCCGGCTTGGTGATGTCGCTGGACACCGTGGTGTCCATGCAGTCACGGCACGCACAGTGCGTGTAGCCGCTCTGCGGCACGGCCTTGATCAGGTTCGCGCTCATGGTCAGACCTCCTCATCCAGGAGGGTCACGCACCGTGCGGGGACAACGGCAACCTCGCGCTTGCCGTCCCACACGTACCCGATCACCGACATGTTTGCAGGTGGGGTGTCGTGAAGGATCAGTTCCCCGTCGAAGTCCTCGTATCCGGGCGCGTCAGTGACGCGCACAGCCGGGTACTCAACTTCCTCGACCAGGAGGACGCGACGACCGTCCTTGTACGTGATGTCGTACCGACCACCGCCGGCGGACATGGTCCGAACCTGGTTCTTGCCGCCCATCTGGGCGTGGTTGATCTCGGCGAGAGCCGCCTCGGCAGTCACCGTGACCGCCTCGCCGTTCTCCGTACGCTTGAAGCGCTTGTCGCTCATGATCCAGTCCTCTCCTACTGATCATGCGCCCCGGTGGCACCCGGGGCGGGGTCGTCTGTACGACCGACAGAGCGCACGGCACAGGTCCGTGCGCTCGACTGCGGTACAGATCAGCCTTGGCCGTGTTCCACGACGTAGTCACCGTCGGTGACGTCGTAGAAGAAGCCGTGCGGGTATATCACGCCGCACTCTTCGCCAGGCTCGCAGGGGCATTCGTCGCGCGCCCCGTCCACTCTCCACTGGGCTTCCTCGCGGCTGTCGTACTCGGCGATGAAGTCGCCGTTCTCATGCCACACTCGGAACTTTTCCATGATCACGCCTCCCGCGACGGGAGGCCGGCGTAGGTGTACTCATCGTCACCATAGGTGGGCCCGTGGGGCTGCCAAACGGTGTACGACTTCATGACCGGGAAGACCTCCCGGTCCACGGCGATGCGGGCCCACCCTTCGGGCGTGGCCCAGAAGATCCGCCCGTCGGGCGCCGTGCCGAACTGGATGCCGTCCAACGCGAACTTCTTCGCGCCGCTGGGCCACGCCTGAATGATCGTTGCTGCACTCATGATCAGCCTCTCCACTGTCATGTGCCGGCCTGGCACGGCCGGTGGTCCGTAGGACCGACAGAGAGCACGTCCGGAGACGTGCTCTCGACTGTCCGGCGGATCGCTAGGGACGCGCGATCTCAACACCCATCCCGGGACGCACCCTGCGCACCTGCAAGCGGAGAACCATCTCCGTAGCGTTAAGGCGCCCGAAGCGGTCCAGTGCGATCTTCTGCGTGTACACCAGATCGCACGGACGGTCGGCGTACGTGATCTCCCATGACCGCACGGTGAACGTGCCATCGCCGTTGTCCCAGTACGTCATGGTGTTACTCAGGTCGGTCTTCATGATCTCTGCCTCTCCACAGGTCATGTGACTTCTCATCAGGCACGCTCGGATGGCACTCCGAGCGCACTTGACGAGACAGGGCCCGCGCGGCTTCCGGCCAACGGATCAAATCCGTCCGGCGCCGTGCGAGCCCTGCTCGCGTCTGTGTGTCCGCACGTCATAAGGGCGTTCGCGCGGTAGCCCGTCGGCGTATGCAGCGCCGACTCTCAAGTGGCTCTATCTCTCCCGCGTTGTGTCGCGGTTCTCCGGCGCCCGGGCTGTGACCCCCATCTGCGTAGGCGGTGTAGAGCATCCCGCCTGCCATGTTCCGGTCTGGCCGACCTGTTGTTGGATCTCCAGCCACCCTCCGGTTCACCGCCTAGGCCACCCACCGTCACCTGCCCGGTCAGCTCCCTGGTTTGTCACCCAGAGGTGGACCCTTGCGGGCCCCGACTGCTGTTGATCTCCAGTTCTCAAGCTGCGAACACTCGGCCGGTTTCCCCCTTGCCGGGGTGCCCCGTCCGGTGCTGAGGAAGACTCTGCCAGTGCTGCGCACATGCAGCAAGAGATTCCCGCCGATTCACGGGTAAAGGCTTGGCAAAGTCATTCGATCACCATGGACCTGCGGTTAACACCGCAGGTCAGAGGCATGTGATGTGAAGGATGTGTGCGCATCGCGCACAGCAGGACGTCTCGCATCGTGCTGGCGAAGACCAGCACTGCCGGGCCGCGGGTTCCCCAGTGCCCCCGGAAGGGCCATGTGCGGGCCGCTGTGCCCCTTTCAGGGCACGTGTGGGGACTTGGACCACCCACGGTGGTCCAACGGTTGTACGAGACGGGCAGAAACGACAGAAGTCGTCAGGCTGTACACCCTCGTTCGGGGGCACAGGTGCCCCGATGTCACGTTCCGCCGGCGAAGCCGTGCGCATCAAGATCACGAAAGGCATGGGCACATATGCGCCGCCGATGGCGGCGCACTGGTCGCCTCACCGAGGCGACACATGTCACCCCTTCCGGCAACGCCCCTCAAGGGGCTGCCGGTTGGGGATCGGCCGTGAGCGAAGCGAACGGCACTGCCCATAGGCGTGGCCGTAGGCCACGCACTGGTGACCACACCAGTGGTCACGCCATGGGTGTGCACCTGCACCAGAGTGCAGTGCACACATGATCCACAGACACAGAGAGACCAGCCCTTGGTGGGCTGGTCTCGTGTGTGACCACAGCGTGGTCACCATGTGTGTCCACCCTGGGGGTGGACACCATGTATGTGCGAGCGATCGGGACCACTGATCCAGCACATCAGTGCTGTTCAGGGGGACTGTCGCTCACGCTCCAGTCCAGTGCCCTATGGTGACGCCTTGTAGGCGTCACATGTGTCCCTCTATGTCCTATTGGGGCCGAAGGCCCCATCTTGACCCCGGGTTTTTTAACCCGGGGCACTGGACTGGACTGGTCCGCGTCTCGGGACGCGTCCCAGACCCCATAGTCGGGAGGCGCGAAGGCGCCTCAACCGGATACGCCCGGAGGGCGATTCAGTGGGCGCCCGGCGGCGCCCTATGGGGGTGCGCATTCAACCTAGGGCTGTCAACCCCTCCCGTCAAGTCTCAACCTGGGGTTGAGACTTGCAGAGGGGTCACTGACCACCTATGAAGGCCGGTATGGCTACATACGTCAAGTCTCCCGGCACGGCTGAGCCGTTGGTGAAGCTCGCGGTCTACATGTACCCGATGGAGCGCCAGAGGGTACGTGAGCAGGCATCCCGTCGCGGGATGGCCATGTCGGAGTACATCAAGTTCCTCATCGAGCGCGACCACCGCGGGACGTTGGAGGCCGACCAGTGAAGGCCAAGTTCAAGAACCGATGCCACATGTGCACCGAGGACATCCTGCCGGGTTCCGTGATACGGAAGTCCCGTTCCGGGAAGTGGATTCACGGGCTCTGCGCGGACTACGCCGCCATGACGGCGGCGATTAACGCTGGCGACACCTACGCCAGCCAGCGACGATCCGATTGGAAAATGGGCAAGTCCCCTTCGAGTCAGAGCCGAAGGCTCTCCTGAACCTTTGAATCGAAGGCCGCCCACGGCCTTCTTTTACTGGGTAGACTGCTAGCAGAAAAGTGCTAGCAGTCAGGGGGTGCAGTGGCCACCAGGATCGTGGGGGGTTCCACCCCCAGTAAGGACCGCCGCAGGACCGAGCGGTCCAGCAAGCACGCCAAGGACATCATCCTGGCGGGCATACGCAGCGGACTCACTGTCCGCCGGGCCTGCGAGGCCGCAGGCCGGCAGGAGACGACGTACGGCTACTACCGCCAGTCGGACCCGGACTTCCGGGTCCTGGCGGATGCCGCGCTCCAGGCGCGGAACGAGGGCTTCAAGCCCGGGACCAAGCCCGTGCCGGACTTCCCGCAGTTCTGCGAGGAGTACCTGAACACCCGGCTGTTCACCCACCACTTGCAGTGGGTGGACATGCTGGAGGGCAGGGAGCCCCGCGACCTGCACCCGAACCAGATCTACGAGCCGCGTGAGCCGGACAAGATCTTGGTCAACACTCCCCCGGAGCACGCGAAGTCCACCACGCTCACGATCAACTACGTGACGTGGCGGATCGTTCAGGACCCCAACGTCCGCATCCTGATCATCTCCAAGACACAGGAGATGGCGAAGAAGTTCCTGGTGGCGATCAAGGATCGCCTCTCGGAGAACGAGGCGTACGCCAAGTTGCAGCAGGATTTCGGCCCGCCCGGCGGCTGGGCCGAAGGCGCGGCCAGATGGGCCGCGGACGCCATCTATGTGGCCGGCCGGGACTCTGGCGAGAAGGACCCGACGGTCCAGGCCCAGGGCATCGGGGGCCAGATCTACGGCTCCCGGTGCGACCTGGCCATCATGGACGACTGCGTGGACCACACGAATCATCATGCCTACGAATCCCAGATCGACTGGATCCAGAACCAGGTGGGCTCCCGCGTCGCCGACGGCGGCGGGCGCATGCTGCTCATCGGCACACGCATGAACACGGTGGATCTCTACTCCGAGATCCGCCGCCCCCACTACTACGTGGAGGGCGAGTCGGACTGGACGTACCTCAGCCAGCCGGCGGTGCTTGAGTACGCGGACGACCCGAAGGACTGGAAGACCCTGTGGCCGGTCACCAACCGGCCTCCGGTCACCATCTCGGGCCGCAAGGCCGCACAGGCGGCCGGCTGGCCGAAAGACGGCCTCTGGCCGATGTGGCACGGCACTGCCCTGGCGAAGAAGCGCAAGGGCATGCGGGCCCGCAACTGGTCGATGGTCTACATGCAGGAGCAGGTGGCCGAGGATGCCGTCTTCCGCCAGGAAGACGTGCAGGGCTGCGTGGACCGCGCCCGCTATCCCGGGCGCCTGATGCCCGGCCAGTCCGGGCACCGCCGGTACGGCATGGAGGGCACGACCGTCATCGCCGGCCTGGACCCGGCCGCCGCCGGGTACACGGCCATCGTCGTCATCGCCCTGGACCGGCAGACCGGTCAGCGCTGGGTGGTCGAGGTTGTCAACCGCCGTGCGCTGCCGCCGCACGAGATGCGCTCGGAGATCGAGCGCCTGACGGACCGCTACAAGATCGCCGAATGGCGCATCGAGAAGAACGCCTACCAGGCGTCCATCGTCCAGGACCGCCTGATCCGGGACATGCTTCACGCCCGCGGCTGCATCATCAGCCCGCACCACACCAACGGCAACAAGTGGGACTCGGACTTCGGTGTGGCCTCGATGGCCAGCCTCTTCGAGGGCTGGCGCGAAGGGCGCAACCTGATCCGGCTGCCGTCGCAGACGCAGTCCGAGCCGGTACGGAACCTGATTGAGCAGCTGTGTGCCTGGGCGCCGGAGACGAAGGGCTTGACGGACTGCGTCATGGCCCTCTGGTTCGCGGAGATCCGCTGCCGCGATCTGATGATGGACGGCCTGGGCCAGTGGCACTCCGAGGCGAACGAGTTCATGAGCGCCAGAGACCGCGAGGGGCAGTTCGTGGTGGACCTGGAGATGGCCCTCCAGCAGGGCGACATCAGCACCTGGAACGGAAGCCTGAACGGCTTCTCCGGACTCAACTAGCAAGGGGGCGGCATGGAAAACCCGAGGGAACCGACCTTCCGCGACGAGCTGATCAGTCTGCTCAACCGGCACAGCATGGAGAACGGTTCGGACACTCCGGACTTCGTTCTGGCCGCCTATCTTCACCGGGCGCTGGAAGCGTTCGACATAGCCGTTGGGGAGCGCGAGAACTGGTACGGGAGGAACTGATGGCCACACCCATGAGCGCGGACCAGTTCCTGGCCGCCCTGCGCGCCGAAGGCGTGAAGGTGAGTGAGCACGCCGGATGGCGTACGCACAACCGCGCCGGGCACGGCGCGTGGGGGCCCGTGAACGGCGTGATGATCCATCACACCGCCGGAGCGGCGCCTGGCGATGGTGACGTGGTCTGGTCGGGCCGCTCCGACCTGCCGGGGCCGCTGGCCCACGGCTACGCCGCGAAGAGCGGCGTCATCACCATGACGGCCAACGGCCGAGCCAACCACGCCGGCGGCGGCGACCCGAAGGTTCTCGCCGCCGTGGTGAACGAGTCGTACACGACGGCGCCCCCGGCGCCGCACTACCACGACGGCTCCAGCGGAGCCGTGGACGGCAACGCGCACTTCTACGGCCTGGAGATCAGCAACCTGGGCAACGGCAAGGACCCCTACCCGGACGTCCAGTACGAGGCCGCCGTGAAGTGGGCGGCGGCCATCTGCCGCCATCACGGCTGGTCGGCCAAGTCCGTGATCGGACACAAGGAGTGGTCCGACTGGAAGTCGGACCCGTCCTTCAGCATCCAGAGCTTCCGCGGCTACGTGGCCGCGTGCCTCGCGGCCAAGCCCGGCGTTTGGCGCCTGGCGCCCGCCACAACTCCCACCGCACCGAAGGAGGCCGCTGTGCCGACCGCGGACCAGATGACCGCCTCGCTCTACAACGACCTCATGAAGATCAAGCGCGTGGACGACGGCGAACAGCACGCCGGCGGCTACTTCCTGGCCATGACGCTCCAGGCCGTCCTGGACCTCACGGAGAAGGTTGAAGACCTCACTGCCGAGGTCGCGGCGCTCAAGGCTTCTTGAGCGCGCATATACGAGACGGTGTCGTATCGTAATAGGCGAAGGAGGTGACGCATGGCTGACACCGTGACGGCGATGTCCGCTGACCCGGCCATCGTGCGCCGGGTCGATGCCGTGCGCGCCGACAGCGCGGAGCGCGACAGTCGGCACCAGCTGGTGCACGACGTGCGCGCGAACAAGATCGAGAACGTTCAGCCCGGCTCGCTGCCGGAGGCGTGGCCGAAGCCCATCGTGGCGAACGCCATTGATGTCTCCGCCCGGCAGTTGAGCGAGAACCTGGCACAGCTGCCCAGCATCAACTGTTCGGCCGGCGTGGCCACCAGCGACCGCAGCAAGAAGTTCGTCGCCAAGAAGACGAAGATCGCGTACTCATATGTGATCGACAGCTCGCTGAAGCCTGCGCTGCCGCAGGCGTGCGACTGGTACCTGACCTACGGGGCGCTGCCGATCCTGGTCGAGCCCGACTTCAAGTCGGGCAAGCCGCGCATCGTCTTCGACTGCCCGAAGGGCGCGTACGCCGAGCGCGACCGCTGGGGCAACGTGGTCTGCTACTTCCGCGTGTTCCGCGAGACGGCTCGGAAGCTGGCCGCCATGTACCCCGAGCTGGCCGACCGGATCTACGGCCGGGACTGGGCGAACCGTCAGGGCTGCGGTGACGAAGCCCTACTCGAAGTCGTGAAGTACAAGGACGCGGACACGCAGCTCCTCTACATGCCGGAGCGCAAGAACCTGGTCCTGATGTCGGCGCCGAACCCGTTCGGCAAGGTCTCTGTGGCCATCGCCAAGAAGCCCAGCTATGACGAGCAGGAGCGCGGCCAGTTCGATGATGTGCTCTGGCCGCACCTGGCCAAGGCCCGCATGGCCATGCTGGGCCTGGAGGCCAGCCAGCAGACGGTGCGAGCACCGCTCGCCGTGCCGAACGACGTGCAGAAGATCTCGTTCGGCGACAACGCGATTCTCCGCACGAACAACCCGCGCGACATCGTCCGCGTGGGCCAGGACGCGCCCGTGGCCGCGTTCCAGCAGCAGGAGCTGCTGGAGCAGGAAGTGCGCACGGGTACGCGTACGCCGGCCTCGGCGACCGGCGATGTCCAGGCTTCCATCATCACCGGACAGGGCGTCAACGCCCTGAACGGCGGCTATGACATCCAGATCGCCACCGGCCAGACGGTCATCGGCTACGCCCTTCAGCAGGCCATCGAGTTGGCCTTCGAGATGGACGAAAAGTTCTGGCCGGACTCGAAGAAGATGATCGACGGCGAGATCAACGGGACTCCGTTTCAGGAGTTCTACACGCCGTCGAAGGACATCCGCGGCAACTACCGCGTCAGCGTGACGTACGGGTTCGCCTCCGGCATGAACCCGAACCAGGCGCTGGTCTTCCTGCTCCAGCTCCGCGGAGACCAGCTGGTCCCGCGGGACTTCGTCCAGCGGCAACTGCCGATGGATGTGGACGTGTCCGCGCTTCAGATCCAGATCGACAACGAACAGGTCATCGACGCCCTGAAGCAGGGCGTCTTCGGGATGCTCTCCAGCGTCGGCATCCTTGCCCAGCAGGGCATGGATCCCACGCAGATCCTGCGCAACGCCGCGCGGATCGTGGCCCTTCGAGAGAAGGGCATCCCGATGGACCAGGCGATCCTTCAGACCTTCGAAGCTCCTCCGGCGCCGTCCCCCACGGCCGGAGGCCAGAGCGCCCCGGGTGCTGCCCCTGGCGGCCAGGAAGGGCCCGGGGCGCTCCAGGGACAGAACCCGGGAACGGGTTCGCCCTTCGGCGTCGCGCCTGGTCAGGCCCAGATGGGCCCCGGCGGCCGACCGCCGCTTCAGCAGCTGCTCGCCGGCCTCACGGCCGGCGGAGCCCCGAACCTCAGTGCCTCAGTGAGACGGAGTGTCCCGGCATGAGCGAGTGCAAGAACTGCGGCCGGGAGGACGGCCACTGGATCGGCTGCGCGAAGGCGCTCAGCGCCTTGATGGCGAACGACTGGAAAGACGAGTGCGCCTTCGACGGCTGCTCCGAGCCGCGCAAGTCCGACGACAAGCGCGTGAAGTTCTGTGAGTTCCACAGCGACCCGAAGAACAGGAAGTGATCACGATGAGCGTGGAGACCACCGGCTTCGCCGGCGACCCGTTCCACGAAGGCGCGGGCGGCCACCCCATGGACAGCCTGCGGGGCGGCATGAACGGCCCGCACACCCAGATGCCGGACGAGTCCACCGCCCAGACCAACCCGCGTTCCGCGGCGACCGACAACGTCGGCCAGACCTGGAACGCCACCACCCTGGCGCCGACCCCGGCGCCGACCGGCGACAACGACGGCATGCGGGCCCACTGACCAGTCGTTTTCCCGACTCCGGGAAAACGTGAGGAGGAGCGATGGCCAACGGCCATGGGGGTCAGCGGACCCCCAGCTCCCCCGCCCCGGTCTCCGGGCCGGGGGCTTTGTCGCAGAGGACGGACGGTGGTCCGTCCCAGCCGATCCGCGTCCCCACCGGGGGCGCGTACGGCGACGCCACGCAGCTGCGACAGGACCAGCAGGGCGCCCCTCTGGGCGCCTCCGCTGGCGGAGACCAGCCCGCGCCTGCCGGCCTGCTGGCCGGGCTGTCCATCCCGGCGGGGCCGTCCTTCGGGGCGGCATCCCAGATGCCGGGCGTCCCGGTGACGGACGGGGCGGCCTCCGGCCCAGGGGCCGGGCCGGAGGCACTGGGCATCCCGAATCAGCAGGATGCCGACATGCAGTTTCTCCAGCGGTACCTGGTGGTGATGGAGCACATGGCCAACCAGGTGGGCAGCACCGCCGCAGGACGGAACGCCGTGCGCGCGATCAAGGGATATCAGGGGACCTGACATGGAGTGGTTCGATCGGTTCGGTGCGATGTATCAGTTCCTGAACGACACGCCCGCGCTGGCTCACGATATGGCCCTGAAGGGGCCGCAGTCGGATT
>Ga0268266_10007260_pt1 | contig 10018 bp, 9 predicted proteins | sample KBSS13metaG_FD_190356 | JGI IMG/M metagenome (GOLD analysis project Ga0268266, IMG submission 190356) | Switchgrass rhizosphere microbial communities from Kellogg Biological Station, Michigan, USA - KBS S1-3 metaG (SPAdes) (version 2) | ecosystem: Host-associated > Plants > Roots > Rhizosphere >... | reverse complement strand
GCCGGCCGGAAGAGACCGATCGGCTGCTGCCGCGCCCGGCTTCGATCAGGGTCGACTTCAATCGTGTGACCGGGCCTGCGGATTGGGCGCCGCATCTGGCGGGCATCGACGCCGTCATCAACTGCGTCGGTATCCTGCAGGGCCGGCCCGGCCAGTCGATCGACGCCATCCATGCCCGCGCTCCGATCGCCCTGTTCCAGGCCTGTGAGACTGCCGGCATCCGGCGTGTGATCCAGATTTCCGCGATCAGCGCAGAACCCGGGGCCGGGACCCGCTATGCCGCGACGAAACACGCGGGCGATGCCTATCTGGCCGGGACCGGGCTCGATTGGGTGATCTTGCGGCCGTCGCTGGTCTATGCCCAGTGCGCCCAGGGCGGCACCGCCCTGTTCCGCGCCATCGCTGCCCTGCCGTTTTTGACACCGCTGCCGGGCGATGGGCGCCAGCAGTTCCAGCCGATCCACATGGACGACCTGACCGCCGCTGTCGTCCGCGTCCTCGCCGACCCGAGGGTCCGCCGTATTGCCGTCGACCCGGTCGGGCCGGAGCCGATCCCGCTGCGCCAGCTCTTCGCCGATCTCAGGCAGTGGCTGGGCTATCCCCCCGTGCCCGGGCTGCCAATCTCAATGCCAATCATGCGTCTCGCCGCCCGGGTCGGCGATGTAGTCGGCGGCTCGCTCAATACGACCGCGATCCGTCAGGTCGAATTCGGCAATACGGGGCCGGTTGAACCGTTCATTGCTGCGACCGGCATCCGGCCGCGCGGCTGGAAGGCGGGCCTCAACCAGCATTCGGCCCGGCCTCAGGACCGTCGGCAAGCCAGACTCTATTTCGTCCGGCCGCTGGTCTTGGCCGCGCTTGCATTGTTTCTGCTGGGCGCCGTCCTTGCCGCCGCAATCGGGAGTGGTCGGTGAGCCTCTCCGCCATCGCCCGCGTTCTCGGCGAGGCGTTCGCGCGCCTTCCGGTCGAGGTGCGGACCGCGCATGGCGGTGAGACGCTTCTTCTGGCTGGGCGGGCCAATGCCGATGTCGGCTCCGGCTGGGTGCCGGCGCTGATCCGCGCCCTGTTCGGCTTCCCCCGCCCGGGGCGGGACATGCCTGTCACCATCGCCTTTTCGACGGATGCCGACGGACGGGATTCCTGGCGGCGCGATTTCGACGGCAGGCGTTACTGCAGCACGATGGAGGCCGGCTCAGGCCGCCGCGCCGGGCTGCTGGTCGAGCGGCAGCAGCTTTTCACCTGGGTCTTCCGCCTGTCGGTCGACGCGGAGGGGCGGCTGATCCTGGAACTTGTCGCCGCCGACATCCTCGGCATCCCCATGCCGTGGATGCTGGCGCCGCGCTGCCGCGCCTTCGAGACCGGCGCCGACGGCAAGTTCACCTTCGACATCACCGTCGACCTGCCGGTCTTCGGCCGGCTGATCCGCTATTGGGGTGTAATGGATTGCCTAAGCTCCCTCGCCTGTGAAGCGGGCGAGGGAACTAGGCAATTTAGTTGAGCCGCGCCCGTGCCGCGGCGCTGGTGACGGCGCGCAGCGAGGCGTCGACGATGCTCTTGTCGACACCGACACCGAACAGGGTGCGGCCGTCGGCGGTCCGCGCTTCGACATAGGCCGCGGCCTGGGCGTTGGCGCCGCCGGTCAGTGCATGCTCGCGATAGTCGAGCACCTCGATCGCAGCGATGCCGGCGGTCTTCAGCGCGTCGACGAAGGCATCGATCGGGCCGTTGCCCCTACCCTCGATCACTTTCTCGGTTTCGCCGGCTTTCAGGGTCGCGCTCATAATTCGGCCCTCCCGGTTCGGCAGGATGCGATACTCCTCCAGCTTCAGCGCGTCCTCGGCCAGATAGGTCTCCTGGAACATCCGCCAGATATCGGCCGAGGTGACCTCTTTGCCGGTCCGGTCGGTCCATTGCTGGACGATCTTGCTGAACTCCACTTGCAGCCCGCGCGGTAGGTCGAAGCCGTGATCGGTCTTCAGCAGATAGGCGACGCCGCCCTTGCCTGACTGGCTGTTGACCCGGATCACCGCCTCATAGGTGCGGCCCAGATCCTTGGGGTCGATCGGCAGGTACGGAACCTCCCACAACTCGTCGTTCCGCTTCTCCAGAGCCTCGAAGCCCTTCTTGATCGCGTCCTGGTGCGATCCGGAGAAAGCGGTGAAGACCAGCTCGCCGGCATAAGGGTGGCGGGGATGGACCGGCAGCTGGTTGCAGTACTCGACCGTCTCAACGATCTGGTCGATGTTGGTGATGGTGATCCCCGGGTCGACGCCCTGGGTGAACAGATTCATCGCCAGGTTGACGACATCGACATTGCCGGTGCGCTCGCCATTGCCGAACAGCGTGCCCTCGACCCGGTCGGCGCCGGCCAGCACGCCCAACTCGGCCGCGGCGACGCCGGTGCCGCGATCGTTATGCGGGTGCAGCGACAACAGATAGCGGTCACGCCCCGGCATGTTGCGGGCGAACCATTCGATCTGGTCGGCATAGATATTCGGCGTCGCCATCTCGACCGTCGCCGGCAGGTTCAGGATCGCCTTTTTCTCGGCCGTCGGCTTCCAAACATCCAGCACCGCGTCGCAGATCTCGACTGCGAATTCGAGTTCGGTGCCGGTGAAGCTTTCGGGTGAATATTCGTGGACGATCTCGGTCTCCGGCACCGTTTCGATCAGATCGCGGCAGATCTTGGCGCCGGTGACGGCGATATCGATGATGCCCTTGCGGTCCAGCCCGAAGACCACACGGCGCTGCAATTCCGAGGTCGAGTTGTAGAGATGGATGATCGCCCGGCGCGAGCCCTTCACCGACGCGAACGTGCGCTCGATCAGCTCCTGGCGCGACTGGGTCAGCACCTGGATGGTCACATCGTCGGGGATCAGATCCTCCTCGACCAGCTGGCGGACGAAGTCGAAATCGGTCTGCGACGCGGCGGGAAAGCCGACCTCGATCTCCTTGAAGCCCATCTTCACCAGCGTCTCGAACATCCGGCGCTTGCGTTCCGGCCCCATCGGCTCGACCAGCGCCTGGTTGCCGTCGCGCAGGTCGACCGAGCACCAGATCGGTGCCTTGGTGATGGTCTTCGCTGGCCACTGGCGGTCGGGCAGGTTTATCGGGGTGAATTGTCGGTACTTATGGAACGGCATGGTGGTCATGATCGGGCTCTTACTCTCGGAATGGCTGGACTTTGGACGACCCGGCGCATTGCCGGGGAAGGCTTCCCCTGCTCGCAAGACGGCGCTTAGCCGTTGGCGTTCAGGGGCGCGTAAGTCGCAGAATAAGAAGCGGCAGACGCGCGTCGGCACGGCCTAGCAGCAGGCCGGCGGAAATCGACAGAATGTCGGTCGTGCGCGTCATGGTGCCGGTGTCATACACCGGCTCGGGGTCTATGCGCAACGCTTTGCTGTGTCCGCCCCGCGGGCTAGCGAGGCTGGAAATCCTGGTCCGGAAAGTCCGCGCCGGACGGCGTCTTGATCGCGATGGCGGCATTGCTCGTCGCCTGATGGCAGGCATTGCAAGCCGCCGTCACTTTCTCATAGGCCTTCTTGAAGCCAGCCTCGCTCTTGTCCTTGATCGCCTTGTCCAGCTCGTCCAGGGGCGGGGTCAGGTTGGTCTCGGCCAGCTTGGCGATCGGGAAATCGTTCCAGACGCCCTGATAGGTCGCGATATCCTCGAACGTTTCACGCAGTTCCTTGGCCTCATACTCCGCCAGGGGCCAGTTGGCGGCGTGGCCGGCCATCCAGATCTTGATGTGATGCGGCTGGACCGCCGAGGTCATGAACTCGCCGAGGCCGGGGACATAGGGCTCCGGCTTCTTGGCATCCTCGGCGAAAGCGAGGGGACCGCTCGTCAGAAAGGCGACGGAAACGGCCAGTATCAGATGAAGCTTCCCCATGCGATCCTCATAAGCAATTTAGCGCACCCGTCCCTAGGACGTTCGACCCGGCTATTCCCTCACCCTGGGTCTTTCTGTCCCTCCAGCCAATGGCGGACATCGTCGAAATCGGCCGAGCCTACGATCTTGCGTACCGTGCCGTCGCGACCGATCAGCAGGGTCAGCGGCAGCTCGCCGTGCCATTTGGGGTCGATCTCGAAGCGCAGCTTCTCAGAGAAGGCATCGGCGAAGCGCCAGCTTTCCGTCTCCGCCAGGCCCATCTTCTTCAGCATCGGGGCGTCGGCGTTCGGATCCTGCCCGACCGGGTCGGCGTCGACCAGCACGAGGTTGAGCCACGGGTCGGTCTTGGCCAGCTCGGCCCAGCGCGGCATCTCCACCATGCAAGGGGCACAGGTGATGCCCCAGAAATGGACCACGGTCGGATGCCCCTGGTGCAGGTGGCGCAGCTGTTCCCAGCTGCCCTGCACGAACGGGCGCGGCTCGGCCTGGGCGGGATGCGCCGCCAGCAGCGCGAGGGCGATCAATGCCCACCTCATGACCGCGCCTCCAGGTCGATCAGCCGATAGCCTTCGTCATGCGTCAGCCAGGACAAATAGGCGTGATCGTGATCGGCGATCAGGATCGGCTGGTCGGAGGCGTTCTTCGTCTCGGCCAGGGTGCGAGCCGCGTCCCAATGCTGGCCGCCGTCGGCGGAGCGCATGGCGCGGATGATCGAAACCGTGCCGTCGAACTCTTTCCAGGCCAGCCAGATTGCCTGTTTCGTCGCAACGACCCTGGCGCGCGATGGCGACAGGTCGGGATTGCCGAGCGGCACGGGCGCCGAGAACGAGGCCCCACCGTCGCTCGAACGGGCATAGAACAGGCCTTGGCGCCGGCTGCCCTCGGTGAACCAGACGACGTGATAGGCGCCATCCGGGCCGACGGCGATGTCCGGCCCCTGATGCGGGCAGACATCGGTCTTCCAGTCGTCGACCGAGATGCGATGCAGCGGTCCCGGGGTCCCGTCCTTGCCGAAGGCCATGACGGCATGATCGCGGATTGTGAGGTCGAAGATGTTGCGGAAGGCCATCACCGGATGCCCGTCGCGGTCCAGCGCCGCGGCGACCCGGCAGCATTCGCAGCTGTCCGACTGGGCGATCCGGGCCGGCGTGAAGGTGCCTTTCGCCGCGTCCCACCAGGCGAAAGCAACGGCCGCGCCGGGATAGTCGTGCCCGGCCGCCTTGGCGGCGGCAATCTCCCGCTTGTCGATCCAGGCGGCCAAAATCCGGCCGGACCGGTCGGCCAGCAGCTTGGTGAAGCGCTGGCTGGCCGTATCGTCGGTCAATGGTTGCGGCGGCGCGAAGCTGTGTCCGCCGTCGGTCGAGCGGTCGATATAGACCCGCCCGACATAGGCGTCGCCGGTGAAGACGGTGTAGCTGACCAGGATCGCGCCGTCCCCGCCGATCGCGATCCCGGGCCGCGAGTCCGGTCCAGGATCGATCCGCGCCGCTTCGGTGTTCACCATCGCCGGCGTGCCGAAGCTTTTGCCATCATCCCCCGAGCGGGCGACCATCACATGGTCGGCGGTTGCCCAGGCCAGATAGAGGCTGCCGTCCGGTGCGAACAGGGGCGTCGCCGAGGTGGCGCAGGCCAGAGCCTCGCCGGCGCAGGCGCCGGTCGCATGGTGCATTGCCATCTCAGCCGTCGCCGAGCGCAGGGCTAGCAAGGCCAGCAAGAGGATTGCGGGAAGTCTCATAGCTTGACCCTCAGCCCGCCGACGAAGGTGCGCGGCGCGCCGGCATAGATCGACCCGCCCACGCCGTAGAGGACCGCGGCCGAATTGGCCAGCCCCGTAGTCGAGCTGATCGAATCCGAGATGTTGTTGGCGGAGGCGACATAGGTCTTGTCGAACAGGTTCTCGATCTCGAAGAACAGGTTGAAGCCTTTGACGAAGCCGAATTCAATGTCCGGATCGTAATGCAGGTTCAAATTCACCAGGTGATAGGCCGGCGCCTCCACCAGGTTGGCATTATCCATGAAGAACCCACCGCGCCAATTATACTCGACGAACGCGCCCAGTCCGGCGAGCGGCCCGGCCGGCTGATCGTAGCCCAGGCGCGCCGTCAGGAAATGCGGCTGCACGCCGGGGATCTTGTTGCCGTCGCGATTGAAGGTTTTGGAGAAGGTGCCGGCGCTCAGCCGTTCGACATAGTCGGTATAATACTGGTCGTCATAGGTATAGGCCGCCCGCGCCAGCCAGCCGGCAAAGGGCCGCCATTCGGCGCTGACCTCGACGCCGCGATGCTCCGAGGCCGGTGCGTTGAAGCTGTAGTTCTGTAGGCCCGCCCCGGGCGACTGCGTCACCAGTTCGTTGCTGAAGAACTCGTAGAAGCCGGTGACGCCGGCATGGAAGCTGCCCGAAGGCGACCAGTCGACGCCGAGATCGACGCCTTCGTTGGTCTGCGGCTGAAGCTGGCTGTTATTGCCGGTCACGCCCTGCGGTGTCACGAACAGGTTGCCGGCCTGCGGTGTGCCATAGCCGCGCCCGGCGCGGGTATGAAACTCCCACTCCGCGTTGGGGCGATATCGCAGCGCAGCCTCATAGGCCCAGTTCCAGAAGCCGCGCTGCACCGGCAGCGCCGTGGAGACGGGCGCGCCGCTTGAGTAATTGAAGGCGGTATTGAGTGCCTCAAGGTCGGTATATTCGACATCGGCGCCGACGATCGCGGTCAGCCCCGGCGCCAGCGTCAGCTCCTCTCGCGCGCGGCCGCCGACATTGTAGTGATGGCCGAAATACTCGGAGTTGAGCGCCCCCAGCCGCGCGTCCCCACCTGGCACGACATTGTAGGTATATGAGCTCAGATCCTCGTAATTGAAAAACAGACCGGCGCTGTGTACCGCCGCCAAGCCGGCAAGCGATCCGGTGCGCGTCAGGTCGCTCTGGATGTTGAAGGCCGGCGTGTCGCCCTGGGCGCTGGTCGATCCGGTCGGCTGGTTGATGTCCTTGTTGTCGAACACGACCAGCGTGCGCAGTACCGTCTGGTCGTCCAGTGCACGTTCCCAGCGGATGCCGGCGATGGTCCGCCGGTCGGTTCGGCCGAGGCCGGCCTGCTGGGCGGTTTGGGCCACGGTTGTGCCGGACATGCCGTTGGCCAGCAGGTTGACGGTGGCGCAGCCTGGCGTCGCGGCGGCCGTGGTCACGCAGCCTTTTTGAAAAGGGTTCAGTGCGAATTGCTGCAGCGACAGGCGGATCGGCAGGTGGGTGTCGATGTCATTGTTGATGATCTTCAGCGTGAACTTGTCGTCGGCGGTCGGGGAATAGCTGGCGGTGATGTCCTCGGTCGTGGTGCGGAAATCGCTATTGGCGATGAACCCGTTGCCGCGCACATGGCTTCCGAACAGCGAGTACTCGTACTGATCGCCCTTTTCTCCCGCGGTCAGGTACTCGTTGAAATAGCCGAAGCTGCCGGCGTCGCTGCCGATCTCGACGCCGTCGATATCGCCGCCCTGCCTCGTGCGGAAATTGATCGCGCCGCCGGTGGCGTAGTTGCCGAAGCGGGCCGAGGACGGGCCTTGATAGACGTCGATCCCGTCATAGGCGTGCGGGTCGACGAGGTCTGAGCGCGATAGCCCGTCCGGCTGAGTGATCGGGAAACCATCCTCCATCATCTGCAGGTTGCGGATGCCGAACCCGTTGCGGTCGTTAGAGCCGCGGATCGAGATGCCGACATCGCGCGGCCCGTTGCCCTGCTTGATCGTCACGCCGGGACTGTATTGCAGCACCTGGCCGATGGAGAAGGCCTGCGAATCCTTGAACTGCGCTCGGTCGACGGTGGTGACCGTCTGCGCTGTCGGCGCCAGCAGGGCGGGCGCGGTGACGATGATCTCCTCGGTCGGCTGCGCGTCGGGCGAGGCACCCTCGGCCAGGACGTGGGGAGAACACGATAATGCGATGAGCGCTGACGCGCCGCGCAAGACCCATTTCGGGCGTGGAACGGAAGCGGACATGAAACTGAAACTCCAGCCTAAAGACAAATGAATCGCGACCGGGCACACCGGCAGCGGAGATTTGGCGGTCAGGCGGGAAGCGGCGGCGCGCGGGCTTGGAGTCCAGGTGGAGAACGGTGGAGGAGGGGATTGGGTGTCGCCGAATGGGCGACCGCCGTCCCGGCGGATTGCGGATAGGCAAAAGCAATTGCCTCGGGCGGCACGAAGCCGCTATGCAGGGCCTGAAGGGTGAGGCAGGCCGGGCATTGCCCCTTATGGAGGGGTACGTCGTCGTGATGGGCGGGTGCCTGCGAACCCGCCATGCAGAGATCATGCGTCTCCAGCGGCTGCGCCGTGCCGCCCGGGCACAGCATCGCCGGCAGCAACAGCTGCATCCATAGCGCCAGCGCCGCGAGCCAAAGGCCCAGCGTTTTGCAGCGCGCCGTGGGAGAGGAGGGCATGATCGATCCGGTGAGCGAAGCCCGTCGTTACATCTTCATCCCGGGCATCGCGTCCATCGGCTTTGTCTTGGCCTTGATCTGCTGGACCGAGACTGTGACCGTCACCTGTCCAGCTTTGGCGAAGGTCAAGGTCAGGGGAAAGCTGTCGCCGATCTTCAGCGGCTGCTTCAGGCCCATCAGCATGACGTGCAGCCCGCCCGGGCCGAAATCGACCGCGCCGTACGCCTTCAACGGCAGGTCGGCGACCGGCTCCATGTGGCTCACGCCGTTCGTGTCCATCGAGCGATGCATCTCGGCCTTGTCGGCGATGGGGGTCGACAGGCCGGTCAGATCGTCGTCGGCGGCGCCGTGATTCATCACGGTCATATAGACCACGCCTGTGCCGCCGGGCGCGGTCGGCCGCGCCTTGGCATCGGCCACGTGGATCGGGCTTTCCTGGGCGAGGGCAGGGGTGGCGAGGGCAAGCAGAACGGCAAAAGACAGCAGAAATTTCATTGGAACGATCCCGGTTGGCGCTGAGGACCGATACCTCCGGCGAGGCTCGGCAAGCTCATCGAACAGAATGATCGCCATGGTTCACGGATAAGGCGAACAGGCGACGGTGAAGGCTCAGGCGGGGATCGGTGGCGCGCGCGGCTGTTGTTTGGAGGAGGTGCGCAGCAATGGCGGCGGGACCAGGGTGACCACCGTATGGACGACGGTCTCAGCGTGCCGATTGAACGCTATAACCGGCCCTGACGGCGGCGCGAAACCGCCGACGGCATTGACGGCCAGGCAGTAGGCGCAGCATTGCTGATGATCGACCGGGAGTTGGCCTTGATCGTCCGGCGCAGTGTCTCCGGACGCATGGCAGAGATTCTGCGCGATTACGAACCCGGCGATGGTGTCGCCGCCGCGATCCGCGTGTGCCATGGCGGGCGATTTCGCCCCCGGCAGCAGCACCTGCAGCAGAACGGCGAGCACGGCCAGCCAGGCGGCCGGCGTGATTGCGCTATGTCTGCGGCGGGCGATCATGGCGGCAAATCAATATCATTTGCGCTGAGCGCGCCAGTGAAATCGCAGGCATGCGGGTTTATGACGCTCAAACAAAAAGCCCTCCCCGGTCGGGGAGGGCTCGAAAGCGAAATTGGCGAACGCGCCGTCGTTCAGTTCTTCGCCTTGTCGACCAGCTTGTTCTTGGCGATCCAGGGCATCATGGCGCGCAGCTTGCCGCCGACGTCCTCGATCTGGTGCTCGGCCGAGCGGCGACGCATCGCCTTGAAACTGGGCTGGCCGACCGCGTTCTCCTGCATGAAGTCGCGGACGAACTGGCCGGTCTGGATCTCGTTCAGGATCTTCTTCATCTCCCTCTTGGTCTCGTCGGTGACGATGCGCGGGCCACGCGTGTAGTCGCCGTACTCGGCCGTGTTGGAGATCGAGTAGCGCATGTTGGCGATGCCGCCTTCATAGATCAGGTCGACGATCAGCTTCACCTCATGCAGGCACTCGAAATAGGCCATCTCCGGGGCATAGCCGGCCTCGACCAGCGTCTCGAAGCCGGCCTGGATAAGGGCGGTGACGCCGCCGCACAGGACGGCCTGCTCGCCGAACAGGTCGGTCTCGCATTCCTCGCGGAAATTGGTCTCGATGATGCCGGCGCGGCCGCCGCCGATGGCCGAGGCATAGGCCAGCGCGATCTCCAGCGCGTTGCCCGACGGGT
>Ga0268266_10007259_pt1 | contig 10019 bp, 7 predicted proteins | sample KBSS13metaG_FD_190356 | JGI IMG/M metagenome (GOLD analysis project Ga0268266, IMG submission 190356) | Switchgrass rhizosphere microbial communities from Kellogg Biological Station, Michigan, USA - KBS S1-3 metaG (SPAdes) (version 2) | ecosystem: Host-associated > Plants > Roots > Rhizosphere >... | reverse complement strand
CGCCTCCTTGGTGACTGTGACTGCTGTCACGTTAAGCCACAGTCAGCTGATTAGTCAAGCGTTTACATGACTAGTGGCGATGGCCGGGCCTAGCCTAGACTTTTCGTGTAACTCGCTGCGACCACGGCTGCTTCAGCTGGTGAAAGTTCCTGTCCTGCAAGGAATTATGAGGCTTGTCCTAAGTCCATGATTCCGAGCGGGAAGGCACTTTCTAGGTGGTGCGACACGAGGTCGCATGCGTTAAGTGGCGCGTTGAGTGGGGGCGGCGGTGCGGTCGATGACGTAGCTCGGGCATCGTTCGTTGCCCTATCTTCACTCCTGGCGTGCGTCGCTGGTAACGGCGGGGCGCGAAGCTCAGGTGAAAGCCGGAGCGTCCCTTGACCATCCGAGGATCGGGGAAGGTCGGACTGTCCGTACGGCAATGGTGTCACGATTCGATCGCCGCCGGAGTGCTTGCGTGCCGAGCTCAGGCGGTGACCGACGCCTTCCATTCCAACGGGAGGCTGTGCGCTGTGCGGATGCCTGGAACGAAATCGACTTCCTGGCCCTCGGGCACACGGAAGGGGCCGAGCGTGGCGAAGATCTCTTCGAGTGCGATCGAAAGCTCTTGGCGCGCAAGGTGAGATCCCAGGCAGCGGTGAACACCGCCGCCGAAAGCAAGGTGGCGGGTGTTCTCACGATCGACGTCGAGGGTCAGCGGGTCTTCGAATTCACGGTCGTCGTTATTGGCTGCAGCCAGCATGAGCATCACCAGGTCACCTTTGGCGATCTCAACGTCGTGGATGACCATGTCCTGGGTGGCGTAGCGCAGGACCAGCGACACCGGCGTCTCGATGCGAAGCAGCTCTTCGACGATCTGGCGCATTTTCTCCGGCGCGCTTCGCGCCGCCGCCTGTAGTTCGCCATCCCTGGCCAGTCGAGTCAGCACGCAGTCCAGTGTCGCCGTGACCGTGTCAAGTCCGGCGGTCATCTGTAGGAGCAAGATGTCGAGCATCTCGTTGCGGCTCAACGGTGCTCCCTCGATCTGTGCCTGAACCAGCCGAGTAGCGAGGTCGTCGGCCGGCTCTTCGATCCGGCGGTCCAGCAGTAGGTCGAAGTAAGCGTAGACCTCGTTGGCCGTTTTCTTCCACAGCTCCCGCAGCACATTCAGGTCGTCGCTGCCCGCCACGTCTTCGGCGTGGATCATGGCGTCCTTCCACGTGAGGAACTTATCGAGATCTTCGACCGGGAAGCCCACGAGGTTGAGGAACACCCGGCACGGGAACGGCACGGTGAACGCCGCGTGGAAATCGGTCCTGCCGTCCGCGCCGACCTTGGCGAGCAGTTCCTTTGCGATCGAACGTGTTTCGTCGGCCAGTGCGCGCACAGCCCGCGGCGAGAATAGCGGATCCAGAAGTCTGCGGTACTTCGCGTGGTTCGGCGGATCGATGTCGAGAGGAATGACGGGACGCTGCTGACCCATCTCGTTGGCGCCGTTGGCCTCGAACAGTTCTGGGGCGCTCAGTGCCTTGCGGACGTCTTCGTAGCGGGAAAGGATGACGACCTTGCCACTGCGGGAGCGACTGAAAGGTGCCGCGATCGCCGGTGCGTGGTCACGCAGACCTGCGTACACCGGCCACGGGTTATTAGCCAGGGTGGGATCGGTCATCATGCTCGACAGATCGAGTTCCATCGTGGTTCCCTTCTGCGTTCGCTTGACTGAGCGCAGCTGCAATGGTCCGCAGACCGTGACCTCGGTCACCATAGTCGCGCCAAGGGTACTAGGCAAGTGCTTACTCCACTAACTGCCTTAGTTTGTGGCTGGGCGGACGCAGCCCGTAGGGGATGAAGGTCGCCAGCGCCTCGACAACGTGCTCACGGTCGGGCGGTGGGCTCGAAACCTAGTAGGTGCCAGGAAGATATCTCGCGGTCGACCCGATGAGCGCACGTCAGGCGTAATAGCGGTGCGGGATCGTCAGCGCGAAATCATTTCGGGCCAAATAGCTTTGGAATGCCAGGGGGCACTGCTGCTTGCTTCTTTGATCCGAAGTACGGGGGAGAAGAGACGTCTGCACCTTCGGTGATCTGACGCGTTGCCGTCGCGGAGGTCCTGTGTGGGCGAACAGTTCCTGCGCCGCGGCAGGCAGTAGCGCGCCAGCCCCGTGAGCGAGGGGGCATTGTGGAGTCGCAATTCTCGCGGCGGCCGACCTCGCAAGACCTTGGGGCTCGCGTTGGCGCTCGGCAGGAGATAATTAAGTGTCACTTGACTAGCGGCCCGTTGCGTCCTAGCGTACGGAATCAAGCGATCCCTTGAAATGGGCGGCCTGCAACGCCGTCGGCGAACCGGGAGTAAACGTGCCTCTTCAACCCTCGATGCAGTTGTTATCCGTGGATGACCACATGGTGGAGCACCCGCTGCTGTGGGCCGATCGGCTACCGTCGAAGTATCTCGAGGATGGTCCTCGCATTGTGGAGATCCCCCGGGAAGGCAAACCTCCGATTCAGTCGTGGCTGTATGAGGGCCGTTCGTATCCTTACATCGGGCTCAACGCGGTGGCTGGGAAGCGACCCGAGGAATATGGCGTTGAGCCGGTGCGGTTCGACGACATGATCCCTGGTTGTTATGACCCCAAGCAGCGCGTCGTGGACATGGATATTGACGGCATTCAGGCGATGCTGTGTTTTCCCTCTTTCCCGCGGTTGTGCGGAACGATTTTCCTGGAAGGTGTGGACAAAGAACTGGCGTTACTCGGGGTGCGGGCATGGAACGATTACTCGCTTGACGAGTGGTGTGCAACAGATCCGGCTCGCTTCATCCCGATGGGGCTAGTGCCCCTGTGGGATCCGGGCCTGATGGTCGCTGAGATCGAACGCATGGCGGCCAAGGGTACGCGCGCGATCGGCTTACCCGACAATCCCGTCGCGCTGAAGTTGCCGAGTTATCACACCACTTATTGGGATCCGGTGTTCTCGGCGCTCGAGGAGACCAACATGACCGCGGTCATGCACTTCGGTTCGGGCGGCTTCGTACCGCAGATTGCTCCGGAGGCGCCGTTTGCGGTGATGATCGCGCTGATGGGGACCACCTCGATGCAGGCTTGCGTCGATCTGTTGTTTTCGCCGGTGTTCCACAAGCACCCAAACCTGAAAGTGTCTTTCGCCGAAGGCGGTGTGGGCTGGATGCCGTACCTTGTAGAACGAGTCGACTACGTCTGGCGCAAACACAAGTTCTACCAAAACATCAACCCAGCGGTGCCCCCTTCGGAGCTATTTCGACGCAACATCGCCGGATGCTTCATTGAAGACGAGGCCGGGGTTGAGATGCGTCATGCGATCGGCATCGGCAACATCACCTGGGAGTGCGATTACCCGCATTCCGATTCGTTTTGGCCACAGAGTCGGGCTCGCGCCGAGGAGGTTTTCGCTAAAGTTCCCGACGACGAGGTGCACCAGATCGTCGAGTTGAACACGCGCCGATGGTACAACTTTCCGAAGGAAGGCTACACGGCCCACCGAGCCGACGAAGGCAATCCTTGGCGACCCAACGACGGACAGGGCCCGAACATGACCGATGCCTGGCTTCAAAATAAGGTGGCGGGAACCGACACCGATGAAGTCAGGCAATACATGGGCGACTTTTTTCACGACGACGAATGAACGCGACGCCATGAAGGCGAAAGATTACTAGATCTGTTCCGACATATCTTTGCGGCTTGACGTAACCGGCGCGAAGGGCCAGACACCGTCGCGCGAAACTGCTTGACTACCAACGAGAGTCAGTCCAAAAGCTGAAGTCCGCGCGCCGCGATCACCAGGTCCAGCGCACTGTGGACACCCGGCGCTGCGCTGCATAACGGAGCTATCGCATTGACGACCCTGGTCGCCGTGGCATCGCCGCCCGGGAGTTGGTCGCCCGCAAGTTCGACGTCGACCGACACCGCCGGGTTCCCGTCAATTTCGATGCGAGTATACCGCCGGGCTTGCGAGGACGGCGGTCGGGCCGGAGGCCACGAGTCAGCCGGGTCGTCGGGCATTGTGTAGACCGACGCCAGCTGCACCCTGGCTTCACCGTCGACCATTCCGTCGAATCGCAGGCGCACGGCTGCGATCGTGCCTATTGGGATATCGCCCGCTCGGAACTTGTAATCCCGTTGCGCCAGTGCAAGATCCTGGCGAGCACGGATTTCGCTCAACTGCCATCCGAAACCATCGGCAAGCATCCGAACCGCACCTTCGAAATGGCCCAGCCACGCATCTGCAGGGAGATCGAAGATCGGACCGTCGGGGATTGACCCGAAACCAAGCGCTCGAAATGACAGCGGGTCTTCGTAAGTACCTTGCAGCACTCGCTCGTAGATCCGAACGGATCGAGGGTTTTCACTGAGCGAAGCGCAGTGTATCGGTAAAGCATCGATGGTGAATCCCGGAGCCACCCCGGTGCCGAAGAAGCCAGAATGCCCTGCTGCGCATGCATTCTCGAGGCGTATCAGCGTCGCGGCGGGCAGGGATTGCGGATAGACCATTCGGGTGAACGTCGCTGTGACGACATTCTTGCCCGATTCGAGCAACCGACACATCTCCTCGATCACTTCATCGGCCTCGCGCCCAAAGTCCGTGGCGAGGTAGACGACACAGTCGACGTCGAACCCGCAAAACTCGTCAAAGTCTCCGATCGCTTTGACCCCGGTCGCTGGGCGTCCAACGATTTCGCCCGTGTCCAGTCCGATCTTGGACTTGGTATGAACAAGGTGGCCGACTAGTTCGAACTCACTGCGGTCGAGTATTTGCCGCAGCGCGAGCTTACCGATCTGGCCGGTCCCATAATGTGCTACCCGATATCGGCGACTCATTTTCGACCTTCCTCTTCAGACCGGTGAGCAGCCACCTGACGCGTCACGACCGAGCGACCGGCGATCGGTCCATGCAATCCCGGATCCGCTTCGGCCACATAGGGATTGGCGTTGACAGCAGCCATAGTGCCGGATGTCTGAATCAGCATTCGTTCTGGCGACCACATGACGTGTCGCTACTTCCCGCGCCGTTAGTGCCGAAGCCGGCTGCGCCGCGGTTTGCGGGTATCTTACTGGGGGGTGGCAATAGCTTTTGTCTCGAGATACTGCTCGAAGCCCTCTACGCCGTTCTGCCGCCCAATCCCAGACTGCTTATAGCCGCCGAACGGACAGTCGGCACCGTAAGACATTGCGCCATTGATCATGATTGAACCGGCCCGGATACGCTGTGCCACGCGTGAGGCAGCGTCGGGATTCTCAGACAGCACCGCCCCCGCCAGCCCGTACTCCGAATCGTTGGCGATCGACACGGCGTCGTCGATGTCCCGATACGGTATCGCGGTCAAAACAGGTCCGAAGATCTCTTCACGGGCGATCTTCATTGAGTTGTCTACATCGCGAAAGACCGTCGGCTCTACGTAAAAACCCTTGTCTAAGTGGGCCGGACGACCACCGCCGACGGTGATTTTTGCACCCTGGAGGCGTCCGGACTCGATGTAGTTCAACACCCTGTCATGCTGTCGCTGGTTAATGAGCGGGCCGGCAATCGTTGCAGGGTCGGTGGGATCACCGTAGGGCACCAGCTTGACAGCGTCGGTGACGGCGTCAACCAGCTCACCATATCGGCTCTGCGGCAACAGGATCCGCATCGTCAAGCCGCATCCCTGCCCGGAATGCATCATCATGAAGGACGCGGTGGCCGCAACTGTGGCCGCATCAGCGTCTGGCAGGGCGACCATTGCGGACTTTCCGCCTAATTCCAAAAATGTACGCTTCAACGTTGGCGCCGATAATTCGACGATGGGCTTGCCGACCGCGGTTGAGCCGGTGAAGGACACCATGTCGATCCGAGGGTCGGTCAAGAGCATTTCGGCGACCTTGTTGTTCGAGCAGGGCACCACGTTGAAAACGCCGGGCGGGATATCGGTGTGCTCGACGACGAGCCTGCCGAGGCGCGTGGCGTTCCACGGAGTGTCCGGAGACGGCTTGAGGATCACAGTGTTGCCGGTGGCTAGAGCCTGAGCAATCTTGCTGCTGGTCACCTCGAAAGGAAAATTCCACGGAACGATCGCGGCAACCACACCCACCGCTTCTTTAGTAACGCGCCTTCGCGAGTTCAGGCCCATCAGGGTTCCATCCGGGAGATCGCGGACCCAGGGGAATTGGTCGATCAGCTCGGCCGGATAGAGAAAATTCTCCGCCAACGGCCAATCCAGCTGCGCCATAGTCGTCATCAGAACCGGTGCGCCGGCTTCTGCAATCAGCTCGGCCCGAAGGGCCTCTCGTTCCGAGACCACCGCCTCGTGCAGCTGTCGCAGACACTGCGCGCGCAGTTTGTGGTCGTTACGCCATTCGGTGTTGTCGAAGGCGTTGCGGGCCGCGGCGATAGCGCGGTCAAAATCAGCGGGGCTCGCGTCCGATGTGTAACCAAGAACGGTCTCGTCTGCAGGATTAAGATTGGCGAATTGCGCACCGTCGGCGCCGTGGCCCAGTTCGCCGCCGATGAGCATGCGGACTTCGCCGTGCTCAACTTGACCACCACTCATGCCAAAGCTCCGAACAGCCGAGGTTCACCGGCTGGCAAACCCCTATCACGACAACCGCTCGACTTGCGGCCGAGCAGCGGGACATCCATCGGACTCTCCTCCGTTAAGGACGACCTGAACAGGCGCGTCGGTGTTCACCGGCATCGAATCGCCATGGTGCGCCCAGCCATACCCGCCGCACAATGTGAAGCATCCGACCGCACCCAATCTAGATAGCCCCGCGAGGCAAGTCAAGTGGCACTGAACTTCGCGGGCTATCGCTCGGATTCCGACCGATCTCGTCATCAAGCGATGGAAATACGCAGGGCACCAGGGTAATTCGGCCAGCAGGCTCCGAGCCGCTGCGGTATCAAGGAGTGTTTCGTGTCGGCTACACCGATGCGGTCATCGCTCGCGTTGGACGGTCGCGACGGCGTGGTGACCCTGAACGGCCCAGGGCCATTAACTCGCTGACCAATTCAATGGGTCACGACTCTGCATGCCACGCTGAGAGATTGGGAGCCCGACGACGAGATACGCGCGGTGGTGCTGGCGTTTTGTGGTGTTGGGCGTGGCGCATGCGGTAGGAGTCGCCGTCGGTGATCATCAACGGAACGCAACTCGCCACCAAGCACGTGATGACTAGGATATTGGGATGCCGCCTGGCAAAGAAGCACCTGTTGAGTATCCGCCCCGTAAGGGCCCCCGCGTTCGTCGGGGCTCTGCGCCGGCACTGCTGTTGGAGGCAGCGCGGGAGCTATTCGCCGAACGTGGTCCGTATGCGGCGACCACCAAACAGATCGCCCAGCGTGCCAAGGTGTCGGAGGACCTGATCTTCCGTTACTACGGCTCCAAGGACGGACTGCTCAAGGAAGCGGTTTTCCAGCCGTTGTATGAATTGCTCGAGTCCCTCATGCCGCAGTGGCTCGAGGTTCAGCAGGGTGAGGCCGCCGATGAGCGAGAACGCTCGCGCAAGTTTGTCGGTATGCTCTACGACCTCGTCCACGGCAACCGCACCATCGCGATGAGCGCGTTCAGGGTATTGGTCGAAGGCCCAAGCCATCTCGATGACGGGGCGGTGCTGACGCTGATTAGCTCACTGTTCGAATCCGACATGCCACAGTTCGACGCGTATCTTAAGGCGTGCGGGTTGCGACGTTCCAACCCTCGACTTCAGTTACGCCTCATGTTGCTCCTGATCGGGTCCACCGCCGGATTTTTGGCCGGCACCTATGCCGATCCGACTGCTGTTCCCGACCGTGACACCGTCATCGACGAACTCGTCGATTTTATATACTGCGGCCTCGGATTCCCGACCTGAGCAATTCAAGTATGCCTGGAATTATCGGCGCTGAGTCGTCAATCAGGAACAGGGTGGGATCCGGCGCGTAGCACAGGGCGTGGGGTAGGGCAGATCCTCCCAAGTCTGGAGTCGCCGACTTGACGGGACCGGTCAGCGCGGGTCATAGACCTAATGAATCGCGCACCGCCGAAAGTGATAGAGCCGGTTGTATGCTGCAGCAGTGGCAAAGTCGGTAGACCGCAAGCGTGTCAAGCGCGGCACCGCTCAGCAGCATCTGCTGACGTCGGCGCAACAGTTATTCGAGGAACGAGGCTATCGCGGAACGACTACGAAAGACATTTCGGAACACGCGGGTGTCTCGGAAAATCTGATCTTCCGATATTTCGGTTCTAAGGCGGAGCTTTTCATGTCCGCGGTAGTAAATCCAATGCTAGAAATACTGTCTGATGCCAGCGAAAGTTGGCGAACTGACGAGCTATACCGCGCGACCCCGGAAGAATATGTTATTCACGAATTCGTGTGTAAAGTGATGAATTTGATCGCAGGCCACCGCGGATCCGTCAAAACCATTTTATCGCTGCTTATCGAGCCGCCGGCGGATTTTGATGTCGGCATAATACGCAGCCGTATTCTTGCACTGTTGGGAGAACTGTCACCAGACAACAGAGAGTATTTTACGCAGAAGCATCTTACCAAGTCGGACTCTGATCTAGTACTTCGCATAGCCATCATTTCGATTGTATCGAATGCCATGCTCATTTCGGCCAGTTACGAAGATCGCATGCAGCCCAGCACTTCGACCATAGCCAGTCAGTTAACTCGCTTCGTCATAGGAGGCTTGCTGCCATCGACGGATGAGCTGGCTTCGCAGCTCAAGTCAGCAAACGGTAACCTGCGATAGATGCCGACTTAAATGCACACTCGGGGTCGCCGGACGCACTAATCACTCACTAATCACTATTGTGCGGCACCGCCGAATCACGCCCTATTTACTACCTGAAGCGCCGAGTGCGTGGGCTGTACCGGAGTCGCGCAGGTCCTCGCCCTTGATCAGCGGACTAATGTCGAAATAATACACTTTGGCTCGCCAAAGCTTCCCGTCTCGCAATTCCCACATCTCGACGATGTCGATTAGTTGACCGTCCTGCGTTGGGGTTTTCATGATGCCGCACCCCCATTCGCCGTCTGCCATGATTTTGGCCATCTGGATACCGGACATATCCATCCACGGCGTGATATTCGTCAGAAGCTCCTCGAGACCTTTCGCGCCTCGGTACACCCCGCCGAACGGCAAGAGTGGCGCTTCGAAAATCTCAGCGTCGGGATGTAGGCAGTCGAGTAGTTTGCTGCCGTCGCCACTAGCTGCGGCTTCGTAAGCCTCTGTGATGATCTTTCTCGTCCTCGCTGTCACGGGGTCATCGGGCACGCCAATCTCCGTTCCATATCTTGGGTCCCACCCCTCATCGCGACGATGCGCTCAGGGGTGAGCTCAGCTTGATCTCGTTAATTGTTTATCGGTTTATGTTAGAAGGCTCTTCCCAATCTGCGCAAGCAGATTGGTTGATCCTGATACTTGCGAGCCGGGCGCTGGCTCGCGCAGCTCGGCGCCCACGGTCTGGTCCGTGGGTCGTTCGTTCCACCCGAGCCGATCCGGCAACTGCGCGATCTGACCCGCACCCGCACCGCCGTGACCCGGGAACGCACCCGCGAGATCCAACGGCTGGAGAAACTCCTCGAAGACGCCGGAATCAAACTGTCCTCGGTCGCCGCCGATCTCAACGGCAAGTCATCACGGGCGATGCTGGAGGCGTTGCTCGCCGGCGAGACCGACACGGCGCTGATGGCCGATCTGGCCAAAAAGCAGCTGCGCAGAAAAATCCCGCAGCTGACCGAAGCCCTCTACGGTCGGTTCAACGCCCATCACGCATTCCTGACCCGCATGCACCTGGATCTGATCGACCAGCACACCGCGGCCATCGAGGCACTCACCGAGCGGATCGAGGTGGTGATGGAACCCTTTCGCCGCTTCCGAGATCTAATCTGCACCATCCCCGGCATCGGCGGATTCACCGCCGACGTCGTGGTCGCCGAGACCGGAGCCGACATGACCAAATTCCCCACCGCACAACACCTCGCGTCGTGGGCGGGCACGACCCCGGGCAACAACGAATCCGCCGGCAAGGTCAAATCGCGGCGCACCCG
>Ga0268266_10007256_pt1 | contig 10021 bp, 5 predicted proteins | sample KBSS13metaG_FD_190356 | JGI IMG/M metagenome (GOLD analysis project Ga0268266, IMG submission 190356) | Switchgrass rhizosphere microbial communities from Kellogg Biological Station, Michigan, USA - KBS S1-3 metaG (SPAdes) (version 2) | ecosystem: Host-associated > Plants > Roots > Rhizosphere >... | reverse complement strand
GCGGCCGCCACCACCACCACCGCCGAAGTTGCCACGCGGGGCGCCACGATCACGCTCCTGGGCTTCGTTGACCTTCAGCGGGCGACCGCCGAAGTCCTTGCCATCGAGAGCCTGCATGGCGCGCTGTGCATCGGCGCTCGGCATTTCGACGAAGCCGAAGCCACGGGGGCGTCCGGTTTCGCGATCGTTCACCAGCGACACTTTGTCGACGGTGCCGTGGGCGGCGAAGTGGGTGCGCACCTGGTCTTCGGTGGCGTTAAAAGGCAGATTTCCAACGTAAAGTTTCGTCACAAAACAACTCACAAATAAAAGAGACAGGGTGGCAGGCTCTCAGCCCTGCCGGCTGGTGCTTCGCGAATTCTTTGAAGTTTCGACGCCGTGAATGCGGGTCGAATCAACCAAGGATCGGCAAACCGCCGTGGACGGTACAGGAATTGCTGTCCCGGTGCGACTTTTTCAGCGTGAATTTGTACCAAAAACCCGGCCCGCACCCCTTTGGGACACGGGCCGGGGCGATGACTACGCTGTCAATCGTGCAGCTGGCCGCGGATTTCGCCGCCCGGCCACTTGCTCGAATGCACGTTGGCATAGGCCAGGCCGTCCCGAATGGCGGCCGCGATCTCGCCAAAGGACCCGACTTCGATACCTTGTCCGCCGGCCGGGGGAGTGCCCGTGGGGCCCGGTCCTACCACCAGGTCCGCCGTGATGACGCCGCTGATTTCGGCCGGCGGGGTCGGGCAGGCCTGGGTCCCGGTGGGGCCGTTGCCCAGGTTCGAGCACAGGAAGAAGCTGATGCCGCCGTTGACGCTCTTCTGGCCGAAGTGCACGTGTGACTGCGTCACGGTGCCCTCCAGCGCGTCATAGCTCAGCTTCCACGTGATGGTGTTCGCCTTGGTGTCTATCCAGGCGCGGAAGTGACCCTTGGCCGTGGTGGAGAGGGCCGGTACCTCCTGGTATCCGATCAGGTCGGCGCTCACGAAGAACTTGCTGCGCTCCCGGTCGCGCCCGCGGTCATTGTCGTCCCCGTCGTGCGCCATCAAACTACTTGCGCCGAGCAGGACCGCCATGGCGCCTGCCCACAGATTTCGACTACGCATTGTTATTCCCCTGGGTTGATGAAGTGAGGGCGTTCCATGTCCGAGTTCCAACTGGTCTACCCGATGGCGGTGATGGTCCTGCTGACCTTCGGTGTCGCCGTGGTCCTGTTCCGGGCACGAATCCGCTCTATGCGCGAAGGCCACACGCCGGTGAGTTACTTCCGGACGTTCGCCGGTTCCCCGGCGGAGCAGGAATATCTCGCCAAGCCCACGCGGCACTTCGCCAACCTGTTCGAGGTGCCGACACTTTTCTATGCGGGGTGCCTGGCCGCCATGGTGGTGGGCGCCACGGGAACGGCCGGCCTGGTTCTTGCCTGGGGCTATGTGGCGGCGCGGCTCGGACATGCGTGGGTGCACCTGGGCGGCAACCGCGTGCGCCATCGCTTCCGTATCTACCTCATCAGCTGGATATTTTTGCTGGCGTTGTGGGCTTATGTTTGCAGTGCGGTGGCCCTGAAGTAATTCACGCCCGTATCATCCCTCGCTGCAGGAACCGTCCGCAGAGGCGGAGGAGACGAGGGTGGGTCCAGGGAGAATGCTCGCCGCGGCGCTGATGGCCGTAACGATGTCGATGGCCGTCCAGGCAGCGACCCAGCCGCGGGTGCAGTACGCGGAGAAGGTGGCGTTGGCCGCTGCGGCCGGGCACACCGAATTCGACGCCTATGGCCGCCGCTTTGCGCTCGACCTGCAGTCCAACGACCGGGCGCTGAACCGGCTCAAGGCCGCGCACCCCGGGACGCTCGCGGGGTATCGCCTGTGGCGGGGCACGCTCGAGGGACAGTCCGGCTCATGGACTCGCCTGACGGAGCATGCCGGGCACCTGGAAGGCGCGATCTGGGACGGCCACGACCTGTACGTGGTCGGCAGTTATGCCGAGGTCGCTAACTACCTCACGACGCCGATGGCGGCCCGGCCCGAGGACACGGTGGTGTTCCGGCTGTCCGACACCGTGGATTTCCTGCCCAAGGGTTATTGCGCCACCGAGGCGCCCGCCGATGGCCTCGCCGTGAACAACGGGCTGGTGCAATACCGCAACCTGGTGGCGGAGCTTCAGTTGGTTGCCGCCGGACCCACGCAACAGATCCAGATCGCGATGATCGCGGACAGCCGGCTGCAAACCCTGCTGGGCGACGCCTTGGGCCAGATGGTGGCTTCCTACAACGTCATGGACGGCATATACGCCGAACAGCTCAAGCTGCTGGTTCTGCCAGACGTCATGCGTGTGATGGCGGCGTTCGACGATCCGTTCACCGCCACGGACGGCTCGGCATTGCTGGCGCAGATCTCCACCTACCGGCAGGGCCACCCCGAACTGGTCTCGCTCGGGATCACGCACCTGTTCACCGGCGCCGAGCTCGACGGCGATGACCGCGGCGGCCGCTCCGCCGGGTACGCCGCCGTCGTCGAGTCCGCCGAAGAGTGGGGGAGGCGGGGGGCGAATCGAGTGGCCCATAGCCATTTGTTAGGACTCTTGCTGGGAAATCGTCTGACGAGCGTGCGTGTAGTTGCCGATAACGAATAATTCATATAGCGGGTGAGAGAAGTCCGCGCCTCGTGACAGTAGATCGCAGGGAGAGCGAATTGATCACGGAGGACGGTCTCATGTCGCCATGCATTCAGCGCGCACTGGGTCTCGCTGCGCTTGTATTTTTTTCAACGAGCAGCTTCGCAGTCGACTTCGGGCGCACCGCTGGCGAATTTGGCGTCTCGCCGTCCGGCGCGGCGACTTACACGATTCCGATCTGGACTCCTCCAGGCCCGAATGGAATTCAGCCGGCACTCTCGCTCAGTTACAGCAGCCAAGGTGGAAATGGCCTCGCCGGTGTGGGCTGGAATCTGAACGCGGCTTCTTTTATCGAACGCTGCCCCCGCACCAAGGGCCAGGATGGCAGTGGCGCGCCAGTCGATCTCAGCTTGAACGACCGGTTCTGCATTGGCGGCAACCGATTGCGAGTCGTCAGCGGGACCTATGGAGCCGCAGGATCTGTTTATTACACCGAGCTTGCGGACTATTCGCGAGTCACGGCATTCAACTCTGCCGGCAACGGCCCTCAGTACTTCATCGTCGAGGCCAAGAGCGGTCTCAAATACGAATTTGGCGGCAACCCGAGCTCGCGCGTCGTACTCGGCAGTACGGTACTTCGCTGGATGCTGAGCAAGGTCTACGACCGTAATGGCAACAACTACCTTGTCAGCTACAACAACGGCTCGGGATTTGCCGTCCCTGACGTCATTTCTTGGACTCCGACCTATTCGGGCTCGGCCAGTTATCGATACGAAGCCAAGTTCAACTACATCAACACCCGAGGCCCTGAAGATTCTTATGTCGGAAAAGTCGCGGGTCTCGATATCTCCAACAGCTATCGGCTCGAAAACGTTCAGATCAAGAGCAATGGCACGGTCGTGCGGAAGTATTCCCTCTCTTACGACACCTCCACCGCCACTTCGCGCTCGCGGCTGATCTCGGCAAAGGAGTGTGCCGACGATGCGGAGAGCAATTGCTTTTTGCCACTCACCTTCGGCTACCAGGCTGGACAAGTCGGTGTCGTGACGACGCCCGCATCCGGCGGTTCGACCAGCAGCTCGCTTTACCTCGGCAAATACGATTTCAATGGCGACGGGCGAAGTGATCTGCTCTACGTGATGGGCAGTACCTGGAAGGTCGCCTTCTCTATCGGTAGTGGTGTAGGCGCGCCGGTTGATACCGGCGTTTCCTCCACGGCAACGATTCTCGTGCAGCGTTTCCTCGCCAATCACCAGGACGGGCTGCTCGTGAACCTTGGCGGCTTTTACACCTACGTGGGGTATAGCGGGAGCAGCTTCGTCAGCACTCCGACAGGTATTCCAGTGCCCACGGGTGGCGTGAGCGGCCAGGAGCCCAAGGTCACCGACAACAACGGCGATGGCCTGGCCGATCTTTTGTGGGGAACGGGGGGCGAGCTCAAGCTGAGGCTCAACACCACGACCGCGGGCGCCTCGGTGCCAAGTTTCGGTGCGGCGTTCACGGCAGCAAGCTTCAGCGTCGGCCAGGGCAACGTCGCGGTCATCGATGCGCAGAAATGTCCGATCGAGCGTCTGTGCGATATCAACGGCGATGGGCGAGCCGATCTGATCGTGAACGTGGTGTCGGTGACCGGTTGCGGCATGAGCGGATGCACTGTCACCAATAGCCAGTTCGACCTCGTGGCCAATGGCAGTGGCTATGGCTCTGGGGCGCTGAGCGGGCCCATCGGTTACCGCGGTATGCGCTTCAACGACGATCGCTGCATCGACCGCATCGACAGTGCCTCTCCGACAACCTTGAAGATATCCGGGTGCAACAGCGGCGCCCCGGCCTCAATCACGCTGCCGGCGACGCCCGGTTTCCTGCTCGACTGGAACGGCGATGGCAAGACCGATCTGGTGATCAACGACAGCGGCTTCCTGGGCATCTATCTTTCGCGCGGTTCGGCTGCTTCGCCATTTTCCTCGCTGATGACGACCGTGATTCCGTACTCGACGAGCTGCAGTTACTTCATGTTCGACATCGATGGCGATGGCTTCGACGATGTTGGTTGCGTGGGCACGAGCTCACCGTTCGCCGTTTCGTATTACACGCACGCGGGCAGCGGCGGCGCCCTGCTGACCCAGCAACCGGACCTTCTCAACTCGATCACCGATGGGTTTGGCGTCAATATTTCGCCTTCGTACGTCTCGACCTCGCAGAGCAACTACACGCGAGGTACGGGTACTCAGTGGCCGCTCATCGATTCGACCGATCCGATCGTCGTCGTGTCCCAGGTGACCAGCTCAAATGGCATCGGCGGCACGTACAACAAGACATACGCTTACGTTGGTGCGCGCGAGAATCGCGAGCGCGGCGCGTTCGTCGGCTTCCAGCGCGTCGATGAGACCGACGGCCGCAACGGCCTCATCATCCGAACATATTTTGATCAATTGTTTCCGACTGCGGGAATGATGAGCCAGACCGAACTCGTGCAACCGAACGGTGTCACGCCCATCTCGCGCGTCGTGAACACGAATACGTCGACAGCGCTTGATCCACCCAACAATCAACGCTACTTCGCCTACACGTCGGGCAGCACGGCCACGCAGTACGAGGTTGGCGGAACCTGGAATGGCGCGTTGCTGCGCACCGTTACGACTGCGAACTCTTATGACAGCACCAGCGGCACGCTCTACGACCAGACAGTGACGACGACGGAGCCTGCCTCGGGCGCCAATGGCGTGAACGCGGCCGGTAGTTGGACTGCGCGCACATACATGCCCACGGCCAATCTTCTCAACGACACCGGCAACTGGTGCCTCGGCCGTCCGCAGCAGATCCAGCAGATCAATTCGAGCAATCTCTCCTACGGGTCTTCCATCACCCGAACCACCAATCTGACATGGAGCGCCAGCTTCTGCCGGCCGACCCAGACCGTCGCTGAGCCCGGAAACGCGACGCTGCAGGTGACCACGGATCTGGGTTACGACGGCTTCGGAAACGTGAACTCCACCGTCGTCACCGGCATCGGCATGGATCCGCGCTCGACGACCCTGATCTACAGCGATGCCACCTTCACGACGGGACAGTTCCCGCTGAGCATCGCGAAGCTCGCGACCGCCACGTTCAGCGAGACCACCACGCTCAGTTGGAACTACAACCTCGGCGTACCGGCCAGCAGCACCGATCCGAACGGCCTCACCAGCTCGTTTAGCTACGATCCTTTCGGCCGCCGATTGGGCGCCACGTTACCCGACGGTCAAACGAGATCGGTGACCTACAACAATTGCACCGCGGTTTCCGGCGGATGCCTGGGCACAAACAATCGCTCAGTGGTCATCGAAAACTCTTACAGCACCGCGGGCACGTTGATGGATGAGCTGTGGACGTACGCGGATACCTTTGATCGTCCCATCATCGGCAAGTCCCGCACGCTCGCTTCCTATAGTCGCGTCGATCGGGAATACGACGCGCTGGGGCGCGTCTATCGCGAGAGCGCGCCGTGCGACTGGACGTCCTGCACCACCTACTGGAACACGTACGGTTATGACCTCATCGATCGCCTGACGACGGCCTCACGGCCCATTTCGGACAGCAACCCGACCTTGCAGAGCGCGACCGTCTACTACGAAGGCCTCACGACGCGCAGCGTCGATTCGCAAAGCAAGCAGGCGCAGAAGGTCATGAATGCGGCCGGCCAACTCGCGCGCTCGCAGGATCACGATCTTTACTACCAGAGCTTCGACTACGACGCCTTCGGCGGCGTGAAGCGCGTGCAGGACAGCGCGGGCAATACGCTGCAGAGCTCGAACTACAACCTGCGTGGCATGCTCACAGGGCGCACCGATCTCGACATGGGTAGCTGGATATTCACGCCGAACGCGCTTGGTGAGACCGCTTCCCAGACGGATGCCATGAGCCAGGTAACGAGCTTCGGCTATGACCGGCTGGGAAGGCTCACCGGCCGCACCGAGGCCGAAGGAACGAGTAGCTGGACCTTCGGTGTCTCGAGCGCGAACAAGGATGTCGGTCAGATCACGGCGCTCTCGGGCCCCGGCGGGTACTCGGAGACCTGGACCTACAATCCGCTCGCGCGTCCCGTTTCGCGCGTGATCAACGCCGGCGGCACCAACTACACCTACAACTTCGCGTACAACAGCATCGGCAAGCTGCAGCAGCTCACCTATCCTACGAGCACCTCGTCGTATCGGCTGAAGCTCCTGTATGAGTACCAGAACAGCCGCCTGATCCGCATCAAGGACTTCAACGTCCCGACCACGGTGTTCTGGACCGCCAACGCTGCGAACCCGCGCGAGCAGATCACCCAGGAGACCCTCCTCAACGGCGTCGTCAGCAACCGCGCCTTCGATGCAGTGACCGGTTGGACCAAGACCATCCAGAGCGGCGTCGGCGGCGGCACCGGCGTGCAGAACCTGGAATACGCCTGGGACAAGCTCGGCAATCTTTCTTCGCGCAAGGACAAAAACCAGTCAAGCCTCACGGAAACTTTCACATACGACAACCTCTACCGCATGAACGCCGCGACTCTGAGCACTGGCCCCAACACGACGATCGGGTACGACGCGCTCGGCAACATCACCAGCAAGTCGGACGTGGGCAGCTACACCTACCACGCCACGAAGAAGCACCAGGTGATGTCGACCGGCTCGCCCACCAGCTGGAGCTTCGGCTACGACGCCAACGGCAACATGACGAGCGGCCGTGGCGCGACATTCACCTGGACGAGCTACAACTACCCGGCCTCGATCACCAATGGCGCCGACACGGCGGCGTTCAGCTACACGCCGGACCGGCAGTACTGGAAGCAGGTGTCGAACTACGCTTCGGGGGGTGCGGCAACGACGCTGTATATCGGCGGGTTGCTCGAAAAAGTCACGACAAGCACGGGTAGCGACTACCGGCATTACATCCGCGCTGGCGGTTCGACCGTGATCGTGTCGCGGCAGAGCACGGGGACGAACAGCTTCTATTACGTGACCAGCGATCACCTGGGGTCGAGCTCGGCGATCACCAATAGTGCGGGCGGGATCCTGGTCAACTCGAGCTTCGATGCGTTCGGCAAGCGAAGAGGCGCGAACTGGACGGGGAATCCGAGCGCGGGGGACTGGAGCGCGATCGCAAGCACCACGCGGCGCGGGTTCACGGAGCACACGATGCTCGACAACCTGAACCTCACGCACATGAATGGGCGGGTGTATGACCAGTGGTTGGGAAGGTTTGCATCTTCCGATCCGTACATTCCGAGCCCTTCTATCACTCAGAGCTTCAACCGATACTCGTACGTAAGAAACAGTCCGCTTTCATTGATCGACCCGAGCGGCTTCATGGAAACGATTACAGTTGCGGCTTCGAGGCCGGTAGATCAATCGACCATTCCGAGATGGACTGACTCGATGTCTGGATGGGACGTTAGTGCGCTTGATACGCCAGGGGAGATCGAGCGCAGCGAAGAAGAGGTCTTGGAGGAAATCGTCGTAACGGGCGAGCGACAGAAGAAGGGGGATTGCGGTTTCAACTTTGCTGGGTCGATGGGTTTAGCGATCCAGATTGGCGCGAGTCCGCTCGGGGCTTCGCTTGGCGGGAGCGGGAGCGTAGGCGGGGGCCTGTCCGTTAATCCCAGTGATTGGCTAGATTCAAGATTCTTCGCGCAGGGCCAAGTTGCTGCGTTCTCGGGAATCGGCACTTTCGTCGGCGTCGGCGGGCAAGTACAAGGGTCGAGCGGCTCCGTTGCGGGAGGATGGAGTTCTCAAAATTCGTACCACGTTGAGGGAAACTTTGGACTTTCGGCGCCTGGAATTCCTGGTCCTGCATTTGGAGTTTCTTACGATCAGAGCCCGGACAGCACCGGGGTTGCGGGGTCGGGTTCCATCAAGAGTGGAGGTGGAAAGTTTGGTTGGGGTGCGGGCGCGGCGGCCGGCGCAGGCTCAAGCTCAACTCTAAGCTACGGATTTGGGACTCTAAGAGAAATTCTTGATCCGAATTCGCATATTGTGCAGATCATCAATAGTCTGCCGACTTTCGGCGAGTGCAAGCGATAACTAGCGTCAATGTCCGCGCTAAGGGCAAACAATGAGCGTGTACGATAAATTTGTTCGAATTTTTATTCGTTGCATTGGCTCGTTGTGGATCATCGTGGGCGGCTACGGAATATTTTCAGCCCTAAACACCCACGACAACCGAGCAACTGAGTTGATCATTTCGTTGGTGATGATCGTCGGCGGCGCTTGGCTTGTGCGCCGACGACAACCGTCGAAAGAATCGTCCGGAAATTCTTAATGCACGCTATTCAGCTATCGCTGAGGGCCGAACGGGTTCGGGCTAGTTGATACACGCGTCCATCGTTGTTCTTACAACTACCGCTGGCGAGTCGCTGAAAATGAAACTAAGTTCGTTTGCCATACTCTCGACTGTTGTATTAGGGCTGGCAGTGTCTAACGCCCAAGGTATGACAGACGAGCAGGAGTCATTTGCTCGCTGCCGAAGACTTGCGCAATCAGTCATGGAAAGAATTTCAGGTGGCGACGATCGAGCTGCGCTTGAATTGCTGCGACCAAATATGCCCATCAGCAAGGCAGACTTTGATATATCTCTCGGAAAAACACTCAAAGAGCGTCAGGCGTTGACAGATCGTCTCGGAAAAATTGTGGGCGTCAAACTTGTTAGAGAGGAGCGCGTATCCGATTTTCTTTATCGGATTACCTATGCCGAAAAGCGCGAAAGACACCTGCTTCGATGGCAATTTACTTTCTATCGCCCCCAGAATCAGTGGATGTTGAATGCCTTTAATTGGGACGATAGGGCGATGCTGTTGTTTGACGATGGACATCCCAATTAGAACTGCCGTTGGATGGTTTGCGGCGATCGTACGGGGTCGATGTGGCGACCACACTCGGTGCGTCCGCCGCGATGGATTGTCTGCCATGCGCGCGGGAAGCGTGGCGGAGCCGTTAGAGGTATACATAAGCCCAGTCGGATTTCATCTGGATCGCAGTTGAAGAGCTCCCATTGGGCAAGTGATTGTTCCGGTTTCAGCATCTCTCCTCCGCCGGTGGTGTTGAACGCCGTTATGGAGCAATTCCTACCCGAATTTCGAACATTGACGATGCAGATTTTTGGGGCGATAGCCCATTGAGTTGTGAACTGACCGACCAGCTTTCGAAGCTTTTGCCGCGCGTGCGCCCGGCGGCTGATCTCGCGTAGGCGGTTTTGCTGTTCGAACCTCTGCGGCTACCAGAACAGCCGCCTGATCCGCATCAAGGACTTCAACGTCCCGACCACGGTGTTCTGGACCGCCAACACCGCGAACCCGCGCGAGCAGGTGACCCAGGAGACCCTCCTCAACGGCGTCGTCAGCAACCGCGCCTTCGATGCAGTGACCGGTTGGACCAAGACCATCCAGAGCGGCGTCGGCGGCGGC
>Ga0268266_10007255_pt1 | contig 10021 bp, 7 predicted proteins | sample KBSS13metaG_FD_190356 | JGI IMG/M metagenome (GOLD analysis project Ga0268266, IMG submission 190356) | Switchgrass rhizosphere microbial communities from Kellogg Biological Station, Michigan, USA - KBS S1-3 metaG (SPAdes) (version 2) | ecosystem: Host-associated > Plants > Roots > Rhizosphere >... | reverse complement strand
AAGCTTCTTTGGGATAACGGAGGCAAAAGAGCCGTTCTCCGGGGAGAGCACGAAGTAAGCCGTAAAGCCATTGCGCAGGGAAGGCCGGAATGCTCCCGCTGCCCTGTATGCTCGTGTGCCGTTCTTGCTATGCGCAAAATCGCACGCGAGACCGCGGGTGCAGCAAGCACCCGGTCTTCCCTGCGCCCTCTGATTTCAGGGCGAGAAGTATCCGGCAAACCTCGGGCGAAACGGGTCGCGAGATCGCGGCCTCACATTCAACTGTCATCGCCCGGCTTGACCGGGCGATCCAGTATTCCAGAGACGCCAATGATCAAATCGATAAGCCGCGGCGTACTGGATCCCCCGCCTTCGCGGGGTATGACGATCGCGCGGCGCTTCAGCTTACCGCGCTATGGATCACTTCGCTGCGCTCGCAATGACGGTCAATTGTGTCATCCCCGCCAGCACGCGCCAGCGGAACAGCGGCGAATCCGGCGGCGGCGCAAGTTCGGGCGTCCAGCCCGTCAGTTTTTCCAGCGCATAGGTATCCATCACCACACCGCGCCAGACGCGCTCGACCCGTTCCAGCGGCTGGCGTCTGGCGCTGGTGAGATCCAGCAGCGGCAGGCGGTTGTCCGGCTCGCGCGCGACGTAGAGGCCGGGATGATCCTTGATGCGGTTCATGCCGGGATCGGCAAAGCCCTGGTACCGGCCGCGCTCGTTGATCTGGACGACAGGCACCTCGCCGTTGAAATGCCAGCGCAGCATCGCGTAGGTGCGATAGTCGGTCGTCGCGATCCAGGTCGCACCGGTCGCTCGCAACTGCTCGCGCGCGCGCGCCGCGACCTGTTCGTAGCCGGCCTCGCCGCCGACCGGATCGGTCCTGCCGATCAGGTTCCAGGGCGCGGCGACGTAATAGAAGAACACGCCGACCACAAAGGCGATGCCCGAGATGACAGCCACCCTCGCCCACCAGAAGGTCGACTTCACGATCCAGTCCGGCCAGCCCTCGCGCGGCAGCTTGACGAGGTTGATCGCGGTGGCGGCAAAGCCTGCGGGCCACAGGAACATCGGCCAAGTGTCGCCGACGCGAAGCGTCAGCGACTTCCACAGAAAATAGAGGAACGGCACCAGCACGGAAGTCGACAGCAGGATCGCGACCGGCTCGCGATTGCGATAGCCGCGCCATGCGGTCAGCGTCACGCCGGACACCACCACCGGCAGCAGCACGAAGCCGACCAGACCGAATTGAAGCCCGATGAACTCACCGACAGTGCGAAACGACAATGGATGGGTCGCCACCGCGCGCACGAACTGGAAACGGAACGACGCCCAGTCGTGCTCGGCATTCCAGATCAGCACCGGCAGAAAGACGATCACCGCGATCAGCGCCGCCAGCCATGGCCACGGGCTGAGCAGCCAGCGCCGCCGCCAATCCGGCACCAGCGTGAACGCCGCGATCGCCGGCAGCAGCATGATCGCGGTGAATTTCGACAGCATCGCCAGACCCGCGAAAAGTCCCGCGGCGAGCCACCAGCGCGGATTGCCGCTCTCGTGCAGCCGCACCAGCGACCAAAGCATCGCGACCGCGCAGGGGATCATCGCGGTGTCGGGCGCGACCTTCGCCATCAACAGCCCGTAATACAGCGCCGCTTCCGGCAACAGCAGCGCGAAGACGACAGCGCGCACATCGTGCGTCACGCGCCGCACGATGTCGGCGAGCAGCAATTGCGTGACCAGCATCGCGACGATGCCGCCGAACCGTACGCCAAGACTCGTATCGCCGAAGATCGCGGTGCCGAACCGGATCAGCCAGGCGATGCCGGGCGGATGATCGAGGAAGGCGAGCGCGCTCTCCTTCGACCAGGTCCAGTAATAGGCCTCGTCGGTGCGCAGATCGAGCACACCGGCATAGATCAGCCGCATTGCCGTGAGCCCGGCAATCAGCAACGCCACGGCAAGCCATGGCGAGGCAGAACGGTCCGGTTTGGTCGGGCTGTTATCGGGCGGGGCTATTGTCACGGCGCTTTCTCGTCGACTGCCCCCGAGGTGTCAACGTGCCGTGATCGAAAAACTCCACCGTAGTTCCTGCGAACGCAGGGACGACGCCGGACGTATTCACTGCTGGAATAAAACGCTACCATCGCCGATATTGACCGTATGGACCGCATGGCAACCCTATCCAGAGAAAACATCACGACCTTCGTGCGCAGCATCAGCGTCCGGCAGGTCCGCCTTGTCAGCGGCGTGGTGATGTTTGCCTATCTGGTCAGCCATTTCCTCAACCATGCGCTGGGAAACATCTCGCTGGAGGCGCTGGCGATCGGGGTCTATTGGCACACTGCATTCTGGCAGTTCCTCCCGGTCACGATCCTGTTCTACACCGCATGCGTGGTGCATACCGCGCTCGGCATCTGGGCGCTCTACGAACGCCGGCAATTTCGCTGGAAGGCGATCGAGCCGCTGCAACTCGCACTCGGCCTCAGCGTGCCGATGCTGATCATCGCCCATGTCATCGGCATCCGGCTCGGCCAGACGCTGTTCGGACATGAAAGGCTCTACCCACAGGTGCTGTTCCTGTACTGGATCTGGGCGCCATACCGGATCCCGATGATGCTCGCGGTCATGACCATCGCCTGGGTTCATGGCTGCATCGGACTGTATTTCTGGCTGCGGATGCGCGCGTTCTACAAGCGCGCCGCGCCGTTCCTGCTCGCCACAGCGGTGCTGATTCCGACGCTCTCCATGCTGGGTTTCTATCAGGGCGGACGCATGGTGATCGAAAATGACAGCATCGAATGGCGCGCGGAGACCCAGTCGGAGAGCCAGATCGGCACGCGTGCCGAAGCGCAGACGCTCGAGCGCATCACGGACTATTTCCTTTACGGCTATTTCGGCCTGATCGGCGTCGCATTGCTCGCCCGCGGCGCCCGCGCCATCAATGAGCGCCGCCGCGGCATGATCAACCTGTCCTACGGCAACGGCCGCACCGTGCGCGTTCCCCGGGGACTCAGCGTGCTCGAGGCCAGCCTGCGCAACAACGTTCCTCACGCCAGTGTCTGCGGTGGCCGGGCGCGATGCTCGACCTGTCGCATCCGCATCATCGGCGACCACGACGCCCTGCCCGAGCCCTCGCAGCGCGAGGCATTCGTGCTCGGCCGGGTCGGCACGGCGGACCCTTCCATCCGCCTGGCCTGCCAGTTGCGGCCGAACAGCGATATCTCGTTCTTTCAGCTCTTCCTGCCGCACACGATGTCAACCGACGGCCACGATTCGAACCCGACGCGGATCGGTCAGGAACGCTACCTGGTCAGCCTGTTCGTGGACATGCGCGGCTCGACCCAATTGGCCGAAAAGCGTCTGCCGTTCGACACGGTATTTATCGTCAACCGTTTCCTCGGTGCGGTGTCGCAGGCGGTGATCGATAGCGGCGGCCGGCCGAACCAGTTCGTCGGCGACGGCATGCTGGCGCTGTTCGGGCTTTCGACAAGCCGTCAGCAGGCCTGCCGCCAGGCGTTGCGCGCGGCGGCGATGATCGCCGCCAATGTCGACGAGCTGAACAAATTTCTCGAACACGATCTGCGCGAGCCGATCCGCTTCGGCATCGGCATCAATGGCGGCGAAGTCATCGTCGGCGACATCGGCTATCGCGACCACATGGTGTTCACCGCGCTTGGCGATCCCGTCAATGTCGCGGCGCGATTACAGGACATGACCAAGACCCTCGCATGCGAACTCGTCGTCTCGGATGAAGTTCGCTCGACCGCAGGACTGGCGGAAGATGCGTTGCCGGCGCAGGAAGTTGCAATCCGCGGACGTAACGAGCCGATGATCGTGCGCACCGTGGCTGACGCGCGGACGCTGTCGGCGTTGGTTAATGGCGAGCAAAGCGTAGCCGCCTGAAATCGCTTCGGCGATAGCGGTTCAACGCCTGTGTGATGTTTTTCACATCTGAATAATCGTTCAGCAAATTGTCTCGAACGCGCTGTGTGACGCAGGCGACAGATTGGCGATGGGTGAAACTGAAACTGTAACCCGCGCCAAGACAAAAACGTCGAACGCGCATTTTTGGAGAACGACCATGTTTCGCAAATTGACTATCGCTGCTGTTGCCGCTGCTTCGCTGGGCGTGATGGCGCTGGCTCCGACCTCCGCTTCGGCGGGCGGATTCTTTCCGCATCACCATCACCACCACTGGGGTCATGGCCATGGCTTCGGTCTCGGCTTCGTTGGTGGCGGCGGCTACGACGGCTGCTGGGTAACCCGCCGCGTGCTGACGCCGTTCGGCTTCCGCTGGCGGACGGTGAACGTGTGCTACTGATCCGGTCGCAAACGTTCGGTTCGGAAGCCCTGGTCGCCCGCGCGGCCGGGGTTTTCCGTTCATAATTCTCCCTTGCCGGTGGCCCGCCACCCTCCCTGCAAGCCCGAAAATACCTTCGACGGAAGCAGGCCGAACCATCTGACCAATTTCCGGAATCGTTCTGCCCGACCGCGTCAAATGACCGCAAAACGGCCAAAACGGCGGAAATCGGAGCCAAATGGCCGGTTTTTCGTCAAAACGACCGTTCCGTTTGCGCTACCCAGCCCGCCCCAACCCGCGTATCCTCTTGCCTCGGGCATGCCGGTTAGTGCGGGGACCGACGGCTCGTTTAATTATTTGATTCCGCGGAGACGACGTGAATGGCTAAAGGTACGGTGAAGTGGTTCAATCCGACCAAGGGTTATGGATTTATCCAGCCCTCGAGCGGTGGCAAGGACGTGTTCGTTCATATTTCGGCAGTTGAGAAAGCTGGTCTTTCGACACTCAATGAAGGGCAGACCGTCGAATACGAAGAGATCGCCAATCGGGGCAAGACTTCGGCCGAGAACCTCAAGGTTTAGCGCACACGCGCGATCGGCAACGGCGCTCTCTCGGACCAGAAATCCGGGAGCAGGGCTAAAAAAACTTCCCAAAAACTGTGAGCGTTCGGCGGAGCGAACACCGCTCCTGCACGCACGATAGATAAGTCGTGCGCGAGAACCGGCCGCTCAATCTTCCGTAACCCATTTTTCGACTGTCATTACGTCGGGCGGCTGCAGATAGCCGCGCGGCCAGAGATCGACGACCCACTGGACCTTGGTGGCGCGATCGACCAGCACCGCGGTATTATGCGGTGTCTGCAATACCAGCGTATTGCCGCGATATTTCGGATCACCGATCGTGTGATGCTTCAGCAGGCCCCACTCCTGCAGCACCAGCAACAGGCTGGTCGTGTTCCGCGTCGTGTCCCAGCAATCGAAATTGTGCTTGTCGTCGAAGTAGCGGAAATCCGCTTTCGCCACGCGCTTGTTGGTGCCGAGGATCGGCCCCATGCGGCGATCGAACCACACCACCACCTTCTGCACCGCAGCGCGTTCGGCCGCGGCGGACGCACGTCCCGCCGCCATGATTTGTGTGATTGCGCTGCGGTCACCGGCCGTAAAGTCGAGGATCTCGCGGCGGCGGCAGACGAAGCCGTAGCACACGGTCATGGAACTGGCGGAGGGCGGATAGATCGAAACCGAGCTGTAGAGATAGGCGATTGCCGAGCTCATCTCAGCTCGCGCCGGGGAGCCAAACAGCGCGGCGACGAGAACGCCCAGCGCCGCCGCGAAGCTGTTCCGCGCGCGGCTTCCCCATATCGGCTGAGCGGCGTCTCTCATGATCCCTGCTGTTCCCAAGCGACGGCGTGATTGACGCTTAGCGCGGCTGTCTCACGCTGCCAACACGCAAGCCCGCGATCTGTGGATCTCGCCTGCCGAAATTTCGTCTGCTGTGTTTTCCGTGCGCCAGTCGGCGCTGGCCCCTCACATGCCTCGCGATGCCGGCGCTAGCCGACCGGCAGCGGGGCGTCGCGCTTGACCTCTTCCATCACAGCGTAGGTCCGCGTCTCGCGCACACCCGGCAGCGCCAGCAGGCTCTCGCCCAGGAACCGGCGGTAGGCTGTCATGTCGGCGACCCTGGCCTTGACCAGATAGTCGAAGCCGCCCGCCACCATGTGGCACTCCAGCACTTCCGGCGCCGTCTGCACCGCCCTGGCGAACCGCTCGAAGATGTCGGGCGTGGTCTTGTCGAGCACTACTTCGACGAACACGAGCAAGCCCAGGCCCAGCCGGTGCGGATTGAGCCGGGCGCCATAGCCTTCCACAAAGCCGTCGCGTTGCAGCCGTTTCAGCCGCTCGCCGATCGAGGTCGGCGACAGCCCGATCCGCTCTGCCAGTTCAACGTTGGCAATGCGGCCATCCCCTTGAAGAATTGAGAGGATTTTGCGGTCTATCTTGTCAATCTCAACCATTTATCCGGCTATTCATTTAATCTGCCAGATTTTCTAAGGCAAAACATCATATTTGTCTATCGAACTACGGTTCGACCGGCAGTAGACTACGAAGCAAGCCAAGAGAATCGCATGCCCGACGATCCGCCGTCCCCTCCGCCCTTCAGCGCGCCCTATGCGCCCGACGATCGTGCAATGGCCGCCCGCCTGCTCGGAGCTGCCCGGCTGGATGCAGCGCAGGAGAAGCGCATCGATCGCACGGCAACCCGGCTGATCAAGGCGATCAGGGCCAATGACGACCCACTGGGCGGCGTCGAGGACATGCTGCGCGAGTTCGCGCTCTCGACCAAGGAAGGGCTCGCGCTGATGGTGCTGGCGGAGGCGCTGCTGCGCGTGCCGGACGCCCGCACCGCCGACCAGTTCATCGAAGACAAGCTCGCGCAGGGCGACTTCATTCATCACGAAACGCGCTCGAGCGCGTTCCTGGTGAATGCGTCGGCGTGGGCGCTCGGGATGTCGGCCCGCGTGATCCAGCCCGGCGAGACGCCGCAGGGCACCATCGGACGGCTCACCAAGCGCCTGGGCGCGCCGGCCGTGCGGGCGGCGACGCGGCAGGCGATGCGGTTGATGGGCAATCATTTCGTGCTCGGCGAAACCATCGAGGCGGCATTGTCGCGCGCGCAACTGCATTCCTCGCGCCATCAACGCTATTCCTTCGACATGCTCGGCGAAGGCGCCCGCACCGCCGATGACGCCACGCGCTATTTCAACTCCTATGCCAGCGCGATCGAGGCGATCGGCCGCACGGCTGGCACGCGTCCCCTGCCCGACCGGCCCGGTATCTCGGTCAAGCTCTCGGCACTGCATCCGCGATTCGAGGCAGTGAGCCGCGCGCGGGTGATGCGCGAACTGGTCCCGCGCCTGATCGATCTTGCCCAGCAGGCCAAATCCCATGACCTCAATTTCACTGTCGATGCCGAGGAAGCTGATCGGCTGGAACTGTCGCTCGACGTGATAGCGGCAGCGGTCAGCGATTCATCGCTGGCCGGCTGGAACGGCTTTGGCCTCGCGATCCAGGCCTACCAGAAGCGCGCCGCCGACGTGATCGATTACGTCGATCGTCTCGCAAGCAGCCTCGATCGGAAGATGATGGTGCGGCTGGTCAAGGGCGCTTACTGGGACACCGAGATCAAGCGCGCGCAGGAACGCGGGCTCGACGGCTATCCCGTGTTCACCCGCAAGGCGATGACGGATCTGAACTACCTCGCCTGCGCGCGGCAATTGCTGGCGCTGCGGCCGCGGATCTTTCCGCAGTTCGCGACGCATAATGCGCTGACAGTCGCGTCCATCCTCGGACTGGCGGCGGACCAAAGCGGATTTGAATTCCAGCGGTTGCACGGCATGGGCGAGGCGCTCTATGCAAAGCTCGGCGAAGACTGTCCGGACGTCGCCCACCGCACCTATGCGCCAGTCGGCAGCCACCGCGATCTGCTGGCCTATCTGGTGCGGCGATTGCTTGAGAATGGCGCCAACTCATCCTTTGTCGCGCTCGCGGCTGACGAAACGGTGCCGGTATCGCAATTGCTGAAGCGTCCGGCCGATATTGTCGGCAGCGCCGAAAACGCCGCACATCAAAATATTCCGTTGCCGCGCGATCTCTACGGACGCAGCCGGAAGAATTCCCGCGGGATTGAATTCGGCGAGCGCGCGGCGCTGGAGCAACTGGTCTCGGCCATCGCCGCTGAACCAACACCTGCAGCGGGTAGTATCGCCGACACCACCGAGAGCGAGGCCAATGCCGCGATCGTGGCTGCGCGCGGCGGCTTCAAACACTGGAGCCGAATGCCCGCGAAGACGCGCGCGACAGCGCTGGAGAAGGCCGCCGATCTGCTGGAACAGCGCGCGGCGCATTTCATCGCGCTGTTGCAACGCGAGGGCGGCAAGACGCTCGACGATTCAATCTCGGAAGTTCGCGAAGCCGTGGATTTCTGCCGCTACTATGCGACGCAGGGCCGCGAGTTGTTCGACGAAGGCGAGCCGATGCCGGGACCGACGGGCGAGAGCAATCTGCTCCGCCTGCGCGGCCGTGGCGTCTTCGTAGCGATCTCGCCGTGGAATTTTCCGCTGGCGATCTTCCTGGGCCAGGTCACGGCAGCCTTGATGGCGGGCAATGCCGTCGTTGCGAAGCCGGCCGAGCAGACGCCGCTGATTGCGGCTGAAGCCATCCACCTGCTGCATGAAGCCGGCGTGCCGGCATCAGCGCTGCATCTGGTGGTGGGCGACGGCCGGATTGGTGGCACGCTGGTCGCGCATCCCGATATATCCGGCGTCGTCTTCACCGGCTCGACCGAAGTCGCCCGCACAATCAACCGCGCGCTGGCCGCCAAGGATGGACCGATCGTGCCGCTGATCGCGGAGACCGGTGGCATCAATGCGATGATCGTCGACGCCACTGCGTTACCCGAACAGGTCGCCGACGACGTGGTGACCTCGGCATTCCGCTCCGCCGGCCAGCGCTGCTCTGCGCTGCGGCTGTTGTTCCTGCAGGACGATGTCGCCGACCGCATGATCGAGATGATTGCGGGCGCGGCGCGCGAAATCATCATCGGCGATCCCAGCGATCCCGCCACCCATATCGGCCCCGTGATCGACGCCGAAGCCAAGCAGCGGCTCGACGCGCATATCGAACGCATGAAGAAGGAAGCCCGGGTGCATTTTGCGGGTAGCACGCCGCAGGGCAATTACGTGGCACCGTATATTTTCGAATTGTCCGATGCCGGCCTGCTCACGGAAGAAGTGTTCGGCCCGGTGCTGCATGTCGTACGCTACCGCGCCGAGCGGTTCGACCAGGTGCTGCAATCGATCGAGCGCTCCGGCTACGGGCTGACGCTCGGCATCCATTCTCGCATCGACGATACAATCGAGGACACGATCGAGCGCCTCCAGGTCGGCAACATCTATGTCAATCGCAACATGATTGGCGCGGTTGTCGGCGTGCAGCCGTTCGGCGGCCATGGATTATCGGGCACTGGGCCGAAGGCTGGCGGGCCGTACTATCTGACGCGTTTTGCAACCGAGCAGACGGTGACCGTCAATACAGCGGCAGCCGGCGGAAATGCAGCACTGATGTCCGGCGGGGAGTAGTTGCATCGCCCCTCCAAGATGGGCCAAATGGCGTTTGAACGGGATCGCCCATGAGCGATATTCCGACAGAGGGAACAAACGTCACGGAGCGGCACCACGATGGATAAGGGTATTTTCGACGGCCTCAAGGTTCTGGACTGCGCGAGCTTCATCGCTGCGCCTGCCGCCGCGACGGTGCTGTCGGATTTCGGCGCCGACGTCATCAAGATCGAGCCGCCCGGCGCCGGCGATCCCTATCGCAACCTGCCGAATTTGCCGGGCTACCCGCACAGCGAACACAATTTCGCGTGGATGCTGGAAGCCCGCAACAAGAAGAGCCTCGCACTCGATCTGTCGAAGCCCGAGGGCCAGGCGGTGCTGCATCGACTGGCGGCTCAGGCCGACGTATTCATCACCAACTATCCGCCGCAGGTGCGCGCACGGCTCGGCATCACCCATAACCATCTGGCGCCACACAACGAGCGCCTGATCTATGCGTCGTTCACCGGCTATGGTGAAAAGGGCGAGGAAGCCAACAAGCCGGGATTCGACTCCAACGCTTACTGGGCCCGCTCAGGCCTGATGGACCTGGTACGCGCGGACGAGCACACCACGCCGGCGCG
>Ga0268266_10007253_pt1 | contig 10023 bp, 4 predicted proteins | sample KBSS13metaG_FD_190356 | JGI IMG/M metagenome (GOLD analysis project Ga0268266, IMG submission 190356) | Switchgrass rhizosphere microbial communities from Kellogg Biological Station, Michigan, USA - KBS S1-3 metaG (SPAdes) (version 2) | ecosystem: Host-associated > Plants > Roots > Rhizosphere >... | reverse complement strand
TGTGTCCGTGTTTGATCTGAATCGCCACGGGCGTGCTGCTATTTACCGCAGATCGCTTTGCGAGTGCAATGCGCTTCACGACCGAAACATCCCATTGTTTTGAATGGGACTACTCACGCCCGACGCGTAGATCGTCACGCGTAGATCGCACGCGAGTTTGACGTAGGATCCACCACGCCCGCTCACCCGTCCATAGCTCGTGATGGCGACTTGCCCGTCGGATGGGTCGCCGAGACGACACGCTCCGCTGCGCGCCCATGACCAACAAAGCGCTACGGCGTTGTATTGCGCCCAACTGTCGACTTCCCACCCTGCCGTTCCAAAGCCTCAGTCCAAGCTGCTCTTCAAAGCTCGCCCCTGCATCGCAAAATCGCAAAATTCGACCGAGCCCCTGCCACCGCGACCTCTCGAGCCTTACTCACCTCAGCCCTTGGGCAAGCCCGAGCCTTTACAGCCCCCGTCCCTGAGTACCGGGCTATACTTCGCGCGACAAGAAAATTCATGACCTGCCGCCGCCGACGAGCGCGGTAGTGACAAGGAGCGGTGCATGAGCGATTACACGCTTCCCTCCAATCCCACACACACGGATCTCGGCGGTGGCTACACCCTGCATACCACCAACCTGCCGGGAACATTGTCGGTGCAAGCACCTGAAGCCGCCAGAGCGCTCGTAGCAGATCCGCTAGAGGCAGCGATCGCCGCTGCAGGCCTGACCGTCGACAAGGTCCTCATCCTCCCAACAGTCGTTCCGGGGATCGCCGGTGCACGAGACCTGGCGGACGCAACCTCTCCTGCCCTCACCGAAGCCACTCTCGACATCGTCGTGCAAGAGGGGCAAGCGTGCGTGTTGCTACTGGAAGAGACCCAGCGGGTCGATGGCGCGGAATTCACGAAGTATTCGTGGCTCGTTCCCGACAACGCGCACGAGTTGCGTCAAGCAGGTGCCGCACGCGATCTCGCCATACCCCTGCGGTTCACGATCCCGATTCGAGCCCAGGCCCGGGCGGCGGCACCCGGCGCGCGCGGTCTCGGCGACGTCATCACCAAGATCAAATCGCTGTTCTTCAAGTTCACCGACACCCTGCTCGGCCCGATCATTCACGGGTTCGCGCGCAAGTGGGAAACCCAAAACCGGCCGAGCTTTGTCCGATCCTTCGGCCCCGATGACTACCAGAACGATGATCCAAACTTCCCGCGACTGGACGATGCCGGCTGGCGCAGGCTGTCTCAGGGCCGTGCAATCCTCTTCGTACACGGAACATTCAGCACCTGCGGCACCTTCAGTCCCCTGAAGCCGGCAGTCATCGCGGAGCTGTCACGTCGTTACGGCGGACGGATGTTTGCGTGCAACCACCCGACATTGACGGCAGACCCGCGCGAGAACGCGCTTGCGTTCCTCGGCAGCATTCCGGATTCGGTGAAGTTGGATGTCGACATTGTCTGCCACAGCCGTGGCGGGCTCGTGGCGCGGCAGATCGCCGCACTCGGGAGACTACAGGGCTCGGTCACCGTACGACGCATCGTCTTCGTCGGCGCCACCAACGCCGGGACGCTGCTTGCGGACCCGGATCACATGGTCGATATGATCGACCGCTTCACCACGATCGCGAAGTTCGTGCCGCAAGGCATGGCATCGAGGATCCTCGATGCGCTGATCCTCGCGATCAAGGTGATCGGGCACGGCTTACTCAGTGACCTCGAAGGGCTCGCTGCGATGGATCCCAGCGGTGAATTCATCAAGGCGCTCAACGTGTCCGCCGACGACCTGGCGCCGGATCTGTTCGCCATCGCTTCCGATTTCGAGCCGAAGCCCGGCACGCCGTTCCTGAGCCTTGCGCGCGTCGAAGACTCCACGTTGGACCGCGTGTTCGAGAATGCGGCAAACGATCTCGTCGTGCCACGTGAAGGCGTCTTCGCGAAAAACGGAGCGCCGGGATTTCCGATCGCCAACGCGCGCTGCTTACTGTTCGGGCCCTCGGACGGCGTCATCCATACCGAGTTCTTTTCGGAGGCCCGCACAGGGGCGCAACTGCTCGAATGGCTCGAACCAACGAGCGGCACTCGTGCGCTCGCCCCCGGACTCTCCCTCGACGCGTTCGCGCGGACGCTGGACGCCTTCCGCGATCACGCATTGGCGTCACTCGCCGCGAAAAGCCGCGCGCTTGGGGAAAGAGGCACCCACGAGGGGCCGACCGCAGCGGAGCTCGAGGCGCTCAGACCGCACATCGTGAACCTCAGCGAAGGCGTCTTCAAAGACAGCCACAAGTTTCACACGACGGCCGGCGAAGTTGATGCAATCGTTCGCGAGCACATTCCGAGATGGGCGATGACTCAGCCCGAGGGCAAACCGCTGCGCGTCGTGGTTTGGGCGCACGGCGGCCTGGTCGGAGAGACACTCGGACTGGAGATCGCACGTAAGCATGTGCAATGGTGGAAGTCGAACGGCGTCTATCCCCTCTATTTTGTCTGGGAGACGGGACTCTTCGATGCGCTACGCGCGATTCTCGAATCCGTGGCGCGCAAAATCCCGGGCCTCGGAACCCGCGACCTGTTCGATTTCACGACCGACCCACTCGTGCAGGAGGGTGTACGCGCACTCGGAGGCGTTCATGTCTGGGGCGCGATGAAGGACAATGCCGCACTGGCCAGTGCCGCCCAGGGCGGCGCGCGGTACACAGCGCAGCGCCTGTTAGAACTGACGACGAATCCCGCGCTTGCGAGCCGGCCCGTGGAGTTTCATGCGGTTGGACACAGCGCAGGCTCGATCTTCCATTCATACTTCCTGCCCATGGCGACCGAGGAGCGTCTGCCAAAGTTCAAGACGCTGCAGCTGCTCGCGCCGGCGATCACGATTGCGGATTTCGAAGCGCGTCTCGCGAAACGCATCGGCGCAGACAACGGCGCCGTGGCCTCGCGGGCCGTGATGTATACGATGACGAAGTCGTTCGAAGAAGATGACGACTGCATCCAGATCTACCGCAAGTCCCTGCTGTATCTCATTCATCACGCGCTCGAGCCCCAGCGGCGCACACCGGTTCTCGGCCTCGAGATCTCGGTTCGTGCGGCCGCCGCCAGTGCCACGATGTTCGGCCTCAACGGCGCAAGCAATGCACCTGGCCGTGTCGTCTGGTCCGTGACCGATGATGGCGACGGCAACTCCTCTAGCAGGTCGACGAGCCACGGAGATTTCGACGATGACGCACTGACCATGAGCAGCGTCGCGGCGAACGTCCTCAACGAACCGCGCGCCCGAGTGCCCTATCCGGGGAGCGCTCGCAGCGTCGCTTCGCGAGATGTCGACGATGGCTGGCCCATTTCCAACGAGTGGCTTGCGGGTGTTGACCTGTCCTCAATCGGCCCTGGTTTTTGGCAGGCTGGTGGCGGCGCTGCCGTATCGGCGCCATCACGTTCCGACGCACCGATCGCGGCACCCCCGTCGGTGCCCGCGTCTCGCCCCGGGGCTTCAACTCCCGTAACCAGCGGTGGAAGAAGACGCGCCCTCTGCGTGGGCATCGACAACTATCCCCCACCGAACGCGCTCACAGGTTGTGTCAAAGACACTGCGATCTGGGCCAGCGCGCTCAAAGCGAACGGGTTCGAGCAGCCCAGAGTACTCCTCAATGAGGTGGCGACCCACTCCACGATCGTCTCCGCGCTGCGCGAGTTGGTGTTGACTTCGACGCGCGGCGACGTGCTCGTGTTCCAATACTCGGGACATGGCACGTCGGTGCCGGACTTCGATGGCGACGAGGCCAGCGGGGAAGACCAGGCCCTCGTGCCGGTGGACTTCCGCGATGGTGCATTCCTCGTCGATGACGACATCCGCGCAATCTTCAATCTTCTGCCGGACGGTGTGAGTCTCACCGCATTCATCGACTGTTGCCGTTCGGGGACCATCACCCGCGCTTTCGGAGGACTTTCGCGCGATGGCACGGACCCGGGGGCCGTGCGGATGTTGAAACCCACGAACGAGTGGGACGACTGGATGCGCGCTCACCAGCGTTTTCGCAATCACGTCGAAGCCACCCAGCCCGCCACCAACAGCGGGCGCGGACTGGTCGATAACAACGCCATGCGGTGGGTGAACTTTTCGGCGTGTCGGTCCAATGAAGCGGCGATGGAGCACAACGGCAACGGCGACTTCAGTGTGCGCGCGACGAAGTTGCTGACGGGCGACCTCCCGAGATTTACTCATCGAACGTTCCAGGACGCCGTCATCCGCGCATTTACCGAACCCCGACAACAGGAGCCCCAGCTCGACTGCCCGGATGCGATGAGAGATTCCCCATTGCTCGCTCCGATAGGGTGAGGCGATACCTCCATGGATGTTGCCAGCACTCCGGATGCCACTGCGGCGATCGCTCAGAGCCGATTCGGCCGGGCCGCCAGACCCGGAGCGCTCAAACGAGGTCGTGCGCGCGTCGATGAGCATTTCCATATCGGTAAGCGCGTCGCAGAAGCCGCGGCCTTCGCCGCGTACGAGCGCCTTCCCGGAGAGCCGGTATACCGGCCGCTGAGGATCTACGCGCTCGATCCTTCCGCATCCGCGCTCGATGGCGCACTGTCAATCGTGAATGTGCCTTACGAGCCCATCATCATCGGCGTACGCGGCCCGCAAGGCTCCATTCTCGAGATCATCAACGACACGTCCGCGAACGAGCAGCCCCTGGACTTCAACGACCGGTTCCTGTTGATGCAACAGGGCCGGCCTCAGTCCCCTGAAGATCCGTACTTCCGGCAGCAGATGGTGTACGCCGTCTGCAGCACGACGTATGCAGCGTTTCGCCAGGCGCTGGGACGCGACATCGCATGGGGCTTCCGGCACTCTGGCGCGGGCCCGGACGCCGCTCGTCTGCGTATCCGCCCAAGCGTCGCGGATCTCGAGAACGCATTCTACGACCGCTCACGAGGCGAGCTGTGCTTCGGATCATTCACTGCCAGCCCCGAGGTCGCCGGCCGCAACGTGCCGGGTGGGCATATCTCGCTGTGCCTGTCGCATGACGTGGTCGTGCACGAAATGTCACACGCGCTGCTCGATGGGCTCCGGTCGCATTTCCTCTTTCCCTCGAACCTCGACGTGCTCGCCTTCCATGAGGCATTTGCCGACATCATCGCCATCTTCCAGCGCTTCACGTATCGGGATGTCGTTCTTGCGGCGATGCGCGCCTCTCGCGGTGAGATGTCCAGCGCGAAGCTTCTGACCAACATCGCCGTGCAATTTGCGCAGGCAACAGTGGCAACCGGATCACTCCGCAGCGCCGTGGGCGGCACCGAGCATAGATACGACAACACCAGCGAGCCCCATCAGCGCGGGGAGGTTCTGGTCGCGACCGTCTTCAAGGCGTTCTCGACACTCTTCGCTCGCAAGTGTGCGCCGCTGATACGGTTGGCGACGAATGGAACGGGCATGCTGCCGCCGGGGGAGATTCCCGATCTCCTGGCGAGCCAGCTCGCCGAGAAAGCGTGCAATCTTGCGTCGCAATTCCTGACGATCTGCATTCGCGCCATCGACTACTGCCCGCCGATCGACATCAGCTTTGGAGAGTTCCTCCGCGCGGTGATCACGGCCGACCGCGATCTCGTGCCACACGACGAGTTCGCCTACCGCGAGGCATGGATCGATGCGTTTGCCGAGGCACACATCTACCCGGCGAATGTGCCGGCGTTGTCGGAGAGTGCGCTCTTATGGCGCAATCCGGAGAGCAAGCTACCGCCAGAGCCGCAACTCAGCTTCGCCAATCTGCAATTCGAAGGCGACCCGGGGCGGGCTGCGAGCCCGGCGGAGCTGTGGCGTCAGGCGTGTGCGCTCGGCCAGCTTGCGGCGGATCCGCTATATCGTGCGGAGTTCGGTCTTGCCTGCCCGGACGATCCCGAGCTCAGAGGGGATCAGCTTTCGCTACCCATCGTGGAATCGATTCGCTCATCGCGCCGTGTAGGGCCGAGCGGACAGGTGGTGTTCGACCTCGTCGGCGAGATCACACAGCGTCGCGTCGTACAAGCTCGCGACGACACTCCCGGGTTCGAATTCTTCGGCGGAGCAACCGTCATTCTCGACCCGAAGGGCAATGTACGTTTCGTCATCCGCAAGTCTGTCCTGGACAGCACGCGGCTGCGCCGTCAAGGCGAGTTCGTGAAGGGCGACGGCCGCGTGTATTTCGGCAAGGGGCCGGGCGGCTCGGTGCTGCCGGAGGCCAATTTGCTTCTGCGGCTGCACGAGGTCACGCGACCCCAGTCGCAAATCGGTGCAACGGCACGCGCGCTGCTGAATGAACCTGCAACGGGCCCCCAGACGGGCAGAGCGCGGTTCTTCCTTCGCGCCGGAAGCACCGGCCCAACAGTGTCGCTCCTCAAAGCATGCCTCAAACAGATTCTGACGCCGCCGCCACCGCTCGACGAGTCCCCGACATTCGATTCACCGACGACGACAGCCGTGAGCCGCTTTCAGAGTTTCAGCCGCGTCATCGTCGATGGAATCGTGGGTCCGCAGACATGGACCGCCATCGGTCGCGCAATGAAATATCATACGGACGAGCTGCCGCTCGCTGAGGTTCCCGCCTGGATTATCGGGCTCGTTTCGAACGATCCCCGCAAGGCGAAGATGTCGGATATCGACGTGGACAGCATGTGCGAGCTCTATGGGGTGAGCTATGGAACCCTGTCCGACTCCCAACAGAATGGTCTCACCCAACTCGTCGAGTGGCTGGCGAAAGATGAGGCCATTACCGACGTACGCTGGGCGGCCTACATGCTCGCCACCGTCAAACATGAATGCGCGGAAGCCTGGCGTCCCGTCGAGGAAGCCGGCAAGGGAGCCAAACGGAAGTATGGCGAAGCCGAATCGGTGACGGATGACAAGGGTGTCACGCGCGAAAATCGCTACTACGGCCGAGGCTATGTGCAGCTGACCTGGAAAGAGAACTATCACACGCTCGGCGTTGCGCTCGGACTGGGCGAGCAGCTCATGTACGAGCCCGATCTGGCGCTCGACCCGAAGACTGCCTATCGGATCCTGTCATACGGCATGACCCACGGCTCTTTCACAGGCGCCAGGCTCTCGCAATACATCGAAGCCGACGGTGCCGACTACCGAAACGCGCGGCGGATCATCAATGGACTCGACCAGGCGGATCGCATCGCCGGTTACGCGAGCCAACTCGAGACCGCGTTACTCGGAAGTCTTCGAGTCGCGGCAGCCAAATAGCAACCGGGCTAAGATCCGCGCACCAAGCGCAGAATCTGTCCCTCATCTTCATCCGTGAGCAAATAGATAGCCCCCTCCGGGCCCTCACGTACATCCCGAATGCGCCGACAACGCTCGGTCAGCAACGACTCTTCAGCTGCCACCCGGCCATTTTTCATCTGCAAACGCAATAATCGCCTGGCAGCAAGCGCGCCGATGAAGAAATTCCCTCTCCACTCCGGAAACATCTCACCGCGGTAGATGAGCAAACCTGAAGGAGCAATGCTCGGCGTCCAGAAATACACTGGCTGTTCCAACCCCTTCTTCGCCGTAAGCCCCCCATTGATGAGCTCGCCCGAGTACTCGCGCCCGTAACTGATGATCGGGTAGCCATAGTTCTTCCCCGGACGAATCACGTTCAACTCATCACCACCACGAGGCCCGTGCTCTATCTCCCACAGCATCCCGGTGGTCCGATCGAAAGTGAGTCCTTCCGAATCACGTATACCCAAGGCATAGATCTCAGGCTTGACGCCCGCCTTACCCACCCACGGATTGTCCTCGGGAATGGACCCGTCGGTGTTGACACGCAACACCTTGCTTTCATTGCTATCCAACATCTGCGCCGGCGCCTCGTCGATAGCGAACGTGGTCACCAGCAGTGTGCCGTCGGGACCGTAGGCGAGCCGCCGCGCGCCGCCAATGCCTTCGTATATGGCGTGCATCTCCTCCAGTCGGCGCTGATCATCCGACAGCCGTGCACGCATGACGCGCCCGAATCCCTTGAGCGGCTGATCGGGATTGTTGGGCTCGATGACTTGGCCGGGGACGATCTCGTAGGTCGTGAAATAGACGACGCGATTCGTGGCGAACTGCGGGTCGAGCAGCACGTCATGCACACCGCCATCGCCATCGGGAAATTTTGCAAGTAAAGGTACCCCTTCCAATGGCGGCGAGAGCTCGCCCGAGCGACTCACGATGCGCAAGCGCCCGGCCTTTTCCGTGACCAACATCCGCCCGTCAGGCAAGAAAGCCACCGACCACGGATGCGCCAAACCATTTGCGACCGTCTCGACTCGATAACTCACCTGAGACGACGACCCCGGAGCGCGAGTTTGGCCCGCAAACGCCGGCTTGGGAAAGTAAGTGTCGGCCGCATACTCACTAGGCTTGCACGCCTGAGGCGCTGCAGCACCCGACTCCGGTTCGGCACCAGCGTTTGCGGCTGCAGCCCCCTCCATTGCCAACAAACCTGCGACAACCAGACTCAAAAAAAAACCTAATCCCCAGGCAAACCAACCCAACGCGCCTCGCCCGCGCCCCACAAGCCCAAAATCAACCAAGGTGCTGCAGTACGCCATCGAGCGCCCCGAGCAACACGTCGGCGTCTCCTCGCCGGAACGGCAGCGGAGGACGAATCTTCAATACATCCCCATTGCGGCCGGCAGCCCCGATCAGCACTCCGGCACGCCGCAGGTCATTTACCACACGCGTGGTGACATCCTTGCTCGCCAACTGCACGCCCAAGAAGAGCCCGGCACCGCGCACCTCGCGGATCGTGGGATACCGCTTTGCAAGTGACAGTAGCCCTTGCTGCACATACGCACCGGTTTCACGCGCATTCTCGATGAGCCTCTCCTGCTCCACCACGTCGAGCACAGCGAGCGCAACTTCGCATGCGACGGTGTTTCCCCCGAACGTGTTGAAATAGCGATGTTGCCGCGCGAACTCGCCCATCACCTCCGGCCGCGCCACGAGCGCCGCCACCGGATGACCATTGCCCATGGGTTTCCCCATCGTGACAAGGTCCGGTACGACACCATGCCTCTGGAACCCCCACATGCCCTCGCCAGTGCGGCCGAACCCCGGCTGCACTTCGTCGGCGATGAACAGTCCTCCCGCCGCATGAATTTCCGCAGCGGCGGCGGCGAGAAATCCGGCCGGATGGGATGCCACCCCATCGCTGCCAAAGATGGTATCGACCAACAGGGCCGCCGGTTGCACACCCGCACTGCGCATCCGGGCAATACATTCGCGCACCCGTTCCGCAAATTCAGTGGGACCGCGAATACCAACGGGTGCCTCGACTGTAAAGACCTCCGGAGCGGTCGCGACCCCCGTCACGGGTGACATGCGTGACAGTGTTTCGGTCGTCCCGTGGTAGGCGCCCTCGGTGACGATGAAACCGGTCCTTCCGGTGGCGACCTTGCTGATGCGCACGGCCAGATCGTTCGACTCACTGCCGCTACAGGTGAACGTGACCGATGTAAGCTCGCGCGGCATGGTCGCGAGCAGTCGCTCCGCCAGCTCGACAGGCCGATCGGTAATATAACGCGTGTGGGTGTTGAGCGTAGCCGCTTGCCGCGCAAGCCGCTCGACCACCCGCGGGTGGCAATGCCCGACGACCGGTACATTGTTATAGCAGTCGAGATAGCGGCGGCCTTCGGCATCGTACAACCAGACACCCTCGCCGCGAACCACATACACCGGCTCCTCATAAAAAAGCCGGTAGGTCGGCGCGAGCACCCGTTGGCGCCGCGCGAGCATCTCACTCGAAGATGAATCAGGACTTGACATTTGCGCCCCCGATAGACGAGTTGGACTGGGACACCAGGCGCCGCGCGAGCTCGATTCGCCAGCCGAAGTAGGCCGAATCGAAAGCTTCGAAGTGCCCACCGGAGGACTCCCGCGCCCGACGCCAGGCCGTCAACACGGCGTTCAACACGGTGCGGCCGGCAATCAACCAGTTGAGCAGACCCAGCTCCTCCTCCCGCAGCGGCTCGACTTCACAATACGCCGCGACGAATTCTCGGATCGCATCCTGAGCCGTTTCCGGCGTAGCG
>Ga0268266_10007252_pt1 | contig 10023 bp, 5 predicted proteins | sample KBSS13metaG_FD_190356 | JGI IMG/M metagenome (GOLD analysis project Ga0268266, IMG submission 190356) | Switchgrass rhizosphere microbial communities from Kellogg Biological Station, Michigan, USA - KBS S1-3 metaG (SPAdes) (version 2) | ecosystem: Host-associated > Plants > Roots > Rhizosphere >... | reverse complement strand
GACCCGACCCTCCCCCTGCCCAGGGGAGGGTTTTCTATTTAGTGCCCGTACCCCTTCGCCTCGGCGGTCAACGGCACGTTGTTCGTCCGGGCGCCATAGAACAGCGCGAACAGCATGCCCACGCCGCAGGCGAGGCCGACGGCGATGATCGAGTTGCCCAGTCCGCCCACTGCGACGGCCAACGGCGGATAGACATAGGGGTTGATCGTATCGGCAAGGAACTGGTTGGAGACCATCAGCCCGACCGCGCGGCCCCGGATTTCCGGCGTGGCGCGGGACAGGATCAGGTTCGACTGGTGCGGGAACAAGGTGCCGCTGCCGATGCCGGTGAAGGCGAGCGCGATGCCGACCTGCAGCGTGCTGTGCGCTGAGCCCAGCAGCACCAGCCCGATCCCGGCCATCGTCAGGAAGAAGGCCGGAATCCAGCGGCTGCCGAGGAAGCGCCGGGTCAGCGGATAGGCGAAGGCCGACAGAACGATCAGCGTCTGGTTGATGCTTTGCAGATGGGCGCGAACCGCCGAGTCAATCACGCCGAGGTCGGCCATGATGAACGGCGTCTGCGAGTTGGAGGTGTAGACCGTGGCGTTCATCACCAGCAGGAACAGATAGACCGGCCACATCTGGAAGATCAGGTTCCAGCCGGCGCGCGAGGTCTTTTCCCCCGCGGCGCGCGCCTGCGAACCCGGCAGCAGCATCACGCCTGGGACCAGCAGGATGATCGCGATGATCGGGAACAGGGTGAAGGAGGCGTGCCAGCCGAAATTCTGGGTCAGGGCGCCTGAGATATTCATCGCCACGATGCCGGCCAGCGACGAGCCGGCCATCTGCATGCCCAGCACGCGCGGCCTGATCTTCAGCGGGATGTGCTCCCCGATCAGCGTCGTCGAGGCCGCTGAAACGCAGGTCGCCACCACGCCGGTGAGGAAGCGGGAGATCAGCAGCGCGTTGCCTTCCAGCGCCATGCCGGCCGCGCCGATGACGCCGAACAGCGCGATCATGGTCAGCATCAGCGTCCGGGCCGACATGCGCGATAGCAGGAAGCCGGCCAGGATGCCGCCGACGACGATGCCGGCGGTCGGCATCGAGATCAGGGCGGCTTTGTCGCCATGGACCGCGGCCACCATGTTGGGCAGGATCGGCAGGCATATGGTCAGCATCATGCCGACCATCGATGGGCCGCAGACCATGACGACGATCGTCAGGATGCCGAGCCATCCCTTCGGCAGCGTGCTTTCAGGTTCGGCTGTCGCTGATTCCAATTTCCCCACCTCGAGAGCCCCGCCGGGTTGTTGGCCAGGGTCATTAGACTGTTGCGGAAAGGGTAAGCCACCCCGCTCGGGCTTGTCGAGCGCGAAGCCGTGGCCTTTGCCCATCGGCCTCAAATCTTTATTATCTTATATAAGAAAGACCAACTGCTAACCGACCAGTTCAGGGGAGGCTCGAATGAATTATGTGATGCGGGATGGTGTGCGGCTCGCTTATGTCGAGGCCGGGGAGGGGCCCAGGAGCATGCTTCTGGTCCACGGCATGCAGTGCAATCACACCCATATGCTGGAGCAGCTTCGGTATTTCTCCCGCACCCATCGCGTCGTTGCCGTCGATTTGCGCGGTCATGGCAAGAGCGACAAACCGCACAGCACATACAGCAACCGGGAGTTCAACGACGACCTGATCGTGCTCTGCGACACGCTGGGGCTGAAGCGGCCGGTTGCGGTGGGCCACAGCTTCGGTGGCAGCAACCTGTTGCACCTGGCGGCCGAGCATCCCGATTTCCTCGGCGGCCTGGTGATCCTCGATTCCGGGATCCGCACCCTCGCCAACAAGGTGGGGGAGCTCGGTGTCGTGAGCGAGCTGACCCAGGCGCAACGCCGGAAATTCCTCGGCGACCGGCTGTTCGGCCGCGACGACCCGCCGGCGCTGAAGGACCGTATCCTCGACGAGATGCTGGCGGTGCCGGACCATGTCGCGGCGAACATGCGCGAGACCGTACTCAGCTTCGATGGCGGTGGCGCGGCGGCGAAGTGCCGGATTCCGGCGCTGTTCCTGCTCGCCGACCGCCCTTTCACCGATGCCGAAACCCTGGCCCAGCTTGGGCCCAACTGGCGTGTTGGCCAGGTGGTGGGCGCAGGCCATTTCATCCAGATGATCGCGCCCGAACAGGTGAACGCGATGGTCGACCGCTTCCTGGAGGTCGCCGGCCTGTGAGCTCTGGACCTTATTCCTTTTAATCTTAGATAAGATAGCATAGATTGCGCGTCGGAATCGTGGCGCTTCCGCTGAGGTCGGACAGGGCGACGCGAAGAAACACAATCAAAGGGGGAGACCCGCGATGACCCATCGTCGTCTCGCAATTCTGTGCGCAACCGTCAGCCTTTCGGCCCTGAGCCCGGCCAGTCCCATCTTAGCACAAGCCACGGATCAGCCTTCTGCCGCGGCAGGCGGCGGCCTCGACGAAGTGGTGGTGACCGCCCGCCGGCGCGAGGAAAAGCTGCAGGCCGTTCCGCTGTCCATCACAGCCTTCTCGCAGGCTCAGCTCTCGGACCAGCGCATCCAATCTCTCGGCGGCCTTCAGTATAACGTGCCGTCGCTGTCCTTCCGCTCGGTCGGCCGCGATTCGAACGACATCGTCAGCCTGCGTGGCCTCTCCGGCGTCATCACCTATCTGAACGAGGTGCCGCTGGGCGGCGTGGCGGCGGCCGGCACCGGCGGCGGCTCAGGCCCGGGCGGCGGCGCCGGCCCGGGCGTGCTCTACGATCTCGAGAATGTCGAGGTGCTGAAGGGGCCGCAGGGCACGCTGTTCGGCCGCAACACGACCGGCGGCGCGATCCTGCTCCAGACCAAGAAGCCGACCAACGAATACGAGGGCTATGCCCAGATCCAGCTCGGCAACTACAACGACCGCGAGTTCGAAGGTGCGGTCAATATCCCGATCGTTCGGGACAAGGTCCTGCTGCGCGTTTCGGCCAATATCGCCCAGCGCGACGGCTTTACCCACGTGCTGAACACGCCGCAGGGCCCGAAGGACCTCGACAACCGAGACTTCTGGGCCGGCCGCGTGCAGATCACGCTGCGCCCGAGCGACGATTTCGAGAACGAGATTCTCGCCTATTCCAACTACAAGCATGAGGCCGGCACCGGCGCCTTCCTGGTGGCGGCCAACCCGGCGATCCTCACCGCCAACGGCGGACAGGCGTTCGCCGCTCAGGCGGCGTCCATCATCGCCCAGCAGAATGCGCTGGGCCCTAGGACCCTGCTCGGCGAAAGCGTCAACAATTCGCTCGATAAGGACTGGACCTTTGGCGTCCTCAACACGACACGCTGGGATATCAGCGAAAACCTGACCCTGAAGAACATCGCCTCCTATATTCAAAGGAAGCAGACCAACAATCACGACCTGGACGGCTCGTCGCTCGTCATTCTCGACCAGTCAAACGTTTATGGCTGGCAGTTGGACAACGCGCAGCTCACCGAGGAAATCCAGCTTCAGGGCAAGGCGCTCGACGACAAACTGACGATCACCGGCGGCGGTTTCCTGCTCTTCACTCATCCCTCGGGGCCGCAGGATAATCCGGCCGAGCTGCAGAGTACCTTCACCACGACATCACATGGGATCGGCATCCATGTCGTGCCCACCCTGATCAATGTCCAGGAACGCAGCCAGGCCGTATTCGCCCAGGCCGACTACGATCTGTCGGGCATCAGCGATGCGCTCCAGGGGCTCAAATTCACCGCCGGCGGCCGCTATACCTGGGACTGGCGGTCGGTAGCGAATGGCCAATACACCTTTGCGACCCTGTCGCCGGGAACGGCGCCGGTGCGGCTTTGCTCGCAGGGTGGCGCGGATGCGAACTGCGTCGTCGCCGGTGACGGCAATTTCCACGCCGGCAACTATCTGTTCGAGCTCACCTATCAGCCGACTCAGGACCTGATGGCTTATGTGCGGACGGCGAAGGGCTATCAGAGCGGCGGTTTCAACCTGCTGTCTCCGGATGCCTCGACCAAGGAGTTCAAGCCGGAATATCTGACCGACGTCGAGGTCGGCCTGAAGGCCGACTGGGACTTCTACGGCATGAAGGCGCGGACCAATGTCGATTATTATTACGGCTGGTATGACCAGATCCAAGTGTCGGAGCCGGTCGTCGCTAGTAGCGGCCAAACCGTCACGCTGGTCACCAACGCTGCCTCGGCCGATATCGACGGCGTCGAGTTCGAGGGCACGCTGCTCCCGCTTCCCGGACTGGAGCTGACCGGCCGCTACTCCTACAACCACAGCTCGTATAACTCCTACCTCACCCTGACCGGCGATTATTCCGGCGAGCCCTTCCTCTATCAGCCGAAGAACAAATACACGCTGATGGGCCGCTATCACCTGCCGATCGACGACAGCTGGGGCGATATCAGTGTCTTCGCCAATTACAACTGGCAAGGTCACGCCTATCTGGCGCTGGATACCCAGTCGCCGAACACCACCCAGGGCGACGTCAAGCTTCTGGATGTCGGTGTCGACTGGCGGGATGTCGCCGGCTATCCGGTCGATCTCGACTTCTTCATGACCAACGCGTTGGACGCGACCTATGTCCAGGGCGCCTATGCGCTCTACACCACCTCCGGCTATGTCGCGGACATCTATGGCGAGCCCAGGATGTGGGGCTTCAAGGTCCGCTACCGCTTCGGGGGGCCGAGCGAGGAACCTGCCGCGGCCCCGGAACCCTACACCCCGCCGCCGGCCCAGACGGTCGCTCCGGCGCCGAAGAGCTATCTGGTGTTCTTCGACTTCAACAAGTCGGACCTGACGCCCCAGGCGGTGCAGATCGTGAACCAGGCCGCCGCCAATGCCGGCCCGGCGAAGGTGACCCAGCTTACGGTCACCGGCCACACCGATACGGTCGGTTCGGACGCCTACAACATGCGTCTCAGCCGCCGGCGCGCGGAATCGGTCGCGGCGCAGCTCGAGAAGGACGGCATCCCGTCGTCGGAAATCCAGATCGTGGCCAAGGGCAAGCGTGACCTGCTGGTCCCGACCGCCGATGGGGTCAATGAGCCGCAGAACCGCCGCGTTCAGATCGTCTATGGTGAAGGCGCGAGCTCATAATCCGACCTTGGCTGACGCTTTTTTTATGTGGTGCGCTTAACTCCGTGGCGTTGAGCGCACCGCCTGGCGCCTCACGATTCTCGGCGTAACGGATATTATCCGCAAGCTTCAGTCCTCATAATCTTATAAAAGATAAAGATGGCAGAACGAGGCTGTCGGCTATATTTGAGTTGTCCTCAATAATAAGGCGTATTATATTACAATGTTATAGATCACTGGGGCATAAATTTGCCCGTTCTCTGCGTTATTCTGTGATCATCAAGTAATAAAGTTTTGCATTGACGTTTGAGGAATACTCAATAAGTTGCAACCGATTCAGGGCGATGTACGTCGCTAGCCATGATCGTGAAAATGTCCGCCAAGCCGGGCGATAAGTAAGGGAGGAAATCATGCTCACAAGACATTTGTCGGCACTCGCCACCACCGTCAGCCTGCTGGCGGTCTCCGCCGCATTCCAGCCTGCGTCCGCGCAGAGCGATCAGCCGGCGGCCTCAACCGGAGCGCTGGAAGAAGTCGTGGTAACGGCGCGGCGTAAGGAAGAAAAAGCGCAAAGCGTGCCGATCACGATCACCAGCTTTTCGCAGGCCGGCCTTGAGAGCCAGTCGATCCGGACGGCCAACGACCTCAACAAAGACATTCCGTCGATCCAGCTCTGCTGCAACCGGGGCGCCGTCTCTTTCGCCTGGATCCGCGGCGTGCCGGGCGTGCTCGGCTATTTCAATCAGGTCCCGACCGTCACGAACAACACGATCGGTCTCAACGGCAGCGCCTTCTACTACGACATGGCGAACGTGCAGGTCCTGAAAGGACCGCAGGGCACCCTGTTCGGCCTCAGCACGAACGGCGGCGCGATCCTGTTCGAATCGCGCAAGCCGACCAATGATTTCAACGGCTACTTCCAGGTCGGTGCCGGAAATTACGGGCATTTCGAGGCGGAAGGGGCGATCAACGTGCCGGTCGTGCCGGATAAGCTGCTGGTGCGCGCCGGTGGCCAGTATGTGATGACCGACGGCTATGTCCACGACATCGGCAAGGATCGCGACTATTACAGCGAGCTGTACGGTGTCGGCCGCGTCTCGGTGACGTTCCGCCCGGTCGACACGGTCCAGAACGATCTGGTCGTGAACTACTACCGCAGCCACAGCACCGGCACCGCGTTCGTCTGGACCGCGGTCAATCCCACCGGTCTTGCCGGGTCCCCGCTGTTCTTCGCGAACGCGCCGTTCGTCGGTATCAACGGCAAGCCGCAGACCGGCTTCATCAACGCCTTCAACCAGCAGCTGCGCCTCGGCAAATACGCCACGCTGGGTTCCGACATCAACGGTGACAGCTTCAACAATTCCAGCCAGCTGAACATCGTCAACACGACGAACTGGGATCTCACCGACAACCTCACGATCAAGAACATCTTCGGTTATCAGGAGGTCAACAACGCCGCCAGGACCGATACCGACGGTACGCCGTTCCCGATCCTGGACGGGCGTACGGTGCTTCCGACCGGCGCGACCCTGCCGATCACCCAGACCACGCCGGACGTCAACTATACTGAGGAATTGCAACTGCTCGGCAAGGCCTTCGGTGAGAAGCTGACCTACACGATCGGCACGTTCAACGAATGGACCGCGCTCCGCTCGCCTGACCAGCCTGGCTACACCAGCACGTTGGGCTTCGTAAACGGCAGCATCATCTATCGTTCAAGCCGTACCAACGGCCTCTATGCCCAGGGCACCTATGACCTGTCTGATTTCGTCCCCGGGCTGAGCTTCACCGGCGGTTACCGTTATACCTGGGACAAGCGCGAGTTCCGCCAGGACAGCTATTCCGGCGCGACCGGCCTGCTCACCAAATCCGTCGGGCTGGTTGGCAATTTCCACCCGGCGGCGCCGGGCAGCTACACGCTGAGCCTGGATTACCAGTACACCCCGTCGACAATGTTCTATATCACGGACAGCAAGGGCTTCTCGACCGGCGGTTTCAACAACAATGCCCCTGAGGGTTCTCAGCAATTCCTGCCTGAAACCCTCGACAACGTCGAGATCGGCGTGAAGTCGGATTGGGAAGTAGCGGGCATTAAGGCGCGCACCAACCTCAGCGCCTATTATGGCTTCTATACCGACATCCAGACGATGGTGACGTCGCGGGTGCCGAATCCAAGCGGCGGGCCGGATCTGCTGCAGGTCTTAACCAAGAATTCTGCCAGTGCGCACATTGAGGGTCTCGAGACGTCGATCACGCTGATCCCGGTTCCTGAGTTCGAATTCACAGCTAACGCCGCGTATAATATCGCCGCCTACGACGAGTATATGGGGCTGGACCCGGCCGGCAATCCGATCGATCTCAGCGGTACGCCCTTCGTCTCTAATCCGAAGTGGTCACTCGATCTGCATGGCACTTACCATCTGCCGATCGACGAAGCCTATGGCGATATGAGCCTGACCGCGATCTGGTCCTATCAGAGTTCGCAGATCAACACCTCGGCGCTTATCCAGCTGCCTACCTATGTGACACCGGGCTTCGACAACCTGGACCTCAATCTCGAGTGGAAGCGGATCATGGGCAACGAGGCCCTCAGCGGCACGCTGTGGGGTACCAACGTCCTGGGTAATGTGCGGACCAACGGGCCGTTCGGCGTCTATGCGGCGCTGGGTATCTTCGGCATCACGCCGAAGGCGCCGCCGATGTTCGGCTTCCGCGTGCGGTACGATTTCGGCGGCGAGCAGGCGCCGACCCCAGCCGCGGCGCCCTATACTCCGCCGCCGGTTCAGGCGGTTGCTCCGGCGCCGAAGAGCTATCTGGTGTTCTTCGACTTCAACAAGTCGGACCTGACGCCCCAGGCCGTGCAAATCGTGAACCAGGCGGCGGCGAATGCCGGCCCGGCGAAAGTGACCCAGCTTACGGTCACCGGCCATACCGATACGGTCGGCTCAGACGCCTACAACATGCGTCTCAGCCGCCGCCGCGCGGAATCGGTCGCGGCCCAGCTGGAGAAGGACGGCATCCCGTTGTCGGAAATCCAGATCGTGGCCAAGGGCAAGCGTGACCTGCTGGTGCCGACCGCCGATGGTGTGAAGGAGCCTCAGAATCGCCGCGTCCAGATCGTCTACGACAACGGCGCGTCGTCGTAACCGACCTCCGACTAAAGCCCCTCGGCTGTCCCTTTCCGGGGCGGCCGAGGGAGTGCTTTTACGCGTCCCTCAGCGTCGAGGCGTCGATCATGGCGGCGAGGTCGAAGGCGTGCTGCCAGCCTTCGGTTTCCTGTGCGGCCTCGGAGTAATGGTCCCTGGCCGCGCGTTCGGCGCCGGCGCTGTCGCCCTTGGCGATCAGCCTATAGATCTTTTCATGATCCTTCAGCGTCGCCAGCCGGACCGTGCGGTCGGCGAAGGCGCCGTGCTGGGCCGGCTTGCGCGCCAGTTTGTCGACCTGGGCCGACCACAGCTGCTCCAGCGCGCCAATGATCAGGCTCATCGTCTCATTGCCGCAACCCTGGACCAGATCGACATGGAATTGCCGCGCCAGGCCGATATAGACGTCGGCATTGTCGATATTGGCGCGCGAGGCGTCGATATTGGCCTTGAGCTGGGGCAGGATCGTGGTCTCGCGGTCGGGCCGGGCGGCGCAGGCGGCGACGCAGACCGGCTCCAGATGGCGCATGGCCGTCTGCACGTCCAGAAGGTCGACCGCGCGGGATTGCAGCACCATCGCCAGCATATAGGCGGTCTTGTTCGGCTGCGGCCGGTGCACGACCGCGCCGCCGACATTGCCGCGCTGGACGGTGATCAGCCCCTCTGTCTCGAGAATGCGCAGCGCCTCGCGGATCGAGGGCGGGCTGACGCGGAATTCGGCCAGCAGGTCGTCCTGCTTGGGCAGCATCGACCCGTCTGCCAGCTCTCCGGAGAGGATGCGTTCGCGCAACCCTTCGGCCACCATCTCGGCCAGACGGGGCTGGCGCAGTCTCTGCTTCAATGCGGCCGGACCGAGATTCGACGCCACGCAATCATCCTTCACGACAAACGCCGCCGATTCTTTGGGCGGTCTTACAGATGCAGCATGCACGATGCGCGCGGTGCGCCGCAACGGCAACGTACAAAGACGGGTCTGCACACTGGCTTTTTGCACCCTGGCAGAGCCTTTCGTGAAATCCTACCATCCACCACAACCAGCCAAATCGTCATCGCTAGCCAAACGGGGGGAACCCATGCCGCATAGAGACCGCGCCGAGCGCGCCAGCTGCTTCGTTATTTCGATCACGCCCTTCGCCGAGGATGGGCGGCTGGATGAGGACCGGTTCCGCGCCCACATGCGCCGCCTGGCCGCCGGCGGGATCGGCGTCTATGTCGGCGGCGGCGGCAGCGGCGAGGGCTATACCCTGTCGCGTGAGGACAATCAGCGCATCTTCGCCATCGCGGTGGAGGAGCTGAAGGGCAAGGTGCCGTGCCGTGCCATGGGGGTTGAGCCGCGGACGGCGGCCCAGATGATCGATTTCCTGAAGCTGGCCGCCGATGCCGGGATGGATGCGGCGCAGGTCTATTCGCTCGATGTCGGCCACGGCCACGGGCCGACCAACGACGAGCTCGACGCTTATTTCAGCGAGGTGATCGCCTCGGCGCCGCTGCCGCTGGTGCTGTCGACCCACCAGTCGGTCGGCTACCGCATTCCGGCTGAGCTTATCGTCGAATTGGCCCAGGCGCCGCAGGTGCTGGCGGTCAATTGCACCCACCCGGACCTCGGCTATCTCGCCACCGTGATCGACGGCGTGTCGCCGAAAAAGGACGTTCATGTCGGCGGACCGATGCAGGGCCTGACCGCGCTGTCGTTCGGCGGGCAGGGCTTCCTTTGCTCGGAGGGCAATCTCGCCCCGCATCTCTGCGTCTCGGTGATCGAGCATTACAAGGCGGGCGACCTGGATGCGATGATGGACGCATTCTCTAAGG
>Ga0268266_10007251_pt1 | contig 10024 bp, 7 predicted proteins | sample KBSS13metaG_FD_190356 | JGI IMG/M metagenome (GOLD analysis project Ga0268266, IMG submission 190356) | Switchgrass rhizosphere microbial communities from Kellogg Biological Station, Michigan, USA - KBS S1-3 metaG (SPAdes) (version 2) | ecosystem: Host-associated > Plants > Roots > Rhizosphere >... | reverse complement strand
CTACCTGCTTTATTTTTTTTACTAGTGAGAGACGAAGTCTACTAGCCTCTTTATTTTTTTTTACTGCCTGCAAAAAGAAAAGAGTGCGCAGTATCCTTGCGGATAGAAATAACTTCACCTAGCTACGTATAACTTTGTTAGCCAACCGAGCTCCTCTTAATTCACATGAACTCTCAGAAAGGTGCCCCCTTATTTTTTAAGATGTTCTCTTAACACGAATAGTTTACTCAAGTTTGCTAATTTTCTTCGAGCTTGCTATGAAAGCGCAAGCTCGAAGAAAAAAATTCTTAAAAAAAAAATAAATAACGAGCTTGCGCCTTCTTTTTTTTTTTTATCGCTGGCGCGATCTTTTTCGTAGTACAGCGATATCCCTTTGGGATTAGACGAATAAAAAAAATATATTTTTTTTTATACTAGACGAGCTTGCGCAGCAAGCTCGTCTAGCGCCATATTCCCTCCGGGAGGCATTCTTCTGGGAATTAGTACTAGTAAGCTCGAAAAAAATACACAATAAAAATATTATTATACAACATATAATAATAATAAAGCCATCATTAAAGCAAATAACGCAGTTGCTTCTGAGAAAGCAAACCCTAATATAGAGTATGAAAATAATTGATTTTTTAAAGAAGGATTTCTAGCCACACCTATAATTAAACACCCAAACACTACACCTATTCCTACTCCAGCTCCTGCTAGACCTATAGTTGCTAAACCTGCTCCAATAAGCTTTGAGGCTTCAACCATTTATTATTATTAAAGCTAAAATCCTGGGGGTATATTGATTTACAAAGTAAAAGGTTTTAGTTTATTTTTAAAATAACTCTTAATGGACCGGACTCATTAAATAGCGACCTTCGCGATTTCCATCCTTCGGAGGAAATACTCGTAAAAAAAATAAGAATAGGCAGTAGGCTGATTTCGGAGAAATATGCCTACTACTCTTATTATTTTTTTCCTAGCGAAGCTACTATCGTCCTGTTAGAAATTATATGCAGTGGCCCGGGGGGGCTCGCGCCTCCTGATTCCCGAGCTTGCGCCGGGAATAAGGATAGCGCTCACTTAACTTCACAAATTAATATATTAAGGAGGCTATTAGGGTGGAGGTTAGTATATGTAATAGTTTAACAAGGGTAAAAAAAAAAATAAATAAATTTATTTTTTTTTTATTGCGTAGACGAAGTCTCTTCGTGAAACGAATAGCGCCGCGTCTGGGTATTTTTTCTCTCTAGCGAAGCTCTTCCGACCCATACTCCCGATTCCCTATTCCCCCTTCCCTCCGAAGGATGGGAATTAGGGAATTAGGGAATTAGGGAATATGAGCGACCCTTGGCCGCCATATTCCCTTAAGCCCCTCCTGCCTACCGAAGGCAGGATGGAAGGGGGTAGAGAATTAGGGAGGCATTCATACACTTCGTTAGGGGAGGAAACGAATAGCGCCGCGCCTGGAACAAAGTTCGAGGCTTCGCCGCTTCGCGGCTTCGCTACCCCCGTTCACGCTTTCATACTTTTATACTTTTTAAGGCGCGATGAATCTCTTCGTAGGCATATTTTTTTTTCGAGCTTGCTAGTCCATCCATATCCCTTTGGGATCAGGAGGACTACATAGGCGCAATACGAAAAAATACCGCAAGCTAAAACTTGCTATACATGTGAACTAGAGGGTGAGCTTGCGAGTCCATCCATATCCCTTTGGGATCAGGAGGACTACTCGTTTCACGGAGGGGCAAGCTCGCAAGCTCGGTCGGATAGCCGTCTACTGTAATACTACTTATGTTCAGTAAACATATTAATAAATTTTTTTGATTTATAAAAATAATTATTGGATTGTCTACTATCTATTTTCAATGCATTTTTACCTAATTCAAATACAAATCCTGCTGTAATTATACCAATAAAAATTAGCACTACTATTAATCCATAAATACCATTTTCATAAACGCTTATACCATATGGATATATTACTAATATTTCTAAGTCTAGAAGAAGATAAACTAATGCAAATATGAAGAATTTAACACCGAATTGAGTTCTATTTTGACCAAGGAAACTATGAAAACCACATTCAAAAATACTATATTTTTCTTGATACGTTTAAATCAAATTTCTCTTACCTATAATTTTAACATATGAATTTAGTGCGTGTGTGCTTATAATTAATATTCGGAGCTTGCTATGAAATAGCACGAAGAGACTTCGTCTACGCAAGCTCTATCTATTTGTATTCATTGCATTACGGATTTTTTTTATTTCATCTAGCCCTTGTTTGGTTAAATGTTTTTTATTTTCCATCAGTGTTACAACTCTACTAAAATCTTTAAAATCTAAACTTTTATTACCATGTATGTAATATTTATCATAAAATGGAATAATAATATTTTTTAGACTAGAAAAATCAGATACTTTAAAATCAATTGCACCTCTACCATCTAAACTTGTATAACCACATCCTAAATATTCAATTAGACTTTTGATTAAAAACTCATCTCTAACACTTTGAGTTATAATAAAACTTAATTTTACCGCTTCTCCGATTTTAGATGTTTTAGATTTAAATACTACAACACTAAAACAACCTTCGGCGTCTGTAAATCCTGCTAATCAAAGAGGATCTATATTTAGAGATAATGGAATTTCAGGTCTTAATACAGGAGTGATGTTAGGGTAAGCAATTTTTAATTCATCCTTTAAACCGTTATTCATAACAGCTTTTAAAGAAACAAGTTCTGATAATCCTTTTTCCGTAAGATGACTTTTGTTTATAATTAAATTATAAGCTAGCTTAAATAACATATAATCTGCTTGTTTTTTAGTATTTAAAGGATATCTATCAAAATGGTTAATTATAATAGATAAACCTGTTAAAGATTCAACACGATACTGTGCAGCACCTTTACCCATAAGAAAGACACTACCAGTGTTAAAAAAGTTTTTTAAACTATTTAATAACACTAAATCTTTTTTATGTAAGCTTATTACAAATCTACATGCTACACGTCAACCTAATTTATATTTGTTATCTTTTATTATTGTTAATATAAAAGAACCTTCACCATCTGTAAATCCAGTAACGTATGAAGGATCTAATTTAGGGGGGAGGGAACTTTGTTCTAGCGAAGCTAGCTCACCTACTAGTGTAAAAAAATTTCTTGTTAAAATTATAGGGTTAGAAGGGATTTTGATCTGATAACTTCTTTTGAAGTCCACTAGAGTACACTTTAATAATGCGGATTTACCCGCATTACAACTACCATCTACTCGTTGCTCTTTTACAATAATACATGACTGTTTGGTCTCATGTATTACTGACTTAGATCCGCGATCGCCCATTTTGTTTTCACTCATCTTCTGGCTTGTTACTATACCTGAGTAATTAATTCAGCCACTCATACATTTTCATATATGGCTTAGTACCAGAAGCTTTAGGGGTTCCCCGGAATTTGGCAGTTTTCCCCAATTTATTGATTTCCCGATACAATTTTTAGGGTTATGAGGGGCAAGTATGAAATTAAGAAGTAAAAAAACTATTGTTAAAATAGTAACAAAAACAAAAAGAAAAGTTACACTACTCATTTAATTATTAAATAAAATTTGTACCAATATGGTCAAGATTGTTAATTATTAATAATTATTATTAATATTTCAATATATTTCTATATTGTTCAGACTATGTCATTATTACTTACTTAAAGTAATATTGGATTTTATTTTACGATTTTTTTATTCTTAATATTAAGAATAAAAAATAGGGTAAATTAGTCGTTGAACGGTTTTAGTTTTAATTAAACTAAACTTCGCTGCAAATATTTAATTAGTAGGGGCGCGCTTGCGGATTTTTTCTCCGAAAAAATACTCATACTAATAAATCTTCTTGCAATTTATCCAATTTTCAATGGAATACATTATGTATTATCAAGGGGGCAATTCATATTTTCTTCTAACGAAGCTAGCACAAATTTTAATTTACAGAACTCTATATTGGCGCAAGCTCTCATATTTTCTTTTATTTTACATATTTCTTTATATCCCTCAGTAGTTAAATGACTTTTTGATTCTATCATTTTAGCTACTAAGGTTCAGTCTTTAAAGTCTTTATATTTAACACCTTTAATTTTATATTCGTTAAATAATGGAATAATCTTAGCATTAATATCTTCAGAGCTTGCGCCTTCTAGTAACAAAAATTACAGCCTTATTACCTTTATTATGATAATTAAACCCGGCTTCGCACACAACCAAAAAAATCTACGAAAGATTTCAATAGTTGTTTATCTTTATTATGCTGAGAAACTCTAAAACTCAATGACACATATTTATCATCTGATGTAGTATACACAGAAAAAGAACCCTCTCCAGATACAAATCCGGCCATCCACTCAGGATGAGGTATTACCATATTTTCAATTAAAGGTCTTATTACCGGTATAATATGTGGAAAATCTTCTTTAACTGATGATGATAAACCTAAGTTCATTGAAGCACGAATACTAATAATTTCTTGTAAGGCTGTGGCGCCTACTTCATAACTTAAATGCTCCTGGCTATTTAATTTATTAATTATTAGTTTGAATAACTCAAAGTCAGCTTTTTTTTTGTGTAATTAAATTATACTTATCAAAATGAGATATTATTATAGATATATCCTTTAAAGATCTTACTTTGTATACACATTCCTTGTTAGAAATATTAATTGAACCTGTATTATTAAAATATATTTTTATTTCTTCCAATAAAGATAAATCTCTTATATCTAACTTAATTTGGAATGTAGGTCTTACTCTTCATTTATCTTTATTCTTTTCTAAATGGATCATAAAAGAACCTTCAGCGTCCGTAAATCCTGTAACAAATCAAGGATTTATTGGTACGACTTCGTCGTCATTGTTATTAATAAGAGCTTGTGCCGGAATATAATTATTGATATGTTCGATGTTTACAGCTTGTCTACTTCTAACAGTCTGTGTAGAAAAAAATCTTAGTTTATCTAAGTTTATTATTAAGGCGGCGAGCTCGTTAAATTTGTAATTTTTCATGTTTATTTATTAATTATTTGAATACTAAGGACTAGCTTAGGTAACGAATCTTATTCAGAAGTTGTAATCACTTCCTGGTAAGGGGTCGGCGGCACTGTTTTACTTCAAGAGGATTAGTCTGAGCCCCCGCGTTGAAGTATTCCTAATTCGGAATAAGAATAAAGTTATTCTTTTTAATTTATTCATTACAAAGAATGGTATTTTTTTTTTTATTTACCCATGCTTAGCCATTCTTTGTTCATAAATAAAAATAATAGAATAACAAGTGTAATTATAGAAATTACAAAAGAAATCGGACTTGATATAGCTATATTTTTATAGTTAAACTTTAATTGTTTAATTATTTTTTGATTATTATCTACAACATTACCTCTTAAGGCAAGAGTTTCTAATAATGGATTTATTTTATATTCAGGTAAACTAAAGAACATTTCTTTTACTATACCTAAATAATAAACTCCTCCTATTACACTAGTTAATATTGCGATTAAAGATAAGAAGATAAGACCTTTATCTAAGGCTGCACTTAACACCATTTGTTTTCCAAAGAATCCTATTAAAGGAGGAACTCCTACAAATGAAAAGATAGTAATAGCTAAACTTATAGCTAAGAAAGGATTTATATAAAAATAACCTTTCAGTTGAGTTACTAATTGTATCACGGCGGTCAGATTTATCTTACAAATAATTATACATAAGTTAATAAAGTTATGCATATTTCTGGCGAAGCACAGAAGAGCTTGCTATGAATATCCCTACGGGTGCGCAGCTATAGCAAGCTCCTGCATAACAAAATTATTCTCTACCTCTATTCATACCTGCTTTTAATCTACGTATTTGATCTAAACCTTCGTTAGTTAAATGGCCCTTTACTTTCATTATATCAACTGCTTTACAAAAATCGGCAAAATCTTTTGATTTTACACCTTGTAAAGATATACTTTGGAATAAAGGAATAACTTTATCGGTCAGATCTTTTAATTTTAGGATTTGAAAATCCACTTTATTCTCTCTAAATCTTAAAAACACTTTACCACAACCTCAGAAGGCAACTAAGCTATTCATAAATACCTTATCGATAGAATGTTGAGTTACATTAAACCTTAATTGTACTTGATATCCTGTTTTTAAAGTTAACGATTTAGTAATTCTAATACTAAAACACCCTTCTCCTGCTACAAAACCTGCCATTCAATAAGGATCAATCTTAGAGTTTATTAACTCTTCGTCTGAACGACTTGGTCTTGTAGCTGGAATAATATCAGGAAACGTAGTTTTCATAAGGGTAGAAAGACCCTTATTCATAGAAGCTCTAAGAGATATAATTTTATGTAAACCTGTAATAGTCAAATGTTCTTTTTTATGAATTAAAGTAACAATTTGAGAGAACAATTGAAAATCCTCCAATTTTTTTGTTAAGAGAGGATATTTTTCAAAGTGGTTTATTATTACATCTATATCTCTTAAAGATTGTACCATATATATAGAAGATTCTTCTTTATGGTAAATTTTACCTACCCCTAGGGATGAAGAAATTTTTTCTAATACATTAAGATCTTTTTTGTGTAATTCGATTTGGAATACAGGTTGTACACATCACCCCACTTTTACTGTATTACTCTTAAATATTCTCACAGTAAAATTAGATTCAGCGTCGGAGAAACCAGTTAAGAATAAAGGGTTTAGGGTATCGGTGGCTGTAGATTTCAAATTAGGATTTACAGATAGAGAAGTATATGATCTTCTCAAGGAAGGCATAATTAATTGTTTAGAAAGGATTCTGATTTGATAATTTCTTTCGAAACCCATTAGAGCATACCTTAAATGCATTAAATTAATACATCTATGACCGTCTACTCGTTGCTCTTTTACAACAGTATATAGCGAGCTTGCGCCGTGCACACGTACTGTTGACTTAGATCCACGGTAATCCATTGCTCTTTCGATTATCTTATGGCTTGTTACCGTACATCAGTGATTAATTGATCCACTTGTAGCCTTTCGACTACAGCTTGGTACCAGAAGCTTTAGGACGTCCCCGGAGTTTGGCCATAATACCCTATATAGAAGTTTCCTAGACCTCTTGGCAGGTGAATTGTTTTTGTCCATTAATTCTTCATGTTCTTTGTTTTCACTTATATAACAATATAAAGAGAACCCTATAGCTATTAATATAACAAATGCGTTTAAATTACTTATAGAATATTGTGTTAAATAGAATATAAATGCTTGAGTAGATTCAACACTAGATATACCTAATGCTAAAAGTATAAATCCTACGTGAGAGATAGTACTATATGCAAATAATCTTTTAATTCTAAATTGAGTTAAACCTACCACAGTTCCTATTATTAATGAGAATAGTGAACTTATTAGTAAAATAAATGTTCAACTCATTTCTGAAAAACTACTGTTAGTATAATACACTAATTGTAATAATAATATAAATATAGAAATTTTGGCTATTATAGCCACGAATGTTGTTACTATTGTAGGTATAGCGTCATATACGTCAGGTGATCAGAAATGGAATGGTGCTGCACTTACTTTAAATAAGAATCCTATTGTAAATATTACTAAAGAAAGATTAATATAATAAGGTGTATATCATAAATTTGTAGAAAGATCACTTATACTAGTTATGATATATAAACCATCTAAGTTAGTAGTACCTGAATTAGCATATAATAAACTAGTACCTAATAAGATAAAGCATGAGCTTAATCCTCCTAATAAAAAGTATATTAAACCTCCTGTAGTAGATAGTTCTGAATTTCTATATATAGTACTTAATATATAAAGTCCGTAACTTTGTAATTCGATAGCCAGGAAAATAGATACTAAATCATTAGTTGACATTAATAATACTGCACCTGTAATTACAAATAGTATAATTAAAGGATATTCAATAATTTTAAAATGTTCTCCCATTTTATTTATTATTTTTGTGTTATAATAAATAAATTTATATAACAATAAATCTTTTAAAGAAGAATATTCTGACACTCATACTTTTCTAGGGTAAAAACTAGTTAATTGTAATATTAATATACTAACTAAAAAGATAAAAATATGGAATATTTGTGTCATATTTGTCATAAGTAATAAACCACCATGTAAACCGACTCCTTTAGTTACAACAGCTAAAGAAGAGATATCATGTAAAATACAATAAATTAATATTAATATCGCTATCCTATTAAATAGTATCGATATATCTCGTCTTATATTGACGGCGTTTGAAAGTAAAACTAGTATTATTGATAATATAATCATTTTTTTTTTAAGTGTTTTGCTAGTTAATTAGACTTAACCATGGCCTCACGGCGAGCCTTAGGAGAAAATCGAATTCTCATTACTAACGTATGAAATTAGAGTTTTAACCATTTAAACTACTTAGGCTTGCTTAATAGCATATTACTACGAGCTTGCGAGTAAGAGGAGGGTTCGAAAAGGGAACGAGAGCAGTAACCTCCGCCTAAAAAATACAGGCGTAGTCCTCAGGACCAGTAAGCTCGCTCTCTATGAATAAAAAAAAATATATTTTTTTTTATAGCGGACTTCGTTCGCGCACGAAGTCCGCTCTATAAAGTTATTTATGAGCGGACTTCGCGCCACTCAGTAGACGAAGTCTCTCCGCAGGAGCAAGCTCTTTATTGCTGAGGCGAAGCCTACTGATTCAGGGGTCGGAGTGAACTTTCTTACTCTCGCAAGCTAAAGCTTTAGCCTACTATAGAAGAAACTTCGTTCCCCTCAACAAAGAGGGCAAGCTAGCGCACTAATTCTAGCTTTAGCTTATATATGCTGGCTATATGAATAGAGACAGCTCCTAGGGTAAACACTCGGGATCGAACCGAGAACAAGTTACACCACAAATAACCACTCTACCGATTGAGTTATGTCTACCTTAATAAATCTAGCTTTAGTTGCTTTAGTTAGCAGGAGCTTGCTATGAAGGCGCAAGCTATCCCTGAATAATGCCTCCCGAAGGGAATAAGGGTGAGACTTCGTCTACGCAAGCTCGAGACTTCGTCTCGCGGCGCAAACTCTCCCATAGGGATACACTTCGTAAGGGGGCTCGTCGAGCGATAAAAAAAAATCCGAAGGATATGCTTCGCGCTTCGCGCTTCGCTACTAATATTAAGATAAAATTATCCTGCGGTGATTCGAACACCGACTGTAAATACCAAAAATTTATGATCTACCCATTAATCGACAGGATATAGGAGGCAAGATAGCCCCCTCCCCTATTCAAGGCGCGAGCTCTTCATATACCCAGAGCTTGCGGGATTTTTTTCATAGTACATATCCGGCGAGCCGGATTTGTACTAGCAAGCTCGAAGAAAAAAAAAGAGCGGACTTCGTTCGCGCCTCCGGTAAGGGGTCGGAGCGAAGAAAAAAATATTGCGCGATTCGTTCCACGAGGCATTCTTCTCGGAGTGAACTTTGCTTAAAAAAAAAATCGCGCAAGCTCGTAATTAAACTAGGGAGTAGGCTAAATAATTATTAGTGTACAGGCAAGAGGACTTGAACCTCTATGGTAATAATACCCGTCGCACCTAAAACGACTTCGTCTTCCATTCCGACATGCCTGCTTTTAATTGTGGGCGCTAGCTCGAGACTTCGTCTACCCGCCCAAGCTCTCTCGTAGGGAATAGGGGGAGCTTGCTCCTGCGGAGAGACGAAGTCTACTGCTATACGAGTAGGCGTAGGCAGGGGTATAAAAAAAAAATATATTTTTTTTTTTATTCCTCGCTTGCGGATTTTCTCCGAAAATATAAGAGGGATATTCGTGGAACGAATCGCGCTAGCTCTTCATAGCAAGCTCTTCGTTCGTGCCTGTATTTTGTTTTCCCTCCCTACTCCTCATCCTCGCTAGCTAGAAATATAGGACTTGCAGGATTCGAACCTACATTTTAATGATTAAAAGTCATATGCATTCACCATTATACTAAAGTCCCTTATAGCACGAGAACTAAAAAAAAAATAAG
>Ga0268266_10007247_pt1 | contig 10029 bp, 10 predicted proteins | sample KBSS13metaG_FD_190356 | JGI IMG/M metagenome (GOLD analysis project Ga0268266, IMG submission 190356) | Switchgrass rhizosphere microbial communities from Kellogg Biological Station, Michigan, USA - KBS S1-3 metaG (SPAdes) (version 2) | ecosystem: Host-associated > Plants > Roots > Rhizosphere... | reverse complement strand
GCAGTACCAGCCCAAGCGCTTCATGCGCATGCTCAAGGCGGTCGAGATACGTGAAGGCGAGGGCCAGGCGCTGAAGTGGGCGCGCCTGGAGCCGTACGAGGGCTATCGGCTCACGTTCGAGATCGATTTCGACCACCCTGCGGTGAACCAGACCGGCCAGCGCGTCACGTTCGACATGGGCTCGGGCCGCTACAAGCAGGAGATCGCACGCGCCCGCACCCTGGGCTTCACGAAGGACGTGGAGATGATGCGTGCCCGAGGCCTCGCGCTGGGCGGCAGCATGGACAACGCGATCGTGATCGGCGACTACAAGGTCTTGAATGACGACGGACTGCGCTACGACGACGAGATCGCCAAGCACAAGATCCTCGACGCGATCGGCGACATGCTGGTGCTCGGCCGTCCGCTGATCGGCGCGTACAGCGCGTACCGTTCCGGCCATGAACTGAACAACAAGCTGCTGCGGGCGGTGCTGGCGGATCCGGCGTCGTTCGAGACCGTCACGTTCGACGATGCCGCGAAGGCGCCCGCCGGTCTGGCGGAGCTGGCCCCGGCGTGGTGACGACAACCGGCGATGCTGTTCTTTCGCTGGGTCGTCTTGCTGCTGCTGGTCGCGGGGCTCGTCAGCCTCGCGATGTACGTCGGCACCGGACAGCGGCGCTATCGCACGCTCAGCATCCGCATCATCAAATGGACGCTGATCGCAGGGCTAGGGTTCTTCGCGGTGCTGATCCTCGAGCGCCTCGCGACGATGGTGTGACGACGACGACAACGAACAAGAAGACAACAACGACGCGAGGGCTGGATGACGATCTTCCGCTGGATCATGGGGGTGCTGTTCGCGATCACCGCGGGCGGCTCCGCGCTTTGCTTCGTGCTGTTCATGATGGTGGACAACGAAGTCTGGATCGAGCGTGCACGATCGCTGCGCCGCGGTGCCTATATGGCCGCGCTGTTCTGGTTCAACGTCGAGGTCTGGGGGCGCGTGGTCTACACGCTGATTCATTGGAGCTGAATCACGCGTCCTTGCGCAGGCCGAGGAAAGCGACGACGTCGGGCCAGTGCGCTTCAAAGTCGCTGATCGCGTGGTCGCTGCCTTCGAGCAGCTTGACGTTGCAGCCACGGTAGCGCGCGCTCATCTCTTCCCAGCTCAGCACCTCGTCGCCCTTGGCGACGATCGCGAAGTAGCGCGCCGGCCGCGTCAGTGCGGGCGGTGAAATCGCCTTCAGCTCGTCGATGAACTCGGCGCGAAAATGGAACCGTTCGTCGCTGTGCCACGCGGTGATCTCCCCGACGTAGCGGGCCAGATCGCGCGCCGGATCGACAGCGGGGTTGAGCAGCACGGCGCGCCAGCGGGTCTGCTCGGCCCACGCCGTGGCGTAGAAACCCCCGAGCGAGCTGCCGATCACGGCGCTGCTCGCCGCGGGCCAGTTCGACGTGCCGTCCGCAATCAGCGTCATCGCCGCACGCGGCGACGGCGGCAGTTGCGGGCACCACCATTGCACGTCGGGCCGGTGCGTCCGCATCCAGGCGGCAACCTGCCTTGCCTTCGTCGACTGCGGTGACGAGCGAAAGCCGTGCAGGTACAGCAGGTGCGACGTCGTGCTCGGGATCACGGGCGCTTTGCCGCCAGCGCGTCGAGCAGCTTGCCGTGGATCCCGCCGAAGCCGCCGTTGCTCATGCACAGGACGTGGTCGCCCGGCCGCGCCGCAGCCGCGACACGTTGCACCAGCTCGTCGAGCTTGCCGCTGACGAAGGCCAGCTTGCCCATCGGGGCGAGAGCTTCTTCTGCGTCCCAGGTCAGCCCGCCGCTGTAGCAGAACGCGAGGTCGGCCTCCTCGAGCGACCACGGCAGCTGGGCCTTCATCGCGCCGAGCTTCATGGTGTTGGAACGCGGCTCGAAGACGGCGAGGATGCGCTGCATTCCGACCTTGCGTCGCAGGCCGTTCACCGTGGTGCGGATCGCGGTCGGGTGGTGCGCGAAGTCGTCGTACACCTTCACGCCGCCGGCCTCGCCGCGCAGCTCCAGGCGTCGGCGCACGTTGACAAAGCTCGCGAGCGCCTTGCCCGCGACATCGGGCGCGACGCCCGCGTGCTCGGCCGCGGCGATCGCGGCGAGCGCGTTGAGCTGGTTGTGTTCGCCCAGCAGCGCCCACTCGACGCGCGCGATCTTCAGGCTGCCGCGCAGCACGTCGAACGCATGCGGTTCGCCGCGTGCACGCAGCGCGCCGGGCTCTTCCTTGCGCGCGCCGAAGCGCGTGACTTCGCTCCAGCAGCCCATCGCGAGCACGCGCTTCAAGCTTTCCTCGCGCGCGTTCACGACCAGCCGCCCGCGCGCCGGCACGGTGCGCACCAGGTGATGGAACTGGCGCTCGATGGCCGCGAGATCGTCGAAGATGTCGGCGTGGTCGAACTCGAGGTTGTTCAAAACCGCGGTGCGCGGCCGGTAGTGCACGAACTTGCTGCGCTTGTCGAAGAACGCGGTGTCGTACTCGTCGGCTTCGATCACGAACGGGCCGGTGCCCAGGCGCGCGGACACGCCGAAGTTCAGCGGCACGCCGCCGACGAGGAACCCCGGCTTCAGATCGGCGTGCTCGAGGATCCACGCGAGCATCGAGGTCGTCGTCGTCTTGCCGTGCGTGCCGGCCACCGCGAGCACGTGACGGCCCTGCAGCACGTGGTCGGCGAGCCACTGGGGCCCGCTGGTGTACGGCGCTCCGGCGTCGAGGATCGCTTCCATCAGCGGGTTGCCGCGCGTGACGACATTGCCGACGACGTAGAGATCCGGCTTGATCGAAAGCTGCTCGGCGCCGAAGCCTTCGATGAGCTCGATGCCGAGCGCGCGCAGCTGGTCGCTCATCGGCGGGTAGACGTTCGCGTCGCAACCGGTGACGGTGTGTCCATCTTCGCGTGCCAGCGCGGCCAAGCCGCCCATGAAGGTGCCGCAGATGCCGAGGATGTGGATGTGCATATCGTGTCTTGTCCCTGGACGATGGTTATAGCGCGTGGGGATCAGTCAGCACAAATCGCGCCAAACCACGCGTCGGCGTGTGCGCACGCGTTGTCGAGGGAGGGCAGGACCGCGATGCAGCGGGCGAGCCACTCAGGCGGGGGGGCTTTCAGATCGGGAATCGCGACGGTCGCGAGTCCCGCGGCGATCGCGGCCTGAACGCCGTGCCCCGAGTCCTCGAACGCCATCGTCGATCGGGCCGTGGCGCCGAGGCGTTGCAACGCGAGCAGGTAGAGATCGGGGTTCGGCTTGCCGCGCTGCACCTCGTCGCCGCCACAGATCGCGTCGAAGTGGTCGAGCAGATCGGCGCGTGCGAGACGCCGCTGCACTTCGTCGCGATGCGTCGACGAGGCGACCGCGCACGCGATGCCCGCCTTATGCAGCGCCCGCAGCAGCCGCGCCGCGCCGGGCTTGGCCGCGAACGGCGGGCCGGCCTCGAGCAGCTCGTCGACTCGGCGCTGCGCGGTCGCGAGCAGGGCTTGGTCGCCGTGGAACAGCGCCAGCATGCGAGTCCAGCTGTCGACATGGTTCAGGCCGACGACGCCGAGATAGTCCGCCTCGCTCAGGGGCACGCCGAGCGTCGCAGCCACGCTCAGCCAGGCGTCGCGGATCGGCCGCTCGGAATCGAGCAGCAGGCCGTCCATGTCGAAGACCACCGCCGTGTAGGCGGGCTGCGACGATCCCATGTCGCTCTCAGGCGCGCAGAGCGGCGCGTGCCGCGGCGATCGTGGCTTCGATCTCGGTGCTGCCGTGCGCGCTGCTCACGAAGCCGGCTTCGTACATCGCCGGCGCGAAATACACGCCGCGCTCCAGCATCGCGTGGAAGAAGCGGTTGAAGCGCTCCTTGTCGGTGGCCATCACCTGCACGTAGTTGTGCGGCAACGCGGACGCGAAGAAGAATCCGAACATGCCGCCCTCGCAGTCGCCGACCATCGGGACGCCGGCTTCGCCTGCTGCGCCGAGCAGGCCGTCGAGCAGGCGGCGTGTGCTCGCTGCGAGCGCCGCGAAGTAGCCCGGCTTGGCGATCTCCCGCAGCGTGGCGAGGCCGCAGGCGGTCGCGACGGGGTTGCCCGACAAGGTGCCGGCCTGGTAGACCGGCCCGAGCGGTGCGAGCTGCTGCATCACCGCGCGCTTGGCGCCGAAGGCCGCAAGGGGCATGCCGCCGCCGATGACTTTGCCGAACACGCTGATGTCCGGTTCGAAGCCGGGGATCGCCGCGGCGTAGAGGCTCTGGGCACTGCCGAGCGCTACGCGAAAGCCCGTCATCACCTCGTCGAGGATCAACAGCGCGCCGTGTTGCGTGCACAACTCGTGGATGCGCTTCATGAACGGCACGCTCGCGCGCACGAAGTTCATGTTGCCGGCGATTGGCTCGATCACGACGCAAGCGATCGAGTCGCCTTGGGTCTTGAACGCTTCCTCGATCTGCTCGACATGGTTGTATTCGAGGACCAGCGTGTGCTGCACGACCTCGGGCGGGACGCCGGCGCTCGTCGGGTGGCCGAAGGTGGCGAGGCCCGAGCCGGCCTTGACCAGCAGCGCATCCGCGTGGCCGTGATAGCAGCCTTCGAACTTGATGATCTTGCTGCGGCCGGTTGCACCGCGCGCCAGCCGCAGTGCGCTCATCGCCGCTTCGGTGCCCGAGCTGACGAGCCGGATCTGTTCCATGCTCGGCACGTGGCGCAGGATCTCCTCGGCCAGCTCGATTTCACGTTCGGTCGGTGCCCCGAACGACAGGCCGGCAGTGGCCGCCCGCTGCACCGCTTCCAGCACGGCCGGGTGGCCGTGGCCGAGGATCATCGGGCCCCAGGAGCCGATGTAGTCGATGTAGCGCTGGTCCTCGGCATCGAAGAGGAACGGACCCTGCGCGCGCGCGATGAAGCGCGGCGTGCCGCCGACGGCGCGGAATGCCCGAACAGGGGAGTTCACGCCGCCCGGAATGACCTTCTGGGCACGCTCGAAGAGATCGGCGTTGGTCGTGCTGAACTCAGTGGACATGGCGCGGATTCTTCGGTGTCGGGCTGTCGTCGGCCGCGCCCTCCGCGGCCGGCTCGCCGCCTTCTTCGCCTTCAGCCGGCAGGGCCCAGAAGAAGCGGTCCGGGATCACGTTGCCCATGCCCGGGCGGAAGCCCGCGTCCAGCGACTGGTCCAGGAAGGTCAGCGCTTCGCCGACCGCGGCGGTGAGCTCCGCGCCAGAGGCCAGCAGTGCTGCCAACGCGGCGGCGAGGGTGTCGCCGGCGCCGACGAACGCGGCCTCGAAGCGCTCGAACTTCTCGCCCGTGATCGCACCTTGCGGCGAGGCGAGCACGTTGTCCATGTACTGGTCGTTCGGCTTCGAGCCGGGAATCAGTACGCTCGTCACCAGCACGAAACGCGTGCCGTGTTCGCCGGCGGCGACCGCCAGTTCGCGAGGCGAAGCAGGGCGCTCGTTCTCCCACTCGGGCAGCAGGAAGTCGGTCAGGGCCTGATGGCTGCCGACCAGAACCTCGGTCTGCGGCAGCACCAGCTCGCGGAAGGCGTCGAGGTAGCTCTGCTGCGGGTCGTCCTCCAGCCACGACAGGTTGGGCATGTAGGCGACGAGCGGAACATCCGGGTAGTCCGACAAGATCTCTGCGACGGTGCTGACACCTTCGGCCGAGCCGAGGAAGCCGACCTTCCAGCCGGAGATCGTGACGTCCTCGAGGATGCTGCGGGCCTGCTCGGCGACCACGTCGGCATCGATCTCATGATGGTCGAAGACCTCGGCGGTGTCGCGCATCACGATGCTGGTGACCACCGGCAGGGCGTGCGCGCCCATCGCGGCGATCGTCGCCACGTCGCCCGCCAGGCCGCCGGCCCCGCTCGGGTCGCTGGCATTGAAGCTCATGACGCAGGCGGGCGCGGGCTGCTCTTCGCCGCCTTCGGCGTCGGTCGGGGTGGGGTCGGTGGTCATCGAAAGAGGCCCGAAGCGACCGCTGGGAAGGTTGCGGCCAAACCTCTAGGCGAATGTGAAGAATGTTGCGTATGTGCCTACAGGGACTTGAGTTTTTAACAGACCGCGTGGCTACAATCTGTCTGCATTGTAGTGAAGCGAGACGTCGCTGGCGGCGCCTTGCAAGAACGCAGGACAAAGTGAGCGAACCCAAGACCTGGATGTGCCTGATTTGCGGCTGGATTTATGACGAAGCGGCGGGCGATGCAGAGCATGGCATCGCTCCGGGCACTCCCTGGGAGGCCGTGCCGATGAATTGGACATGCCCGGAGTGTGGTGCGCGCAAGGAAGATTTCGAGATGGTGCAGATCTGAGCGGCGCGGCCGCGCGGATCGTCACCGTCACAGGACAGGCGCACTGAAGCGCAGCATCGTTGCCGCCTAAGGAGAATGCTGGTTGAGCAATCAGGCCCCCGCCGACGCCGCAGGCATCAAGGTGCTGGTCATCGATGACAGCAATACGATCCGCCGCAGCGCGGAGATCTTCCTGAAGCAGGGCGGCCACGACGTCCTGCTCGCGGAGGACGGATTCGACGCCCTTTCCAAAGTCAACGACCTGTCGCCGGACCTGATCTTCTGCGACATCCTGATGCCGCGCCTGGACGGCTACCAGACCTGCGCGATCATCAAGCGCAACGCCAAGTTTTCCGGTGTGCCGGTGATCATGCTGTCGTCCAAGGACGGCCTCTTCGACAAGGCGCGAGGCCGCATGGTCGGCTCCGAGGCCTATCTGACGAAGCCCTTCACCAAGGACCAACTCCTCCAGGCGGTGGCACAGCACCGGCGCGCGACCTGATCGGGTGAGCCTCGCGCGGCCAAGGAACATTCAAACATGACGATCCGAAAAATCCTGCTTGTCGATGACTCGAAGACCGAGTTGCACTACCTGTCCGACCTGCTCGGCAAGCGCGGCTATGCGGTGCGCACGGCGGAGAACGGCGAGGAGGCGATGCGCCGCCTGGGCGAAGACAAGCCCGACCTGATCCTGATGGATGTCGTGATGCCCGGGCAGAACGGCTTCCAGCTCACCCGTGCGATCACGCGGGACCCGCGTTTTGCGAACGTCCCGGTGATCATGTGCACGAGCAAGAACCAGGAAACCGACAAGGTGTGGGGCATGCGCCAGGGCGCGCGTGACTACATCGTCAAGCCGGTGAACGCCGACGAACTGGTGGCGAAGATCCACGCGTTCGACTGACTGACTTCACGCGACTGAATGGCCAACAAGCAAGCCCTGCGCGAGCTCCAGACCCGCCTGGCCGATCGGCTGCAGGCGGCGCGCACGCAGGTGCGCGGCCAGTCCTGGCTGGCGGTCGAGTGCAGCGGGCGCGGCTTCTTGCTGCCGCTGCGCGAGGCGGGCGAGATCTTCGCACTCGCCCCGATCCTGGCGGTACCGTACAGCCACCCCTGGTTTCTCGGCGTGGCCAACCTGCGCGGCCACCTGCACGGCGTGGTCGACCTCGCGGCATTCCTGGGCGTGAAGTCGTCCGAGACCGGGCGCGATCAGTCGCGCCTCGTCGGCTTCAACCAGACGTTGGATCTGAACTGCGTGCTGCTCGTGGACAAGCTCTCGGGGCTGCGCAGCGACACCGAACTCACCGCCGAACCGGACCAAGGGCGGGCGCGACCGGCGTTCGTCGGCATGCGGCTGCGTGATGCGTCGGGGCGCCTGTGGCAGGAATTGCTGCTTTCGTCGCTGGCTGGCGACGAGGCATTTCTGAAGATCGTGGGTTGAGCGCGTCGCCGGCGACTCCCCTTACAAGACAAGCACGCAAGAGGGCCATATGAGCTTCCTGAACAAGTTGAAGGGTTGGGGTCAGAAAGAAGAAGCGGTGATGGCGGGCGGCGCGGCGGCGACGTTCGACGATCTGCATGCCGCCACCGAACAGCCTCCTGTGGAGCCTCCGAGCCACGACCTGCCGACCGAGCAACAAGCCACGAGCGATACCTCGATCATCACCGAGGCAGCGCCGTCGGAGATGGCCGACTTCTCCGAGACGCGGTTGCAAGAGCACCAGGCGGCGATCGCCGCGGGCACCGGCCTGCCGATCATCGGCCAGCGCCCGGTTGCCGAGCAGCAGCGCATCCTTATTGCGATGGCGCTGATCGGCCTGATCGGCCTCGTCGTGATGACCTTCTTCTCCCTGCTCTCCGCCAATCGCGGGTCGGCCCAGGTTGCTGCGAGCGGCCAGGCGCTGATGCAGTCGCAGCGGCTCGCGAAATCGGTATCGCAGGCGCTCATCGGAAGCGCTTCGGCCTTCCCCGAGGTGAAGGAAAGCGCCGACGTGCTGGTGAAGAACGTGCGCGGGCTGCGCACCGGGGATGGCGACATCCCTGCCGCGCCCTCTGGCGTACAAGACTCGATCGAACCGCTGCTGCCGCTCGTCGACCGCGCCGAGAAGAACGCCGCCACCGTGCTCGGCCAGCAGAAGATCCTGACCGAGGTCGGCAAGTCGCTGCGGGCGATCAACCGGCAATCGTCCGACCTGCTTGAAACGGCGGAAACGGTTTCGTCGCTGAAGCTGCAGCAGGACGCGTCGCCGGCTGAGCTGTCGGCGGTCGGCCAGCTGGTGATGCTGACGCAGCGCATCGGCAAGTCGGCCAACGAATTCCTGACGATGGAAGGCGTGAGCCCCGAGGCGGTCTTCCTGCTCGGCAAGGACCTGAATTCGTTCCGCGAGATCGCGCAAGGCCTGACGGACGGCAACCCCGAACTGCGCCTGCCGGCCACGCGCGACCCGCAGACCAAGGAGCGCCTGCAGGCGCTGATGAAACAGTATGAAGAGACGCGCACCCAAGCCGGCGCGATTCTCGGCAACCTGCAGGGGTTGGTCTCGGCGCGTGAAGCGCAGGTCAACATCATCGCGGACAGCGAGGGGCTGCGCAAAGGCCTCGAGACCGTTCAGGAGCGCCTGGGCACCTCGACCGGTTTCGGCGGCCTGAGCCTTGCGATGCTGCTCGTCGCGGCGCTCGTGATGCTGCTCGGTGGCGCCGGTCTCGTGCGCCTGTATGCGCACAGCCAGGCCGAACGCGCGGTTGCCGCGGAAGCGCAACGCGTCGCCGCCGAACGCGAGCAGCAGGAAGCGAAGCGTGTCAACGACGCGAACCAGGCGGCGATTCTGCGGCTGATGAACGAACTGCAGGCGGTCGCCGAAGGCGATTTGACGCAGCAGGCCACGGTGACGGAAGACATCACCGGTGCGATCGCCGACTCGGTGAACTACACCGTCGAAGAGCTGCGCAACCTCGTGTCGCAGGTGACGGGTACCGCGGGTCGCGTGACCGACACGACGCAGCAAGTCGAAGCGACGTCGACCGAACTGCTCGCTGCATCGTCCGAGCAGTTGCGCGAGATCCGCGACACCGGCGAGTCGGTGCTGCAGATGGCGGGCCGAATCAACGACGTGTCGGGTCAGGCGCAGGAAACCGCTGCGGTCGCGCGCCAATCGCTGGAGGCGGCGGAAACGGGCCTGCGCGCGGTGCAGAACACGATCGGCGGCATGAATTCGATCCGCGATCAGATCCAGGAGACGTCCAAGCGCATCAAGCGGCTGGGCGAATCGTCGCAGGAGATCGGCGAAATCACCGAGCTGATCTCCGACATTACCGAGCAGACCAACGTGCTCGCGTTGAACGCCGCCATCCAGGCCGCTTCGGCCGGTGAAGCCGGCCGCGGCTTCTCGGTCGTGGCCGAGGAAGTGCAGCGATTGGCCGAACGCTCCGGCGATGCGACGCGCCAGATCGCAGCACTCGTGAAGACGATTCAGACCGATACGCAGGATGCGGTCGGCGCGATGGAGCGCAGCACGCAGGGCGTGGTCGAGGGAACGCGACTGTCCGACGCGGCCGGCGCGGCGCTGGCCGACATCGACCGCGTGTCGCGCCAGCTCGCCGAGCTGATCGGGCAGATCTCCAACCAGGCGCTCAGCGAAGCGCAATCGGCCAACGTCGTCGCCGCGAACATCCAGCACATCTTCGCGGTGACCGAACAGACCGGCGAAGGTACGCGCTCGACCGCTCAGATGGTGCGCGAGTTGTCGCGGACCGCG
>Ga0268266_10007246_pt1 | contig 10030 bp, 9 predicted proteins | sample KBSS13metaG_FD_190356 | JGI IMG/M metagenome (GOLD analysis project Ga0268266, IMG submission 190356) | Switchgrass rhizosphere microbial communities from Kellogg Biological Station, Michigan, USA - KBS S1-3 metaG (SPAdes) (version 2) | ecosystem: Host-associated > Plants > Roots > Rhizosphere >... | reverse complement strand
ACCTGTCGCTGACGGCCTGGCGGCGGCACATCGAGCAGGCCGGCGTCGTGGTGCAGCCCGCCGAGAAGCGCAAGGGACACTGATGGACCGCCGGGGTCGCCTGGTCAGCGGCCTGCACTGCACCCGGCTCGGGCCCCGGGGCCGCCCACCGGTGCTCGTCCTGCACGGCGGTGGGCCGGGTTGTCACAGCACGGCGGACTTCGCTGCGCTGCTCGCGCTGCGGCCGGACCGGGCATTCCTGTGCGTCGACCTGCCGCGCTACGGCGGGTCGGCGCTGCCGGAGTGGACACGGCCCGGCCCGGAGCTCCCCCCGGGCCGGTACTCCGGTCCGGCCGCGGCGCTCGACGCCCTCCTGGCCGTGCTCGGCCTGACCGGACCGGTGGACGTGCTGGCCCAGTCCCTCGGAGGTGCCGTGGCCCTCGCGCTGGCGGCCCGGCGTCCGGACCGGATCGGGCGGATCGTCCTGATCGGAAGCACGCCTGCCGCGCTGCCGGACGCCACGGTGGATCCCGCGCTCGGCGTGCGGCTGCGCGACGCCCTCTACGCCGATCCCGGCCCGGCGACCATGCGCGCGCTCATGGAGGCCGCAGAATGGCACGCCGACCGTCCGTCCGACGCGCTGGTCGACGCGCGACTGCGCGCCGCGACCACGGTCGGCGCACTCGCGGTGGCGACCGATCCGGCCGCGCGGGGGGCGGACGAGGACCTCGGCCCGCTGCTCGGCGGCGTCCGGGCGCCGACACTGGCGGTCTGGGGCGCCGACGACCCGTTCTCCGGACCCGACTACGGCGCCGCACTCGCAGCGGCGCTGCCGCGGGGGGACCTCGTCGTCCTGGGCCGCGCCGCCCACCATCCCCAATCAGAGCGCCCCGGGGCCGTCGCCGCGCTGGTCGACGCCTTCCTGCCCGTCCCGCACCTGGAGCCCGCATGACCCGCCTGACGATCGCCTCCGCCCTCGTCGCCTCCGCCCTCGTCGCCGCCACCATCGTGGCGACGGACCGGTGGGTCCGCCGCCGCCACGGAGCGGGCCTGCTGGCCCGCTCCGGCCGGGCGACGACTGTGCTGACGGTCCGGCGATGACCGCGGTCCTCGGGCTCGACGCCGAGCGTCGGGGGTGGGTCGACGCCGCCCGGGCCCGGCTGTCGAGGGACCGGATCACCGAGCTCGTCGTCGGGATGGTCGACATCCCCAGTCCCACCGGCGAGGAGGCCGAGCTGGCGCACTGGCTGGCCGACACCCTCACCGCGGCGGGCCTGGAGGGCCGCCACCAGCCGCTCGACGACCGCCAGGCCAACGCGGTCGGCAGGCTGCGGGGCGCGGGTACCGGCGACGACGTGCTGCTCTACGCCCCCATCGACACCTTCACCGTGGGCGACGAGGCCGAGGACGTGCCGTGGATCGGTGACACCCTCCGTCCGGACATGCGTCCTCGCGCCGAGGTGCACGGCGACCACGTCGTCGGGCTCGGCGCGAGCAATCCCAAGGGGCATGCGGCTGCGGTGATCGCCGCGGCCGAGGCGCTGGTGGGGACTCCGCTGGCCGGGGACGTGATCGTCGGGTTGGGGGCGGGCGGCATGCCCACCAACGGCCGGACGACGCGCGGTCTGACCCGGCGCAACACCGGCCAGGGCGTCGGCTGCTCCTTCCTGCTCGAACAGGGCGTCTGGGCCGATCACGCGGTGATCGCCAAGCCCGGCTGGGCGGTCGCGTGGGAGGAGGTCGGGCTCTGCTGGTTCGAGGTGCGCGTCCGGGGCACGTTCTCCTACGTCGGCTCCCGACACCGGATGCCGTACCGGAACCCGATCGGGCACGCCGCCGTCGTCGTGCAGGAGCTGGAGGCCTGGTTCCCGCAGTACGCCGCCCGCCACACGGACGGGCTGGTCGCGCCGCAGGGGATCGTGGCGTCCATCGAGGGCGGCTGGCCGCGGCTGGCCTCGGCCACCTCGGCGCTCTGTCGGTTCACCGTGGACCTGCGGACCAGCCCGCGCCGGACCCCGGCCGAGGTGCGCCGCGAGTTCGCCGCCGCGGTCGACGAGATCCGCGGCCGCTTCCGGGAGATCGACGTCGAGTGGGACATGGTGCTGTCGATCCCGGGGACGGCGACTCCCCGGGACGCGCCGGTCGTCCGGGCTGCGGTCGCGGCCTGGGAGGAGGCCACCGGCCTCCCACATGCGCCGATCGTCGCGAACTCCGGCGCGACGGACGCGAACATCCTGCGCGGCAGGGGGATCCCCACCGCCCGGATCGGGATGGACCGGATCGGGCCGGACGCGCCGATCCCGCTCGACTTCCCGGCCGGGATGAACGTGGTGGACGTCCGGGAGGCCGAGCGGCTGGCACGGCACCTGATCCACACCGTCGTCGATCTGGCGGGTCGGCCCCGTGGCTGAGCGCATAGGGTCCACCGGGAGGACGGCGGCCGGGAGGGGTGCAGTGGCGGAACGGGGATCGGGCCGGGGGCGAGGCGCGACGCTGACCCCGGACAGGATCATCGAGGTGGCTCTGACGCTGTCCGACGCAGAGGCGGACCTCGACAAGCTGACCGTGCGCAGGCTGGCCGCCGAGCTCGGGGTCGGCGCGATGACGCTCTACAGCTACTTCCGCAGCCGGGACGAGATCCTCGACGGCATGGCCGACCACGTGCTCGGCCGGATGCGGCTGCCCGCAGAGCCCGCCGCCGACCCGGCGGAGGCGATCCGCCAGGTCGGCTACGGGTTCCTGCGGATGATGCGCGACCATCCGACGGTCGTGCGGCTGCTCGCCACCCGGATCACCGACAGCCCCACCGCCCTGCACGGCGCGATGGAGGGTCCCCTCCAGCGGCTCGTGGCGGCCGGCATCCCGGGGCCCACCGCGGTGCGCTGCTACGGCTTCCTGATCACCTATGCGATCGGGTTCGCCAGCTACCAGGTGCCGCGGCCGTGGGGGCAGACCGCTGCCGACTCGGCCGAGACGGAGGAGCAGCGCCGTCAGCGTTCGCACGTCTACTCGGCCCTGCCGATCGACCGGTTCCCGCGCCTGGTGGAGCTGGCGGACGAGCTCGTGTGCCTGCCCTCGGACGACCAGTTCGCCTTCGGCATCGACGCGTTCGTCGCGTCCGTGGTGCGGGGGCTCGACCCCGCCTGACGCTCCGCGCCCGGTCGAGCGCGCAGAGCGCTGACCTGCGTGAACTCTGTGTAACACGACTCGGATCACGTCACGTTCGCTTGTCCGCCGCGCCCGTGGTCGTACAACGTACGACCCGTGAGGAGGTCTCCGTGACCCAGTTCCACCGGCTCGTCGTCAACGGCGAGGAGATCGAGGTCGCGATCGCCGGGCTCGTCCCGCTGTCGACCGTGCTGCGCGAGCGGCTCGGTCTCACCGCCACCAAGGTCGCGTGCGGCCGCGGGGAATGCGGCGCCTGTACGGTGCTCGTCGGCGACCGCCCCCGGATGGCCTGCGCGACGCCCGCGACGCTGGTCCGCGAGCCCGTCTGGACCAGCGAGGGGCTCGCCGCCGAGAGTGCGGACCTGCGCGCGGAGTTCGCCGACCGTGGCGCCTTCCAGTGCGGCTTCTGCACCCCCGGTCAGGTCGTGCACGGCTGCTCGATACTCCGGGACGAGGCCGCACGGCCGGTCGAGGGACGGCGCGCGCGGGTGGCGCACGCGCTGTCCGGCAACCTCTGCCGCTGCACCGGCTACCAGGCGATCACCGACTCGGTGTGCGCGGTCGCGGAGGCTCGTCGTGGGTGACTGGATCGGGGCCAGGGTCCGGCCGCTGGACTGGGAGGACCGCAGCGTCGGGCGGGTGCGCTACACCGCCGACCACGCCGTGGCCGAGGCGCGCGCGGGGCGCCCGCCGCTGTACGGGCAGATCCTGCGCTCCCCGCACCCCTACGCCGAGATCCGCGGGATCGACGTCACCCGGGCGCTCGGGACCCCGGGCGTGCACGCGGTCCTGACCAGTGCGGACTTCGCCGACGGCATCACCTACCTGCACCGTGGGGCCCCGTTGTCCGACCGGCCGCCGCTGGCCGCGGGTGTCGTCCGGCACGTCGGGCAGGAGGTCGCCGCGGTGGCCGCGGAGACCCCGGAGCTGGCCGCCGCCGCGCTCCGGGCGATCCGGGTCCGGTACCGGGTGCGGCGCGCCCCGCTGGACGTCGCCGCGTCGCGGTCGCGCGGCGCGCCCTGGCTGCACGAGCGCACTACGGACGAGCCGAACGTCTCCCAGCTGCTGCGGATCGAGTGGGGGGACGCGGGCGCCGGGCTGGCCGCGGCCGCGGTTCGGGTGGACGGCGCGTTCGTGCACCCGAGCGTGAGCCACGCCTGCATGGAACCCAACACCACGCTGGCCGTGTGGGACCCGGAGCGGCGGATCGTGGAGCTCTGGACGTCGACGCAGGCGCCGTGGTTCATCGCCAAGGAGGTCTCGCACCTGCTCGGGCTGCGGCACGAGCAGGTGGTCTGTCGGGAGGTCGCGGTCGGCGGTGGGTTCGGGTCCAAGTCGAAGGCCTCGGAGCACGAGGTGCTGGCCGCGGCGTTGGCGCGCAAGGCGGGCAGGCCTGTGCTGGTCGAGCTCAGCCGTGCCGAGGAGTTCGGCGCCAACAAGCCCCGGCACCGGTTCGAGACGGAGCTGGCCACCTCGGCGGACGCAGGCGGCGTCATCCGCGCCCTCGAGGCGGACGTCGCCGTGGACAACGGCTCCTACAACCACATGGGCACGTCGGTCATGCGGGTCGGGATGATCACGCTCGGCTCGATGTACCGGCCGGACGGCGTCCGGTTCGCGGCCCGGCTCGTCGACACCGCCACCCAGCCCGGTGGCCAGTTCCGCGGCTACGGCACCCCGCAGGTCTCGCTCGCGATGGAGTCCCAGGTGGACGAGATCGCCGACCGGCTCGGTGTCGATCCGCTCGAGCTGCGGCTGCGCAACCTCGCCCCCGAGCATGCGGCCACGCTGAGCGGCTACGAGGTGGGCACCAACCGGCTCGGGGACTGCCTGGTCGCGGTCCGCGAGGGCCTGGGCTGGGACGCGCCCCGGACGCCGGAGCGGAACGGGATCGCCGTCGGCCGAGGTGTCGCGGCGGGAAGCCACGGCTCGGGTGCCTACGCCTACGAGCACGCCGACCGCAGCGACGCCGCGCTCGACCTCTACGCCGACGGACACGTCCGCGTCCGCCACGGCGGCGCGGACGCCGGGACCGGCCAGAACACGATCCTCGCCCAGGTCGCCGCGCACGAGCTGGGGGTCGACGTCGCGGACGTGTCGGTGACCTCGATGGACGGCGAGCACACACCGTTCGAGCTGGGCGCCTGGTCCTCCCGCGGCACCCACATGACCGGCTCGTCGGTGGGGCGGGCGGCCCGGGAGCTGGCGGCCACCCTGCGCGCCCTGGCGACGGAGAAGCTCGGCACGGACGCGGTGACCCTGGTCGGCGGGCGGGCCGAGTCCGCCGCGGGGTCGATCGACCTGGGCGACCTCGTCGCGCTCTCGGACCACACCCTGCCGGACCCCGTGCCGGGCGAGCGGGAGGGCGAGGACGTGCTGTCCCACGAGACGTCCTACCGGCTGGTCGGCACCGAGCCGCTGAACCCCGCGAAGAGCACCGCCAACCTCTCGCCGACCTACACCTATGCCGCGCACGGCGCCCGGGTGGAGGTCGACCGGCTGACCGGGAAGGTCACCGTGCGGGACTACGTGGCGGCGCACGACGTCGGCGTCGCGATCAACCCCACGCTGGTCGAGGGGCAGATCACGGGTGGGGCGGCGATGGGCCTCGGCGCGGCGCTGGGGGAGGAGCTGGTCCGCGAGGGTGGGCGGATCGTCAACACCGGATATCTGCACTACGCCATGCCGCGCAACGCGGACCTGCCCTCGATCCGGCCGGTGATCGTCGCCAACCCGGACGAGACCCGGGGCCCGTACGGGGCCAAGGCCGTCGGCGAGATGTCGATCATCCCGCCCGGCGCGGCGGTGGCCAACGCGGTGGCGGACGCGATCGGCGTCCGGATCCGGGAGCTGCCGATCACGCCGGACAAGATCCTGACCGCCCTCGGCACACCCCGGAGGTCCCGCGTCTGGAAGCGCCCGAGCAGGTGGTGGGTCGCGGCGATCCGCGCGGCGTACCCGCTGGGCCTGCACCACGTGCTGCACACCTGGGGCGTCCGGTGCGGCGCCGCCCACCGCGCCCGCCGCCGTGCCGTGGTCCCGGCCGAGCCGACGGTGCACGTGCCGTCCACCGTGGATGAGGCGACGGCGCTGCTGGGTAGGGGCGTCGGGATCCTGGGTGGGGCCACGGACGCGCCGATCGAGCGCCGCGCCGAGCCCCGCCCGGCTCCGGTGCTGGTCAGCGTGGCCGCCGTGACCTCACTGCGGGGGATCACGGTGCGAGACGGCGCGGTGCGGATCGGTGCGGCCACCACGCTCGCCGAGCTGGCCACCGACGAACGCCTGCCCGCCGCGGTACGGCAGGCGGTCGAGACGATCGCGTCCCCGCAGATCCGTGAGGCCGCCACGGTCGCCGGGAACCTGGTGCAGGCCAAGCGCTGCTGGTTCTTCCGCAACGGCTTCGACTGCTACAAGCGCAACGGCGTGACGAGCCCCTGCTACGCGGTCCTGGGCGACCACCGGTTCCAGCACGCCGTCGTCGACGGGCATCGTTGCCAGGCCGTCACCCCCTCGGACCTGGGTACCGTCCTGCTCGCGCTCGACGCCGTGGTCGAGACCGACCGACGTCGGATCCCGATGGGGGGGTTCTACTCCGGCCCGGGGGAGACGGTGCTCGCGGAGGGCGAGCTCGTCACCGCGGTGCACGTCCCCACCCGGCCGTGGGCGACGAGCTTCGCCAAGCTCGCGCTCTACACCGGCGACTTCGCCACGGCGTCGGTCGCGGTCGCGGTCGAGTACGGACCGGGCGGGATCTGGCGGGACGTGCGGATCGTGGCCGGGGCGATGGCGCCGACCCCGATGCGGCTGCGCGCCGCGGAGGCGGCGCTGCGCGGGCGCCGCCCGGAGCCCGCGGCAGTGGGATCCGCCGTCGACGCCGAGCTCTCGCGGCACGCTCACCCACTGCCCGGCAACGCCTGGAAGCTCGATGCGGCGGCCGGCCTGGCGACCCGCGCCACCGAGGCCCTCCCGATCGACTCCTGAGCCCCTGACCTGCACACGGTTGTAACACGAACGACCCCGATCGCTGTATCGTACAACGTACGATACAGCGTAATAGGAGGCGAGATGACCGAACGGACGCGCACCGTGACCCCCGTGTTCGACCCGCTGACCGGGCCACTGGTCCCCGTCACCGCGAACGGCACCGAGTGGGTCGTCGTGGTCGCCCACGGTGCCGCCGTGTCCCGCTGGTGTCCCCACCAGGACGCGGACCTGGCCCGTGGCTCGGTGGTCGGGCCCGCGCTCAAGTGCCCGCTGCACGGCTTCCTGTTCGAGAGTCGTACCGGACGCGGCATGAACTGCCGCTTGACCACCGAGAGCCGCCCCGCTGCATTGCTGGACGGCCGCTGGCACGTCGACGGCGTCCCCGCCGACGTGACGCCCTGACCCAGAGAGGTCTCTCTCCATGTCCCTCGGCTCGTCCCACGCCGACGGCACCGGCCGCCACCTGCTCCTGCGCGGCGGGCACGTGCTCGACCCCGCGTCCGGCCTCGACGGGGTGGCCGACGTCGCCGTCCGCGACGGCCGGATCTCCGCCATCGGCGCCGATCTGATCCCCGACGGGGACGCCGAGGTCCACGACGTCACCGGCCGCCACGTCGTGCCCGGCCTGATCGACATCCACATGCACGCCTTCGGCGGCATCGGCTTCTCCGACTCCGACACCGTCGGCGTGCAGAGCGGTGTCACCACGCTGTGCGACGCGGGCGGCGCAGGTGCCTGGTCCTTCCCGGACATGCACGCCCAGCTCGACGGCCGCCTGCGCACCGACATGTACTCGTGGCTCTACGTCGGCCCGAGCGGCATCGCGGTCAGCCTGATAGGCGAGGAGCAGCAGAAGGACATCCGCTCGATCGTCCCCGTGCTGCCGATCACCGACATGTTCGAGCTGGTCGACCGCCATCGCGACACCATCGCCGGGATGAAGGTGCCCGCGTTCGGGCCCACCGGCGAGATCGGCCCGATGACGATGGCCAAGGGCCTCGCTCGCAGCCTCGGCCTGCCGCTCTACATCCACGTCGGCGACATCCAGGAGCGACAGCCGCTCCCGCTCGACATGGACGCGATCATCGACCTGCTGGACCCGTGCGACACCGTGACGCACTGCTACTCGCCCAACCCCAACTCGCTGTTCCGGTCCGAGACGGAGCTGTACCCGTCGATCGCCGCGGCGATCGAGCGCGGCGTGGGGTTCGACGTGGGCATGGGCGCGTTCAACTTCGACTTCCGGATCGCGAGGCGCAGCATGGAGCTGGGCTTCCTGCCGACCACCATCTCGTCGGACCTCCAGCAGGCCAACGTCACCGGCCCCACGTTCTCGCTGGTGAACGTGATGGGGATGTTCCTGGCGATGGGGATGTCGCTGCGCGAGATCATGCCGATGGTCACGACCCACGCGGCCGAGCGGCTGCGCGCGTCGGACCGGCACGGCGCGCTGCAGGTCGGCCGAGCCGCGGACATCACGGTGCTGGACCTCGTGGACGAGCCGACCGAGTTCGCCGACACCGTCGGCGGTCGGCTGACCGGGCGGCAGCGGCTCGAGGTCGTGTTCACCGCCAAGCACGGAGAGATCGTCCGGCCGAACACCGAGGCCGCCCAGGCCCCGGGCAACTGGAGCAACGTCCTCGCCTTCTGCGAGGGGGAGCCCCCCGCCGCGGCGGCGGCGTACGACCCGCTCCGGCGCGCGCTGCTCGGCGCGGTCGCGGACACCCTGCAGGACCTCGAGGGCTGGTCGCCGCCTGCGGTGCAAGAGGCCGTCACCAAGGTCCTCGGCGCCCACCCGCTCGGCCGCGGAGACGCCGGCCGCGCGGTGCTCGGAGCCTTCCTCGAGCCGGTCTTCCCGCAGTCGCCCGGCTACTTCCTGTCCACCCTGAACCGCCCGTTCGTCGTCGAGCGGCTCCGGTTGCTCGCCCGTCAGAGTTGAGGATCTTTCGATGACCGTTGTGTCGAGCACCGCGCAGGACCGGGCGGACACCGGCCCCGCCGACCCGCTGCTGCGGATCGAGGGCCTCGCGAAGCAGTACCGCGCCGACGGCCCCTTCGTCTCGAAGGACCTGTCGTTCGACGTCCGCAGCGGTGAGTTCGTGGCGATCGTGGGGCCCTCGGGCTGCGGCAAGTCCACGCTGCTGCGGATGATCTGCGGGCTGCTGGACCCCAGCGAGGGCCGGGTGCTGCTCGACGGGGAGCCGGTCACCGGGCCCCCGCCGGAGATGGCACTGGTGTTCCAGGACTACACCCGGTCGCTGTTCCCGTGGCTGACCGTCGCCGGGAACGTCGCGTTCCCGCTCAAGAAGCGCACGGACCTGAGCGCCGACCAGAAGCAGGCCCGGATCGACGAGGCGATCGCCGCCGTCGGGCTGGCGGGCTTCGAGACCTACCACCCGTACCAGCTCTCCGGTGGCATGCAGCAGCGCGTGGCGATCGCCCGCGCACTGGCCTTCCGGCCGCGGATCCTGCTGCTGGACGAGCCGTTCGCCTCGGTCGACGCGCTGACCAAGGAGAACCTGGAGGATCTGCTGCTCGCCATCCAGGAGCGCTACGCCGACGAGGGCATCACGATGCTGCTCGTCACCCACGACATCGACGAGGCCGTCTACCTCGCCGACCGCGTCGAGGTGCTCGGCCCGCCCCCGTGCCGCGTGGTCGAGGAGCTCCCGATCACCCTCGCCCGCCCCCGCAACCAGATCCGCACCCGCGGCGAGCAGGCCTTCCTCGAGGCCCGCGCGCTGATCCACGAGCGGGTGGGCCTCAACCGGCAGCGCGCAGGCGACGAGCCCACCCGCTGATCCCCGCCACCCGACCCCGCCCGACCTCCCGGACAGGACACCCCCGAACATGACCGCAACCCTCCGCGCCCGGCGGCTGCTCGCCTCCGTCGCCGCCT
>Ga0268266_10007240_pt1 | contig 10032 bp, 8 predicted proteins | sample KBSS13metaG_FD_190356 | JGI IMG/M metagenome (GOLD analysis project Ga0268266, IMG submission 190356) | Switchgrass rhizosphere microbial communities from Kellogg Biological Station, Michigan, USA - KBS S1-3 metaG (SPAdes) (version 2) | ecosystem: Host-associated > Plants > Roots > Rhizosphere >... | reverse complement strand
CCGAGATGCTCAAGACCAAGAACTTCGGGCGCAAGAGCCTCAACGAGATCAAGGAAATCCTGCACACGATGGGCCTGAGCCTCGGCATGCGCGTCGATCAGCCGGCCGGCGCGTCGCAGGACTAGAGAAGGGGCTAGGTACTGGGAGCTAGGGGCTTAAAGGGGCTGGATTTTCCAGCGCCTAGGACCTAGCACCCAGTCCCCTACCGAGAACAACATGAGACACCGAGTCGCACACCGAAAACTGGGCCGTGTCACCGAGCATCGCATCTCGATGCTGCGGAACCAGGCGACGGCCCTGCTCAAGTACGAGCACCTGACAACGACCGTGCCGAAGGCCAAGGAGCTCAGGCCGTTCGTCGAGCGCCTGATCACCGTCGCCAAGCGCGGCCTCGCCGCCGGCGAAGCGAACGGACGGGTGCTGAACGCGCGCCGGCTGGTCATGGAGGACCTGCAGGACCGCGAGGTCGTCACCAAGCTGTTCGACACGATTGCGCCGCGCTTCGCGGAGCGTGCCGGCGGCTACACCCGCCTGATGCGCACCGGCTTTCGCAAGGGCGACAGCGCGGAGCTGGCGATGGTCGAGCTGATCGGCAGCGAATTCGATCCGAACGCCAAGGTCGAGACGCCCGAGGAAGAGGCGAAGCCGAAGAGCAAGGGCGTCGCCGGACGGTTGCGCGCGGCGGCCGAGCGGCTCCGCGGCACCAAGAAGGGCGACGACGACAGCCGCAAGGTGAGTGCGAAGCCGACCAAGGGCGGCGGCGCCGGCCGGAAGATCACCACGCCGCGGAAGGCCGGCGGTAGCTAGAATTAAGAAGTAGGAATTAAGAATTACGAATGCGTGACGCCCCGCGATGCCGAAAGGTGTCGCGGGGCTTTTTCTTTTTGCGATTGCCGCCGGCCGTCTCAGACCTCCTCGACTTCAACTCCCGCCCGCTCGGCCTTCGCGGTCGCGATGATTTTCGACTGCAGGTGGGCCGGCACCTCGTCGTAGTGCGAGTACTCCATGTGGTACGAGCCGCGCCCGCCGGTCGCCGACGTCAGGTGCTGTTCGTAGGTCAGCATCTCGGACATCGGCACCTGCGCCTTGATGATCGTGGTCGCGCCGCGGGTATCCATGCCGGCGATGCGGCCGCGGCGGCCGTTGAGATCGCCCATCAGGTCGCCGGCGAAATCCGACGGCGTGTAGACATCGACGTTCATGACCGGCTCGAGGATCGTCGGGCGCGCGCGCGTCATCGCGTCCTTGAACGCGAGGCGGCCGGCCATCTTGAACGAGAGCTCGTTGGAGTCGACGTCGTGGTACGAACCGTCGAACACCGTGACGCGGAAGTCGACCATCGGAAAGCCGGCGAGGTAGCCGCGCACCCGCGTTTCCTGGATGCCTTTTTCGACAGCGGGAATGAACTGGCGCGGAATCGAGCCGCCGAAGATGTCGTCGACGAACTCGAAGTCCGAGCCGCGCGCCAGCGGCTCGACCTTGATCTTGCAGTCGCCGAACTGCCCGTGGCCGCCGGTCTGCTTCTTGTGGCGGCCGTGAGCCTCGGTCGCGCTCTTGATCGTCTCGCGGTACGGGATGCGCGGCGGCTTGAGGTTGACGTCCACCCCGAATCGCCGCTTCAGCTTGGCCACCGTCACCTCGATGTGCAGCTGTCCCTGGCCGTAGAGCAGCAGCTCCTTGGTCTGCGGATCGCGGCTGTAGCGGATCGACGGGTCCTCCTCCTCCAGCCGGTGCATCGACGTGCTGATCTTGTCCTCGTCGCCGCGGCTCTTGGGCTCGATCGCGTAGGAGAGCACCGGCTCCGCGAACTGTGACGCGGGGTAGGTGATCGGGTCGTTCTTGTCGCCGAGCACGTCGCTGGTCAACGTGTCCTTCAGCTTCGCCACCGCGGCCAGGTCGCCGGCTTTGACTTCCGGGACGTTGGCGGGCGTCTTGCCCTGCATCAGCATCAGGTGTCCGAGCCGCTCCGGCGCGTCCTTGGTCTTGTTCAGCACCGTCGAGTCGGCCTTCAGCACGCCGGAGACGACGCGGAACATGGTGATCCGCCCCGCGAACGGATCGGCGATCGTCTTCCAGACGAAGGCCGAGAGCGGCCCCTTCTCGTCGGCGGTGCGCGCCACCTTGTCGCCCGACTTGTCCGTCCCCGTGAACGGCCGATCCGCCGGCGACGGCAGGCACGCGAGAATCGCGTCGAGCAGCTGGGGCACGCCGATGTTCAGCAGCGCCGACGTGCAGACGAGCGGAAACAGCTTCCCTGCGATCGTCGCGCTGCGCAGACCGCTGGCGAGCTCTTCGTCCGTCAACGTGCCGGCCTCGAAGAAGTGCTCCATCAGCTTTTCGTCGTTCTCGGCCACCATTTCGATCAGCGCCTCGCGCGCGGCCTCCACCGCTCCCGTCATGTCTGCCGGCACGGCGCCCTCGGTGAACGCGCCGCTGCCGTCGCCTTTGAACTGGAACGCCTTCCTCGACACCAGATCGACCACGCCGCGGAAGTCCTTTTCCTCGCCGATCGGCAGCTGGATCGGGATGACCGAGCGGCTGCACGACTCGCGCAACGCGGTCAGCGTCCGGTCGAGGCTCGCGCGCTCACGGTCGAGCCGGTTGACGGCGACCAGGCGGGGCAGCGACGTCTCCTCGGCCGCGGCCCACACCTTCTCGGTCTGGACCATGACGCCGGCGACCGCGTCCACGACCACCAGCGCGGCGTCGGCGACGTTGAGCGCCGCCAGTGCGTCGGCGAGGAAGTTGCCGACCCCGGGGGTATCGATCAGGTTGATCTTCTGCTTGTTCCACTCGGCGTAGGCGAGGCTCGCCGACAACGTGTGCTTGCGCGCGATCTCTTCTTCGTCGTAATCCGTGACGGTGGTGCCTTCGTCCACCTTGCCGAATCGGTTGATCATGCCGGCGTCCGCGAGGATCGCGGAGGCGAGTTGGGTCTTGCCGGAGGCGCTGTGACCGACGAGAGCGACGTTTCGGATACTGGCCGCGTCGTAGACCTTCATGGGCGGGTCCCCCTCGGTGGAAGAAGTACCCGCATCATATTCAGGGGTGAGGGACCCCGCAAGCCGGTCCGGTTCCGGCCGCACGGGGGTTCAGGGTTCAGGGTTCACCGCCGACGCTTCATTCGTAGCGCAAGGCCTCGATTGGATCCAGACGGGAGGCCTTGAACGCCGGGTACATCCCGAAGAAGAGGCCGACGGCGGCCGAGAAGCCGATGCCGATGGCAAAGGACCACCAGGGCATCGAGACCGGGAAGCCCGACGCGAGATGGACGCCCCAGCCGATCGCCGCGCCCAGCGCGACGCCGATCAGCCCGCCCGCCGACGTCAGCACGGCAGCCTCGACCAGGAACTGGAACAGGATCTCGGCGCGCCGCGCGCCGAGCGCCTTGCGCACGCCGATCTCGCGCGTCCGTTCGGTCACCGAGATCGACATGATCGCCATCACGCCGATCCCGCCGACCATCAGCGCGATCGACGAGATCACGACGAGCGCGAAGAACGTGCCCTGGCTGATCTGATCCCACAGCTTCAGGAACGCGTCCTGGGTGATCAGATCGAAGTCGTTGGTCTGGTCGAGCTTCAGGCCGTGGCGGGTGCGCATCACCCGCTCGACCTCGGCGAGGGCGTCGGCCTGCTTGACCCCTTCGCGCGGGATCACCGAGATCATGAACGCCGTCATCGTCGTGTTGCGCATGACCCGGAAGGCGCGCAGGCCGAACACGCGCTGGTAGACGGTGTACGGGATCGCGACGAAGTCGTCGGCGCCGAGGTTGAACCCGCCGGCGCTCGGCGTCTTGTCGAACACGCCGACCACGGTGAAGCGCTCGGGGCCGACGCGGACGGTCTTGCCGACCGGGTCGGTGCCGCTCGCCGCGAACAGCAGCTCATAGGGCGTGGCGCCGAGCACCACGACGTTCTTGCGGTACTGCAGTTCCGATCCGTTGAAGAAGCGTCCGGCGCGGATCGGCACCTTGGTGCCGTCGGCGAAATGCTCGCCCGATCCGATCACCGCGATCGGCTTGGTTTTCTGGTCGCGGAAGAAGACGCGCTGCGGAATCGACGGCCCGCCGCGCCCCATTTCGACGTCGACCATCTGGATCGTCGGCGCGCCCTCTTCGATGGCGCGCGCGTCGGAGATCGTCAGGTTGGGGCGCTTGAAGAGGTTCTTGGCCTCGGCGGGATTGGAAAAGCTGGTGAAGCCGAAGCGCTGGACGAAGATGGTGTTGGGCCCGAGTGCGCCGATCATCTCGCGCAGCGACTGATCGAAGCCGCGGAGCATCGCCGTCATCCCGACGATCGAGGTGATCCCGATGACCACGCCCAGCACGGTCAGCGCCGAGCGCATCTTGTTGCCGCGCACGGTGTCGATCGCCATGACGACGACCTCGCGGACGAGACCGAGACGGATCGCCATCAGCGGATCTCCTCTTCACGGTCGGACGGCCGCATCCTTCGACAGGCTCAGGATGAGCGCTGATGGTGAGCTTGTCGAACCATGCGGTCTCCGGCGGTTGCTTCTTACTCGTAGCGGAGCGCTTCGATTGGATCCAGCCGCGACGCCTTGAACGCCGGATACATCCCGAAAAAGAGCCCGACCGACGCCGAGAAGCCGATGCCGATGGCGAACGACCACCACGGCAGCGAGATCGGGAAGCCCGAGACGAAATGGACCGCCCAGCCGATGCCGGCGCCGAGGCCGATGCCGATCAGCCCGCCGACCGAGGTCAGGAACGCGGCTTCCATCAGGAACTGGAACAGGATCTCGGCGCGCCGCGCGCCGAGCGCCTTGCGCACGCCGATCTCGCGCGTCCGCTCGGTCACCGAGATCGACATGATCGCCATCACGCCGATCCCGCCGACCATCAGCGCGATCGACGAGATCACGATGAGCGCGAAGAACGTGCCCTGGCTGATCTGATCCCACAGCTTGAGGAACGCGTCCTGGGTCAGCACGTCGAAGTCGTTCGGCTGATCGAGCTTGAGGCCGTGGCGGATGCGCATCACCCGCTCGACGTCGGCGATGGCATCGGCCTGCCTGACCCCTTCGCGCGGCACCAGCGCGATCTGGATCGGCAGGAACGTCGCGCTCTTGTTGATCCGGATCGGGTTGAGGCCGAAAATCCGCTGATAGGCGGTGTAGGGGATGACCACGAAATCGTCCTGGCCGAGATTGAAGCCGCCCGCCGCCGGCCGCTTGTCGAAGGTGCCGACCACCTCGAACCGCTCGCTGCCGACCCGCACGGTCTTGCCGATCGGATCGGTGCCGCTCGGCTCGAACAGCAGCTTGTACGGCGTGTTGCCGAGCACGACGACGTTCTTGCGGTACTGGACTTCGGTGCCGTTGAAGAAGCGCCCGGAGAGGAACGGGATCTTGGTGCCCTCGGCGAAGTATTCGGTGGTGCCGAACACGACCAGGGCCTTGGTCTTCTGGGTGCCGTAGAAGACGCGGCGCTGGGTCGGCGGGCCGCCGGCGCCGAGCTCGATGTCGACGAACTGGATGGTGCCGGCCTGTTCCTCGATCGCCCGCGCGTCCGAAATCGACAGGTTCGGGCGCTTGATCAGCTCCTTGAATTCGGCGCCGCCGGCGAAGCTGGTGATGCCGAAGCGCTGGATGAAGATCGTGTTGGGACCGATCGCGCTGATCATCTCGCGCAGCGACTGATCGAAGCCGCGGATCATCGCCGTCATCCCGACGATCGAGGTGATGCCGATCACCACCCCGAGCACGGTCAGCGCCGAGCGCATCTTGTTGCCGCGCACGGTGTCGAACGCCATCGCGACGACTTCCTTGACCAGCCCGATTCTAATGGCCATACCGGAGACTCGAAAGTAGGAAGTACGAAGTACGAAGTTCGAAGTACGACAGTATCCTCGTACTTCAGACTTCAGACTTCAGACTTCACGCTTTCATTCCTTTCTCAATGCCTCGATCGGATCGAGGGCGGCGGCGCGCATCGCCGGATACAAGCCGAAGACCAGGCCGACCAGGGCGGTGATGCCGATGCCGAGCGCGACCGACCACACCTCGATCGCCGCCGGAATCGGCGTGAACGACGAGATGGTAATGGCGATTGCCGCGCCGAGCATGGTGCCGAGGACGCCGCCGAAGATCGACAGCACCACCGACTCGGTCAGCATCTGCGCCATGATGTCCGACCGGCGCGCGCCCAGCGCCTTGCGCAGGCCGATCTCGCGGGTACGCTCCGTGACCACCATCAGCATGATGTTCATGATCACGATGCCGCCGACCACCAGCGACAGCGCGACCACGCCGACCAGGACCGCGAAAATCCCGTTGGTCGCCGAGTGGTAGATGTCGAGGATGGTGTCGGCGGTGAACACGCCGAAGTTGTCCGGCTGCTTCGGCTTCAGGCGCCGCGCCGCCCGCAGCGCGACGGTGGCATCGTCGATCGCCGGCGCGATTTGCGCCAGGTCGCGCGGCCGGACGCTCAGCGACAGCGAGCGGCGCGATCCGAAGATCATCCGGAACTGGCTGAGCGGCATGATCGCGAACTCGTCCTGGGTCTGGCCGAGCAGCGAACCGCGCTTGGCACTGACGCCGACGACGCGGAAGTGGACCCCCTCGATCTGGATCGTCTTGTCGATCGGATCGACGTCGCTGCCGAACAGCCGGTCGGCCGTCTGCCAGCCGATCACCGTCACCGGGCGCGAGCTCTCGACCTCGATCGGGCTCATCAGCCGTCCCCGCTCCGCGTCGAAGCTGGAGAAGTTGACGTACTCCGGCGAGACCCCCTGCACCTGCATGTTGTCGATCGACTTGTCGCGGTAGGTGACGCGGCCGCGGCCGCTGGAATCGGCCATCACCCCGGCGATCAGATCGGAGCTGTAGCGCCGGATCGCGCGCATGTCGTCCATCGAGATCCGCGGGTTGCCCCGCACCTTCTCGAACTCCTCGTCGCTGCGCGTCACCGGAAACTGCTGGATGTTGAACGAGTCGGCGCCCGCCTGGTTGAGGATCGCCGACTTGACCGACGCGTTCAATCCCTGAATCAGCGACACCACGGCGATGATCGACGTCACCGCGACGATGTTGCCGAGCACGGTCATGAACGACCGCAGCTTGGCGGACCAGATCGCGTCGAGCGCGATCATCGCCGACTCGAAGATCTTGTTCATAAGAGGGCAGGAGGGGCAGGCCTACTTCTTCTTCCCGTTATCCACCTTGATCAGATCGCCGTCCGCCATGCCGCGGACCGAGTTGTACGGACCGGTGATCACCTGGTCGCCCGATTTGAGGCCGCTGAGCACCTCGAAGAACTTGTCGCCGGCGATCCCCATCTTGATCGGGACGAACTCCGCCTTGCCGTCGCGCACCGCGAACACGCCTTCGGTCTCCTTGCGCGTCTGGCCGGGCTTCAGTTCGGTCGCCGCCGCCGCCGCGGCCGCGGCCGCATCGGCCGCACGCCGCTTCTTGTCGGGTTTCGGCTCTTTCACGACCTGGCCGCCGGAGTCGTAAATCAGCTCGCGAACCGCCACCGCCGGAATCGGTACCGCGACGACCTCCTTGCGGGTTGCGGTGGTGATGTCGGCGGTGCACGTGAATCCGGGTCGCACTTCCGGAATCGGCTCGTCGATCATCACCTTGACCTTGAAATTGGTCGCCTGGGTCGCAGTCGAGCCGGCGGCGGCCTGGATCGGGCTGTTGCCGATTTCGGCGACGTGGCCGCGGAACGACCTGTCGGGGAGGGCGTCGATGGTGATCTTGGCCCGCTGCCCGAGCTGCACGTTCGGGACGTTGGTCTCGTCGACCTCGACCTCCGCCTGGATCACGGACATGTCGGCCAGCGTCATCAGCACCGTTCCGGCGTTGTTCATCGTCCCGATCATGACCATCTCGCCTTCCTGGATGGTCCGGGCGGTCACGATGCCGTCGATCGGCGAGACGATCCGCACTTTGCTGAGATCGTATTGCGCGCTGTCGAGCCCGGCGCGCTCCTGGGCAATCCGGCTCTCCTGGGGCTTCAGCGTCTTCTCGCGCTCCTGCAACCCGGACTGCGCCACCTTGAGGTCGTTCTCCGCCTTCTCCAGCGCTTCGCGCGTGGTCAGCTGCTGCTTCCAGAGATCCTGCTGGCGGGTCAGGTTCTGCTGGGCCTGCACCAGCTGGGCGCGCGCCGTCTCGATCGCCTGGCGCATCTGCTCGAGCGTCTGGATGTTCGCCTGCAGCGAGGCCGAACCGCTGTCGACGCGCGACCGGAGCGTCTTCGGGTCGATTTGCAGCAGGAACTGACCCTTGGTGATCCGGTCGCCTTCGTTCACCGCCAGATTGATGACGCGTCCGACCGTGTCGCTGCTGACGTTGATGGTGCGCTTGGCCTGGATCTTCCCCGACGCCGAGACGATCGCCTCGAGGTCGCGCGACTTGATGAAGTCGGTGGTAACGGGGAGTCCCTTGTCCTTCTTGTAATACACGTTGGCGGCGACGACCGCCGCGCCGATGAGGACCACCACAATCGTGATAAATACGTTCTTGCGCGACATCTAGACTCCAGTCGAGGCCGTTTTGATCGCTGCGATGATCATGCCGATCACCACGTAGACGGCGAACATGGTGATCGCGATCGGCCCGGTACGCCTGCGGTAGAGGACACCCAGGCCGATCGCGAGGCTGAGCATCCACCAGATGAAAATCAGATCGATCGCTCCGAGCAGCCGCGCCAGGAACGAGCTCTCGTCGAGAAACGGCAGAAAGATCCCCAGGTTCGTCGCACTCGACAACGTCTCTCGCGCGTAGGACAGCGGCGTCGTGAACAACGACAGCGCCGCCAGCACCACCGCCGAGTGACAGACGACGGCAAAGACCTGCTTGAAGGTCGCGTCGCCGCCGAGCATCGCGTTGAACACCGCGAACGCCAGACCGCCGATCAGCAGCCCGCCGGCTCCGAGGAAGAGCAGCTGAAACACCGGCGCGACGTACACCGAGTACGGCGCGAACTTCTCGATCTGCTCGATCTGGACGTCGGTGAGACGCCGCCCGTACGCCTCGGACTGCGAAATCTGCTGCTCGACGACGGCGTTGCGCCCGATCTCGGTGGACAACAGGGCGACGGTCGCCGAGGCCATGATCAGGAACACGGTGAGGAAGATGCCGAGCCACCGTGGCTGCGCCGCGACGTCGGCGTAGGTGGCGCGCGGTGCGAACAGGATGCCGGCGAAGCGCGCGGGCAAGCTTTTCGCCGGGGCGGTCGCCGATTCGGCCGTCGGGGTCTGCGTCACATGTGCCTCGTGTGCTACCTAGGATACATACGACTACCGCTTCGCCGGTGTTCTGTGACTCTTTCGTGACATCGACGCCGGAGCCCCGGCAAAAACCTTGCGCAGCACGCCGAGGCCGCCGACCAGCCGCCGCCGGGCGGGCAGATCGAGTGGCGCCAGCACCTCGGCCAGGTGCGCCTCCGCCGCCTTGCTGACGCGTTCGAGCGCCGCGCGGCCGGTCGGCGTGACGTCAATCATCACCACGCGGCGGTCGCCGTCGGGCGCTTCGCGCCGCACCCAGCCGCGCTCGACCATCGCACTGATCGAGTTCGACATCGTCGGCAGGCTGACGCCCTGCAGCGAGGCCAGGTCGCTCAGCATCCGCGGCCGCACGCTGAGAATCGAGAGCAGCCCGAAATGCGCCGGCGCCGGCATCTCGCCGGCCGCGCGGAGCTCGGCGGCGACGGTGCGCATCACCAGCGGAATGATTTCGAGAATCTCGCGCGCGGTGTCGCGCGCCTGGCCGCGGGTCATGCCTGGCACTCTGAATTAGGTGAACTAATAGTTATTGGTGCTAAGTTATCACGCGCCGCGGGCGTGGTCAAATCCCGCCGGCCGCGGCGGCGCGAGCGGCTGCGTTTCCTTGACAGTGGGGAAACGGCTGTTTACCATGCAGTTCCCTGCGGCATAAAGGAGCGTGAAGTGGTCGGATTCGTCCCCAAGGAGATGTTTTTCACGAAGGGTGTCGGCAAGCACCGCGAAAAGCTGACGTCGTTCGAGCTGGCGCTCCGGTCGGCGGGCATCGCCGCCTGCAACC
>Ga0268266_10007239_pt1 | contig 10032 bp, 6 predicted proteins | sample KBSS13metaG_FD_190356 | JGI IMG/M metagenome (GOLD analysis project Ga0268266, IMG submission 190356) | Switchgrass rhizosphere microbial communities from Kellogg Biological Station, Michigan, USA - KBS S1-3 metaG (SPAdes) (version 2) | ecosystem: Host-associated > Plants > Roots > Rhizosphere >... | reverse complement strand
GTCCGGAGAGTCCGGAACGTCGCTTCGCTCCGCTGAAGGCACGCCCTGAGCGAGCGCGCGAGTGCCGCGCGCGCGACGACGTTTGTCGCCGGTGCCAGCGCGCTGCTCGGCGTGCTCGACCTGATCTCGACGCTGATCTGCATCCGGCTGTGGGTCACGACCGCGGACTTCGGCACCGCGACGCTCGCGGTCGCGCTGTTTCCGATCCTCGATCGGCTCGGCGGCATGAATCTGGGCGCGTTCCTGATCCGCGAGCCCGACGACGAATCCCCGGCCGGCGGAAGCCGGGGGAACGGCGAATCTAGCGTCTTCTGGCTGAACCTGGGCGTCGCCGCGGGCGTGCTCGCCGCGCTCGTGATCGGCGCGGTGCTCGTGCAGGCGATCGTCGCGAGCTTGCTCGCTGCGTACGGCATCCGGCTCGTCGTGCAGGCGAGCTCCATCGTGCCCGAGGCGCGCATGCGGCGCGCGTTGCGATTCGGCGAGCTGTCGGTCATCCGCGTGATCGCCGGGCTCGTCGAGACCGCGACGAAGCTCACGCTCGCGGCCGCGGGCGAGCCCGTGTGGTGCTTCGCGATCGGCCCGATCGTCAACACGTGCGTGACGAGCATCGGCGTGCAGCTGCGCGAGCGCTGGCGGCCCACGCTCGCGTTCGATCGCGTCGCGGCCGGGCGCGCGGTCCGATTCACGGCCGCGCTGTCGGGCGGCGAGCTGCTCTATTACGCGTACACGAGCGCCGACTACCTCGTGATCGGCGCGGCGTTCGGCGCGGCCGCCGTCGGCGCGTACCGGCTCGCGTACGAGATGGTGCTCGACGTCGTCAAGCTCGTCTCCGCGATCACCGCCGAGGTCGCGTATCCGGTGCTCGCGACCACGCGCGACGTCGCCGGCGAGCTCGTGCGCTTCACGCGCCAGAACGCGCTCGCGCTCGCGCCGGTGCTGGTGTTCCTCGCGCTCGAGGCCGACGCGCTGCTCGCGGCGCTGTACGGCCCGCTGCCACCGGCCGCCGCGACCGCCGCGCGGATCCTGTGCGTGGTCGGCGCGCTGCGCATCAGCTCGTTCGTGATCCCGCCGATGCTCGCGGCGATCGGCGAGCCGCGGCGCGTGCTCGCGTATCAGGCGGTCGCGGCGATCGTGCTGCCCGCCTCGTTCGCGATCGCCGCCGCGCTTGGCCACGACTTCACCGCCGTCGCGTGGGGATGGGCCGCCGGCTATCCGATCGCGTTCGGCGTGCTGCTCGCGCTCGCGTTGCCGCGCGTGGAGCTGTCGCTCGGCGCTTACCTGCGGCCGCTCGGCCGCACGGCGCTGTGTGCGATCGGCGCGGCGCTCGCCGGGGTTGCCGCGCGCGAGCTTGTCGACAACCTGTTCGCGGTCGCGGGCGCGGTGCTCGTCGTCTACGGCGCGCTGATCGCGTGGCTCGAGGGCGTCACGCCCGCTTCGATCGCACGAGCCATAACAGCGCGGGCGCGAGATAAAGCGCCATCACCAGACAGGTGATCTCGCCGAGCATCGCGGCGATGCCGAACGAGCGGATGCCGAGGTTCTGCGACAGCAGCAGCGAGCCGTAGCCGACGGTGGTCGTGTACGAGCACAGCACGACGGCGCCGCCGGTCGACGCGATCACCTCGCGCCCGCGATCGATGCCGTCGAGCCGCGCGCGCGTGATGATGTTGACCGCGTACTCGATACCGATGCCGATCGTGATCGGCAGCGCGACGAAGTCGAGGAAGTTGACCTTGAGCCCGCCGATCGCAGACACGCCGAGCATCAGCAGCGTGCCCGACAGCCCGCACACGATCGTCACGAGCGCGAACCGGTTGCGGCCGATCACGAGCAGCACGACGACGATCGCGCCGAGCGCCGCGGCGAGCGTCGCGCGCGGACCGTCGCTGAGCACGCCCTCGATCACGTCGGCAAACACGAACGACGCGCCGCCCAGATGCACGTCGTCGGGCAAGCCGAGCGCGCGCACCTGGCTCGCGAACCGCATCGTGTCGCGCGTGTCCCACACCTCGTAGCCCTTGCCCGAGCTCGCGAGGATCAGCTTGCCGCGCGAGCCGTCTTCCTCGATGAACGGCCACGCGACCGCTTCCGGCACCTCGTTCGGCGTGATCGCGCGGAGATCGGCCGGCGGCCGGAGCTTCTCGGCCTCCGTGCGGTCCTTGTCGTCCATCGCCTCGAAGTCCTTGCCGGAGAGCAGCTCGCGGATCTGCGCGAGCACGCCGAGCTTCCTCTGCTGATCCGCCGGCAGCACGTCATCGATCGACACGACGCGCGCGAACAGCTTGTCCTTGTCCGCCTTGCCGGCATCGACCGCTTTGAGCTTCGCCTCGAGCGCGGGGACGTCCTCGCGGTTCGGCGCGGCGATCACGAACCCGGAGTCGAGGCCCTGACCGAAGTTCTGGTCGATCGCGGTCATCCACTTCTGCGCGCGCGCGATGTCGTCGGATCGCGATCGCAGGTTCCGGAAGTTGGTCTCGAACGGATCGCCGAGCATGAACCGCGTCGTGACCACGCCGGCGACCAGCGTGAGGCCGAGCGCGACGACCGCCACGATGTCGAGCCGGCGCGGCAACAGCTTCGCGATCCACGCGGTCGGACGCACGGCGCGGGGCCGGATCGCGGTGCGCGCGACGGCGAGGCACGCCGGCAACACGACGTAGCCGCTGATCCAGCACAACAGGATGCCGACGCCGCCGATGATCCCGAAGTGCTTGAAGCCGCGGAACACGGTGATCACGAGCGACGCGTACGCGACGGCCGCGGTGAGCGCGGCGGTGAACGTCCCCTCGAGCGTCGTGTCGATCGCGGCGACGAGCGCGGCGCTCGGCGTGGCGCCGCCGCGGACCTCCTCGAGGTAGCGCGCGGTGACGAGGATCCCGCAATTGATGCCGTTGCCGATCACGATCGACGACAGAAACGCGGTCGCGGCGTTGAGATAGCCGAGCGTGAGCTTGGCGAACGCGAACGTCGCCAGCGTGCCGACCGCGAGCGACCACGACAGCGCGCCGATCGCGAGCGCCGAGCGGAAGTACCAGACGAGCGCGATCAGCACGAGCCCGACCGTGACCAGCGTCGCGCGTAGCATGCCCGACAGGATCGCGTCGTGCTCGGCGAGGCTGACCGGCGCATCGCCGGCGACGCCGAGCGTGACGTCGGGGAGCTCTGCGTGGATCTGATCGCAGATCGCGTACAGCTTGGCGACCAGCTCGCGATCCTTGTCGACGTCGCCGGTCGAGAACCCGAGGTGCAGGATCATCATCTGCACGTGGCCGTTCTTGCTGACGAGCTCGCCCGGATCTTTGCTCTTGGCCTCGGCGTCGGAGAGCTTGCCGCGCAGCTCGTCGGCGGCCTTGGTGTCGGGTGGCGAATCGTCGAGCGAGACGAACAGCGGGTTCGCCCTGAGCTTCGCGTCGTCGATCTCGCGCTGGAGCGCATCGCGCGCGGCTTCGAGGTCTTTCAGATCGGCAAACAACCAGCGGTTCGTCCACGCGTACTGGCGCTCGACGCGCTCGTCGAACGTGACGCTCGCGACCATTCCCGGCCCGAGCGCGAGTGCGCGATCGCGCGCCATCACGGCGGCCTTGCGCCGGCTGTCCGGATGATCCGATTCGACCGCGATCATCGCCGTCCCGATCACGCGCGCGCGCTTCTCGATCGCGCGCAGGTCCGTGACCGAGCGCGTCGACTGCGGGAGCAGGTACGAGAAGTCCGCGCGGATCGCGATGTGCGAGGCCACGAGGCCCGTCGCGATCGCCACGACGATCGAGATGATCACGATCGACCAGCGGTGGCGCTCGACCCAGGCCGCGTACCGGCGCACCGCATCGGCTCGTGTCACGGCCGCAACCATAGCAGCTGATTTCGCCGCGTTAGGCCTCGCAGAAAATTTTCACGAGCCGCGTCGATCGGCCGGCCATCCGTTCGTCGCAGAGATAGAAAGGACATCAAGCCATGCGTTTCATGATCATCGTCAAGGCCACCAAGGAATCCGAGACCGGCGCGACGCCGTCGCCGGAAATGATTGCTTGCATGGGCAAGTACAACGAGGAGCTGACCAAGGCGGGCGTGATGCTCGACGCCGCGGGCCTCCGGGCCAGCAAGTACGGCGCGCGCGTCAAGTTCGGGCCCGGGAAGAAGCCCACCGTGGTCGACGGCCCGTTCACCGAGGCCAAGGAGCTCGTCGCCGGGTTCTGGATCTGGGAGTGCAAGTCGCGCGAGGAAGCGATCGAGTGGGCCAAGCGCTGCCCGAACCCGCACCCGGACGCGAGCGAGAGCGAGATCGAGATCCGGCCGATCTTCGACCTCAGCGAGGTCCCCGGTCTGCTCGAGCAGGCACAGGCAATCATCGACGCGTCCAAGAAGTAGCTATGCTCCGTCTGCGTGAGCGACGCAGCGCGGACCATCGAAGCGATCTACCGGATCGAAGCACCGAAGCTGATCGCGCGGCTCGCGCGGATGACGCGCGACGTCGGTCAGGCCGAAGAGCTCGCCCAGGACGCGCTGGTCACCGCGCTCGAGCGCTGGCCGGCCGATGGCATGCCCGACAACCCCGGCGCGTGGCTCATGCAAAGCGCGAAGCATCGCGCGATCGACGCGCTGCGCCGCCGCCAGCGGTTCGACAGGATCGGCGAGGCTCTCGCCGAGGCGCCGCCCGAGCGCGTCGACGTTGCCGATGCGGTCGCCGAGCGGCTCGACGATCCGATCGGTGACGACTTGCTCCGCCTCGTGTTCACCGCCTGCCATCCGGTGCTGTCGCCGGAGGCGCGCGTGGCACTCACGCTGCGCTTGCTCGGCGGGCTCACCGTCGACGAGATCGCGAAGGCGTTCCTCGTACCGTCGCCGACGATCGCGCAGCGAATTGTCCGCGCGAAGGCCGCGCTCGCCGAGGCGCACGTGCCGTTCGAGGTGCCGCGCGGTGACGAGCTCGCCGAGCGGGTCGCGTCGGTGCTCGCGGTGCTCTACCTGATCTTCAACGAAGGCTATGCCGCGAGCGGCGGAGATGCGTGGACGCGACCCGCCCTGTGCGACGAGGCGCTGCGGCTCGGCCGCATCGTCGCCGAGCTCGCGCCGAACGAGCCCGAGGTTCACGGCCTCGTCGCGCTGATGGAGATCCAGGCATCGCGGCTGGCGGCGCGCGTCGCACCCGACGGCTCCCCGATCCTCTTGCTCGATCAGAACCGCGCGCGCTGGGACTGGCTGCTCGTGCGCCGCGGCCTGGCCGCGCTCGACCGCGCCGAGGCACTCGGACCGCGTGGGCCGTACACGCTTCAGGCCGCGATCGCGGCGTGCCACGCGCGGGCACGCGATGCGGCGCAAACCGACTGGGCGCGGATCGCGGCGCTTTACGGCGAGCTCTCCGCGATCGCCGGCTCGCCGATCGTCGAGCTCAACCGCGCGGTCGCGGTCGGCATGGCGGAGGGCCCGGCGGCCGGGCTCGCGATCGCCGACGAGCTGGTCGACGCCCTGCCCGGCTATCACCTGCTGCCCAGCGTGCGGGGCGATCTCCTGGCCAAGCTGGGCCGCGTTACTGAGGCCCGCGCGGAATTCGAGCGCGCGGCGGCCATGGCCGGCAATGCCCGCGAGCGCGAGCTGCTCCTGGAGCGCGCCCGCAAGCTCCGGTAACGCCTGTCGGAAATCCAGACACGTGGCGTGGTCGAATCGTGACCCGAAAGGATCCCCTCCGGGCCGATCCTCGACTAAACATTCCTGCGATGCACTACGAGGAGTATTACGAGCTCACCGAGAAGACCGGCTGGCGCATCACCGACTTCGACTGGGACCAGCTCGCCGCCGATGCGAAGGCCGGGCTACTCAGCGACTTCGATCGCCAGGCGCTCCTCGCCACGGCCGTGATCGAGCACGGCGTCCCGCACTACGGCGAGGTGTGGACGCGCGTCACCGGGCTCACCAAGGACTGGGAGCTCTGGCAGTTCACCACGCTGTGGACCGGCGAAGAGCACCGCCACTCGTACGCGCTCAAGAAGGCGTGTCACCTGCTCGGCATCGACGGCGCGATCGCCGGCGATCTCGAAGCCGTGTCGATGTTCCCGTTCGCGGCCGAGCAGAAGAAGAGCTGCCCGGACGACTGCTACTCGACGATCCCCGGGATGCTGACGTACGCGATGATCCAGGAGCTCGTGACGAACAAGTTCTACACGTACGCCGCGAAGCAGGCGACGTCGCAGACGCTCAAGGACCTCATCATGGCGATCGGCCAGGACGAGATGCGCCATCACGTGTTCTTCCGCGAGGCACTCAACGAGCGCTACGCCACGAGCACGGACAAGGCCTGGTTCTCGGACCAGTGCTTCCAGGCCGCGCAGGCGTTCAAGATGCCGCACGTCATCTATCAGCTCCAGATGTCGTTCTTCGAGGACGGTCCATGGTCGGCGCTCGACGAAGTCATGCCGCAGCTCGCGCGCGCGTTCAGCTTCGACATGAGCCTGCTCGCACGGCTCGCCTCTGTTGCATCGTCCCGCGGCTCGACGGTTGTCCCGGCGGTGCGCCCGCAGGCGTAAGTGCTGACGCGCCTCATCTGGACGTACCTACGTCCGTACTCGCGCAAGATCGCGATCGTCGTCGCGCTGCAGCTCGTCGGTGTGACCTGCTCGCTGCTGTTGCCGCGCCTCAACGCGGCGATCATCGATCGCGGCGTCACCAAGGGCGACACCTCGTACATCCTGACGATGGGCGCGATCATGCTCGCGATCGCGGGCGTCAACGCGCTGTGCAGCATCGCGGCCGTTTACTACGGCGCCGCCGCTGCGATGGGCTACGGCCGCGACCTGCGCGGCGCGATCATGCATCACGTTGGCTCGCTGTCGGCGCGCGAGGTCGGCATGTTCGGCGCGCCATCGCTGATCACGCGCACCACGAACGACGTCCAGCAGATCCAGATGCTGGTGCTCATGATCATGACGATGCTCGTGATGGCGCCGATCATGTGCATCGGCGGCATCGCGATGACGGTGCGGGAAGATCCGTCGCTGTCGCTCTTGCTCGTGGTCGCGGTGCCGCTGCTCGCGGGCAGCGTGCTCGTGATCATCGCGCGCATGGTGCCGAAGTTCCGCGTAATGCAGCCGCTCATCGACACGGTCAATCGCGTGCTGCGCGAGCAGATCAACGGCATGCGCGTGATCCGCGCGTTCGTGCGCGAAGACGTCGAGGCCGCGCGCTTCGAGGACGCGAACGCCGCGCTCACGAAGGTCGCGCTCCAGGTCGGCCGGCTCCAGATCTTGATCTGGCCGACGGTGATGCTCGTGTTCAACCTGTCGAGCATCGGCGTGTTGTGGTTCGGCGGCCATCGCGTCGCGAGCGGCGGCATGGAGGTCGGGCAGATGACGGCGTTCATCAGCTACCTCATGCAGATCCTCGTCGCGGTGATGTTCGCGACGTTCATGGGCATCTGGGTGCCGCGCGCGGCGGTCTCGGCCGAGCGGATCAGCGAGCTGCTCGCGACGCCGTCGTCGGTCGTGCCGCCCGCCAACCCGATCCAGCCGCCGGGACCGCGCGGCCTCGTCGAGCTGCGCGGCGTGGATTATCAGTACCCGGGCGCGGAAGCGCCGGTGCTCAAGAAGCTCGATCTGGTCGCGCGACCGGGCGAGGTCACGGCGCTCATCGGCTCGACGGGCGCCGGCAAGACCACGCTCCTCGAGCTGATCCCCCGCCTCGTCGACGCCACGGCGGGCGCGGTGATGATCGAAGGCGCGGATGCGCGGCAGATCGACCTCGAGTCGCTGTGGTCGCGGATCGGCATGGTGCCGCAGCGGCCCTACCTGTTTTCAGGCACCGTCGCGTCGAACCTGAGGTTCGGCAAGCCCGACGCCACCGACGAAGAGCTATGGACCGCGCTCGCGACCGCGCAGGCGAAGGACTTCGTCGAGGAGATGCCCGGCAAGCTCGACGCGCCGATCGCGCAGGGCGGGACCAACGTCTCGGGCGGCCAGCGCCAGCGCCTGTCGATCGCGCGCGCGCTGCTCCATGCGCCGTCGATCTACCTGTTCGACGACTCGTTCTCGGCGCTCGATCTCGCGACCGAAGCCAGGTTGCGCGCCGCGCTGCGAGCGACGTGCAAGGACGCGACCGTGATCCTCGTCGCGCAACGCGTGGCGAGCATCGTCGATGCCGAGCAGATCATCGTGCTCGACGGCGGCGCGATCGTCGGCCGCGGCACGCACGCCGAGCTGATGCGGACGTGCCCGACCTACATCGAGATCGCGACCTCGCAGGAGTATGTCGCGCAGGTGGCGGCGTGACCGACGACCCTGGGAAGTCCCCGACGGGGGGGACCAAGCGCGCCGAGCGGCCCGCGCAGCCGATGATGCGCTTCGGCATGGGCGCCACGCCGCCGCAGAAGTCGAAGGACTTCAAAGGCTCGGGCAAGCGCGTGCTGCGCCGGCTCGCACCCGAGCGCCCGGCGCTGATCCTCGTCGTGCTCGCGACGATGACGAGCGTGGGCCTCGCGCTCAACGGCCCGCGCGTGCTCGGCGACGCGACGAACATCGTCTACGCGGGCTACCTCGGCACGCATCCCGACAGCAACCCGGCGCTCGCGAAGCAGATGCACATCGTGGCCGGTCAGAGCGTCGACTTCGACGCGCTCGCGATCGCGCTCGCGATCGTCGCAGCGCTCTACGTCGGCGCGTCGCTGATGATGTGGCTCTCCGGCTACGTGCTCACCGGCGTGGTCCAGCGTTCGGTCAAGCAGCTACGCACCGAGGTCGAGGACAAGCTCGCGCGGATTCCGCTGGTCTATTACGACACGCACACGCACGGCGAGATCCTGTCGCGCGTCACCAACGACATCGACAACGTCGGCCAGAGCCTCCAGCAGTCGATGAGCCAGATCCTGAACTCGGTGTTCACGACGCTCGGCGTCTTGATCATGCTGGTGTGGATCTCGCCGCTACTCGCGGTGATCGCCCTCGTCACGGTGCCGATCTCGGTGATCGTCACCGCGAAGATCGCGCGGCGCGCGCAGAAGCGCTTCGTCGCGCAGTGGAAGCTCGTCGGCGAGCTCAACGGCCAGATCGAAGAGGCGTTCACCGGCCACTCGCTGGTGAAGGTCCTCGGCCGCCGCCGCGAGGTCGAGGCGCGCTTCGGCTCGAAGAACGACGAGCTCTACAACGCCAGCTTCCGCGCGCAGCTGCTGTCGAGCACGATCATGCCGGCGGTCACGTTCATCGGCAACGTCACCTACGTCGGCATCGCGGTCGTCGGCGGCTTGCGCGTCGCATCCGGCGCGATGCTGCTGGGCAGCGTGCAGGCGTTCATCCAGTACTCGCGGCAGTTCACGCAGCAGCTGAGCCAGATCGCGAACATGGCGAGCGTGCTGCAATCGGGCGTCGCCTCGGCCGAGCGTGTGTTCGAGCTGCTCGATTCGCCGGATCAGACGCCCGATGCCGAGCCACCGGCGAAGCTCGCCGCCGTCCGCGGCGAGGTCCGGTTCGCGGACGTCTCGTTCCGCTACAAGCCCGAGCAGCCGCTGATCGACAAGCTGTCGCTGATCGCCAAGCCCGGCCAGACCGTCGCGATCGTCGGGCCGACCGGCGCCGGCAAGACCACGCTCGTGAACTTGCTGATGCGGTTCTACGAGCTCGACGGCGGCGCGATCACGATCGACGGCGTCGACATCGCGGCGATGACGCGCGACGACGTGCGCGAGAAGCTCGGCATGGTGCTGCAGGACACCTGGCTGTTCGGCGGCACGATTCGCGACAACATCGCCTACGGCAACCCGAGCGCGAGCCACGACGACATCGTCGCGGCCGCGAAGGCGACGTACGTCGACCGCTTCGTGCACGCCCTGCCCGGCGGCTACGACACCGTGATCGCCGACGACGCCGGCAACATCAGCGCGGGCGAGAAGCAGCTGATCACGATCGCGCGCGCGTTCCTGGCCGATCCCGCGATCCTCATCCTCGACGAAGCGACGTCGTCGGTCGACACCCGCACCGAGGTCCTCGTCCAGCAGGCGATGGCCGCACTCCGCGAGAAGCGCACGAGTTTCGTGATCGCGCACCGGCTGTCGAT
>Ga0268266_10007236_pt1 | contig 10035 bp, 4 predicted proteins | sample KBSS13metaG_FD_190356 | JGI IMG/M metagenome (GOLD analysis project Ga0268266, IMG submission 190356) | Switchgrass rhizosphere microbial communities from Kellogg Biological Station, Michigan, USA - KBS S1-3 metaG (SPAdes) (version 2) | ecosystem: Host-associated > Plants > Roots > Rhizosphere >... | reverse complement strand
CATCCGCGCCACCTTCTCGATGAGGTAATCGATATTTTTCGCAGCTCACCCAGCGGCAATGCTTCGCGGGGCCAAATCGCGGGCACTTCAAAACGCTTGGGGCGGACGGTTGCAAACGAATTGAGGGAGCATCCGCTCGCGGCGCTCTTGGTTGGAGCGGGGCTGGTGTGGTGGATTATCGATGCCACGACAAGCGATGGTGACGAGGAGGAAATTTACCCTCGCCGGCGTCGGCGAGCGCTTCCCATGGGCCGGGGAGGGTATGCGGAAGATCCCGCTCTTGAAGGCAACGCACCGCCTTCCTCCAAAGGTATGGCCCACGAGGATGACGACGTTCGGAGCGCGACAGACGCGGCCCGTGAGATCGCATCTTCGGCGGGCGAGAAACTTTCGGGTGCTGCTTCTGCGGTCGGCGATAAGATTTCGGAAGCCGCATCGTCGGTCGGCGAGACTGCCTCCGATTTGGGCCACGCCGCGCGTCGTTACTCCGCGCGCGGCCGTCGCGCCGTCGGTCGCCAAGCCGACGTGCTCCAGGATCGCTTCCGCACCGCAAGCGACGAATATCCACTCGCGGTTGGCGGCGCTTTTCTCACGGCCGGTCTGCTTACCGGCTTGCTTCTGCCACGCACGGAACAGGAAGACGAATGGATGGGCGAAGCGTCGGATGAGCTAAAAGAGCAGACTCGCCGGAAAGGCGACGAGCTGGTCGAGGAGGGCAAAGAAGTCGCTGTCAGGACGGCGGACGCGGCTCTGGACGAAGCGCAGAAACGCGGCATAACGCCCGACAGCCTGGCCGAAAAAGCCAGGAGGGTGGTTTCGGAGGCGACAAGCGCAGCCAAAGAAACCGCGCGTCAAGAGGGCGTTGCTCCATCCCACCTCAAGGGGGAGGCGAAAGGCGTCGCGGGACTAGCTGGCGAGAGTGCCAAACCGTTCGCCCGGGAAAACAGCCGATAGGCGTTGAAGACAGGAAACGCCGGGCCCGCGCATTGCGCGAATAAAATGCACTTATGAAAAGCCAACACCTTGGCGGTGAAGCTGTTGTCCTTCGACGCTTCGCACGCCGCTTCAATCAGCCCCAACAATCTCAAGAGGCGATGGCCAAGTTGAAACAGATGCACCGCAAATCGTTCCTCCAGAGCTCGACTGCCATCCTTAAACAGACTGCACAGGAATGGCTCGAGGATAAGGCCCCGCAACTGGGAGCGGCGCTGGCCTATTATGCGGTCTTTTCTCTCGCGCCGCTTATCCTCGTGCTCCTAGCAATCGTCGGTTTCATATTCCGCAATGACCCGGCCGGGGCATGGAGCAAAGTAACGGAACAAATGAGTTATTTTCTCGATCAAAGTGCCGTCCACACCGTGCAGGAGATTGCACACAAAGCCGCGCAACCAACGAAAGGGTTGCTGGCTACGATTATCGGCATCGCCCTAGCAACCTTCGGCGCCAGCGGCGTTTTTGGTCAGCTGCAGGATGCGCTCAATACCATCTGGGGAGTGAAGCCGAAGCCGGGCGGTGGCCTCACTGGTTTCCTACGCACGCGCTTTCTCTCTTTCGCGATGGTCGGCGGCATTTGTTTTCTCCTGCTCGTATCCCTCACGCTCGAGGGTCTGCTCAAAGGCTTCAGCCACTATGTGCAATCGGTTATGCCGGGCGGAATCGTGGTCGCGTTGGCGACTTATTGGATCTTTGATCTGGGCGTCGTCGCTTTCCTTTTCGCTTGTATCTTTAAGTTCCTACCCGACGTCAAAATCCAGTGGCGCGATGTGTGGATGGGCGCTGCTCTCACCGCATTTCTCTTTGCCATCGGCAAGTGGGCGCTCGGCCTATATCTCGGGAGCGGCAGCGCGGCCTCGGCCTACGGAGCAGCTAGCTCGCTTATCACGCTTCTGCTCTGGGTCTATTACTCTGCGCAGATTTTGCTCTTCGGCGCAGAGTTTACCCAGGTGTATGCGAATTACGCAGGCCGCGAGGTCGCGCCGGATGAAAATGCGGTGCGGGTCGAAGTCAGGGAGGTTGAGGCAGTCGATTAGTCGCTCGGATCCGCGCTTTGGTGCATTTTGCAAGAAAGTCGGCCTGGGTCTGGTCGCCGTAACTAAGGTGGAAGTTAGATGTTGCGCGAGGGCGGCAATTGTCAGCCGCAGGCCTCCTGCTCGGCAAAATCCTGCGCGCGGCCCATTCTACACAAGCCGAAGAGTATATCTAGCATTGAAGCTAAAACACGTTGAGCACTTTTAGGACGACGATGATAACGACAATGACTCCGATGATGTAGAAGATATTTCTGTTCACGGATGGTGAATAACGCGTTGCCACCCCGGAGGCGAGCAATATTGTTGTAGGATCTTCCCGAGGTGACTTGGACCCTGTGCGATCAGCGAACCGAGCTTTTGCCAATCGCCACCAAATCGGCCGATGCGCTGCATGGACGCTGCACTTCGGTTGCAAACATCCGCGCGGAGGACATTGGACGCGCTGAAACAGATCAAATATTCCGTGAAGGTACAAATGTGTACCTTTGCAGAATATTTAATTACTTTCGCCAAAGGCGAAACGAGGCGAAACAGCGATTACAATACATTCATATTGAGTTATTTGCAACGTTCCATCAGCAAGACACATTTGCTGAATATTTGAGTACTTTTTTGGAAGTTGTGCTTTTCCCGTGTCCAAACCTCTTCACACCCTCCGGACCGCTTTTACGAGGGAGAGTTGCTGCTTTTGGACGTCTTCCCAGCCAGAATTTCCCCAAATATTCTGTGAATCGGAAGGGTGTGAGGTGTGATGCATTTTCGCTGCCGTTAATGGACAGATGTTGTCGGCGTTTCGGATGAATGCGATTTCCGAATGAGCCGAGAGACGTCCCGCGTGACGCATTGTGCAGTGCACCGCCAGCATGGTGAGCAAAGTGGTAATGGGTGCGGGGCCGCTAGGCGAGAAGGCGCGATCTCCACGATCGACGGACGGTTCCTGAGCGGACTGCGAACGGCTGCGATCCGGGCGCAGTCAGAACTGACCGTGCCCTCCGACACGATATCCCAGCATAGCTGTCCCCAGCGGCGCGAGGACTGATATTTTGCCCTCATCAATTTTGGCGTCACGCGGCAAAACGAGGGTGAATTGTCCTGGTCCCAAGATCCAGCAATTCAGCTCGGCTGTTCATAGTAATACCATCCGAAGGGATCTTCTCGCACTCGACGATCTCGCCGCGCTTCAAATCACCTTCGAGCGAGTTGAGTTCGGCGAGCGCACGCGAAAGATATTTCCTCTGCGTTCACGGTGGTTAGGGTCACTTGCCCTGCAACTTCCGACGCCGCCAGAGGTACCACCAGCCGTCGAAGGCGTTGCATATGGCCTGCATTTCCGTTGCAAAATCCACGCGGACAGTACCGATTCGGACATTGGACACGCGAAAACTGCTCAAATATTCCGTGAAGCTATATAGGTTGTCCCTTCACAGAATACTTGAGTACTTTCGCCAATAGGCGGAAAGAAACGAAAAGAGCCGAAACGGTGGTATCAATATATTGCTCTGAGCTACCTACAACTTTTCGTTCGGTAAGGGACATTTGCGGAATATTTGAGTGCTTTTTCGGATTTGTGTTCTTTCCGTGTCCAAACACCTCCACACCCTGCGGGCTAGATCTACGAAGGAGAATTGCTACTCTTGGACATCTTTCCGCCAGGATCTCCTCAAATATTCCGTGAATCGAGAGGGTGAGAGGTGTGATGCTCTTCCTAGGCTTGCAGGTTCCTTTGCTCTCTCGGCGCACCTTCGCTGCAACACCGTTACTCGAGCCCGTCTTTCTCCGTGGTTTGCGCATCTGCTGAGCCATCGACCACCGCGGCAATCGGACTCTTCGAGTCGGCAGGACTAGTTGCATGACGGCACCATTGGCGGAAAGCAGCCAGCTGGATCAGTAAGCTCAATCGTGTGTCCCCCGGGCCCCGGGTTGTTGATCGAGAGTTGGGCCTTGTTGCCATTGATGGTCACGGGAGTGGGGTTGCCATCGACTGTGATCGTGACCTGTGCCCCAGAGTGGCTCGTGTCAGTGAGGGTAAGCTTGGCCTGTAATTTTTGGCCGCCGCCACCGGACTTGCAGCGCGCCTGGAAGGAAACCAGATCTTCACATGGGATGCCACCGCCCGAGCCTGTACCCAGCTTCAACACAAAGGAATCGTCATGATTATTTTGACCCCCGCCATTGTGGCCCTGCAAAGGGTTGGCTGTTGGAAAGTTGTTCGAAGATGTGGTGCCGATCGCAAAGGCGTCGCCGTTTCCGTTCAAAGCAATACCCCGTCCGTCATCATAAAGAGAGCCGCCGAGAAATGTTGAGTAAACAAGCGCAGAACCGGTCGGATTTAGTTTTGTGGCAAAGGCATCACTCAATCCGCCTCCATATTGTGCCTGGACGGGGTCGGCGGTCGGGAAATTACCGGAGGTGGTATCGCCGGCAACATAGGCGTTTCCTACAACGTCTACGGCAATCGCCCATCCTCGATCAACACCAGCACTGCCGCCCAGGTAAGTGGAATACACCAGCGCTGAACCCTGTGGGTTGAACTTGGTAACAAACGCATCGAAGGTGCCCGTGGTCTGAAAGGCCCCAGGGGTGACGGGAAAGTTGGAACCGTCGGTATTTCCGGTGACGTAAGCGTTACCGTTCGCGTCAACGGCAATGCCCCTGCCCTGATCCTGGCCTGAACTGCCAAAAAGCGATGAGTAAACGAGCGATGTCCCATCGGGGGAAAACTTTGTAACGAATGCGGCCAGTCCGCCTAAGTTCCCAGCATAAGCGCCTGGAGTGACTGGGAAGTCGGGCGAGTAGGTATAGCCGGTCACGTAAGCGCTACCCGCGCTGTCGACCACGATTCCTTGGCCCCAGTCATCGGTGGCATTCAGAATCTTACCGCCACCGAGATAGGTCGAGTAAACCAGCGCCGATCCGCTGCTATTGATCTTCGTCACAAAGGCATCATTGTTTCCGCCTCCGTAATTTGGTTGGAAAGCATTGACGGTAGGAAACGTGCAGGTCGGGGCGCGGCATACAGTCCACCCGGTGATATATGCATTGCCGGCGGCATCAAGAGCGATGCCCCGGCCAAAGTCATCAAAGTTCCCGCCAAAGCGAGACGAGTAGACGAGAGCGGATCCCGTGGGATTCAACTTCGTGATAAACGTGTCGAAACCAAAAGGGTCCGTGTGAAAAGCGCCAGGTGTTATCGGGAAGTTAGGTGTACTCGCCTCTCCCGTCACATAGGCATTCCCCGTCAAGTCCACTGCAATGCCATTCCCGCTAGCGCCGTTAAGGTACGTGGAATAGATGAGGGCCGTGCCCTCAGGATTGAACTTCGAGATGAAAGCTGAATCGCCACCCTCGTACTCCGTTTGGAAGGCTCCGGGAGTGGTCGGGAAGTCAGCGGTGGCGGTCTTACCGGTCACATAAGCGCTCCCCAGCGAGTCTACCGCGATGGCGTAACCCTGATCAAAACCGTTACCTCCAAAGTACGTGGAATAAACCAAAACTGGATCAATGATCAGAGGCCTCGACGCGTCATAGTCACCGAGTCGAAATCCGATCCCGCTCTCACCCTTCGCAATATAACTCGCAGCGATTTGATGTCTCACACCATTCGCATACTGGTAAGCCACAGGTTTGCGCCCCTGTATGTCTCCATGCGAGGTATGTAGCAGCAGGTCCCCGATGGTATTGATCTCAAAGCTTTTTATGCCTTTAAAGGCGACTTGGACGATTGTCGGATCGGCTCCCGCGGAGACCACAAAATCATACTCAAGCTGGCGTTGACTCCCGTAATAAATCATATCGATTCCAGGATATACCTGCCTATAGATCACACGAGCATAACTGGGAATGTTAGTGTGACATTGCGCCGGGTCAGGACCTCCGAAGTAGTTGCTCTTGTTTGCTAACTCGTCCAACCCTTCGACCGGGCACGCAGGAATCGCTCCCACCAGTTTCATTCGCACAATCGACTTGGGAGGCCTGGCCGCATTCTCTGCCCGAAGAGGCTCATCGCGAACCTCTTTGTCTTTTACGTGCGCGGCGGGGTTATCCAGGACGATAACGGCCTCAGTCGGCGTTAAGAAAAGAAGGTAGCCGTCGGCGCGTGCGAGAAACTTGACGGTCTTGTTGGTCTGGCCTTGGTTGAGCTCGAAACTGAGCGGTAAAGCACTGAACGACGCCCGTAATTCACCTAGTCTTTTTATGGAGTTTGAATCTACAGGCGCGGAGGTGATCCCGCTCAGAGCGGTCATTGCACCGGTTGCGTTCGCGGGAATTTCGAACCCGTCCTGGAAACTCAGGATCGCGGGTTGGCCGCGATAAACGCCTGTTCCGTAGAGAAAGCTGTCGGCATCCTGATCGAACGGAACGGCGGAATTCTCCCCCTTCGAATCGGAGAAGTTGGGCAGCGACTGGAACGAGGCTGAGCGAGTGGTAGCGACGAGCAAAAGGACCGCAGTCGCCGTCATGATTGCAGCGAGGTGGGCTTTCTGAAAGATACGAATGTTCATGTTCAATTGTTCTATTGGCTGGGTTTTTTCATCTGTTTAGGGCGTTCCAGAGATACGTCTCCAGTTTCTTACCGCCAATACCTTGTTGGCTGAGCGTGATACTTTCTAGGTATGGCCCGGCGGCTCTCGCAACGCTGATGCCGTCCCCTTCCCACCCACGACGCCTGAATTGGTACCGCTGGAGAAAGACGCAGTGAACAGTCCGGCGTTCCCGGTCAGCCTTGCGGGAGTCCAGGCTCTCGCAGGCGGACCAGGCTCGCGCTGACGAGAGAAGCCCTTTCCGTAAGCCCGACCGTGTCCGGTCCTTGCGGCGACGCCGGTGCTACCGACCGTCAAATGAGTTGCGTACGGGCCTGCATTTTCCGGCGTAAGATCGATGCGCAAGCCGCTAGTGCTGACATTGGACACGTTCAAAACGCCTCAAATATTCTGTGAAGGGACAAATGTTGTGCCGAGAGAGGTACGCTCCAGGGCAACATGACTTTCCCGTAAGACAAATCGGACAGCGACCGATGCAAATCTCATGCTGCGAAAGGCCGGACGCAAAATCCCCCGCCTGGTCTACTGATGAAAAACGGTCAGGGACAGCGTACTAAATCGGCGGAGGAACGCTCACTTCCTCGGTCGCCGCTTCGGAGAAATCTCACTCCGCCTTGCACAAACCGGAGCAGAAACCAGCCGAACTCGGATCTGCGACGACAATCCGCTTTTGCTCTTAATCCAAGCGACTCCTGCTCACCGGCATGATCTATCAGGTCTATAAGCTCGCCCAAAGTTAACGGTACATTTGACAGAGGCGGGCAAAGCTCGAACTGGGATGCATATTCGTCGCAGATTGAGTAGTAAATAGTGTCATCGGCTCGCCGAGCGCGAACGCTGATCACGTCCCATGTAGATGACTGCAGCTCAATACGGGCGATCTCCAGTTCTTGAGCCGCGTAAGGGGGGAGAAATTCTCCTCCTCTGAACGAGGGATGAATTTGCGCCAGATCCTCGCGTTGTTCATCGCTCAGGGTATCGACCAGCAGATCATCCACGAGTCCGTCAATCGTTCCGGCGTCCCAACGTTCTTGAGAATCTCGAGCAGTGGGCTACGAGCTTCCCAGTACGAGTTGGGTTGGAAACCATAATTGATCTTGTCGAATCTCTTCATGCGAAGCGCGATTGTCGGGTCAAGCCTAGCTCGCCGAGTCGCGAAAACCAAAAACACGTAGGTTACAATTAGATGGCAATTCGGCGAGCGGGCTTGGGGCGGCGGTTGGCCGGGTGATTCCTGGAGCGTCAGACGGGTTCAAGGCTTCTCGAACCCGCGTGCAGCTCTCACTGCCAATGATCAGCTCGGTTCGGAAAATGCGCTCTGCCACCTACGCGGGCGCCTAGTGCGTTAGAAAACGCGTAGACGCTCCTGGTGTACGAGCAGCGAGATTCTAGAGCTGACCCCGACCGCCCGTGTGATTGCCCGACTCCTTGAGCTGGATTCCTGGTTTCAATCATGATCTGATAATGATTGCTCAGCAGCACCCAGGCATGGACGCGCCAAACGGTATGAATTCGAAATCTCGTCTGTCAATATCTGCACACTGAATCCCATTTTACCCTGCTATCCTTTGAAGTTTTCGTACGCAACGTTGCGTATTGCCAAAATCTTGGAAGTAGAAGAGAATCGGCCACTGAAAATGAAACAGATTCCCCCTAAGAAGAATCCAAAATGAAAAACAACTATCTTCACACAGGAAATACGGCGGAGAAATCATCGACGCGAGCGAGGCCCGTCTTCCGCGCCTTCGGCGTGGTCGCGGCAGTCACTCTGGCCGGCGTCGCCTTGGCGGCTGGCCCCGGGCACCTGAGTGTCCGAAGCAGCAAATCGCAGATTGTCTCGGAGAATTCTGACACTTCAAACAATCACGGTATCGCGACGAGTGGCATTGGGTTTCGCACCACAACCGCTCCTCTCCAGTCCCAGGCAACAAACGCCAAGAATCCAATAGTCGAGACGTACGATACGCTGGTTATGCGCGTTTACTTCCGCGACCGTGCCGAGCGCGACCAGCTGGCCCAGGAACTCAACGCCGAAGAAGTGCCCACAACAGGAGGCTATCTCACCGTAATCCGCGATCGCGAACTCTACTATGGCCTGACGGCGCGCGGCCTCCGTGTGGAGATAGACGAGAACAGCAGTCGCAACCTCAGCGACCCTCAAATCCAGCGCGATACTTTTTATGGGGGCTACAAGTCGGTGGAAGAAATTTACGCCTTCCTCGACCAGAAGGTGGCACAGTTCCCCATTCTGGTCGAGAAGGTCGATATTGGCGACTCCTGGTGCAAGTCCCATCCAGGCGCGTGCGTCCTACCCAGTCCCTGGAACGGCTATGACCTGTGGGCGCTACACATCACGAACCGCAACGTACCCGGCCCCAAACCGGTCTTCTGGGCGGACGGCGATATACACGCCCGCGAGATCGCTACGCCAGAAGTCGTCATGCGCATGATTGACTACCTGCTCAATAACTACAATACCGATGCCGACGTTCACTGGCTCGTGGATTATCACGACATCTGGCTTATGCCCGAAGTCAACCCCGACGGCCACCACATCGTCGAGGCGGGGGGCGGCGGCAACAGCCCGTATATGTATCGCAAGAACGGTAACAACGTTGGAGGCGGCGGGTGCTCCTGGCCTCCTACGGCCTTTGATCACTTCGGCGTAGACAACAACCGCAACTTCCCCTTCCATTGGGGTTGCTGCGGCGGCTCGAGCGGTTTTGTGTGCGACCAGACCTATCGAGGAACATCGGCGGGATCGGAGCCGGAGGATTTGGCGATCGTTAACAAGCTTCGTACCCTTGTGCCCGACCAGCGTGGGCCCGGCGACACCGACCCGGCGCCCATCACCGCCACAGGCGTTTACCAGAACATCCACACAGTTGTGCCAGTCAACCTTATTCCGTGGGGATGGACGACCACGCGGATGCCTAACTTTGCTGAGACGAACAACATCGCCGCGCACATGGCCGCGCCGAACGCAGGCGGTAACGGTTACCCCTATGGCTCAATTATCGAACAGTTGTATCCGGTAGATGGAGGTTCGATTGACTGGGCCTACGGTGAGCTGGGCATGGCGGCCTTCTCCACCGAATTGAGCGGCCAGGACTTCCTCCCCCCCTACTCGTGCATAGATAATCCAGGTTGCGGCTCGTCACAGGGTATCTGGCCAGAGAATCAGAAGATGCTTCTTTACCTGGCGAAGATAGCGCGCACCCCTTATCTGACGTCGCACGGGCCAGATGCCAACACTGTTGCCACCAACCCGGCATCAGTGCTGCAAGGGGTGCCATCACAGCTAACCGCCAGCATTAACTTCGCCTGGACACACAACTCATTCAGCCAGAACGTGGGCGCGGCGGAATATTACATTGACACGCCTCCCTGGGCTGGCGGCACGGCCATTCCAATAAACGGCACGTTCAATTCGCCGACCGTGGCCGTCAACGCAACGATAAACA
>Ga0268266_10007235_pt1 | contig 10038 bp, 8 predicted proteins | sample KBSS13metaG_FD_190356 | JGI IMG/M metagenome (GOLD analysis project Ga0268266, IMG submission 190356) | Switchgrass rhizosphere microbial communities from Kellogg Biological Station, Michigan, USA - KBS S1-3 metaG (SPAdes) (version 2) | ecosystem: Host-associated > Plants > Roots > Rhizosphere >... | reverse complement strand
GAGGTGAGTGACGGCGAGCACCCGCTCCGCGTTGAAATAGCGGTCGGCAATCAGACCGAAGATGAAGGGAGCGACGATGGCACCCCACGATTGGGTCGCGTACGCGAGCCCGATCTGCGCACCGCTCGCGGTGAGGGTCGTCCCCAGGTAGCTGCCCATGGTGACGAACCAGCCGCCCCAGATGAAGAACTCCAGGAACATCATCACGCTCAACCGGAACTTCATTGTGCAGGCCCCCCGTTGACGGCAATGTAATCCATTACACGAAAGCTGTCGAGCCGCTTTCAGCGCGGGGGCGCGCCCGTGCTGGAGCGGATTTCCAGCTTGTGGGGCAAGGTGATCGACACGGGCGTGGTCACGGTCCCCTGCAACACCCCGAGCAGCAGCCGGACCGTCTCGCGGCCGATATCCAGCATGGGCTGGCTGATTGTTGTCAGGGATGGACGCATGTAACGGGAGAAACGGATGTCGTCAAATCCGATCACCGAGAGAGACTCCGGCACGGAGCGACCGACACGGCTCGCATAATCGAGCACGCCCAGCGCCATTTCATCGTTGAAGCAGAACACGGCGGTGGGCGGCACCGGCTGCGCAAGCAGGCGGGCCGCGCCGGCGATGCCGGACTCGATCGAGAAGTCACCATTGATGACCATGATCTGCTTGGCAGCGCCGTTCTCCCTGGCACAGGCCTGTGCGCCGCGCAGCCGGTCGCGACTGAGCGGGCTGGCCAACGGCCCGGTGAGCACACCGATCTGGCGATGACCGAGCCCGTACAGGTGGCTCATCGCCTCGTAGGCCGCTGCCTCGTTATCAACATGCGCGCTCGGCACCCCGAGGTTGGGGCTGTATTCGCAGCCGTTGACAATGGGCGCGAGCTGACTTTTCTTCATCATGCCGCTGACGGACTTGCTCATGCTGTGGCCCAGGAAAATCAGCCCATCGACCTCACGGCGCAGGAGCATTTCGCCATAACGTTCCTCGCGTTGAGCATCGTGATGGGTGTCGCCCAGCATGACCGAATAGCCTTCGCGCAGTGCTGCCTCCTCGATACCCTGGATGATCAGGGAGAAGAAGGGGTTCGCGATGTCCGGCACGGTGACCAGCAGCTTGCGGGTGGTCAGCGTCCGCAAGCTCTTAGCCGCGGCATTGGGGGAATAACCGAGCTGGTCGACCGCCTTGAGGACACGCCGGCGGGTGGCTTCGGACACCTTTTCGGGATTGCTCAGAACGCGGGAGACGGTTGCGGTCGAGACTTCAGCGCGGGCCGCGACATCATGGATGGTTGGCATCCCCCGAGTATAGTCTTACTACCCCATCGGGCGTAGTGGCGCTCAGGCCAGAAGTCGAGCCGGACTGCAGGTGCGGGGTTGCTGCGCAATACTGCCCAAGAGCCGCGCCGAATCTTCCAGATGGCTCTTCAACACCGGTACCAGAGACAGCGGCGCGGGCAGCAGTTGACGCCCCAATCGCGTGATTACCTGGGCCGACGTCTCATGCAGGCAGACGCCCTCGATCGGTACGATGGACAACTCGTCTCTGGCAAGCTCATCAGCAACACCGAGAGGAGGCAACAGCGTACACAACTCTCCCGTTCGCAACAGGGACTTCAATAGCGCAATCGAATTGCACGTCACGCTCGGCTGCAGCGTGATGCGCTGTGCAATCTCCATCTGCTTCAGGAGTTGGCGCGTGCGCAGCGAGTCCTCCGGCAGGCACAGTGCGTGTTGGCTCAACTCGGCAAGTGTAACGCCCGATCGATGAGCAAGCGGGTGCGTGGGCACCATGATCGCGCACAACGGCAGATTAACCGCCCCGACAACCCGGGTCCGTGGATCGCTGCACGCATCGAAGACGAGTCCGAGATGGGCTTCGTCCTCGACCACCAGCCTCGCAACATCGCTCGAAGCGGCAAGCACGCGGACATCCACCTGCAGGCCCGAATGCCGGCTGACGAAACGGGCCAGCACAGCTGACAGAGCCGTGCCCACGAACCCCTCCCCGACGGCAAGGCTGATGCGACCGCGACGCAGCCGTTTGAGATCGGTCAACCGGGCCTCGAATATCTCCCGCTGCGACAGCTGTGCCTTGTAATAGTCGACGAGCAGCTGTCCCACCTCGGTCAGGCAGATCCTGCGTGAGCCGTGCTCGAAGACCGCGACCCCGATCTCGGCCTCGAGTTGAGTAATCTGCCGGCTGATGGAGGAAGGCGAAACCGTCAACAGCTGCGCCGCCGCGCGCATGGTCCCGAGACGCGCCGCTTCGTACAGATATTCGATGCTGACATCGTACACGATGCTCTCCTTCTGAACGGCGTGCCCATTGCCGTGCAAACGATTACATCGTAGCATGGCTGACGCATTGTGCAAGCTACCGGCGGGGGCAGTCGTGGATCGCAGAACCTTCATTCAAACCAGCCTGTTGCTGGCCGGGGCACGGCTGTCCGCTGCCGCCACTCCCGCAGCGCACCATCCGCTCGGGCTGCAGTTGTATACGGTAATGCCCCTGCTGCAACAGGACTTCGAGGGTACGTTGCGGGCAGTCGCAGCCATCGGTTACGAAGAGGTCGAGACGATCGGCACCTTCGGACGCGACCCGGCCGGGCTGCGCGCCCTGTTTGACAAATACAACTTGCGCTCGCCGTCCCAACACATGGTGCCCGGCAACCTGTATGACGTTTTCAACCGGCTGACGCGCAAGGAGCTGTCCTTCGAGGAGGCGAGCCGGCAGTGGCAGCAGATCATGTCGGTCGAGCGCGTCGCGCCGATCATGGAGGAATGCATCCGCAACGCCACCGCCCTCGGACAAAAATATATCGTGTGGCAGATCCTGTGGCCGCAACAGATGCGCACCCGGGCACTGCTGGAGAAGTTCTGTGCCGGGCTCAATGAGGCGGGCCGGCTGGCCGCCCGTGCCGGGCACGTTCTCAACTACCACAACCACGCAGAAGAGCTGAAACCTCACGACGGGGTCATTCCCTATGACTTCATCCTGGCCAACACCGATCCTGAGCTGGTCAAAATGGAGTTGGATTGCTTCTGGACCGTCGCTGCGGGCGCCGATCCCGCCGCTTACTTCCGGAAATACCCCGGACGTTTCCGCCAGTGCCATCTAAAGGACGGAACGGCCAAGGGTGATGTCACAGTGGTGGGAGAAGGGATCATGAAGTTCGGGCCGCTGCTGGAAGCGGCTCGCGCCGCAGGCGTCGAACACTACTACGTCGAACAGGATGGCGCGGCGGAACCGTTGCAGGCCAGTACACAGGCGTACCAGTACTTGCGCCGGTATTTCTGACAGATAGCGCCGCCGCAAGGAGCCGGCGGCGCCACCGGGGGGTTACCAGTGGAGGGATACCTGCAGGCCGTAGGTGCGCGGCGCTGCAAACTGGTAGTTATACGTCGACCACAGGCCGTTTTCCTGCGCGTTGATGAGGACTGCCTTGTTCTCCAGGTTGCGTCCGTAGGCCTCCACGCTCCACTTATCCTCCGGCGAGTTGTAAGTGAGCATTGCATCCGTTCGTGTGTAGCCCGGCTGACGATCATCCGGATAGTTGTAGACTGTGAGGAATGACGTCGTCTCCAGATGAGTCTGCACACGGGGCGTCAAACCGCCGCCGTTCGGGAGCGGGAAGCGGTGTTGATAGCCCAGGTTCACTGACAGTCTCGGCGCCTGCGGCGGACGATTTCCGGCGAGCTGCACGTTGGTACCACCGGCTGCCAGCGCGAAGTCCACGAACTTCGCATGCAGGTAGCCGATATAGCCATCGACGCGATCGTAGTCGCTCAGCAGTGCCGTACCTTCTAACTCCAGGCCGTAGAGCTGCGACTTGCCGGCGTTGCGGATGTAGGTCAGACCATCGATGAACTGACTGATCTGCTGGTTGGTATAGTCGTAGTAGAAGCCCGAGACGTTCAACTGCACCGTGTTGCCGAACAGACGGTTCTTGGAGCCGATCTCGTAGGCATTGATAGACTCCGGCGCATAGGATGCCGCATCGGTGAACCCGCCGGCTTTGTAACCCGTATCGAACTTGCCGTAGATGAGGTTCCTCGGCGTTGCCTGCCAATCCAAACCCACATGATAGGTCGTCTTCGACGAGTCTGACGAGGCATCCTGCTCCTGGACACCGGAGCCGTAGTTGAGGTTTCCGACGCGGCGCTTGTAGTCCTTGGTGTAACGCACCCCTGCTTCAACCTTCAGCTCGTCGGTCAGCCCGAAGGCGCCCTGCCCGAATCCGGCCTTGGACGTCGCATTGATGTTGGGGTACGTGAAGATGAAGAGGTTGGCCGGATTGGTGGCCGTGCCGGCGTTGTAGTCCTGGAAGAACGACAGCAGGTTGTTGGTCTCCTGGAAGTAGAATGCGCCCACCTGCCAGGTCAGGCGCTGATCCTGCTTGGATGACAATCGCACCTCATGGTTCCAGGTGCGCGGCTGCTCATTGGTCTGGAAATAGAACGCCTCGTTCTCTACACCGTCCAGGTCATACAGGTTGTGGTAGTCCAGGCGCCGGAAACCGCCCAGGTAGGTCGCATCGGCGAATCCCAGGTCATAGTCCAGCTTCCAGCGAAACGCCTTGATGGTCGCGTCGTAGAAGCCGCTCGGCAGATTCAGCGGCCACCCCTTTGCCTTATACGGCAGAGGCTGGCGATTGTGATCGACGTTACCGTCCGCATCGGTAACCAGAGGCGTACCATATACAGCCGGACCGTTGCCGCCGAGTTTGGTCATCTCGGCAGTCAGCAGCATGGTCAACTCGTCGGTGGGCTCGGCCATCAGATGAATACGAGCCGCCTTGGCGTCCTCGTCATCACCATCGCGTGCCGGAGCGTTGTCGCGATAGCCATCATGAGAGCGCGTGAAGTAGGAAACGCGCATCTGCACTCGATCGGACAGAGGCAGGTTGAGGGCACCTTCCGAGTAGAGGGTATCGTAGTTGCCGATCCCGGCTGTCGCATATCCCTCGAATTCCTTGGTGGGTTTGGCCGTGACGAGGTTGATGGCACCACCTGTGGCGTTGCGTCCGTAAAGGGTGCCCTGGGGGCCGCGCAGCACTTCCACTCGCGCCAGATCAAACAGCGAGTCACCGAAACCAATGGCGCGCTGGAAGTAGAAACCGTCGATGTTGACCGAGACCGCAGGGTCGCCGGTCTCGGTGGTATCGCGGCTCGAGATGCCGCGCACGGTCATGATGGTCGAGGCGCCGGCGCGGGCGAAACTGACGCTCGGTGCGATGGAGCTCAGATCCTCCAGGTTGCCGACAGCGTTGCTTTTCAGAATATCCGTGGACAACACAGTCATGGAAATCGGCGTCTTTTCCTCGGAAGACGTGCGCTTCTCGGCCGTAACGACGACTTCCGAGAGCACGCCCGCATCCGCGGCCGCAGGGCTCTCGCCGGTATCCGACTGTGCGACGGCACGACCGAACCCCAGTGCACAAGCCACAGCGAATGCGATTCTGCCCGCGTTGCCATCCCGAAACTCGCGTCGAGCTGACGACATAGTGATCTCCCCCAAAATTGATGTAATCGATTGCAGCCGAAGTAGAAATACCATCGTTCGAGGTTGCATGTACAGCGAATTTCGTTGCGCTGGATGCAACACCGCGGCCGGCGCGGGGGGTTTGCGGCGCTGAATCAGGCCTGGGTCGGCGTGGAGGGATGTGCCAATGCGCGACGGCGCCGCACTATTGTTACGAAGCTCACGCAGAAGGCCATGCCCACAAAAGTGTTGAGAATCATGGGCAACGACATGTCATTGCGATGCAGCAGCGAGACTGCCACGTAGATCGCAGTTGCCTCCTGGCGGATGAGATGCTCAACGGAGATGGCGATGCGCTCGGCGCGGCGCACTCGCGCCACAGATGACACAACCTGTGCAATGACAGCGTTGACAACGTTCATTGCCAACACTATGGCCAGCAAAGGCCCGAACGCCCTGCGCAATGTATCCATCTGCTGCACGATGATCATGCCGAACAACACCACCAGCACGGTCGTCGCCGTCCGCTTGATCAACGGCGCTGCAGCGGCCGCCAAGTTGGGGCGAAACGCTCGTAAAAACATCCCCAGCAGCACCGGGATCAGCGTGATGGTCAGGATGTGCCCCATCGAGTCAGCCAGCGGTATCGCAATGGAGGCGGACTCCCCCAGGGCGTGCTGGAGGGCGAAATGGGCGATAAATGGCAGTGTGAAAACGTATACAAGGCTGAGGAACAAACTGATGGATATGGATAGCGCGACCTCACCGCCTGCGATGTCGGTCAGCAGATTGGACAGAATGCCGCTGGGAGTGGTGGCAAGCAGGATCAGCCCGACCGCCAATACCGGTGTCGGCGCGAACGCCGTCCCGAGGGCGATACCGCATGCCGGCACGAGGACCAACATGCTGCCCGCGCCCACCAGAAAGGCGCGCCGATTAGAAACAATGCCCCGAAAATCCGCGACGGTTAACCCCATTCCCATGGCCAGCATCACCGCCCACAGGGATGCGGGCAGAAAGAAACGTCCCGCCACGTCCATGACCTGCGCTGCAAGTGTGTTCATCGGCGCACCCGTGAGCCATGCCGCCATCGTGAAACGAACATTGCGGCCGACAACATGAGCCTCGGCAGGTGGCGCATGACACTCACCTGCCGAATCGGGCGGGGCGGCTCGAAATCCAACCCTGGAGCATCGTTGTCAGCGCTTCGCAGCCAGCGGGCAACATCCCGCCCGAGAACCGTGTTCAACGCAATGCCGCGCCCGTTGCACGCCTGGATGGCGATGAGATCCTCATCTACCCGGACCAGCCGCGGCAGCATCCCCTCCCCGATCCACGCAACACCGTGCCATGCGAAATCCAACTTGTGAGGTCCGTAAGCAGGCAACTTCTCACGCAAACGCCGGATGACAGTCGCTTCGACCTTTGTTCTGTGCACACCCGCGACCCCGGGAAAAGCGCTTATCAACCGCCCACCGGCCGCCCACCGAACCGAGAAAACATCAGCCTCGATGTCGGTCAGGACGTGATCGCGCGGCAATACCCCCATACGCACCTCCGGCGGAAGCTGTTCTGTCGCAACCTCGTGCACCGGCAACGGAATCACCGTATTTTTCAGTGCGGGATGTAGTTCGGGGTTACCGCCGTTGGCAGCCAGGACAACGCGCGCGGCCCGGACCTCGCCTTGCGCCGTGCGCACACGCCATCCTCCCGAGTCGCGCGCCAACCCGAGAACCCGGCTTTGCTCGCAGATCAGCGCGCCGGCAGCGCGCGCAATCCTTGCAAGTTGCCGCGCGTAAGCCAACGGATTCAAACCGCCGCCACTGGGATCCAGCAGCGCGCCTGCGTAGCCGCGACACCCTGCAATCGATTGCAGCTGGCCTGCATCCAGGAGCTCTAAATCGGTCCGGTAAGCCCGCCATTCGGCGATAGTTGCCTCGAGGCGTCGCATGGCAGCGTCGCTCCTCGTAGGCACCAGCAGACCGGATTGATGGGCCGAGCATTCCAGCGCGTGATCACGCGTTAGTCCGAAGGTGTAGTTGCCTGCCTCTGCCAACAGTTGCAGAAACTTTGCACCGCGTTGACTTCCCAGTCGCTCCATGATGGACGCAGGGGTCGCGCGGACGAGTTGAGGGGCGACTATGCCCGCGCTGGCGCCCGTCGCTCCGGCACCGACTGTCAGGGCCTCCAATACGACGCTACGCAGGCCCGCGGTGGCCGTATGGAATGCAACGGACAGGCCTGCTATCCCGCCACCAACAATAGCGATGTCGACATCAGCGTTGCCACTGAATGGCTTCGGCGGCGGCCCGTCCGGGGTAATGCTCTCCCAGAGGGAGCTCAAGGCGTGCAACAGGAGAGCGAAATCTGGCAGGCGCCGCGCGATCGGATTCTGCGGCAGGCTGCTTGCAGTCCGACCATATCCTCCAGCACCACACGCGCGCAGACATTGCCGGCGATCCATCCCATCGGCATCAGCAGTCGGCCACCGCCGTCATAGAAAAAGCCGAGGTCGACCATATCCGCAACACCGGTGCCCTTCCAACGCCCTGCCGGCAGCGGCACGAGGACCAGGTCGCCGGCGGCCGGAAAGCTCGTGGCGTTCTCCGCGGGGAGTGTCGCCAGATCCACGGGTAAGGGAACCCCTGTGACCGCAATCGGACAGGAGATCTCCGGGCCGGTCCACATCGCGTGGATGGCATCGTGCGCCCCGTTGAGGCCCCCCAAGGCCCACAACAGGGCCGCTGATTGAGGTGCGGCGGAATCGAGCAACTCAAACCGCGCCCGCAGGCCGGATTGCGGCTCCTGGATCAGTATCAGTCGGGTCATTTGCACTACATACCAGTTAGTGACCGCAGCGTCGATACAACGCCTAGAATTGCCTGAGGCAGGGATGCGCCCAACCGCAGCGCGCGCTCGGGAGTCCAGCCACGGCCCGGATCCTGCCACCACGAAGTGTCCTTGAAGGGCTGCTCGAGCAGCACAGACAGGCACCCAAAGCGCTCTGCGATCCAGTTCCACGCCATGCGCAAGTCGGCCTGTGCCGGCGCGCCGCCCGGATAGGGATGCCCCATCTCGTACTCCGGAGTGGCCGCGGCCCAGGCCAGCTCAAAGCGGTGGAACAACCCGGTCAGCCGTTCGGTGCGCGACGGAATCTCCAGCGGGCCACCCAGGAACACACACCGCAACTCCTCATCGCCGTGTACGTCCAGGCAGAAATCGACACCAGTCGCCTCCATGCGGGCGCGCACATGGATGACCTCCGGGCTGCGTTCGATGCTCGGTGACTGCCACTCGCGGTTCAAATTGACCCCAGCCCCATTGCAACGCGTGAGCCCGAGCGCCGCGCCATCCGGGTTCATGTTGGGGACGATGTAGAATACAGCCCGGCGCAGCAGCTCGCGGGCGACCGCATCGAGGGGATCGACCAGCCGTTCGAGCAGTCCTTCCACGAAATACCCGCCCATCATCTCGGAGGGGTGCTGGCGCGCGATCACCCAACACACTCTTCTGTCGGCCGCAGGCTCACCTACCCGTAACAGGGTCAACTCCGCACCTTGCAACGTTCTGCCGACTGTCTCGACCGTTACACCGGGCCGGGTTGCGCAGCGCGCGATCAGATCCAACTCCCTGTCCAGCGGATAAGGAGCCCATTTCGCGTAGTAGCACGTGTCGTGCTCCGGTGTATGCTCAAAGATGTAGCTGGCACCCTCCAGCCGCCCCGGAACCCGGAACCAGTATTTTCGGTCGTAAGAGACGTGTGGGCCTGTATTGGTCCACTCGTCCTCATAGTCTTCTCGCCCGGCCAGCCGCTCTTTTGCGTCCGTACCTGCGTTCAACAATCGAAACACACACGCTACGCCGCGAGCACCCGTTGCGCGAAAACAGTAGTACCCGACGGCGAGCGGGTCCGGACCGTCATCGCGCTTGATGCGAAGCTGCACGTTGGCCGGATCGGAGCAATCGACTACCTCGATGCTCCCGTTCGGTATGCCGCCTGTGACTGACAATGACATGGCGCTGGGTCACTTGTTGAGATCGTACTTCATGATGCGGCCGTGACGGCCGTTGCGATCACGCTCCAGAGTGTAGACATCGCCCGTTGGACCCGCGCGCCGGCGGGTGACGGCCTCGATAGCGGCGGCGTCCTCGTCGTCAAATTCAACGCCGCCGATTCGGCAGTTGTCGGCGAGATGACTGACACCGGTTGCCCCCACAATCACCGCCGCAACACCCGGGCGCGCCAGCACGGCCCGGGAGGCAACGGTGGCAATATCGCAGCCGCGACGGTCGGCGATGCGGCGCAGCACCTGCAGCAGCTCCTGAAACAGACTCCAGCCGCCGAAATCATCAATGATCAGCTGGTATTTCGCGAGCGAACGGTTGGCCGCGGGCCGCTCGGGCGCGGCGCGACCGAGCCACTGATCGGAGAGAAAGCCGCCGGCGACCGTGCCATAGCACAGCAATGCGATGCCGTGCTGCCGGCAGAAATCGACCATCCCGTGCGTGGGCCGGTCATCCAGCAGTGAGTACTGGACCTGATGTGACAGGATCGGGATGCCC
>Ga0268266_10007234_pt1 | contig 10040 bp, 11 predicted proteins | sample KBSS13metaG_FD_190356 | JGI IMG/M metagenome (GOLD analysis project Ga0268266, IMG submission 190356) | Switchgrass rhizosphere microbial communities from Kellogg Biological Station, Michigan, USA - KBS S1-3 metaG (SPAdes) (version 2) | ecosystem: Host-associated > Plants > Roots > Rhizosphere... | reverse complement strand
CCTTCCCACAGGCTGGTGGTGGTGCCCGCAATCGCAGGACCCATTCGCGCGGGGTGAGACCTTGGCGCCCGCACATCCGCTTTCGCCAAGCCCGGCTTCCTCCCGCGCACCATCCTCTAGCGAGGTGGGCCGGAGAGCGCGGTACCGCCGCCGGCCTGGCGCGCCCACCCCGCTCGCAGCGGCAGCGTCACGCACCCGCCGTTGTCGAGACACACACTTTGGCGCGGCATCAAGGCAGCGCCGGCCCCGGCCGTGCGACGCCGCGCAGCGACCCGTGACTGTGCGCATAGACCCACGTGAACTCTGCGCCCAGCAAAAATATCTGCGCCGAGTAGTACACCCAGACCAGCACCACCACCAGCGAGCCGGCGGCGCCGAAGCCCGAGGCCACGCTGCTGGTGCCGATGTACAGACCAATCAGGTGCTTGCCGATGGTGAACATCAGGGCCGTGACGGCCGAGCCGACCCACACGTCCTTCCAGGCCACGCGCACGCGCGGCAACAGCTTGTAGATGAGCGCGAACCCGACGGTGACCATGCCGAAGCTCACGACGAAATTGACCACCTGCCCCAGCAGTGCCCAGCCGCCGAACGCTGGCGCCCACCACTTGCCCAGCGCCGACAGGGCCGCGCTGGCCACCAGCGACACCATCAGCAAAAAGCCGATGCCCATGATCATGCCGAACGACAGCAGGCGCGCGGTCAACAGGCGCAGCACGCCGCCGCGCTGGTTGCGGGCCGGCGCACGCCAGATGCGGTCCATCGCGTTCTGCAGCTCGCCGAACACGGTGCTGGCGCCCAGCATCAGCAGCAACACGCCGACCACCGTCGCCACGATGCCTTCTTTCGGCTTGTTGACGGCCTCCAGCAGCCCCTGGATCGCCGCCGCGCCCTGCTCGCCCATCAGTCCGGAGAGCTGCCCGAAGATCTCGCCGCGCGCCGCCTCTTCGCCGAAGGCCAGGCCCGCAACCGAGATCACGATCAGCAGCAGGGGCGCCACGGAAAACACCGTGTAGTAGGCCAGCGCCGCGCCCATGCTGGGCGCGTAATCGTCGGACCAGGAAGCCACGGCCTGCTTGGCCAACGTCAAGAGTTCGCGCGGGGAAATACTCGGCATGCCGCCATTGTGGCTAGGAGCCTGGGCGGCAGAAATCGGGGCCCGCGCCGGGGTCAGGGGCGGTGCCAGCCGAGGCGCTGGCGAGGCCGTGTGGCAAGCCACACAACGAGCCGGCAACGAAAGATGGCGCTGCCCCTGACCCCGGCCCTTCGGGTTGGGCCTGCAAGGCGGCGCATGCGGCGTTGCCGGCCTTGCCCAGGCGGCCAGCCTGGGCTGCGCCCGGCGCCTTGCCTTCACCGCCTTGCAGGCCCAACGCGGGCCCCGATTTCTGCCGCCCAGGCTCCCAGCCCCGCGCGCGGCCCCTGTCGGCGCACGCCGCACCGGATAATCTTGGGCATGCTTTCCGACGCGCCTCCTGCAGCGCCGCCGACACGGCCCGCGCCCTCTTCCCTTCGCGATCTGTTCTTCTCGTTCACCTGGCTGGCGCTGCAGGGTTTCGGCGGCGTGCTGGCGGTGGTGCAACGCGTCGTCGTCGAGGAAAAACGCTGGCTCACGCGCGAGGAGTTTCTGGAAGACTGGGCCGTGGCGCAGGTGATGCCCGGCCCGAACGTGATCAACCTGTCGCTGATGCTGGGCGACCGCTACTTCGGCCTCAGGGGCGCGGTTATCGCGGTCGCCGGCATGCTGACGGTGCCGCTGCTCGTGGTGCTGGTGCTGGCTGTCTTGTACGCGCACTTCGCTGCCGATCCACGGGTGGCCGGCGCGTTGCGCGGCATGGGCGCCGTGGCCGGCGGCCTGATCGCCGCCACCGGCATCAAGTTGATTCCGGCATTGCGACAGCACGTGCTCGGCTTCCCGCAATGCCTGGCTTTCGTGGCGATCGTGTTCATCGCGATCGCCGTGCTGCGCATCCCGCTTGCCTGGGTGCTGCTGGTGGTCGGCGGCATCGCTTGCGTGTGGACCTGGTCCAAGTTCGCCGTCGGGCCAACCGCGCGAGCCAAGGACCCCGCATGAGACGCCGGGCCGTTCCCAAGGCGAATACCGCAGCGCATCGCGCGGAGGTTGCCCAATGACGATCGTGATGCAGTGGAACGACTGGCTCGCGTTGCTGGGCCAATACATGATGCTGTCGCTGATGTCGATCAGCGGCGCCATCACCACCGTGCCCGACATGCACCGCTACCTGGTCGACCAGAGGCATTGGCTCAGCGATGCGCAGTTCACCTCGTCGGTGGCGATTGCGCAGGCCGCGCCGGGGCCCAACGTGCTGTTCGTCGCGCTGATGGGCTGGAACGTCGGGCTCAACGCCGGCGGCGGTATCGGCGCCGGGCCGGCGGCCTGGGGGCTTGGCCTGCTCGGCCTGGTGATCACGATGGTCGGCATCATGCTGCCGAGCACCACCCTGACCTACCTCGCCATTCGCTGGGGCCATCGCAACCGCGACCGCCGCGGCGTGCGCGCCTTCAAGCAGGGCATGGCGCCGGTGGTGGTGGGCCTGTTGATCGCCACCGGCTGGGTGTTGGCCAACAGCAACCATGCCGGCGATGCGCCGCGCTGGCACCTGTGGCTGGTGGCCGGCGTCGCTTGCATCTTCGTGTGGCGCACGCGCCTGCACCTGCTGTGGCTGCTGGGCGTCGGCGCGGCTCTCGGTGCCGCCGGATTTGTTTGAACGAGGTCTTCCATGCAATTTCGCCCGCTCGGCCGCTCCGGCCTCCAGGTCTCGCCGCTGGCCTTCGGCGGCAACGTGTTCGGCTGGACGGTTGATGAGCCAACCTCTTTCCGGCTGCTCGACGCGTGGCTCGACGCCGGCTTCAACTTCGTCGACACCGCCGATGTCTATTCGAGCTGGGTCCCCGGCCACGTCGGCGGCGAATCGGAAACGATCATCGGCAAGTGGCTGCGCCAGAGCGGCAAGCGCAACCGCGTGGTGCTGGCCACCAAGGTCGGCAAGCCGATGGGCGACGACAAGCAGGGCTTGTCGGCCGCCTACATCCGCGAGGCGGTCGATGCATCGCTGCGGCGGCTCAAGTGCGATCACATCGACCTGTACCAGTCGCACGACGACGATGCCGCCACGCCATTCGAGGAGACGCTGGGCGCCTTTGCCGAGTTGATTCGCGCCGGCAAGGTGCGCGCCATCGGCGCCTCGAACCACGGCGCGGCGCGATTGGCCGAAGCACTCGACGTGGCGGCCCGCACCGGCCTGCCGCGCTACGAGAGCCTGCAGCCGCGCTACAACCTGTACGACCGGGCGCCGTTCGAGGCGGACCTGGAAGCGCTGTGCGTCGAGCGCGGGCTCGGTGTCATCAACTTCTATGCGCTGGCGATGGGATTTCTGACCGGCAAGTACCGCAGTGCCGCCGACGCCGCCAAAAGCACGCGCGGCCAGCGCGCGGTCGACACCTATTTGAACGCGCGCGGCCGCCGCATCCTCGCGGCGCTGGACGACGTCGCCGCGCAGCATCGCGCCACGCCGGCCCAGGTCGCACTGGCTTGGCAAATTGCCCGGCCTTCGATCACCTCGCCGATCGCCAGCGCCACCTCGGTCGCGCAGCTGGCCGATCTGTCGAAAGCGGCGCAGTTGCAACTGACCGCGCTCGATGTCGCCGCACTCGACACGGCCAGCGTCGAAGTCGCTGAACCCGATCGCCGGTAGGCAAGCTCCCACACGCGAAGGCGGCACCGGCTGCGCGCTTTCCAATGGCCAGGCCGCCAAGCTCGCGCCATCGTTGTTTCGGAGAAAACCCATGTCCTTTGCGCTCTACATGATCGGATTCGTGATCTTTCTGGGCGGCCTGATCTGGGGCGCGTCGGTCGCCGGCGTGCCGACGCTCTACATCGGCATCGGCGCGCTGATCCTGCTGGGCATCGGCATCTTCAGTGCCGTGAGCCGCACCCGCAGCAAGGATCCCTCGTAGCGACGGCGTCGAGCCGGGTCGGCCCGGGCGCCGCGGGCGCTATCCGTTCGAAAGCATCAGGGCGAACAGCTCGCTGCGGAAATGGATGCCCAGACGCTCGAATGCCCGGTTGCGGTAGGTCTTGACCGTCGGCAATCCCAGCCCGAGGTCGGCCGCGATACCTTCTTGCGTCATGCCCTTGAGCAGCCGAACACAGACATCGAGCTCACGCGCGGTCAACTGCGGCTGCAGGCTGCGCAAGCGTTGCAGGTGTGCATCCGCATCGCCCGGCAACAACGCAACATGCTTGCGTGCCAACGCCATCAGCAAGGCCGCGGCCCGACCGAAATCGGCGATTTGCGCATCGGTCAGGGCGCGCTGGTGGGCGTGGCGATAAAAGTTGAGCGCAAACAACGAGGCCGCGCCCTCCTCCTGCACCACCGACACGCGCTCGGCCACGCCATGCGCCTCGTACACCTTGGCGCGATGCTCGGGCGGTACTTCGTGCGCGGTGATGTGCAACACACGCAGCGCCGTGGCAGGCAACGCGCTGCTGCGCTCGTCCCGCAGCGTCCGGTCGTGCGTGATCGGGCCCGACAGGTAGGCCCGCCAGCAGTCGCGCGTGGTGTCGGGGATGCCCAGGCTGGCCGAACACAGGATGGCCGGCGCCGCCCCGGTGCGGTACATCGAGAACGATCCGACCGGCAGGCCGGCACGCAAGCTGCGCAGTAGCGCGTCGCCAAAGCGCCGCTCGCCCAATGCGGGAATCAGCTCGGGCATCGCGTTTGCGATCGGGTCGCCGTGGCCGGTGTCGGGTTGCCAGGTTCTCATGGTCGTCTGCCTGGCTGTCATCTTCAGGGATGACAGGGCGCTGCTGCCACCGGAATTACGCTAGCGCGATGACGAACCCACCCCCCGAGAACGATCCGCTGGCCGCGCCCGGCATGGCCTGGTTCGCCGACCTGCGCGTCGAAGTGGGCGTGCCGCTGGTGCTCGGCCACGGGCCGCACGGCATGCGTCGCGTCGTGCCGATCACGGGCGGCTCGGCGCAAGGCGACGGCTGGCGCGCGCGTGTGCTGCCCGGTGGCGCCGACTTTCAGCTGATCCTGAGCGACACCGTGTCGCAACTGGACGCGCGCTATGGCCTCGAGACCGACGCCGGCGACCTGGTGTACGTGCAAAACCACGCAGTGCGCAGCGCGCCGCCCGAGGTGATGGCCCGGTTGATGCGCGGCGAGCCAGTCGATCCGCGGCAGGTGTACTTCCGCTGCAGCCCGCGCTTCGAGACCACCTCTCCGGCGCTGGCCTGGCTGGGCGAAAAACTGTTCGTCGGCAGCGGACTGCGCAACCCCGACAGCGTGGTGATGCGCTTCTTCGCGCTGGTCTGATTTTTCTTTTTCCCTGGAGACATTCATGAGCCCAAACCTTCGCCGCCTCGCCGCGGCCGTCCTGGCCGTGGCCGCGTTCGGCTGCGCCGTGCAGGCGCAGGCACAGTCGGCCAACTATCCGAGCCGTCCGGTACGCATCATCGTGGGCTTCGCGGCCGGCACCGGGCCCGACATCGTGGCGCGGCTGCTCGCGCAAAAGCTGTCGGAGGGCTGGGGCAACCAGGGCGTGATCGTCGACAACAAGCCCGGCGCGGCCGGCCTGATCGCGGCCACCGAGGCGGCCCGCGCCGCGCCCGACGGCTACACGCTGATGCTGGGCGAAACCGGCCAGCTCAGCATCGCGCCCAGCAGCTACACCAAGCTGGCCTACGACCCGGCCAAGGACTTCTTGCCGGTGAGTCAGGTGGTGACCTCCAACTTCGTGCTGCTGGTCAATCCGGAAAGGACCAAGGCCAAAACGGTGCGCGAGTACGTCGACGCCAGCAAGGGCAAAGACCTGTTCATGGCGACCTTCGGCGCCGGCACCCCCGGCCACTTCGGTGCCTACATGTTCGGCGACGCGACCAAGGTCAAGACCGAGCCGGTGCACTACAAGAGCACCGCCGACGCGCTGGGCGGCATGTTCAGCGGCGACGTGCAGGGCGTGTTCGCCAGCGTCGGCCTGGCCGCGCCGAACGTGAAGTCGGGCAAGCTGGTGGCGTTGGCCTCGAGTGGCGATGCGCGCAGCCCCGCGCTGCCCGACGTGCCGACCTTCAAGGAACAGGGCTACCCGCAACTGGTCTTCAACTCCTGGTTCGGCATCGTCGCGCCTGCCAAAACGCCCGCCGACATCGTGGCCAAACTGCAGGCCGACGTGGTGCGCGCTGCCACCTCCGCGGAAGGCAAGCAGAAGATCGAGGACGCCGGGTTTCGCGTCACCGGCACGACCGGCGCCGAATTCGGCCGGGTCATCGCAGCCGATGCAGTGACCTGGGGCAAGGCCGTCGCTGCCACCGGCTTCAAGGCGGACTGACCATGCGAGCGCATGTCCTCATCCCCGCAACGCTCGCTGTGCTGGTCACCGCGTGCGGCAGCCCCGAAGGCTCGAGGCCCTTCGGCAGCGCGGCGCCCGCTGGCTGCGCGCAGCTTGCAACCGTTGCCATTGCCAACAGCCGTCTGACACTTACCGAATCGGTCGCCGCCGGCACGATCCAGCTGACCGGCGTGCAACCCGGCGCGCCCGGCTCGCAAGCGCCGGTGCCGGCACACTGCCACGTGCAGGGCAACATCAACGAGCGCACCGGCATCGACGGCAAGCGCTATGCGATCGGTTTCGACCTTCGACTGCCGGCCGCGTGGAATGGCCGCTTCTACTTTCAGGGCGGCGGTGGCACCGACGGCACCTTGCGCGACGCGGTCGGCGTGCTGACCGGCGGCGGCAACACCAGCAATGCGCTGATGCAGGGCTACGCTGTGGTCTTCACCGACACCGGCCATCGCGACGAGCCCGGCCCCAACGGCCCCTACCAGTTCGGCCTCGATCCGCAGGCCCGCATCGACAACGGCTGGAACTCCATGGCGGAAACCGGCCGTGTGGCCAAGGCGCTGATCGCTGCGCACTACGGCCGCGCGCCGCAGCGCTCGTACTTCGTTGGCTGTTCCAACGGCGGACGGCAGGCCATGATGATGACCCAGCGCTACCCCGACATGTTCGACGGCGTGATCGCGTCGGCACCGGCCTACCGTGTGCCGCTGGCATCGGTACAGGCGGTGTACGACACGCAGCTCTACGCCAGGGCCGCTGCCGAGAACGCGCCGGCGGTCGACGGACGTCCGGTGTTGAGCAAGGCGTTCTCGCCTGGCGACATGAAGCTGTTGACCAACGAAGTGCTGAACCAGTGCGACGCGCTCGACGGCCTGAAGGACGGCATCGTCGACAACTGGCCTGCCTGCAAGTTCAAGCCCGAGGCACTGAAGTGCAGCGGTGCCAAGACCGACCAGTGCCTCACTGGCACGCAGGTCGACGCGCTGGCCCAGTCGTTCGCGGGCGTGAAAGATGCGTCCGGCAAGCTGCTGTATTCCGACTGGACCTTCGATGCCGGCCTTCACTCGACCGAATGGACGCGCTGGAAGTTCGGTGATTCGCCGACCGCGACGCCGAACGCGCGCAACATCATCCTGATGACCGGCGGCCTGGCGATGTTTTTCATGACGCCGCCCACCGTGACGCAGGACTTCTATGCCTATGCGCTGGGCTACGACGTGGATCGCAATGCAGCCGGCGTGTTCGCCACCAACGCGACCTTCCGCGAATCGTCCATGCGCTCGGTGGCAGCCGAGTCGACCGACGTGGATGCCTACGCGAAGCGTGGCGGCAAGCTGCTGTTCTTCCACGGCGTGAGCGATCCCGTGTTCTCGGTGAAAGACACCGTGCGGTACGTCGACGGCCTGCGCCAGCGCTACGGCGCCCGCACCGATGACATGGCCCGCCTGTTCACCGTGCCCAACATGGCGCACTGCGCGGGTGGCCCGGCCACCGACCAGTACGACGGACTCAGCGCGCTGGTGAACTGGGTCGAAAAAGGCGAGGCGCCGAGCCGCATCGTCGCCCGCGCCCGCCCCGAGAACCGCGACGTGACCACACCCGGGCGCACCCGGCCGCTGTGTGCCTGGCCGATGCAGTCGCGCTACAACGGCAGCGGCAGCATCGAAGACGCGGCCAATTTCAGTTGTCGCTGAGCCCGGTGCGCTGGCGCATGGCTTCGTACAGGCACACGCCGCTGGCAACCGACACGTTCAGGCTTTCCACCGCGCCGGCCATCGGGATGCGCACCAGCGCATCGCAGCTCTTGCGCGTGAGCTGGCGCATGCCGGCACCTTCGGCGCCCAACACGAGCGCGACCGGACCGCGCAGATCGGCCTGGTAGATCGTCTGATCGGCGTCGTCGCTGGTGCCGACAACGAGGATGTTGCGTTCCTTCAGTTCGCCCAGGGTGCGCGCAAGGTTGGTCACCATGAAGTACGGCACCGTGTCGGCGGCGCCGCTCGCCACTTTCGACACGGTGGCGTTGATGCCGGCCGCATGGTCCTTGGGCGCGATCACGCCCTGTGCACCGGCACCATCGGCCACGCGCAGGCAGGCGCCCAGGTTGTGCGGATCGGTCACGCCGTCGAGCACCAGCAACAGGGGCACGGTGCCAGCTTCTTCGAGCCCTTCGAGCAGGCCGTCGAGCGAGTGCGTCAGCGCCACCGCTTCGACCCGCGCCACCACGCCCTGATGCCCCATGCTGCCGCACAGCTTGGCCAGGCGTTGCGCGTCGGCCTCGATCATCCGCACACCCGCCTCTTGCGCGCGCGCCAGAAACTGCTTCATGCGCGCATCGCGCCGGCCTGGATCGAACAGCAGCTCGATCACCGATTTGGGTGCGGTCTTCAGCCGCACGCCGACGGCGTGGAACCCGAAGATCACTTTGGAAGAGGAAGAGGCCATGGCGCGAATTATCGGCAGCGCGGCGTCGGCGCCTTCAGGCGATCGGCTGGTCGCTGTCGGCGCGACAAAGTTCGTCGTGCAATTGCGCCACGGCCTGTGCCTTGACGTCGATGGCGCCGCCGCCCATCGCCTCGACGAAGCGGCACGCAGCGTGGCCCAGCGCAGCCGCCTCGTAGCGCGCGACCCAGCCTTCGCGCAGCGGCAATTTGTCGGGTGCCACCGGCCATACGCCGGGCCGCGGCCGCAGGTGTTCGCCGATGCCCATGCGCCAGGGCTTGGCGCTCACGCGCGCGCGAAAGCAGCGTTGGTTGCGGCACATCCGCGCATAGACCTTGTCGGCCCCGAGCATCGCAAAGCAATCGGCGACGGCCGTCTCTTCGGGATCGAAAGTGCGGTGCATGGCGAGCAGGCGGAATCCGGCCGGCGTGCGGTACAGCCGCAAGTTCCAGTCGGTGTGCTGGCGCATGAAGCGCTCGATGCGGGACCGCGCGCGTTTCTCGGGGGCGGGATTGACCGCCGTTGCGTCGCCACGCAAGCGCTTGACAGCCAACCGCCAACCGACGACGAAGACAACCAGCATCGCGCCCAGCCCCGCCTCCCAGGAACGCGCCATCCAGCCGCCCAGCAGGCCGCACAGAATCGCGGGGCCGATCGCCTGCGCGAAGGCGCTGCCGCCCAACGGCGCATCGAAATCGACATCGACGAACAGCACGTCGGGCGTGTTGAGGCATCGCGCACCGTAGCTGTTGCGCGTGATGATCGTGTCGCCGTGGCGGCTCACGATCTCCTCGCGGATCGGCATGCCGTCGGCGCCGTTGTACGGCACCTTGCGCTCGCGCCTGGGCAGCGAAGCGCCGGCGGCGATGCGGTCGAAGGCTTCGCGGGTGCGCTGGTCGGCATGCGCTTGCGCGGCCTCCGCGCTGTCGTCGGACCAGCCGAAGCGACGCACCGTGAGCTGGCGATCTGCAAGTTGCTGCTGGAGGCGGCCTTCGGCCCAAAAGCGGGGAACGATCATCGGGCTGTTTCAGACCTCGGCTTCGGGCATCGTTTCGTCGAGCGCCACGCGCCCGGCCTCGATCGTGATGCGGCGCTCGCATTGCGCAGCGATGCCGCGGTCGTGCGTGACCAGCACGAGCGTGGTGCCGAGTTCGCGGTTCAAGTCGAACATCAACCGCATCACCTGCTCGCCGGTCGCGAAGTCGAGGCTGCCGGTGGGCTCGTCGGCCAGC
>Ga0268266_10007232_pt1 | contig 10041 bp, 9 predicted proteins | sample KBSS13metaG_FD_190356 | JGI IMG/M metagenome (GOLD analysis project Ga0268266, IMG submission 190356) | Switchgrass rhizosphere microbial communities from Kellogg Biological Station, Michigan, USA - KBS S1-3 metaG (SPAdes) (version 2) | ecosystem: Host-associated > Plants > Roots > Rhizosphere >... | reverse complement strand
CATTTGATCGATCCGTTGGCCGGACCGCCGGCCGCTAAGTAAAGCGAGCGCATGAGCGACGAGAACAACAACGGCCGCAACTCCGCCCCGGGCGGACGCCAGCCCCTGACCCTCAAGCCCCGCGGGGCCGGATCGGTCAGCGCCGGCACGGTGAAGCAGAGCTTCAGCCACGGCCGTTCCAAGACTGTGGTGGTCGAGACCAAGCGCCCGCGCGCCCACGCGGCGGCGGCCGGCAATCTGGCCGCCCCGTCCTCCGCCGAGAAGCGCAGCCTGGACCCGCGCGCCGGCGGCGGCGCTCCGCCGCCGCGCGCACCGGTCGGGGCCGACGGCCGCGGCCTAGCCGCCGAGGAGCAGGCCGCCCGCCAGCGCGCCATCGAGCTCGCGCGCCAGCAGCAAGTGCGGCAGGAGGCCGAGCGCCGCGCCCGCGAGGAGCGCGCGCGCGCCGAGGCCGAGGCGGCCGCACGCGCCGCCCAGGCCGCCCCTCAAGCCGCCCAGCCCGCGCCGCCTCCCGCCGCTCCCGCCGCGCCCGCGCCCGAGGCGGCCGCGCCTCAACCGGCGCCCCAGGAGGCTGCGCCCCAGCCCGTCGCCCAGGCGGCGGCGGCCCCAGCTCCCCAGGCTCCGGCCGCGCAGCCGCAAGCGCCGGTTCAAGCCGCCGCCCCGCGCCCGGCCGCGCCTGTGCCGCAACGCCCCGCAGCGGAATCCGCGCGCTCCGCGAACTCCGGCCAGACCCGCACCTACCAGCCCTCGCCCGACCGCCGCGACGATCGGCCAACGACGACGACCTACCGTCCCGAACGGTCGACCGGCCGTTTCGAGGGCGCGACCTTCAACCAGCGCGCCCCGCGCCGCGACGACGACCGTGGGCCGCGCCCCGGCCCCGACCGCGGCCCGCGTCCGGGCGGCGATCGCGGTCCGCGCCAGGACGGCGGCGGCCCGCGCCCGGAAGGCACCGTCCGCTATTCGGCGCTGGCCCCGCGGCCGACCGGCCCGCGCGACGGCCCCCGTGGTCCCGGCGGCCCGCGCGGCCCGCGGATCGGTCCCGCCGCTCCACCCGCGACGCCGGAAATCCAGCGCGCCGCCCGCTCGGCGCCGCGCCCCGGCGGCCTTCCCGACCGGCGGCCGGACGAGGACGACGGCGCGCGCCGTCGCGCCGACGCGCCGTCGAAAGCCATCTCTCGCGCCAAGGGCGCGCCGCAGCGCCGCGAAGGCCGCCTGACGATCCAGACCGTGGCGGGGGACGCCGACGGCGCGGAGCGGATGCGGTCGCTGGCCTCCGTGCGCCGGGCGCGCGAGCGCGAACGCGAAAAGCGCAAGGGCGGCGGCCAGGAGCAGGCCCGCGTCGCCCGCGAAGTGGTCATCCCTGACGTCATCACGGTGGGCGAACTCGCCAACCGGATGGCGACCCGCGGCGTCGAGGTCATCAAGTTCCTGATGCGTCAGGGCGTGATGCTGAAGATCAACGACGTCATCGACAACGACACCGCCGAGCTGGTGGCCACCGAGTTCGGTCACACCGTAAAGCGCGTGTCGGAGGCCGACGTCGAAGAAGGCTTCATCGGCGCAGAGGACGTGGACGATCATCTGGTCACCCGTCCGCCGGTCGTCACCGTCATGGGCCACGTCGACCACGGCAAGACCAGCCTGCTTGACGCCCTGCGTTCGACCGACGTGGTCGCCGGCGAGCACGGAGGGATCACTCAGCACATCGGCGCCTATCAGGTGCGGCTGGCCAACGGCCAGGCGGTGACCTTCCTCGACACCCCCGGCCACGCCGCCTTCTCCGCCATGCGGATGCGCGGCGCCAACGTGACCGACATCGTGGTGCTGGTGGTGGCGGCCGACGACGGCGTGATGCCGCAGACGGTCGAGGCGATCAATCACGCCAGGGCGGCGGGCGCGCCGATCATCGTGGCGATCAACAAGATCGACAAGCCGGGCGCCGATCCGAACCGCGTGATCAACGAACTGCTGCAGCACGAGATCGTGGTGGAAAGCCTCGGCGGCGATGTCCAGGCGATCGAGGTCTCCGCCAAGGAGAAGATGGGGCTCGACGACCTGATCGAGGCCATCCTGCTGCAGGCCGAAGTGCTGGACCTGAAGGCCAATCCGGACCGCACCGCCGACGGCGTGGTGATCGAAGCGAAGCTCGATCGCGGCCGCGGCGCGGTCTCCACCGTGCTGGTGAAGCGCGGCACCCTGAAGCGCGGCGACATCGTCGTCGCCGGCGACACCTTCGGCCGGGTCCGCGCCCTGCTGAACGAGCGCGGCGAACAGCTGACGGACGCCGGCCCTTCGATCCCGGTCGAGATCCTCGGACTGGACGGCACGCCCGCGCCGGGCGAGCCCTTTGCCGTGGTCGAGAACGAAGCGCGCGCCCGCGAACTCACCGAATATCGCGTGCGGGTGAAGCGCGAAAAGACGGGTTCGCCGACCCAGGGCGCCAGCCTCGCCGACATGATGGCGCGGCTCGCCGACAAGAAGGTCTCCGAGCTGCCGGTGGTCATCAAGGCCGACGTGCAGGGCTCGGCGGAAGCCATCGTCGGATCGCTGGACAAGCTCGGCACCGACGAGGTCCGCGCGCGGATCATCCTCTCGGGCGCCGGCGCGATCAGCGAAAGCGACGTCATGCTGGCCAAGGGCGCCGGCTCGCCGATCCTCGGCTTCAACGTCCGCGCCTCCAAGCAGGCGCGCGACCTGGCTGAGCGCGAGGGCGTGGAGATCCGCTACTACGCGATCATCTACGACCTGATCGACGACATCAAAGGCGTGCTCTCGGGGATGCTGGCGCCGATCCAGCGCGAGACCTTCCTCGGCAACGCTGAGGTGCTTCAGGTGTTCGACATATCCAAGGTCGGCAAGGTCGCGGGCTGCCGCGTCACCGAGGGCGTGGTGCGCAAGGGCGCCCGGGTGCGGATCATCCGCCAGGACGTGGTGGTGCTCGAGCTCGGCGTCCTCCAGACCCTCAAGCGCTTCAAGGACGAGGTCAACGAGGTCCAGTCCGGCCAGGAATGCGGCATGGCCTTCCAGGGCTTCCAGGACATCAAGGCCGGCGACGTGATCGAATGCTTCAACCTCGAAGAGGTCAAGCGGTCGCTCTAAACCGAGACCTCTCCCCGCTTGCGGGGAGAGGATCTGTGCTTAATCTCGCCGTCCTCTTGCGTTAGACGGCTTGCTTATGATCCGCGCCTTCCTGATCGGCCTCGCCGCGCTTTCCCTCGCCGCCTGCGCTTCGGTGCAGCGGCTGGACGCCGCCGGCGACGTCCACGCCCTGCTGATCTCCATACGCGACGACGACCAGGCCGCGTTCGACGCCCATGTCGACCGCGCCGCCCTGAAACGCGACATGCAGACCAAGCTCGACAAGCGCATCGGCAAGGACGAGCGGCTGCGCGGCATCGCCTCGCTGCTCGGCCCGTCGCTGGTCGACTTCGCCGGCGACAGCCTGATCCAGCCGAAGGTGTTCCGCCTCGTCGCCGAGCACTACGGCTATTCGCAGAAGACGCGGATCCCCAGCCAGATCGAGATCGCCCAGGTGCTGAAGCCGCTGCCTGACGGCCGGGTCTGCGCGGTGACCAAGAAGGACGGTCCCTGCACGCTCGTCTTCACCAAGGAAAATGACGTCTGGAAGCTGACCAGCTTCGAAGGCGACGTCTCGATGCTGCGGATCCAGCTCTAATTCAGTTCCAGCGCAGCGGCGGCGCCTCGGCCTTCAGCCGTTCTAGCGCCTGGCGGATCTCGTCCATCAGGCCGTGCCGGTCGCCGCGCCATTTCAGCGCCGGCCCCACGAGGACGCAGCAGTTCAGCGGCACCGGCACGCCGCTGCCCTTGGGCAGGACGCGGCCCGCGCCAGCGATCCAGACCGGCACCACCGGAGCGTCGGGAAAATCCTCCGCCAGCCGCGCCACCCCGCCTTTCAGCCGGCCGATGTCGTCGGAGGCCTCGCCCCGGGTGCCCTCCGGGAAGACGACCACGATGGCGCCCTCCGCCAGCGCCTCGCGGGCGGGCGCCAGCACGTCGAAGTGGCGGCCGATCTTCTTGCGCTCGACGGGCACGATGCCGATCACGTTGCGCGAGAACCAGCTCATCAGCCGGCCCTTGAGGAAATAGTCGGCGGCCGCGGCGGGCCGCACATCCTTGAGCGCGCGCGCCGGGAACATGCTGAGCAGCAGCAGGGTGTCCACATGGCTCTGGTGATTGGCCACGACGATCGCCGGCCCCTGCTCGGGCAGGTGCTCGCCGCCGCTGACGTCCGCGCCGGTCATGATCCGCGCGATCGGCTTGGCGACCAGGGTCAGGAAAAGGACGCGCGGAAAGCTCATCTCGGTCAGTAGGTCTCGAGGGCGAAGTAGGCGACCAGGTGGAAATAGAGCGGCGCGGTGAAGATCAGGCTGTCCAGCCGGTCCAGCACGCCGCCGTGGCCGGGGATGAACTGCGAGGTGTCCTTCACCCCGATGTCGCGCTTGACCGCCGACATGGTCACGTCGCCGGCGAACCCGGCCAGCGGAAGAAGGATCGCCACCATCCACAGCCCCGCCCCGCGCAGCGGCGTCAGATGCGGCGCGGCCAGCACGATCAGGCCGGCGGTCAGGATCCAGCCCCCGAGGAAACCTTCCCAGGTCTTGTTGGGGCTGACCTTGGGCATGATCTTCCGCCGACCCAGGAGCTTGCCGCAGACGTACTGCAGCACGTCGTTGGCCTCGGTGGCGAACAGCAGCATGAAGACCAGCCCCGCCGGCCCGGCCTGCGGCGCGTCGGCTTGCGGCACGCGCATCAGCAGCGGGATGTAGCCCAACGCATAGACGCAGGTGACGACGCCGAAGTGGAAGACCGAGGAGCGGGCGAGATAGCCGCGGGTCTGGCCGATGCAGGCCATCAGGAAGGGCACGGCGGCGAAGACGTAGACCGGCACGAAGACGAGATACATGCCGTACCAGTTCGTCAGTACGATCGCGTAGTTCAGCGGGATCGTCAGGTAGGCCACCAGGATCAGCGGCCGGTCCTCGCGGCTCATCGGCGCCAGCGACAGGAACTCCTTCAGCGCCAGAAACGAGACCAGGGCGAAAAGCGCGGTCATCGCCAGCCAGCCGGTCAGCAGGGCGCCGGCCAGCAGCGTGGCCATGACCCACCAGGACCACACACGCTGCTGCAGGTTCCTGTAGTCCTTGCCGGGCTTGAGCCGCGGCAGCAGCAGGGCGGCCAGCGCGCCCAGCGTCAGCGTGGCCAGCACGCCCGCCAGACCCCACAGCAGGGCGACCGGTTCGCGTCCGAGAAGATCCGTCACACCGCCGCCCCCCTTGGACCAAGCTTGGCCAGAGCCTAGCATCACGGGCATGAAACCGTCTGCTCTCGCTGGAGTGGCCCGGTCGAGCGCCGCCCACGTGGCGTTCGCCTTCCTCGCCATGGGCGGCTGGGCGCTGTTCGCCAATCGCGCGCACTCTGGCGGCGCCATGCTGCTGGCGGGCCTGGTGCAGGGGACCATCTCGGCCAGCATTACGCTCGCGTTGAAACGCGCACTGGAGGCCATGGCGGGGAGATTGGGCGGTCCCGCCGCCTTCATCGTCCCGCCGGCCATCACCTGCATCGTGGTGCTGGCGGTGCTGGTCGCCGTACACCGCCTGGCCGGCACGCCGGAGATCTGGGCCACCATCGCCGTGCCCTACGCGGTCTCCAGCAGCTACGCCTGGATCTACACCGCCAGTCTCGTCGTGGCCGCCCGCCGCGGCGAGCGAGGAGCTGCGCCGTGAGCGACACCGCCAACCGCCGGCCGTTGAAGTCCCGCGACACGGGTTGGGCGCGGGCGATCGCCGCCCGGCTGGCGCGCGCGGGGTTCAGCCCGGACATGATCTCGGCCGGCTCGATGGTCTTCGCCCTCGCCGGCGCGGCGCTGTTCGTCGCCCAGGCGGGCGCGAGCGGCCCGGCCCGCGCGGCCGAGCTGATCCTCGCCGGCGCCTGCGTGCAGTTGCGCCTGCTCTGCAACCTGCTGGACGGGATGGTCGCGGTCCAGCACGGGCGGGGCAGCCCGTCCGGCCCGATCTGGAACGAGCTGCCGGACCGCCTCGCCGACATCCTGTTCCTGGCCGGCGCCGGCTATGGGGCCTCCCTGTCGGGCGTGGCTTGGGGCGACGACGCCGGCTGGGCGGCCGCGGCGCTGGCGGTGTTGACGGCCTATGTGCGCGAGCTGGGCCGCGCGCTCGGCCAGCCGGCCGATTTCCGCGGCCCGATGGCCAAGCCGCACCGCATGGCGCTGCTCACCGCCGGCTGCGTCGCCGCCGCGGCCGAACCGCTCTGGGGCTGGCGCGGCGAGAGCCTCGCCATCGCCCTGGCCGTTGTGGCCGCCGGCGCGGCGCTCACCGCCGCCCGCCGGACGCTGGGATTAGGCGCGCATCTGCGCGGCAGGTGAACGCTGGACTTCCACGCCGCCGCGCACTAGAAGCCCGCGCTTTCCGCTGAGCGGCGCGTCCGACCCGCGCCCCAGCCCCGAGGGTCTCTCCATGAAACGCCACACCGACCGCGGCCACGCCCAAGGTCCCAGCCAACGGCAGCTTCGCGCGGGCGAGCTGATGCGCCACGCCCTCGTCGAGATCCTGCGCGAGGAGGACATCTCCGACCAGGCGCTCGAAGGCGTCTCCGTCACCGTGACCGAGGTGCGCATGAGCCCGGACCTCCGCCACGCCACCGTCTTCGTGGAGCCGCTCGGCGGCGGCCACGCGGCCGCGGTGGTGGAGGGGCTGAACCGCCACGCCAAGTTCCTGCGCGGGCGCCTCGGCCGGTCGATCGAGATGAAGTTCACGCCGGACCTGAAGTTCATCCACGACGAGAGCTTCGACGAGGCCCAGCGGATGAGCCGGCTGTTCGACGATCCCAAGGTGCGCCAGGACCTGTCGCCGCAGCCGCCGTCCCCTCCCTCCGCCTCCGGCGGAGGGAACCTTGGCAAAGAGGAGCCGGGCCAGAGGCCCGGTGGCTGGAAGGACGAGGACTGATGGGGCGCAGGAAGAAGGGCGAGGCCATCTCCGGCTGGATCTGCCTCGACAAACCCTACGACCTCACTTCGACGCATGCGGTCAGCCGCGTGCGGCGGATCTTCAACGCCCAGAAGGCGGGCCATGCGGGGACGCTGGACCCGCTGGCCACCGGCATATTGCCGATCGCGCTCGGCGAGGCGACCAAGACCGTCCCCTTCCTGATGGACGCCGACAAGGCCTATCGCTTCACCATCGCCTGGGGCCGCACCACAGCCACCTACGACCGCGAGGGCGAGACGCTGGCAACCTCCGACGTCCGGCCCGCGCTGGCCCAGGTCGAGGCGGTGCTGCCGAGGTTCGTGGGCGAGATCCAGCAGGTCCCGCCGGCCTACTCGGCCATCAAGGTGGACGGCGAACGCGCCTATGACCTCGCACGCGCCGGCGAGAGGGTGGAGCTGAAGGCGCGGACCGTGGTCATCCACGCGGCCCGGATCGCCGATGCTCCGGACGCCGACCACGCCACCCTGGAGATCGAGTGCGGCAAGGGCACCTATGTGCGCGCCATGGTTCGCGACATCGCCGACGCGCTGGGCGCATGCGGCCACGTCAGCGAGCTGCGCCGCACCCGGGTCGGCGGCTTCTCGGAAGATTCCGCGGTGACGCTGGAATTGCTTGAGGATTTGGGGCATAAGGCCCGCCAGTCGGAGGCGCTGCTTCCGGTCGAGACCGCGCTGGACGACATCCCGGCGCTGGCCGTGACCGACGAAGACGCCTTCAGGCTGAAGCAGGGACGGTCGATCGTTCTCGTTCCCCGACAGGTTGAGACGGTGAAAGCCAGGCTCAGGCCCGGCTCCCGCACCGTTTCCGCAATGGCGGGCGGAATGGTCGTCGCCCTCTGCGAGATGCGCGCGGGCCGGCTCGAACCCTCGCGGGTCTTCCATCTCGAAAAGAGCGGAGACTAACCGATGTCGATTACGGCCGAACGCAAGGCTGAAGTGATCAAGACCCATGCCCGCGGCGAAGCGGACACGGGCAGCGCCGAAGTTCAGGTGGCGATCATGTCCGAACGGATCGCGAACCTCACCGAGCACTTCAAGACGCACAAGAAGGACAACCACTCTCGCCGGGGCCTGCTCAAGCTGGTCTCCGCGCGCCGGTCGCTGCTGGACCACCTGAAGAAGTCCGACGTGGCCCGTTATCAGAAGCTGATCGAGACCCTCGGCCTGCGCCGCTAGGTTCAACCGTTGGTGAACCGCTCCCCGGTTGAAACCGGCCGGGAGAGCGGGTCTGAATAGTTCTTTCGCCGCTCCCTCGTGACAGGCTGGGGGGTCGATGCGGCGCATTTCGGGGAGCCCGGCGGACGGGTCCCCATCACGCCGAGGGCTCACAGAGGCCCTCATCCGCCTGTTCGAATGGAGAGGATTTCGGAGAGACCGAATCCCCTGTCCGGCCCCGCTGGGAATGCGCCCGCGGGATGAGAAAGAAGCCAAAATGTTCGATATCAAACGCAAGACCATCGAGTGGGGCGGCAAGACGCTCACGCTCGAAACCGGCCGCATGGCCCGTCAAGCCGACGGCGCCGTCCTGGCCACCTACGGCGAGACCATGGTGCTCGCCACCGCGGTGTTCGCGAAGTCGCCGAAGCCCGGCCAGGACTTCTTCCCGCTCACGGTGAACTACCAGGAGAAGTTCTACGCCGCCGGCAAGATCCCCGGCTCCTTCCCCCGCCGCGAGGGCGCGCCCTCCCAGAAGGAAACGCTGACCTCCCGCCTGATCGACCGGCCGATCCGTCCGCTGTTCGTGAAGGGCTTCAAGAACGAGGTGCAGGTGGTGGCGACCGTGCTCGCCCACGACCTCGAGAACGATCCCGACATCGTCGCCCTGGTGGCCTCCTCGGCCGCCCTGGTGCTGTCCGGCGCGCCCTTCATGGGCCCGATCGGCGCGGCGCGCGTCGGCTTCGTCGACGGCCAGTACATCCTGAACCCGACCCTCGATGAGCAGAAGCAGTCCAAGATGGACCTGGTCGTCGCCGGCACCGAAGACGCGGTGATGATGGTCGAGTCCGAGATCCAGGAGCTCTCGGAAGAGGAAGTGCTGGGCGGCGTCACCTTCGCCCACAAGGGCATGCAGCCGGTGATCGATGCGATCATCGAACTCGCCGAGCACGCCGCCAAGGAGCCGTTCGACTTCCAGGCGGATGACACCGACGCGATCAAGGCGAAGATCAAAGCGGTGATCGGCGGCGACCTTAGGGCCGCCTACCAGATCGTCGGCAAGACCGAGCGTCACGCCGCCATCTCCGCGGCCAAGGAGAAGGCGCTTACCCAATTCGCCAAGTCCGAGGCCAACCCGGACGGCTACGACGCCAACAAGCTGGGCGGCGTCTTCAAGGAGCTGGAGGCCGACATCGTCCGCCGCTCGATCCTGGAGACCGGCAAGCGGATCGACGGGCGCACCGTCGACCAAGTCCGCCAGATCGTCTCCGAAGTGGGCGTCCTGCCCCGGGCCCACGGCTCGGCGCTGTTCACCCGCGGCGAGACCCAGGCGCTGGTCGTGGCCACACTCGGCACCGGCGACGACGAGCAGTTGATCGACGCGCTCGAAGGCAAGTACTTCGAGAAGTTCATGCTGCACTACAACTTCCCGCCCTTCTCCGTGGGCGAGACCGGCCGCATGGGCGCGCCGGGCCGGCGTGAAGTCGGCCACGGCAAGCTGGCCTGGCGGGCGATCCGCCCGATGCTGCCGGCCGCGGAGGAGTTCCCCTACACCATTCGCCTGGTGTCGGAGATCTTCGAGTCCAACGGCTCGTCCTCGATGGCCTCGGTCTGCGGCTCGTCGCTGGCGCTGATGGACGCGGGCGTTCCGCTGAAGAAGCCGGTCAGCGGCATCGCCATGGGCCTGATCCTGGAGAGCGACGGCTTCGCCGTTCTCTCGGACATCCTGGGCGACGAGGACCACCTGGGCGACATGGACTTCAAGGTCGCCGGCACCCACGACGGGATCACCTCCCTGCAGATGGACATCAAGATCGCCGGCATCACCGAGGAGATCATGAAGAAGGCGCTCGAGCAGGCGAAGG
>Ga0268266_10007231_pt1 | contig 10042 bp, 4 predicted proteins | sample KBSS13metaG_FD_190356 | JGI IMG/M metagenome (GOLD analysis project Ga0268266, IMG submission 190356) | Switchgrass rhizosphere microbial communities from Kellogg Biological Station, Michigan, USA - KBS S1-3 metaG (SPAdes) (version 2) | ecosystem: Host-associated > Plants > Roots > Rhizosphere >... | reverse complement strand
GGGGCGACCGGTAGTCCAAGAACACTTCCACGCGTTCCATGCGTTCATCCACCCGGCCTGGCCAGATGGATCCTGCCACCTCATCACTGGAAGTGAGGTGGCGGGCAAGCCAGGGTCAGAAGACCGCGATAGGGAGCGGCTGGGCCTAAGCCCGCCTGGCTGCCCGCCATAAGAGCGGGGAACCGGACTACCGCAGGATTGCCCTGCGGCAGCCGACCCTATCAAACAACATCAGGCTTCTGACACCCGGTCACCGGTGTTCGCCGGCAACGAGGGAGATGACGGCTGACAGCGCGGTGTGGTTCCATAGTAAGCGTCGTAAAGTTGGGGACGGATTTCTATGGAAGGGATCGGAGTCATCCGACTTGTCCATTCCCGTTGCATGCATCGACGCGGGATCGCCTTACTTAGCAATACAGCTTCATAACGTGCGAAGGAAGGCCATCAGGTCGCTGCGCTGACTTGCCGTAAGCTGTATCGGCTGCCCTGTTGCCAGGCCGCGATAGTAGACCTCCATCTGCACCGCCTGCTCAAGCGTCGCCACGCTGCCGTCATGCATGTACGGAGCGGTTTGCGTAACGTGCAGCAAGGACGGCGTTCGATAGGTATTGATGTCCTTGAGCGAATGCGTAACCAGGAATCGGCCAAGTTCCGCCGTGCCATCCTTGCGTCCGGCGAGTTCCGCCACCGACCTGGGTAATGCATCTGCTTGATTGGTTTGTGCGGTCAAGGTCGGAAGCTGCGCGGCCACGTGGTTTGCGCCCAAGGCAGACGGATGGAACGCGCCGTCGGTATACACGCGATGTGGTCCCCCACCAGCGTGGCAGCTTGCACACTCGCCCTCATGTTCAAAGATATCGCGGCCCCGGCGTATGGCCTGGGCATCGGCTGCTTGTCCGACGCCCGCCGACGCGACGCTCAAGGTCTTGATGTAGGCCAGTAGTGCATCTTGCACATGCCGCTCGGTGATATCCCCCGATCCACCGAATGAGCTAGCAAAGCGAGAGCCATAGCCTGCGCTCTTGAGCTTCTGCACAAGCTCCGCCTCATTGCCCAAACCCATTTCGTAGGAGGTGAACAGAGGATCAGTTACCGCTTCTCGCATGGATGCTTGCCGGCCATCCCAGAAGAACGAAGTCTGCGCGCCAACATTCAGCAGACTGGGCGCATTGCGGTTTCCGTTCAGTCCATACACGCCGATGGAGGTCTGCCGTTTTTCGGCAAATGCGTGATCCGGCTGATGGCACGAAGCGCACGACACCGTGCCGTCGGCACTCAATGCCTTTTCTGAAAACAACAACTTGCCGAGCGTTGCAACGTCGCCGTTTCTTATTTCCGGTGATTGCGCAAAGACGACGCACGTCGCAAAACCGCAAACGAAGAGAAGTAAAACACGAACGAGCACGTCGAACGGTCCTTGTCAGAGTGACCTTCCGAACGATAGTGTCACGACGCGATTTGGCGTGCCATGGGCGCGCTCGCTTGGGGGCAGGGGCTAGCATGAAGCAAGGGCAGGAGTGGGTGCCGGGTGGGCTGCGCGCGCTAGTATGCAACCACCCGGGCAGGTATCGTAATTTCTTGCGTGTGGCGGCAGGCTTGTTGTTGTTAGCCCCCTTCTTTGCCACGGCAGGCCCGGCCACTTACATTTACGACAGCGCGCATCGCGTGAGCGGCGTGGTGAATGCATCCGGCGTGCTCACCCGCTACGTCTACGACGACGTCGGCAATCTGGTGCGCACCGATACGCTCGCGGCGGGACAACTGGCGCTTTTGACGTTCAGTCCGGAGCACGGCGCAATGGGAACGTCGGTTTCCATCTTCGGCCAGGGGTTTGCGGCAACGGCCGGCGCCAACACTGTCAAGTTCAACGGAACCGCCGCCACGGTGTCGTCGGTTTCCGCCAACCAGCTCCAGGTAAATGTGCCCGTCGGCGCTACGTCCGGCACGATTTCGGTGACGACGTCTGCAGGGACGGTTTCAAGTGCCACGCCCTTTACCGTGGACGGCACGGGCCTGGCGCCCACGATCACCTCGGTGTCCCCGGCGGGCGGCACGGCGGGCACGCTGGTCACGATCTCAGGTACTCACCTTGATCCGGTGAGCGGTGCCACGTCGATCACGCTCAACAGCGTGCCGGTCACGCCCACCACGGTCACCGATACCACGATCACCTTCCCGGTGCCGGCGGTGTTCGGTGGCGGACGCTTCCTGGTGAGCACGCCGTACGGCCAGGCCACGGCGCCAACGGACTTCACCACGACGGAGCCGGATTTCAGCTCGGGGTACACGATCGTGAGGGGACGGCTTGCCGTGGGCGGCACGGCAACGGCATTGTCGTTGACGAGTTCGAAAGCCGCCCATCTATTGATGGATGCGGCCCCTGGCGACTGGATCAGCCTGCAGGCGCCCACGCCGGGCTCAAGCTTCGATGTCTCGATCGAACTGTACGACCCGCGCGGTATCCGCATCGGCGCCGTGACCTTCATGAATCAGAGCCACCCCACGGATCATCTGCTGCAGTTGTCCGTGGGAGGCACGTACACCGTCACGGTCCTTCCATCGGGGTCGCAGAGCTTCAATCTGGCGGCGGTTCACGATCAGGTGCTTGCGCCGGACACTCCCGTGTCATTCGTGACCACCACCAAGGGCGCCGGCAACCGTTACCTCTATAAGGTGGGCCCTGGCCAGAGCTTCAACCTTGGCGTGCCTGCACTGACGTCTTCCGTGTCCGGCGATGGGATCTACATCCAGGGCGGCGACGCCAATGGCACGTTCTACTCGCGGTCCTACTGTGGGTTCGGTAACGGCATCACCAGCTGCAGTTACGCCATGCCGGGGTTTATGCTCGACAACTCACTGGCATCGTTGCCGCCGCCCGGCTGGCGTCAGTTGCTGGTGGACTCCGAGGTCGGGAGTACATCCACGGCCACGCTGCAACTGGAACCGGACGTGGTGACCACCGTGACACCCGGAACCACCAATGCGGTGTCGCTGCCTAAGGTGGGGCAGGCGATCGAACAGCTTTTCGCCGTCACGGCCGGCCAGTACTACTCGATCAACCTTCAGTCGGTGGTGACCCAGCCGTCTGCCACGTGGTTGAACCTGGAGGCGTACGATCCAGACGGAAATCGCATCTTCCGCGACGGCACGTCGAGCTCCGGCTTCTACAACCTGCCCAAGCTCACCAAGAGCGGGAATTACCGGCTCTATCTGTACACCGATAACGGTGCGACCTCGAGCTTCTCGGATACATTGCTGGCCGACCCGTTGGTCAGCGCCACGCCGAACGGCTCACCCGTCACCGCCAGCATACCGATGGCCAACGAGGCGTCGTATGTCACCTTCAGCGTGACCGCCGGGCAGTCCTACACCGTGCAATGCACGGCCACGGGTTATGCCGATACCGAAGTGGACGACAGCCAGGGCAACCGCGTTGGCAGCAGCGGCTATTGCGGAAATCCGGGCGGGGACATCGTCATCACTGCGGTGTCGGCATCGGACCTCTACACGATCAAGCTATCGGGCAGCTCGCAAGCCCTGTCACCGTCAGTCAAGGTCACCAGCCCATGAGCCTTTATTCCTTGCGTCGGCGGACCGTGGCCGCTGTGGCGCTGGCCTTGTCCGCGGTTGCCGTTGCCCAGCCAGTGGCGTTTGATGGTGCACGCACGCTGAGCCTGGCGGGCGGGACGGTGCTCTCGCTGGACACAGCGGGTAGTCGCTTGTTGGCTACCGGGGCGTCGGGTGCAACCAAGACGATAGCGGTGCCCGGCCTGAGCCACGCGACGTTGTTCACCATGCCCAATGGCGAGGTGTGGCTGGAGGGATTGAATCCCGCCAACGCCACTGGCGGCGGCAAGGTGGTGGACTCATCCAGCCTCACGCTCGGTGCCGCCGATGATGCGGGGCTCCCTACCGGTCCGAGTGTTCGTTACGCCGTGCTTGCCAACGGCAAGGTCGCCAGCGTGTCGGGCACCGACGGACGCGTGACGGTTTGGGATCCGGCGACGCATCAATCCGTTGCGTTGCCCCAGATGGCGCCCATGCCCTCGCTGGACCGACTCACCGCGCTTCGCGATGGGGCGTTGGTGCTGGAAACCAGCGATCCCCTGTCGCCAGCAAGCCAGGTGCTAGATCCGGTGTCGGGCGCCGTGCGGCGGCTTTCCGTGCAAGAGGCCGATGAGCTGTCGTCGCCCACGCCGCTGTGGACGGCTGCATCGCCTCTTAACGAGGATGCCGATGTACTGCCCGGTGCGCGGATCGCCATCGCGTTTTCGAAGGCGCTTGATGCGAATACCGTTAACGACGCCACGGTAGTGCTATTCGGACCGGGTGGTCCGGTGGCAGCACGCAGAACGTTGGTTGACGATGGGCGCATGCTCGTTGTGACCCCGGAGCGCGAACTGTTCACCGGCACGCGCTACACGGTGTTTCTCAAGGGGCTTCGAAGCGCGGGCGGTGTTGGTGTGCCGTTTGGCAGCTATGGCTTTGGCACGGCGAGCATCGGAGCGCAAGCGAGTGGACATGGCCGGCCGTCGACGGCTTCGGGTGGGATTGTTGGTCAGGCCGGAGGCATAACGTCTTCCACGTCCTCGGCGGATGCCGCGACCGGCGGCGCGCAGGGTCCCGTGCGCCTATCCACCGGACCCTCCGTCAACGGCGTCCTGAAAGCGAACGACGATTGCAAGCCCGGGAGCAGGGCGATCGTCCTTTGCCGCGCCCATTCGCTGATCAAGGATGGCGCCTTCTATCCGGGGCGCGATGCCACGGTCAACAAAACAGGCGGCCATTGGCGCACGTACCAGGTGCGGCTGGCACCGATGGGCCGTCCGCTCAAGCTGCAGCGCAACCATCACCGGCCGTTGGTGGCCAGTCGCAACGCGAAGGGCGGCAGCGCCGTCAGCGGCCGGATATTGACCATCGACGGCCAGCCCGTGGGCCAGGTTACCGTGAGCGTGGGCAGCGCCTCCACGCGTACCAGTGGTGATGGCACGTTTACCCTCGGCGGCCTGGCCCCCGGCCAGCAGGATCTTTTCGTGGATGGCACCTCCGCCAACCGAAACGGTGCAGAGTGGGGCTCGTTCGAAGTGGGCGTTGCCGTGCCGTCCCGCGGCACGCTCAAGCTCGACTACAATATGTACCTGCCGCGGGTGCTGGCCCGCGACAAGGTCACCATCCCTTCGCCAACCACCGTGGACCTGGCCATCACCCATCCGGATATTCCCGGCTTGGAGATCGACATCCCGGCGGGCACGGTGATCCACGATCACTTCGGCAAGGTGGTGACGGACCTGGCCATCGTGCCCACCCCCGTGGACCGCGCGCCGTTCCCCACGCATAACAACTACCCAGTGTACTTCTCCATCCTGCCGGGCGGAGCGGTGATCCAGAACCTCTCCGGGAAGGCCCAGCAGGGCATCCAGATCAAGTACCCGAACTACAGCCATGCGCCGGCGGGAACGGTGGCCAATTTCTGGAACTACGACGACCAGAAGGGCTGGCAGGTGTATGGCAAGGGCCATGTCTCGGCCGACGGCACCCAGTTCGTGCCCGATCCGGGCGTGGCGTTGACCACCACGATCCACGGTAGCTTCACGCTGCAAAGCCTGCTGGCAGGCCTGTTCGGCAATCCGGATTGCGGTTGCCAGGGAGGCGCCAGTGCATCGGCCGCGGATCCGGTGGACCTTGCCACCGGCGCGTTCATCCATACCTGGCAGGACCTCGGCATCAACGATATCCAGCCGTTGGACCTTACCCGGACGTATCGAAGCGGCGACAGTTCGTCCCGGGCCTTCGGCGTGGGCATGTCATCGGGGTTCGACTGGCGTCTCTACGACGAGAATAGCGATTACTCGCAGCCCAAGCTGATCATGCCGAACCTGGCCAGCCTGTCTTTCAACCCGGTGTTGGGCGACCCAGCGCTATCCAATAACGACGTGCTGGCTGTCTGGAAGTACACCGACCGCCAGGGACCGTTCTTTGGGGCCACGCTGCAGCACGTGGAATACACGAACAACGATTTCGAGGAACACTGGATCATCCAGACCCGGACCGGCATGCAGTACTGGTTCGAGAACGAGCAGGAAAACCGCCTGAACCAGGTCGTCGACCGGTTTGGCAATGCCACGGTGTTCGACCTGTCCAGCGGTCTGCTGGATAGCGTGACCTCGCCGAGCGGGCGCACGATCTCGTTTACCTATGACGGCGATAACCGCATCGTCAGCGCGGCCGATAATGCGGGCCGTACGGTCGGGTACGTGTATAACGCGGCGGGCTATCTGGGCGAGGTGGACTATCCGGACAGCACCAACGAGAAATACACCTATGACACCGCCGGCAACCTGCTGACGATCACGGACCGCCGCGGGCACGTGGTGTTGACCAATCAGTACACCAGCGGGCGGGTGTCGCAGCAGACGTATGCCGACAACACCTCGTTTGGTTTTGCGTACACCGTGGGCACCGATGGGTACTCGACACAAGCCGCTACCACCGAACCCAACGGGGCGCTGCGGGTGACGCAGTTCGACCCGGCAACCCATTACGCATCCAGCGAAACCTATGCGTCGGGGACGGCGCTGGCGCAGACCACGTCTTATACCCGGAATGCTGCCGGGTACATCACGTCGACCACGGACCCGCTCAGCCGTACGACCACGATGACGTATGACGATTTGGGCAACCTCCTGACCCAAACCGTTCTGTCGGGGACTGCGGATGCCGCCACCACGACGTTCACCTATACGTCGGACTTCAACCAGATTGCGTCCATCAAGGACCCGCTAAACCACACCACGACGTTCTCGTACACGAATGGTTGCCTCACCAGCATCACCAACCCACTGGGGAAATCCACCACCCGGGTGTGCAATGCCTACGGCCAGCCGACATCCGTTAGCGATGCGCTGGGCCATGGAACGCAGTACGGCTACATCGGGTACGACCTGAGAACGGTCACCGATGCCCTGGGCCACGCCACCACGATCACTGTCGATGGCCTGGGCCGGACTATCGCGGTGGCGGACCCTTTGGGTAACGTAAAGCAGGTGGCCTATGACGTGAACGATCGCGTCAGCCAGGCGACTGATCCGCGAGGGAAGGTCATCAGCTACGGTTACGACAACGACGGCAATACACTGTCGGTGACGATGCCCGGTAGTCGGGTGATCGGCTATGCCTGGGACAATGCAGGGCACCTGACCACGCGAACGGACGCGTTGAACCAGAACGAGTCGTATACCTACGACACGCTTGGCAACGTCCAGACCGTCCAGGATCGGAACGGCCAGACCACCACGTTCCATTACGATGCGCTGGGCCGGAAGGACAAGGTCACCTTCAACGATGCAACGACCATCGACTATGGCTACGACGCCGGTGACCGCCTGACGTCAATTACCGACTCCGTCTCCGGCACGATCACACGTGGCTACGATGGGCAGGACAACCTCACCAGCGAGACGACTCCGCAGGGGACGGTGACCGCGACGTTCGACGCCGCGGGGCGCCGTACCGGGATGACGGCAGCGGCCCAGGCGCTTGCTAGCTATATGTATGACAATGCCAATCGCCTGACCGCCATAACGCAAGGCAGCGAAAACGTGGGTTTCACCTACGACGATGCCGATCGGCGAACGGTGCTGACGCTGCCCAATGGGGTGAGCACGGGCTACACCTACGATAACGCCAATGAACTGACGAACCTGGCTTATGCCCAGGCGGGTGGCACCTCGTTGGGGGGTATCGGCTATAGCTACGACGCCGCGGGCCAGATCCTTAGCCAGACGGGGAGCCTAGCCGTAGCCGCGGATGCCACGCCGACCACAACAGGTGTCTTCGACGCGAACAATCGGCAGACGACCTTCAATGGGCATGTCATGAGTTATGACGCCAATGGCGACCTGACTGGAGACGGTACCAACATCTATGTGTGGAATGCGCGGCATCAACTGGTGCAGATCAAACAGGGGACGACGGTGGTGGCGTCGTATGCGTACGATGGCACGGGGCGTCGCATATCCAAGCAGGTAGGGACATCATCGCCGACCACCTATCTCTACGATGGCGTCAATATTGCCCAAGAGATGTCGGGGGGTACGGTCAATCCCATCCTTCTAGGCCTAGGTGTCGATGAACGCTTCGCGCGAAGCGACAGCGGGGCAAGGAACTACTTCCTGACGAATAACCTGGGAAGTACTGTGGCGTTGACATCAGCAGCGGGGATCTTACTGCAGCAATATCAGTACGACTCCTATGGCAATACGTCGGGAGGGTCAGGATCGAGCAATCCGTTCCAGTACACCGGTCGAGAAAATGACGGGAATGGGCTTTACTTCTATCGTGCTCGCTATTACAACCCAACCACGGGGCACTTTATTAGCGAGGATCCGCTAGGGCTTTTAGCAGGCCCTAATACATACACATACGCCGAAGCTGATCCACTTTATTTCATTGATCCACTCGGACTTGCCGGCATCAAGGTAATCAAGGGCATTCCACCTGGATCAATTTTGTTCACCCTCCCAAATGGTGAAACATTCTATGGTCCGCCGGGTACGGACTTCAGTAAGGTTGCTGATGCAGGCGCTTCCGGAGGAATGTTTGATTCTGACGCTGCAGCAGCGGCGATTGGTCAGTTTGGGCAATTCGACTACCAGCGAGGAATGGGACCAGATGGTCCGGAGTTTATTCCAGCCTATACAGATGCAGCGAATTTTGGCGTAGGCGTTTATATGTACAATGCTGGTTTTTCTTGGACACAAACTATGGCGATTGGTGAGGCATATGCGATGCGTCATTCGTCAAACGCAGGCAGCCCGGAGCAGATGAAATGGTGGCAGTATGGCTATGCTGCCGCCATGCATAACAAGTACAACATTCCTCAGATTTGCTTGCCAGGGAAATAATAATAATGAAGCGTGGGTCCATCTATTGGATAGCCGCCAATATTGTTGGCATTGTTTTATTCCTCTACTTCTCTTCTAGGTTGTGGGCGCCACCCGGTCAGGAAGGACTTCTCTCAGCAGGAGGAGATCCGATCGTCTGGGGTATGACTGTCTTGCCGATTATGGCCATTTTCTTGATCGTCGAGATCGCTTGGCTTAGCAAGTCGATTGCCTCAATCCGCAAGTTAGGCTGGAAAGCTATGACGCCTTGGCTTGTTGTGTTTGTCGTTTGGGTTGCAGTAGTCGTATACGATAACCATAGGTCATACACAGGAGCTGATGTCTATTCCAGCAACACTAGCCAATGACGAATAAAGGTTGAAATCGCCTTCCGGACTCGTCATAGAAGCAAAGCTTCACCCACGTGCCATGGGCGGCGAACATGCTAACGAATCTGGTGGATGAGCGATGCGGGCCTATTCACTGGATCCCGTGGACCCGCTCGCGCAATCTGGCACTCTCGCCAGATTACTTATCGGTAATGTCATCCTTCACCAAAGGTACAAACGCACTCCGCGCGTAGACGCGACCGCGCTTAACGGTCATCAGCACGGACCTGAGATTCTTCAAGTCCGCAAGCGGGTTACGGGTGAGCACCACCATGTTCGCGAGTTTGCCAGGCTCGATGCTGCCCATATCGCGTTGCTGGCCTGCCGCCCGGGCACTGATGAGCGTGGCCGATTTCAGGATCGCATCGTTCGGCATCCCGGCTTTGATCGCCATCGTGGCGAGTTCGTGAAACAGATCCGGCCATGGATCGTTCCAGTCAGCGGTGAAGTCGGTTCCCGCATCGATCGATACGCCGGCGCGGTAAGCCTGGCCGGTGATCGCACCGCCCACCGTGTCGTCGCAGCTTCCCGGGGGCAGGGGAGGCATGGTGGTTGAACCGGACGTATCTGTACTGTAGGCCCAGAGCGTGGCATCGAGGATCGTGCCTCGCCACACCATTTCCTTGAAGAGGCTAGCCAACGCCGGATTGTCGCCGTGACGAAATCGCTTCAGGTCGACAGGCGGATGCGGCTCGTTCCAGCCGGGGACATGCGCGTCGGGCTCGCGGATGAGCAAACAGGCATGCGAGATCGCGTCGACTCCCGCTGCCA
>Ga0268266_10007229_pt1 | contig 10043 bp, 6 predicted proteins | sample KBSS13metaG_FD_190356 | JGI IMG/M metagenome (GOLD analysis project Ga0268266, IMG submission 190356) | Switchgrass rhizosphere microbial communities from Kellogg Biological Station, Michigan, USA - KBS S1-3 metaG (SPAdes) (version 2) | ecosystem: Host-associated > Plants > Roots > Rhizosphere >... | reverse complement strand
TGCCAGATCAAGATCGCTGATCCGGTAGACACCGCCCGCCGGCACGTTCTTCGGGTCGCTTTCCACGCGGAACAAGAACGCCGGGTTGCTCAGCACCGCGCTCAAAGCCATTGTGATTCCGCCGTCAAAATCGCCTGCGGCGCGGCCCTTGCGATAAAAGTTCATTGACTCGTCAACTTCGGCTTTGGCCACTGGACGCCGATAGGCGCGCCGCATTATTGTCGACAGAATGGTTCCGGCACATTTTTCTTCCTCTGCTTTGTCCTGACTGGCTGGCCGGCATACAAATATCCGGTGCCGGCTCGGCGTGTCCCCGGCGCCTTTCGCCGCATAAGGCCCGGTTACCGAAACCTGGTCGATGGCGGGTGCCGTACGCGGATACCGCCGGTCGTTGTAGCGCGATTCGGTAGGTTGCCTGACCGTCCCGACAAGCGATGTTCCCTCTTGGACGAAGGTGACGCCGATGTTGTGCGGACCCGCACTCACCTTGACGCGCACTTTCAAGTCGTGGTCGAAGCTCGTGTCGCCGCCGCTCGCCGGCTTCTGGATGGTAAAGGTCTTGACTGGCTCCCGGTCGAGCAGCACTAGCAGTTGGTGCGGGCGCACCTCGCGCAATCCGCTGACGTTTCCTTCCAAATTTCGAGCGAGCAAAGCCTGGATGTCGTATTCGCCGTCCTGCGGGAACGTGTAGGACGTCAAGATGCCACCTCGCGTGCCCATTGGCAACCCAGGCAGGTGATTCTCCTGCGTGAGATCGGCCGGTAGATTAATGATGTCGCTCTGCAAGGACTGCGTAGTCCCGACCGCCAGGCGGCTGATCTTCTGGGAGGCTGAGATGTAACGGTCCAGGAGCGTCGGCGACAGATCGCCGACGATGACATTGTCGAAGCCGTGACCGCTCTCATCCGCCGGCAGAAACGACCCGGCGTCAATGTCGAGCGCCAGCAGGTCGCGGATCGAGTTCTGATATTCAGTTCGATTCAGGTGGCGCAGCGTTTCGGTGCGGCCAGGATTCAATTTTGCGCTGACCGATGCGGCATCGAGCGATGTTTCCAGCCATTTAACCATCGCGAGGCGATCGGCTTCCGGAGGCTGCGGCATCTTAGGAGGCGGCATGACACCCGTGTGCAGCTTGCGCAACACTTTCTCCCATACTTCGGGCTGGGCGGCAACTTTGGATATGTCAACCTGGACCAAACTCAGGCCGCCGGTCTTCAGTTTCTCGTTATGGCACGACACGCAGTAACGATCGAGAAATTGCCGCTGGCTTGCAGTTTGAGCAGGACCCGCAGGAGCCGCATTACTTTGCTGTGCGGATATATTCCCCTGCACGGAAAGCAAAATCGTCACAGCGAGACCGGCAAGACCTAATTTCAACGATCGAGGGAACAACACCGGTTCCGTCATCTCTTGCCTCCTCCTGAATCGGGCGGTAAATCTTCCGCGCAATTTGAGGGACCGAGAACAAACGATTCCGCAAATTGCGAGCCACCCAAATAACTCGCTAATCTTCCGGCCAGTTCATCTGACCGACCCCATTCTACTACCAACGTATGTTCGATGCCACCGCCGTTTGGACAACCGGAAGGCCGGTACTTTCCCTCAAACCGACCTTCCCATCGGCAACTCGATCTCGCTCGCCGGGCTCGGCAAAAGCCAGCCCCGCCCCGCATAAGGGCCGCTTGCCGGATTGAGCCCGGCCTAGAATGAGATCCTGGCATTCACCTGCATGATCCGCGCTCCCAGAGTATCCGTGAGCTGACCAAAGCGTGCGTTGTTCACGCTGGTTTGCAGGCCGGAGAGGTTCGTATGGTTAAAAGCATTAAGCATGTCGGTCCGAATTTGCAATTTAAGGTTTTCGCGGAGCGTAAAATTCCTGGCAATGCTGAGGTTCAGATTCCACAGTCCAGGAGCGCGCACCGAACCGGGGCCTACATTGCCGTCCCGGATGGCGGCGCCGGCTTTTCCGATGGGAACTAATTTATAGGCGGCCGGGTTGAGATACCGAAGCGTGCTCTGGTAATCGGAAAGCACCGCGTTGCCTCCGACATAATCGGCCCGTTGCGCCGACGTGGTTGAGCTTTGAGTGATAATTACCGGCAGTCCGGTCTGCGCGCTGAAAATGCCCGTAACCTGCCACCCGCCCAAGCCGTGCCGCACGATCGCGTTTTGTCCCTTGAAAAGCGGCAATTGGTACATCCAAGAGCCGGAAAAATAATGGGTTATATCGGAAGAAGTGGGGCCACGGTCTGCTCGTAGGTCGAAGAAGTTCTGATTGCGTGTGCCGTTTTCGCCATCGTAGTAAACGCCGGTATCGCCGCCGCCATTGCCCAGGGCCTTCGACCAGGTATAGTTCGCGTCGAAACTAAAGCCAGCGGAGAAGCGCTTCCGGAATGAATTCTGCCATCCGTAATACACGGTGCTCTGTGAGTTATCGATATAGTAAGGCTGCCCCAGGATATTCGGATTCGGCCGGAGGCCCGTAACGCGATCCACAACGTTTGCAACCCGGAATTCGGGGAACTTTACCCCTCGCGTTCCGACAATCGCCGACTGGAACACCATGGTTGATGTGACCTGCCGCTGCACGTCCAGCGTGTATTGCATGACGTAAGGATTCTGCAGGTCAGGGTTGTAGATTGCGGTTATGTTTCTGACGTTTGGGTTGGCTTTGACAATCTGCTGGGTGTAGGTATAGAGCTGATCGTTGTACACCGGGTATTTAATTCCAAAGGCTGCGATATCTGCCGCAGCGAACGTAGCCGCTCGGGGAATGTTAGGGCCAGGCGAAACCAGATTCCAGAAATTTTCCGGCTGCAGGTTGCTAAACATGAGGCCGTAACCTCCGCGGATCACGGTCTTGCTCTGTCCATCCGGATTATAGGCAAATCCAAATCTGGGGGCGAAATTGACAGGGTCGCTGTTGTATGGCTTGGAACGGTCCCGAAACGGCCCTACGTTGAACTTGCCGTCCATGCTTAAAGAAGACGGATTGTACAAACCAGCGTCGGGAGCCCCCTCCCCTCCTTCTGCGACGAAGTTGGAGTAGTAGTCGTAACGTATGCCGAAGTTCAGGCTCAACTTGGAACTGACTCGCCAGTCATCCTGGGCAAAAAAACCAAATTCATACATGTGTCCGCTGTAGATGCCGGATCCCAGGCTTGCCAGCACCTGGCTGGGCTTATTTGCGAGCAAGTCAGCCAGGCTGGAGTAAGTCATATCGGGAATTTGAGGGTTATTGCGGGTTCCCACAGAGCGATGATAATCGCCCCCGAATTTCAAAGAATGCCGCCCAATGTAGCGAGCGTATTTTTCCGAAATCTGCATCAGGGGTCCGCCGGAGTGATTGATTTCCCCGTTAGGTCCACTCCAGCCAATAGCGGAGGCTAAAATATCGGGAATCCGCTGTCCGTAAGGGTAGCTTTCGGTAGATTGCAGCGGATTTTTCAAGCTGAAGAATTGGTCGGTGCGATCCTGGATGGTGCGGTTGATGCCGAAGCGCGATTCCGAGGTCCAGTTGCCTCCGCCGGTTGTATAGCTGACGCTGCCGCGATCGAGTTCGTTATAGTAAGTGCGCGGATCATCAATGAAGTAACGGGGAATCGTGCGGTACGGTACCCCGTGGTTATAGCTAAGCGAGAGGCGGCTGTTATCCGATATGACGTAGTCGCCCTTGGCATCATAATGATCGTCGTTGCGGATGGCAGTTCTGGTAGTGGCAAAAGTTCCCACCGTTTTGCCCGCCGCGACCGGCTGATTTGGCAAGGGGAAGGCCTGCAAAGCCAGTTGATAAGCCGGCACCGCCGCCACCAATTGATCGCGCAGCGCTTGAGTTGGAACGTCGCCATTGACAAAGAGGGACTGCGCCAGGCGATAGCCCTCATAATCCCCGAAGATAAAGATCTTGTTCTTCTTAATGGCTCCACCCAGGGAGCCGCCAAATTGATTAAAATTCAGGCGCGGCTTGGTCGCGGTAAATTGCAGCCGGGCGTTGAGGGCCCGGTTTTGAAAGTTTTCAAACAGGCTGCCATGCCACTGGTTGGTGCCCGACCTGGATACCAGATTGACCTGCCCACCGATGGCGTCTTCATATTCAGCGGGAATAGCGCCCTTGACGGCGCTGACGTCCTGGATGCCTTCAACACTCATCACATCGACCAGGTTCCCGCCCTGATATGCGCCAGGGTTGTTGCTGCCGGTGTTGCCACTGGCATTCGTCCCATCGAGTGAATATACAGTTCCGTTCCGGCCAACGCCGTTCATATTCACGCCGGTTCCGTCGTTCCCCTGGCTGGCCGTTACCCCTGCGTTGATCCGTAACATTCCGCTGAAGTTTCGGTTCTGCAACGGCAGTTCGCGCGCATCCTGAGCACTGTAATTTTGCAGCTGCTCCGAGGAGACGGTGTTGACAAGCGGGGCAGCGGAATCGACAGTAACCGTTTCGCTGACCGCGCCCAACTCCAGCTTGAGGGTCTGCCTGATTTGCTGGCCAGCCGCTAGGGTCAAGCCATTGTTCAGGTAGCTCTTAAAACCTGGGGCATCGACTTTCAATGTGTAGACACCGACAGGAACGAAGCTGAAGACGACCTCTCCACTGCTGCCAGTCGTTCTGCTTGTCGTCGCCTGCGTGCCCTGGTCAGTCAGCGTGACGGTCGCTCCCACTACGGCCAAACCACTCGGATCGGTGACGCTGCCGTAAAACGTGGCGGAATTCGCCTGGGACCATGAGATTTCCGGCCTCACCGCCAACATTGCCAAAAGCAGCAGAGTCGCTGCCGCTGCGGACGCGAATCGTCTGGCGCTAAAAAAATGCTTCATTTCACCCCTCCAAAATTAGATATCAAGACGCGAGCCGGAGATTGTAGCGACCCGTCGTTATCCTAAAGATCGCAAGAAACCGGAACAACTCTGTATAGGTTTCTCGAGATACCCAAAGCTATCCTCTAACTCTATACGAGTGTGACCACGAATGCTATCCCCGGAAGGGGGTAGATGCAGACGGTAGCTAGTAAATCCCCCTGCGAGTTGGTGCGCCGCAGCGTATCGGATATTGACACGGCGGCGCGTGCCCAACAGCACCACTGGAGACCGATCATCCTCCGTGTAGGGTGCGCTCGGCCGCAACAAGGTTGTGTCCGCCAACGTCCGGGGCAAGTGGGCTCCGGAATCGCATTCGCGGCCAGGGAAACAGACTACAATACAATCCTCGGAACAAATCTGCGATTCGGACGTATAAAGCACATGCGACGCTTCTGGATGGATCTTTCCTACGGCGCACGGGGGCTGCGGAATCAACCCGGATTTGCCAGCATCGCGATTCTCACGCTGGCACTCGGCATCGGCGCCGCAACCACCATCTTTAGCGTCATATATAACGTTCTGCTCGATCCATTCCCCTATGCCGACGCAAAGCGGGTGGTCGTGATCCAAATCCACGACCTCGCCAGCAGCAATCCCGGAGGCCGGCAAGGCCTGCAAACCGCGGAGTTTCTCGACTATCAAGAACAGAGCCACGTATTCGAGGAGGTCATAGGTGGATCGTTTCAGGACGCTCTGCAGAGTACCGCGGAGGGCACGGAGCAGTTCTCGGGTGGTGCCGCCACCCCGAACATGTTCCACTTTCTGGGGGTGCCCGCTATGCTGGGCCGGGCCCTGACGCCAGAAGACGCAAACCCAGGTTCGCCGCCGGTCTTCGTTATGAGTTACAAGCTGTGGTCCAGGCGCTACGGCATGGACCGCTCAATCCTTAACAAAACATTTGTACTCAACGGTGTGCCAACTACGCTGGTGGGGATCATGCCGCCGCGCTTCACTAAGATGGGAGCGGACCTTTGGTGGTCGGTCTCAATGAACCGGGGAGACCCGGAGATGAGCCAACGGTTTTGGACCTTTCAGGGCAAGCTTAAGCCGGACGTTACCATCCAGCAGGCGCAAGCGGATATTGATCTGCTGGCTCACCGACTCGCTAAAGTCTACCCCCTAAACTATCCTGACAAGTTCAGCGTCCAAGTCGTCAGCTGGGTCGATAGCTTGATCGGGCCCTTCCGAAAGACGCTGTACATTCTGGCTGCGGCAGTGGGGCTGCTGTTACTTATTTCGTGCGCCAATGTGGCGAACATGCTGCTGGCTCGTGCGGCGGCGCGGGAAAAGGAAATGGCCATCCGCGGATCGCTGGGCGCCCGGCGAAGTGAACTGATCCGCCAAGTGCTGACCGAAAGTCTGCTGCTCGCGTTAGCGGGAGGCGTGCTCGGCTGCGTGTTTTCCTATGTGGGCCTCAAGGGCATCGTTACCCTGATCCCGGATGGAATGATTCCGCGTGAAGTCGTTATTCAATTGAATATTCCGATCTTACTATTCAGCCTGGGCATCGCAATTTTCACGGCTCTGATTTTTGGCCTGGCTCCAGCCTTGCATAGCGCTAACCAGAACTTAGTGGAACCTCTTAAGGAATCAGGCAGAGGTGTCAGCGGCGGATTTCGCCGAGGCCGGCTGCGCAACGCTCTGGTCATCGCGGAGGTAGCATTATCGCTGGTACTGCTGGCCGGCGCTGGTCTGATGATGCGCACCTTTGTCGCTATGCAGCAAGTGGATCTAGGATTCCAGCCGAACAATATCCTGTTTACCCGACTGCCGTTGCCCAAAGGACAATACAAGACGACGGCGCAGAAGCAGCGATTCTTTCGCCAGTTGCTGACACGCCTCCAGATGCTTCCGGGAGTTGTCGCGGCGACGACAACCACCACAGTCCCGCCTTTCGGCGGCATTCACAGCGAAATCGACATCCCCGGCAAGACGCACGCCGAGAAATGGACCGCGATTTATACGCTGTGCAGTGAAGGCTACTTCCCCGCCCTCGGTCTCAAGGTGCTGCGCGGAAGGGTGTTGTCGGAGTTCGATGTGAATGACGGCCGCCGCGTTGCCGTGATCAGCCAGACGTTCGTCAACCGCTTCTTCGGGAATAATGAAGACCCGATCGGCCGGAAGATTAAGGTTTCGATGCTCGAAAGCATGCCCGAAGGCAAGGTCGAGAACCCTGTATTTGAGGTGATAGGAGTCGTGAGCAACACCAAAAATCAGGGCATCCAGGACCCATCCTTTCCGGAAATGTACATTCCTTACACCATGACGGGGACCTTCGATCGCGCCGTGTTGGTCCGTACTGCCGGCAACCCTACTGCGCTCGTGGACACATTGCGCCGCGAGATCTGGGCGGTGGACCGCAACGTGGCGCTCACCTTTACCGGCGCGTTGGAGGATTTCCTGAGGGACTTCGTCTACGCGCAGCCGCGCTTTGGCCTTGTGCTGCTGGCGATCTTCGGCGGCGTGGGCCTCGTGCTCATCACCATCGGGGTTTACAGCGTCATCTCGTATACCGTATCGGGCCAGACGCAGGAAATTGGCGTCCGCATGGCGCTGGGCGCGGCGCATTCCGATGTTTTGGGGATGGTCCTGTGGATGGGGCTGCGGCTGATCGCGGCCGGCGTGGTTGCCGGACTGCTCCTCACGTTCGCGGCGATGCGGATCGTTTCCAGTCAACTCTTCGGCATTTCAGCTTACGATCCGATCACCATCGCCGTGGTAGTTGCGGCGGTGGCGGTTGCCGGCTTGGCCGCTTGCTACTGGCCTGCGCGCCGCGCGACGCAGTTAGATCCAATGGTGGCGCTGCGTTATGAATAGCGCGCCTACGAACAAACTACTGTGGCGAAAGTGTGGACAGAAGTGATCTTGCCGCCCAGGCTCAAGGGGCGGAAGTGAATCTGCATCAGAAGATTCTTTACCCAACCAACCGTCAAAACCTTTAGATTTGCGGACTGGGATGTATTCAGGTCCCTGGCCTTGGTTACCTCACCTTGTGAGTTGATTCTCAACTCAAAGAATCCGTGCGCGTAGGCGGGGCAGTTTTTTTCGTCGGCCGGCAGTTCGAGGGATGCCCGGTCGGCGTTGTAGCGCAGCACGGTTGGGAGCCCTCCAGGCATCAGCCTACCAAACTGCTCGCGGGAGGTGACATCGGTTTCCGCAAAAAGCCCGGTACCTAGCAAGAACACCAGCACGAAAATAGCGCGCACGATGCGATCTCCTAAACTGACGATGTTACAACAATCGAGACGATTGCTTCAGCTAGTAGACTCTCTGGGGTACACGCCTGTTTCGCTTCAACGGCGGATTGTCACAACCCGCGTATCCGATCCGTTCCGGCAGCGCCGCTAACAGTTCGTTGCGACCTTTCGATTGAATCGAGCCTCATAAGGTGGTGCGCGATTCCGGCGAGGACAGCAGCCTTATAGTCAGAATCTGGCATTCTTTCGGCGACGCTGCGCCGGTAGAGTTGCCATTGGCGTTCCTGATTGAGTTCCGATTGGCGTTCCATGCAATCCCCTGCCAAGAGCGGAAGAGTAGGGGCTTCCGCTCTCATTTAAGATCGTAAATCCCACAGCTGGGGCGATCAATCACACGAGAGTACTGGGCCGATAGACTTTCGGTAGCCCACCCGACCAGGTTTTTTCGAATGCGACTACTTTGCGGGGGCGCCCGGTGTAGTTTGGAAGCCCCCGAATAGCTTGCGGCCGTCCGGCAAGGTGACAGTCCGGGCGTTGGCCACCTTTCTGCCGTCCTTCGCAAGATACCCGTCGACCGTGACTTGATCGCCGGGCTTTAGATCCGTCCGTTTCCAACCCCGGTGAAGCAGGCCATTGGGGCTGCCCATCTCGAAACCCCAACTGATGACTTTGAGGCTTTCATCCTGGCCTTCGACGTACAACCACGCGTGCGGATTGGTCCATGCCAACTTGGTCACTTTGCCAGAGACTGTGACGACTTTGTTTTCGTCATACTCGGCGGTGAACGCGTGATGCGCTGAGATGCGCAACGTCGCGAAAAAGAGCACGGCTGCTATAGAGAGTCTCATGTTTTAAGCCAGTCCCAGCAGCTTCGTGCCGTTTTCCCATCGGATCTTTCGGAAAACGTCCGGTTTCGACATGCGCTGAGCTGCTGCCAGCGTTTCGCGCGCGATGCACTTGCCGTGCAGGCGCGACGAGGGATTTGTAGTGCCGCCTCCGCGCCCGTCCGAACACGGGCAGTCACAGCCGAACAGGAGTTTGTCCTGATGCCGGACGAGGAACTCGGCAGTGAAGCCCGGATCCCGGTTAAGGAAGTTGTTGCATGAGTTCGCCGACATGTCTGCCCACAGGTTGGGATAATCCGACAGCCACTTATCGCTGATTCCACCGGGCTTGATCGGACCGCTCGGATACGCCGTGTCGTACGCATAGTCGGCGCTCACGTTGCCCCAAAAGGTGTCGGCATGGGCGACGAACTTGGTCCGAGGAAACGCTTTCAGCATCTTGTCGAAGCGTTTGAACCCGCCGTTGAATACAGCGTTACCAGAAGGTTGCGGCACCTCGCCGAAGTGAATTTGGATGGGTACGTTCAAGTCCGCAGCGAGCGCGTACATGCGCTTCATCTCTGGGCCATCGCAATCGACTTGGTTCTTGATTTCGCCAAACCCGCGGGCGCCATCCTTAACAGCTTTCGTTAGAAGGGCGGCGGAATCCGCCTTCGACAAGTCTGCGCTGACAAACCAAGTGAATCGCCCCGGATATTTTTCAACCAGGGCCTTCGACCGCTCCGCCGACTCTACGCGGGTGAGCAAGACGGCCTTGGTGACGCCGCTTCCATCGATATGGGCAAGGTTCGATTCGGCATCGGGCCTGAGATGAAGATGGATGTCGAGTACTGGGCCGCCCCATTCATTTCCCTGCTGCGCCACGAGCGAAGCCGCCGACGCAGCAATGGCGGCACTGATGAACTGTCTTCGGTCGATCATTGGTGTCCTTCTCGAGTAAGTCTACTCCCGTTGGCGCAACTGCTTCAGCTGTATGCCGAGCTGTGCATGAGAGCCTTAGCCGTTTCTGTCATATTGGATGGGTGCGCTCGAGTCCGCGCGAATCGGCGCGCTCTCAAAAACCCCCACTCGGGATGAATGCCGAAACGAAGTGCAGGTCTCCTGATGTATCGCCGCCGGAACTCCCAGTTCGAGGTGTTTC
>Ga0268266_10007228_pt1 | contig 10044 bp, 4 predicted proteins | sample KBSS13metaG_FD_190356 | JGI IMG/M metagenome (GOLD analysis project Ga0268266, IMG submission 190356) | Switchgrass rhizosphere microbial communities from Kellogg Biological Station, Michigan, USA - KBS S1-3 metaG (SPAdes) (version 2) | ecosystem: Host-associated > Plants > Roots > Rhizosphere >... | reverse complement strand
CAGTTAGCCCTGTTAATGTTTGCGGCGCTCTTTCTTATGGCCAGGTTGAAGATTACATGGTTATTATAAAAGGTAATGGCCCTATATCAGGTGGTGTGACTATCACATTACCTGCAGGCAGCAATCCATCATGCTCGGCTGATACCTTGAAATTCAGGTCTAAGCTTGCTTCAGGTATTACTGCTGCTACTTACAAATGGTATGTAAACGGCACATATAATGGTGTGACTACTGACTCTTTTATCACTACTTCGCTTACTAATGGCAATACGGTATATGTAAAAGCATTCTTTGCCGGTGCATGCGGCAGTGATAGCGCTATTTCAAATACGATCACTGTAATCCGTTCTGCCACTGTAGCACCTACTGCATCTATAGCGTTGACTACAGGTAACAATCCTGGTTGTGCGGGTCAGTCTACCACATTTACAGTTACCCCAACTTATGGTGGTACAGCTCCTTCTTATCAATGGCAGGTGAATGGTTTTAATGTGGGTATTAACAGTACTACTTATACAGGCACATTAAGTGCAGGCGACATAGTTACATGTATCATGACCTCTAACTCTGCCTGTGCAAGTCCTAAAACAGTTACTTCCAATTCTATAACAATATTCCATTACCACCTGGTAGCTGGTATTATCATCAGTGCTACTATGCCGGGTTGCTCAGGTAAGCCGATAGTATTCAATAGCACACTTACTAACACTGGTATTAGTCCTACCTTCCAGTGGTATGTAAATGGTATTGCCCAGACAGGCGCTACAGGTACTACTTTCGTTACTTCAAGCCTTGCTTCGGGCGATATAGTGAATTGCATTATGACTGCTCCTGATTCATGTATCATCAATCACACAGTTACTTCAAACAGTATTACAGCAGTTATTTCACCTTCTATTACGCCTACTATCACCGCAGCACACACAGCAGGGAACAACCCGGGCTGTCTTGATTCGTTGCAAGGCTTTACTGGTTCTGCTACTAATATAGGTGTCAATCCATCATACGTATGGCTGGTAAATGGCGTGCCTGTAGCTACGGGTACTACCTTCTCTACAACCACATTGAAAAATGGAGATGTCGTAACCTTTAGGGTAAACCAGACAGATAGCGGTTGCTATACCAATGATACGCTTACTTCTGCTCCTATAGTAATGTCTCTTTCACCAGCACCACCCGCACCAATTATATCTTTGATTGGTACATTGCTGGTGTCTAATATTCCGGGCACTATGCAATGGTACGGACCTAATGGCCAGCTCATACCTGGCGCTACAGGACAGTCGTACCATCCTACAGAGGAAGGTTATTATTATGTAGAGATCGTAAATAATGGCTGTAACTCACAACCATCTAATGTATTAGGCATTGCATTACTTAAAATAAATTCACTGGATATAAGTGGAATAAAAGTTTATCCTAACCCTACTTCCGGTCAGGTAACACTTGACTGGGGCAACCAGCCTGTAAATATGAAAATACAGGTATATAATGCCGTTGGCCAGGTAATGCTGCAGGATATGGTGCTTAACCAATCCCGTAAAGTATTAGACTTGTCCCGCTTTGCAGATGGCAACTACTTTGTAGTACTGCACAGCATTGACGGAAAAGTTGGAACAATAACCGTAACGGTTAGGAAATAGTTGGGCATAACAGACAACAAAAGAGAGATAGCCGCCATTTTTGGCGGCTTTCCTTTTTATAATGCTTCCGTCTGGTTCTGCAAACCTTACTATCTTTGGAGGCGCAAAAAATAGTTTTAATACTAAATCATAGGGATTGTACTCATTTAATTCACTTTACAATAAATACTGGCGTTTAATAGGTCTGTGCAGTGCAATGCTCCTTTTTGGTATTCATGCATTTGCTCAGAAAGCAACAGACACATCAAAAAAAGTAAATATTGATATTGTCCATACCACACTTTTCCAGTCTATAACTACCGATACAGGTACTATAAATAAGTTTATTGGAGATGTACAGCTACGCCAAGGCGAAACTTTGTTGTTTGCCGACAGCGTGTATATGAATACAGTAACCAACAACCTGGAAGCCTTCAGTCATGCACATATAATACAGCCAGGGGGCACCGAGGCTCTTGGCGACTATATGCGCTATACCAGCAATAAGAAGCTGGCCTACCTCAAGGGTAACGTGAGCCTGACAGACGGAAAGGCAAAGCTCCTCTGCGAAGAGCTTACCTACGATGTAGGAACAAAAATTGGCGTCTATACCCAGGGAGGCACCCTGCAGAATGAAAACACTATTGTAACCAGTAATGAAGGGACCTATAATGTACGTACAAAGGATACCCGCTTCACACACGATGTTATCATCACAGACCCGCAATACAATATTACCTCGGATGATCTTGGTTATAATACGGATTCAAAACTGGTAACATTCTTCTCATGCTCCGTACTGGTAAGCGACAAATCTACATTGCATACCTGCGATGGCACCTACGACAGTAAAAACGAAATAGCTCACTTCTCCGGCCACTCATCCATAATGAATGATGACCAGTATATAGAAGGCGATAAGCTGGACTATAACAAGGTAACCGGCTATGGTAATGCCGTGGGCCACGTGATAGTAATAGACACTACCCAGCATACCACACTGTATTGCGGCCATGCCGAGTACTTCAAGAAAAAAAAGGTCCTCTGGGCTACTATAAAGCCGGTGCTGAAGCAGCTCAATGGCAAGGATAGTCTCTTCATACGTGCAGATACGCTGTATTCTGCTCCCATACCTAAAAAAACAGACAGCTTGCAGCTGCTAAAAAAGCTTAAGCCGGAAAAGGCCGCGACTACAAAGGCTGCTAAAAGGAAAGCTGCTAAAGAGAAAGAATTAAAGATGACAATAACCCCGGCAGCTGACACTACTGAGGCCGACTCATCTGCACCCCGCTATTTTATCGGTTATCACCATGTGCTTATTTTTTCCGATTCAATGCAGGGCAAGTGTGATAGCATAAGTTATACCCAAAGTGACTCCACTATTCGCATGATGTACAGCCCTGTAGTATGGTCGCGTGCCAGCCAGATAACAGGCGATACCATACTGCTGCGTATGGATAGTAGCAAGCTCAAAAATATATATGTGCCAAACAACGCACTCGTCATTTCGCAGTCAGGCCCCCTCAAGGCCAAAATGTTCGACCAGATACAGGGCAAAACCCTAACAGGGCATTTTGAAAATAATGAGATAAAGGACATGCTGGTTAAGCCCAATGCAGAGGCTATCTATTATTCTAAAGACGATAAAGGGGCGTACCTGGGCGTAAACGAGGCGCAAAGCGAAAAACTGCGCATAGTATTTGACAGTCAGCGCATAAGCCGCATCATCTTCGAGCAGGACGTACATCAGAAGCTTACTCCGCTTGAACAGGTAGATATTCCTAACTTACACCTCAGCCGCTTTAAATGGTTGATAGACCAAAGACCTAAAACCCGCGAAGAGCTTTTTAAATAATTATTTTTGCTTAAAATAAATTTCTTTATAATTTCGCACCCAAAATAGACAAGAAATGATCCGAAAGTTCCATAAGTGTCAACATAAACTTGCCCTCGGGGTAGGCTGGCATGGCATTGTGTAACCAAAAGGCATAATGATACCACAAAAGCTTACCAGTATTGGTAGGCTTTTTTTATGTCCTTTTCAAATCGTGTCGCTTTTTATCTAAGCACTAAATGTTTTTAAAATCAAATAACGAACAATGAGCCAACTTAGCCAGCTTGCAGAAACACTTATCGGGTCAGAGATTGTACGCCTCGGCAATGAGATTAATGTCCGCATTAGTAAAGGTGAAAAGATTTACAACTACACCATTGGTGATTTTGACCCAGATATATTCCCCATTCCGCAGGAGTTGGAAGATGACATCATTAACGCTTATAAAGAAGGCTATACAAATTACCCTCCGGGCGACGGGTTGCTGGAGTTACGCAACTCAGTGGCTGAGTTTATTAAAGAACAGGAAGGTATAAGCTACGCAGCTAATGAAGTGTTGATAGCAAGTGGTGGCCGCCCGCTTATCTATTCGCTTTTCCGCGCAATAGTAAACCAGGGAGACAAAGTGATATATGCTGTGCCATCATGGAATAACAACCACTATACGCACATGAATGGTGGTCTGCACTGCGTGATAGAAGCGCACCCTGAAAATAATTTTATGCCGCTGGCAAGCGATATAGCGCCGCATATAAAAGGTGCTGCATTGTTATGTCTTTGCACACCGCAGAACCCTACAGGTACTACACTTTCCAAAGAAGAGCTGGAACGCATCTGTGACTTGGTAATAGAAGAAAACAAGAGCCGCGGCGATGGCAAGAAACTGTATGTAATGTTCGACCAGATGTATTTCACCCTTACCTACGGCGATACAAAGCACTACAACCCAGTTTCATTAAGGCCTGAAATGAAAGACTACACTATTTACATAGATGGTGTGTCTAAAGCATTTGCTGCTACAGGTGTGCGTGTCGGCTGGGCGCTGGGTCCGGTGCATGTAATAGCCAAAATGAAAGCATTGCTTAGCCACATAGGTGCATGGGCGCCTATGGCAGAACAAAAAGCTACTGCTGAATTTTTGAAGAATAAAGACGCTATTGAAAAATATTTCAAGGTATTTAAGGCAGAACTGCAGGAAAGGCTATGGCGTCTCTACGATGGCCTGATGGACCTGCAGCAGAAGGGCTATGCTGTAGATGCCATTACACCGCAGGCTGCTATTTACCTGACAGTAAAATTTGACCTGCGTGGTAAACACTTTGACGGCAAAGCACTGACAACGCAGTCTGATGTGACAGAATATATATTAAGCGAAGCAAAGCTGGCTATCGTTCCTTTCTCTGCTTTTGGCGCAGGCAAGCAATCGCCATGGTACCGCATAAGCATCGGCACCTGCAAGAAGGAAGAGATAGATGAAATGTTTGCAAAGCTGGAAGCCGCCTTGCAAAAGCTTAAATAATTCTTGTTTATCATAATCATCAAAACCGTTTATACAATTTAATTTTCTATGCAGGTTTACAAATTTGGCGGGGCATCTATCGCTACCCCGGCACGTATGCAGGCGCTCCTGCCCATCATTCAGCAGGCTGACCAGCCCGTTATTCTCGTAGTTTCGGCAATGGGTAAAACTACTAATGCCCTTGAATCTATAGTAGCTGCCGCATGTAAGGGAAATAAGGACGAAGCGAACCAACTTGCACAAACATTAGAAAAACAACACCTCGAGTATAGTAAGGAATTGCTCGATGAAGCGCATTATAAGGAAGCAGAAGCAGCGCTGAATGTATATTTTACAGAGCTGCAATGGGGCATAGACGGTGCAGATGCTTCGCGCTACGATTACTCTTACGATCAGATTGTATGTATAGGTGAGATATTGTCTACACGCATATTTTCTATTTACTTGCAGCAGCAAGGCTTGCTGCAAGAGTGGGTGGACGTGCGCGATGTAATACGTACAGATGATACTTACCGTGACGCCCGTGTAGATTGGGATTATTCTAAACAACAGGCTGAGCAGGTAATAGGCAGGCATTTACAAAAAGGTATAAGCGTAGTAACGCAAGGCTTTATAGGTACTACGCCTGATAATAACTCTACTACATTAGGCCGCGAAGGCTCCGACTACACTGCTGCATTGCTTGCAGCTATGTTGGGCGCTAATGGGGTAACTATTTGGAAAGATGTGGAAGGCCTGCAAAATGCAGACCCTAAGCTATTCCCTAACACCGTGAAGATAGAAGCCATTACTTATCATGAAGTAATAGAAATGGCATATTATGGTGCGCAGGTTATACATCCCAAGACAATAAAGCCGCTGCAAAACAATAACATACCGCTGTATGTAAAATGCTTCCTTGACAAAGACCTGAAAGGAACTGTGATACAGAACGAGGTAAGCAGTATTTTTTACCCGCCGCTAATAGTGCTGAAAACAAACCAGGTATTGCTGCAGGTAACGACACGGGATTTCTCGTTCATTACAGAGGATAATCTCAGCAGCCTGTACAGCATCTTTCACTCCATGAAAGTGAAAGTGAACCTGATACAGAACGCAGCCATCAGCTTTGTGGCTTGTATAGACAATAAAGAAGATAAAGTGCAGGAACTGGTGCAGGTATTAGGTAAAGACTACAAGGTGTTTACCAATGAAAATGTGAGCCTGCTTACCATAAGACACTACACACCGGAAATATTATTTGATCTTACCAAGAGCAGGTATATCCTGCTGGAGCAAAAGACAAGGCACACTGTACAGGTGATAATGAAATAAAAAAAGCCCTGCAAACAAACTGCAGGGCTTTTTTTATGCGTAGTGCATTACATTATTTTCTTGCCCTTCATAGCATCCTTAATGGCTGCATCCATCACACGTTCAGCGTATGGGCGTGATGCTTCATTAAGTGCTTCAGTTTCTTTTTGTATCAGGTCTTTGTCCTGTGCATTTATAGCTTCACGTAGCTGTTGCATGCTGCCGAGCGTACTGTTTATTTCTTCTTCGGTCAGCAGCTCGCGGTTTTTCTGCAGAAATTTTTCTGTAGTGTCCAGCATTTGCTGTGCTTCTGTAGCGGCCTCTACCAGTGCACGGGTTTTCATATCGTCTTTGGCATGTGTCAGCGAGTCAAGCAGCATTTTTTCTACTTCTTCATCTGTCAACCCATATTGTGGCTTTACGTCTATGCTTTGTGCGGTGCCGCTGCGCAGCTCTGTAGCGCTCACCTTCAGTATGCCGTCAGCATCTATCAGGAAGGTTACCTCCACTTTAGGAAGCCCTGCCGGCATGCCGGGTATATTACTCAGGTTAAATTCAGCCAGCTTGCGGTTGTCCTTTACCAGGTCGCGTTCGCCCTGGTATACAGATATGCGCATGCCGCTTTGTCCATCCTTTTGCGTAGTGTATTGTCGTCCCGCCTTCATAGGTATCTTGGAGTTGCGCGGTATCAGCACATCCATTAGTCCGCCCATGGTCTCTATACCCAGTGACAGCGGTGTTACGTCCAGCAGCAGCATATCGGTGTTGTTGCCGGCCAATATATCTGCCTGCACAGCAGCGCCAAGCGCTACTACCTCATCAGGATTTAAGTTGTCAAATAATTCTTTCCCAAAGAAATTGCGGATGCTATCCTTTACCAGCGGTACACGTGTAGAGCCGCCCACCATCACCACAGCATCTATCTCTGCAGCTTTCAGCTTGGCATCATTTAGCGCATTTACACAACTGCTTATAGTGCGGTCTATCAATGGCTGTATCAGCTTATTAAATTCTTCACGGCTTATGCGCACATAATGCCCCTGTATCACGCCTTCATATACTTCGTTATTGCTTAGGTACACTTTGGCTTCTTCTGCACTTACGCGCAGTTGTTGTGTTAGCGATTTGTCTGCCTCCAGCATCTCATTACTCAGGCCCAGCTGTGCCTGCCAGTGTTGCGCCAGCGCTCTGTCCATGTCATCACCGCCAAGGTAAGTATCACCGTTAGTCGCCAATACTTCAAATATGCCATTCGTTATTTTCAGTATCGAGATATCGAAAGTGCCGCCGCCAAGGTCATACACTGCTATAGTCTTTTCCTCTTCAGGTTTCACGCCCAGTCCGTATGCCAGACTTGCAGCGGTAGGCTCATTTATTATACGCAGTACATCCAGTCCGGCCAGCCTGCCCGCGTCGCGGGTAGCCTGTCTTTGTGCATCATTAAAGTAAGCAGGTACGGTTATTACCGCCTTACTGATGTTTGTTTTTAACAGGTGCTCGCCCCTGTGCTTCAGCTCCTTTAGTATATAAGAAGACAATTCTATTGGCGAATAAAATTTATCGCCCACCTGTATTTTCACCAGTGAGTCGGTATTGTCGTCAATTACTTTATAAGCAAAGAATCCTGCATGTTCGCTTACATCTTTGTAAGATTTACCCATCAGGCGTTTGGCAGAATATATGGTGCGTTCAGGTTCTGCCACCAGCAGTTGCTTTGCAGCATTGCCCACCGTTACATTTCCTTCTTTATCAAAATGCACTATACTTGGTACAAGTGTTAACCCGTCTGTTTCCCGCAGCGCTATGGGTTGCCTTTCATCAGGGCGCACTATAGCTATCAGGCTATTGGTCGTACCCAGGTCTATACCCACTATCGTGTCTTTCTGCTGTAAACTTCCGGTTGCTATGTTTATCGATACTTTGGCCATACGGTCATCAATTGGGGCACAAAGGTACTCACTATTAAAATGATAGCCATTCTTTCTGTCGATACTGTAATAATTGTCGGCGGTAAGTAATATGTAAATATTGAATATGATAATTGTGGCTATTTTGTTCTGCATATTGCGCTTCAGTTGCGGTTATATTTTCTCCAAAATGTGGATATCATTATTTGCTTTCCGCCTTCCGGGAATAGTATATTGCATATGGCGCAAGGCTGTAAGCCTTATGTTTGTAAAGTTCTTATAATGTCAAACGGGCGATTGTTGCAAAACGGTAATTTCAAATTTTTCCGCCACACCGGAAATTCTGCCATGAAATCCTCTACAGTGGCTCATATTAGTATTATTCCTGCCGGAAATTGACCGGAAAAAAGCGGAAATTTTCTTTCCGGTCTCATATATTATAAAAAGTATTCCTCACATAATCCACATAATAAATTAAATGACTGAAAGACAGGGGCATTTTGACTATTTTTGTTCACATCGCTAAAATTTACTGCATTGCGTTTAAAGTCGTTGGAAATTAAAGGGTTCAAGTCTTTTGCTGACAAAACCCATGTGTTATTGGACCATCCCATTACCGGCATTGTGGGCCCTAATGGCTGTGGTAAATCAAATATTGTAGATGCTATCCGCTGGGTAATTGGTGAACATAAGATCAAATCCCTTCGTTCCGAAAATCTTGAGGATCTTATCTTCAATGGTTCGCGTACAAGGGCAGGCTCCGGTATGGCTGAGGTGTCCCTCACTTTTGAGAATACCCGCAACCTCTTACCTACAGAGTTTACTACCGTTACCATCACACGTAAGTTTTATAAGAATGGTGAAAGTGAATATCGCCTCAACGATGTTACCTGCCGCCTGAAAGATATTACTAACCTCTTCCTTGATACGGGTGTGAGTACAGACTCATACGCTATCATAGAGCTTGGCATGGTGGATGATATCATTAAAGATAAAGAAGGTGCACGCCGCCGCATGCTGGAACAGGCCGCTGGTATATCTATCTACAAAACACGTAAGAAAGAAGCCAAGCAAAAGCTGGAAGCTACCGAGCAGGATCTGAACCGTATCGAGGATTTGCTGTTTGAAATAGGCAATAACCTTCGTACACTCGAAAACCAGGCTAAGAAGGCGGAACGTTACTTCCAGATAAAAGGTGAGTATAAAGAAATAAGCATTGAACTGGTAAAGGCATCGCTGGAACATTTCAATGAACAATATAAAGTGCTGAACGAACAGCACGACCAGGAAACAGACCGCAAAACACAACTGGAAGCTATAGTGGCCACAGAAGAGGCGGCTGTAGAGCAGGACAAAGTAAAATTCATAGAGAAAGAACAGGAGCTGAATGGCTTGCAAAAGCAATTCAACGAATTGGTGAACCGCATACGCCAGCTGGAAGGCGATAAAAAGCTTGCTGCACAACGCCTCGATCATTTGAGAGAGCGTGAAAGAAGCCTTGCCGAATTCCTTTCAGGTGCAGGCGCACAATTGCAGAAGCTGGAAGAGTCTATCGATTTTGCTTCGAAGCAGATTGAAGATGAAACTGTAATACTGGATAATCTGCGCGAAGAACTGGAAACACTGCGTAATGCAGTGGATGAAAAGCGCGAAGCTTTTGATGCTAAGAAGCGTGTGCTGGAACAACTGCGCAACGAGTATCAGCAAGGTCAGCGCCGCCAGTTTGAAGCAGAAAAGAAAGTGGCTATTGCAGATACTTCTGTAATGAACTTACAGCGCAGCTTGCAGCAGATAGAAGAGGAAAAATCGCAGCGTACATCTCAGATAGGGCAACTGAATACAGAACGTACAGACACGGAAGATAAACTA
>Ga0268266_10007225_pt1 | contig 10045 bp, 7 predicted proteins | sample KBSS13metaG_FD_190356 | JGI IMG/M metagenome (GOLD analysis project Ga0268266, IMG submission 190356) | Switchgrass rhizosphere microbial communities from Kellogg Biological Station, Michigan, USA - KBS S1-3 metaG (SPAdes) (version 2) | ecosystem: Host-associated > Plants > Roots > Rhizosphere >... | reverse complement strand
GCCTTGACTATGGCGATGGTCTTATCAATCGAGGTGTGGCGACATGGCTGGATCCGTCGGCCTCGTCGGACAGGTTGTGCGGACGCCGCATCTTCGAAGCGACGCTCGATGCTCGCTTGATCGCACTCGATGCCGTAACAGGAATGCCCTGCAAGGATTTTGGTGCTTCTGGTCAGGTGGCTCTGCGGAATGTTCCCGGTTATCAACATGACAACCTAGGCGAACATTTGCAGGGTTGGTATCACATGACCTCACCTCCGGTAACGATCGACGATATGGTAATCGTCGGATCGGCCATTGACGACAACCAACGGATCGACATGCCGTCTGGAGTCGTGCGGGCCTTTGATGCGAGGACCGGAGCCCTGCGATGGAGTTGGGACCCCATTCCTCAGAATGTACCGAGTACGACCGCATCATGGATCACTGGAGCAGCAAATGTCTGGTCGATCATGACCGTGGACTTGACTCGCGATCTGGTCTTTGTCCCCACTGGGAGCGCGAGTCCAGACTATTACGGCGGCCTTCGTCCTGGAGATAACAAGTGGGCAAACTCTGTGGTGGCTCTCCACGCGAGGTCTGGACAGCTTGCATGGGGTTTTCAGTTGGTCCATCACGACCTATGGGATTACGACACCGCCTCACCTCCGTTATTGGCGACGTTGCGACGCCACGGAAAGAAGATTGCCGTTGTCATCCAGGGAAACAAGACAGGGCTCTTGTATGTTCTTGATCGAGATACAGGCAAACCAGTTTTCCCGGTAGAAGAACGAGCCGTACCCCAGAGTGATATCCCAGGTGAGAAGGTATCACCTACTCAGCCCTTTCCCCTGTTTCCACCTCCACTCGCGCCACAGCGCTTGTCGATTGAAGACGTGTGGGGGCCAACGCCAGCGGACCGTGAAGCCTGTAAGCAGGCTATCGGAAAGCTCCGCAATCAAGGTATCTTCACTCCTCCTAGCGTGCAGGGCACTCTAGCTGTTCCTGGCAACCTCGGCGGTATGAACTGGAGTGGCTCTGCTTTCGACCCAGTACGCAATCTTCTGATCGTGAACACGAACAATCTGATTGCCCGCATACGGTTGATTCCGCGCGAGAAAATCAGTTCCGATGGCGAAGACGGAAACTATGGTCCGCAGCGCGGGACCCCTTACGGACTGCTTCGCCGCTTCTTGCAGTCTCCATCCGATTTGCCATGTGGAGCACCTCCCTGGGGAACACTAACAGCTGTTGACATGACTAAGGGAGCGATCACCTGGCAAATTCCTTTCGGCTCGATGAAGGACTTCGGTGGCGCACACGGTTCCGTGCCACCGGGATCTATCAGCCTCGGAGGTCCAATCACCACGGAAGGTGGCCTCGTTTTCATAGCAGGTACCCCCGACTCGCAGATCCGAGCATTCAACGTGGAGACGGGGGAAGAACTTTGGCGTGCGGCGTTGCCTGCCGCTGGAAACGCAACCCCGATGACATACGAGATGAATGGCAAACAATACCTGGTGGTCGCGGCAGGCGGGGATCCGAGTATCCGCGAGGGGGCTCTCGGGGATGCAATCGTCGCATTCGCTCTACCGTAACTCCTACCATACGGACACACTCTTTGCTGCATTATCAATGCGATTGTCGAATTGCCCTATCTGAAGTGCGAAGGCAAATCGGTCACCGTATAGCGGTCACTCGCGAACGCCTCGTTGGGTTCGGAACTAGACATTCGATGTTGCTCGCTGCGGGCGCAAGCTCTTGGAGTGGCCAGTTATCAACTAGGCGGGGTTCATCGAGCGAATCGCGCGTCGATGAACCTGATTACCTGATTAGGGCGATCGACGGCGCCTGATCTCCGGGAGCGCTTCGTCTACGGGGGGTATTCCTGGCGATTGTAGAGGGCGCAAGGCGGACCGCGACCGTCAGGAGGGGCTGGCTCGATCAGTGGTTGTCACTCTCTGAGACCGACGCCGCGGTCCATGAGAGTGGCGGCGATTGCGAGCATGACCAATACCGCAAAACACATGACTAACACTGGTATGCCCAAAGGCGCTTCCGATATCCCAAACATGCTGTAGCGAAACAGATTAACCATATAAAATGTTGGATTAGCGAGGGAGAGCTTCTGCGCCCAGACGGGCAGCAAAGATGCTGAATAGAAGACGCCGCCAAGGTAAACCAGCGGTGTCAGCACGAATGACGGTACCCAGTTAACTTGATCGAGAGTTTTCGCGAATAGTCCGTTAAGAAAGCCGGCGAACGAGGAGACTAGCGAAATCAACAGGAGCGCTCCCATCGTCATGACCGCATGTTGCAGATGCGTGCGCGTGAAGAGCAGCGCAACAATTCCCGCAGCCAGGCCTACCATGATCCCTCGCAATGATCCGCCGGCCACGTAGCTGACCACAATCATCCAGCTGGGCTGCGGGGATATAAGGTGCTCGTCAATCTGGCGGTACATTTTTGCGACGACGAAGGCTAGTCCGGCTTGACTATACGAGTTCGTGATGATCGGTAGCACGACGAGCCCGGGGACAATGTATTGCTCGTAGTGGAGGCCGTTGATACTTCCGATGCGCTGGCCGATCAGGGTGCCAAAGACGATGCAGTACAACGCCGTCGTAATCGCAGGAGGCGCTATCGTTAGCACGAAATTACTAACGATATCCTGGTATGCGCGGATAATGAATGTTGTGAACCCAATCCAGTACAAGCGGCTCGGCGGGGCGTGCAGAGCAGCGCAGCGATGTGCATCCATTAAGCTGGACTCGGACATATCAATTTGCGAGCCTTCTCTCAATCACTGTGATTCAACCCCTGGTACGGGGCCTTTCCGCGCTAAGGTGGCGCGAGGCACGCACAGTTTGCGGTACCGTGGCGACACCGACCCGTGAGCGCTACTTGCCGCGTCGCTCGGCAGGAGTTTGTTGCAACATTCCCTCCGCCGCGTGGTCGCGCACCGTGTCCTGCCTGAGGCGCAGCGCTTCAGTACGCTGGATATGGTCCCCATCTTCCAACCGACCGGGTTGCTCTGGCTGGGAGATCGCTTGGCATGTCTTCTCGCCTGCGATTGCCGGCATTGTTCAAACACCGGATGCCGAAAAGTTGAATGTACCGAAGTTCACGAGCCGTCTCAGTAATGATGAGATTTTCCCGATCCAGTGTCTCTAAAGCTGAGAGAAACCCGCAGATTGGCCAGAGGCAGCGTCCAAGGGGGCCGGAATCTCATCAATGGTGAGAGTCAGCGCCGGTTTCGCGTTCAAGCAACGGATCAAAACTGATCATTGTCACTAACACCTTTCTGTGAATAAGCTATTGAAACACCAGGAGTTCCTGGTGCCACAATGTTCAGTCTGCAGGCCCGGCGTCATGATCTTCAGCCTAGAAGAGAACCGTGCGCAATGCTGAGTTGTCCGCCGGCAAGTCCCTGAAATCAAAAGGAGACTGGGTGTCACGGGTGATCAGAAGGAACGGTTCCGATAGCCACTCTCAGTATTGGTGAGACGCGACAATAGAAGCGGACATTTAACTTGGCTCCTGTACTTGTATTTACCATAAGATAGATTATGCGCAATTCGATTATTAGGGCTATTTAGAAAGGTCGGGTTCCAGCTAGATACATGTCGAAACTCTTCTTTCGTGTCACCAGACTGATCATTGTGGCACCCGCTTTCTTTTTGGATTCAGGTGGTTATGAGCTGGTGACACGATTCACTTCGAGCGGCTTTGGCACCGTTTCGCCAGACTGAACATTGTGGCACTGGCTTCCGAAGCGGCGCATTTGCGGGAAAGTGTCATCAATGATCAGTCTTCAGCCTCAGGTCTAAGGACGATCGGTGGGGAAAGTGACAACGATGATCATCCCCAGTGTCGCGCCGTTAACCTGGAGGTGTCGGGGAGCCCTGTGTCTGCGCACTGGCAAGCTCGCTTGATAGCTCTGCACGCCAGGCATCGCGCTGCCACGACGGATCGCCAAGGCACTTCGAAAATCGATATATCAGGAAAAACGCTCGTTTGGCGGCTTCGACCTCTCGGAGCAGATCATTTTCTCGATACACCATGAATCGCGAGTAATCGGTTTCGGGAGGAACAACAGAAGCCTGCGGGTCTGTCATCGCTTTAGCGACAAGTTCTTTGACGATGATGCTTTGTTCCGCTTCCCAACTTCCGTCCGTCAAGAGTAACGCCTCCGGTAACGATTCTGAGATACACCATAGGCGGTGTGCGAAAGCATTGCGTGTGTTCCTAGTCGGAACTATCGCGCGCATCACGGATTCGTACAGTTCAAATTCTTCCGAGCTCATTGTTGCACGAGCCGCGGCTGTAAGCGCCGAACGTCGTGCTTCTGCGCTACTCAGTGCTTGAAACATCGCATGGGTGACACGGTAATCCGCTTTAAGAAAACGTGGAAGTAGCGCAGCGAGTTGGGCCTCTGAATAGGACCACCAATCGATAACAGACATTACGTGCTTGGCGAGTTCAGGGCGCTGTGCCAGCCCACCCGCCATGATATGTAGTGGAACTTTGTCGGGTCGAACTCGGGAAAGCGGATTTGGCATCTTCTCATCTCTACGCTGTGGATGGAGTGACAGCGCAAGCTCCCTACAGACAGTTGATAATCGCGGCCGATGTTGATTTTCATTTTACCGCACGCTTCGGTTTTCCCGCACGCTTCCGGGGCGGTACTGCAGCCCTTGAGGTCCGAGCTGGTGGATTGGCCATCATATGTAGACGCTCTTCGAGCTGCTCGCGCATAGCAGTCGCTGTCTTTAGATCGGATCGAACCTCGATGAGTTCATGCCGGATCTGATCGCGGTCTTTTTGCAGAGTTCCCAATCGCTCTCGAAGCTCCCTGATTTGTCGTTCGTGCTCCTTATCAGCCTCCTTGGCGAGCTGTCGTGCTCTGTCGACCTCCGCAAGCCAGCGCGCTTCCGTTGCAGAATAGCGTTCTTCGAGTTTTGCCCGTTCAACCTGATGGTCGGCTGTCGCTACATCAAGTCTTACACGTAGGCTCGCGGTAGAAGCCTCCAACGCTGTTATCTTATCGCGGTGCTGGACACATTCGGTCTCCCGAGTGCGCAGAGCCGTCTCGAGAGTTTCTGCCCGTTGGTTTGCCGCTGCAAGTTGCTGCCCCACCATGACGAGGCTCTCCTCGATAGCCGCTGCTCGAATGACGGCCCCCTGCTCGCGCTCGGCGAGTTGCTGGGTGCGAGCCTGGAGCGCCTGTTCTTGCTGCGTGATCGCCTGCTCGCGCTCGAGCATCGCGCTGCGTAACGACTCGTGCGCGCCCTCCAGCGCCTCGTTCCACAGGAGTTGCAGGGCGTGACCGACACGCTCCGGGACTTGCGGAAACGTCCGCTCGGGTAGATCGCGCAGGCGAGCGCCCAGCTTGGCCCACCAGATCTCCATATGGTGGTGAATGGTGTTGGGGGAGCCCCTACCCAGGTGCATGCGGACCCGGTCGATGGAGGGTCGGCGCCCTTCGATCAGTAACTCATCCGCAGCCCGAAAGATTTCCGCCTGGGAGATTCGAGGCGATCGCTGAACCAGCGGTGCGGGTGCCTCACCGTCGATCATTTCGTCCTCACGCAGTTCGCCTTCGAGTGTGCTCATTTGGTCCCCTGCCCTTTGCAACATCAACTCACGATAATGGATACTTATCGTGAATAGACTCTGAGATATGTTATAGATACTTTATATCTTAGAGATAAATATGACCAAACGCTCTCGCCGACCAACCCGCTCTGCGGTGCGCCGCACCGATCCCAACGCCCTGGTGCCGCACGCCACGGTGCTCGCGCTCAATCCCGAGGTGCTGCACGAACAGGCGGAAAACTCGGTTCGGGCACTGCTCAAGGAAGGCGAATCCGCCAACACCGTGCGCAGTTATGCCGGCGCGCTGCGCTACTGGGCGGCTTGGTTCCGGCTGCGCTACCGAGCCGCCCTCGCCCTGCCCGTCCCGGCACCGGCGGTACTGCAGTTCCTGGTCGATCACGTAGAGCGAACGACCGAGAGCGGGACGCTGGTACATGATTTGCCGCCAGCGATTGACGAGGCGCTGGTGGCGGGCGGCTTCAAGGGCACTCTCGGCGCCCCGGCGCTGAACACCGTCCTGCACCGGCTCTCGGTCCTGTCCAAGGCGCACCAGATGCGCGATGTGACCAATCCGACCCGCGACCCCACCGTGCAAGAGCTCGTGCGTCGGGTGCGACGGGCCTATGCCGCGCGCGGCGAGCGGCCGGACCATAAGACCGCCCTCACCCGGGACCCGCTGGAAGCGATGCTCGACACCTGCACCGATGGGTTGGCCGGCATCCGCGATCGCGCCCTGCTCCTCTTCGGCTTCGCCAGCGGCGGCCGGCGGCGCTCGGAAATTGCGAGCGCGGTGCTGGAGAACCTGGCGAAGGTGGACGATCAAACCTTTCTGTATCGCTTGACGCACTCCAAGACCGATCAGGCGGGCACTGAACACAACACGGATGCCGACAAACCCATCACGGGCGTGGCGGCCGAGGCGTTGACGGACTGGCTGCACGCCTCCGGGATCACCTCGGGGCCGATCTTCCGACGGATCCGTAAGACCAAAGCGGTCGAGCCGCTCTCGGGTCAGGCGGTGGGCCTCATTGTGAAGCGGCGTGCGCAGCTGGCGGGCCTGGAGGGCGATTTCGGCGCGCATTCCTTGCGATCCGGGTTTGTGACGGAAGCCGGTCGGCAGAACGTGCCGATCAAGGAAGCCATGGGCCTGACCGGCCATCGCAGTCTCGTCACCTTCATGCGCTATTTTCAGACCGGTGCCGTTCAGCAAACGCGCGCGGCAAATCTGTTCGGCTCGCCAGTAAGCAATACCGCTAGTGCAGGTTCGAATGACGAGCCACCGGAATCCTCGACTTCCCGGTGATACACGTTGTCATGTTGTAAGCGGACGATCCCTCCTGGGTTTTCTTCTCCGCGGGCTGAAGTCGCTAAAAACGAATTTTGAGTGTTGCCGTCGAGCCCGATCGACAGGCAATGAATTCAAGCTCCTACTATTGCGCGGCACAGCAACACAAAACCGTCTCTTGGGTCACTCGGCCGCAGAGTCCATATGTGATGTTGGTCATGCCTGGCATTATCAGACTGAAGTAGGGTTGCTCAGCTTGGGTCCATGCGGAGTCCGGATACACCATGGCGACAGCAGCACCCGTCAGATCCTTGACCATCTTCCTGATGAAGTCGGGTATTAAGGAGTCCGACGTCCTGGATGATGAGGCGTCGGAGGATTGTGAGGAAGTCGAGATTCGCCTCGGCGCCAAGAGTGTCGGCACGCTCTATGCAAAGCAGACTCCCGTCACTCCGCCGTCGTGGCTGAAATTCTTTGCCGGCTCGGTGGCCAAGAATCCGGGGCTGCGTCGCGCATCGGTATCCGCTGCGTACCTCACACGCGCTGGCGGCCGCCTATTCGCAATCATCTTCGGCCAGGGCCGTCACCTGCTAAAGGGAGGAAGTTATGAGGAGCGCTTCGGTCTTCGAGTGACGCTCAATAGCGTCGATCCGAAGTCTCTCCGTGCGGTCGATGTGTCCACGCTGGATGCCGCTCCGTTTCACGGCACCCGGCAGGCTTCGCGAGAAGCGGCGCTGGGGGAATTCGGGATCAACCTCGATCAGGATATCTTACGTGCCGTTGCCGGCCGCCCGATCGAGGAGAAACTGGGTCGACGAATGGCCGGTGTCGACTCGCTTTCGGTGCGAGTCAGTGTGGATCTGGCCACCTTACCAGGATTGTTGAAGCGGTACCTGCAGAAGAGTGAGGACGTGGGCTATCGGGAGAATTTTCGGTGGGTCGACCATGTTGCCGAAGTGCGAGACACCTTGCTCGAGGAGCAACTCTTCCGGGAGCTCGTCCAGGTCATTGATAAGAATAAAGGCAGTGTGTGGGCAGCCATTCCGGAGCGAGTTGAATGGACCCACTTCGATTCCTTCCGCTTCGGATCAATGACCAAGGGGCGACCCTACGACGATATCACCTTGGATCGGATGCTCGAGTGCTTGGAAGGTGAGCCGGTCTCTCTCGAATTCCTGCAAAAGGAGTCCGTGTACTGTATGGCAGAGGACAATCCGCACCCGATCCATAAATGGTCATTTCTGAAATGTCTGACTGCGGAGCTGAATCACGATGGGTCTATGTATCTGCTCAATGCCGGAAAGTGGTACCGCGTCAGCACTGATTTTGTCGAGGAGATCAACCGGGATCTGGATGTCCTGCTCCCAGCCGCTGCGCCCGCCTTACCAGTCTGGGGCGACGAGCATGAGGACGCCTACAATGCACGTGTGGCGAGCGACAGTGGCGGCCATCTCGTGCTGATGGATCGAGTCATGATCTCGCATCCTGGAATGGCAAGCCCTATCGAGTTCTGTGATTTGTTCTCGGACGAGCGGCGACTTTTCCACGTCAAACGGTATGGCCAATCGAGTATCCTGAGCCATCTGTTCATGCAAGGTCTGGTCTCCGCCAACAGTCTGCTGTCGGACGCGCAGTTCCGTCTTGCAGTCAACCAGCATCTGCCGCCTTCGCACGAATTGGCGGACCCAAATTCCCGGCCTTTGCCCTCGGCGTACGAGGTGGTATTTGCGATCGGAAGCAGTGAAGTTGGGTCGCTCAAGCTGCCGTTCTTCAGTCGGGTGACATTACGCAATGTGGTCAGGTCGCTCACGCAGTCATTCGGGTACCGTGTATCTCTCACCAAGATCCGAGTGGATAAATTCGCACAGATTGGCAGCGCCCAGGAAACAGCGACGCGTGCCGGACTTCAGCCACGTCAATAAACGACTGACCTCTCCAAGTCCTACCCGCTGGCATCCCCCTGACTCCTGAGCGGACATCGCCAGCCCTGGGGCAACTGGATGCCAGGTCCGGCCAGTACCACTCCCTGCAAGGGCCGCACACAATAGAGTCGGCAGCGCTCCCACGGCGGTTGCAGCACCAACGAATTCGTCTTTCGCAGCAGTGGCCGGGCTGCAGCCTCCAAGTGCGCGGGCCAGGTCCGCAGCCGCTGCTCGAGCCACCAGTCTTCGTCGTTCCAACGCGATGGCTTTTCCAGAAATCGCTGGATTTTCTCGTGATGGCTACAACGCCACCGGCCCTGAATCAATCGCTCCCAGATATGTCGAGCCACCACGGCGGCAAACAGTCGAGTGCCGTAAGGAGCTTGCGGGATCGTCACGTTGCAAATGTCTCCGCAGGCGCGATCCTTCATCAGCATGTGGGAGGGGATCGTGTCATCGAGCGCTTGAAGCAGTGCCTTATCTTTGAACCGGATCAAGCCGTAGAGGGTCAGGTCACGTTTGACGGTGAATTCACCGGCCACGAGTTCGTGTGCGCCACCGCAACCACTGGATGCCCAACTTGCAGCCAGAGCCCTCGATCGGAGCGGCGTTTTCGAACTCGCATCCGCGGCGGTGGGTTGCGAGAGCTCCCGCAGCCAGCGCCAGGCGAGCAGAAATTCCATGCGAGGCTCCACCCCCAGGGCCTCACAAATCCTTCTCCAGCGCTCGCTCTCCCAGGATGGCTCCAAAGCTCGCCACCGATTCGTCACGTGGTAAAACTCCGGCCACGACTCCTCATAGTCTCGTGCGAAGGGCGGAGTCGGCAGCGGCTTTTCACTCAGCAACCGACCATGGTGAGGGCACACGAGCGACCAGGCGTTCGCCCACTGCCGTCGCCGATACGGCCCCTCCTCTGCCCAACACTGCGAACAGAACGTACGCCGCAGGTGCGGCGCCAGCGCCGCGCTTGGAGAGAGTAGCCGGGATTCAATGGCCCGTACCGTTAGCCCGGACAGTTGGGATAACCGCGCAGCGAAATCCGCCGGCGGAGACACGTCCAGGTCGAGGCACCAGGCCGCGTACACGGACTGCAACGGTCGATACCCCAACCACTCGGCAAACTCCCGAACCTTCAGCCCATAGGCGCTCGCGAAGCGCTCCATCCATGATGACAAGGTCTCATCGGTATGCAACCGTGGGGCCAGATCCAAGCGCCTCCAGTGGGGATCGGATCCCGAGGGATCCGATCCCCACTGGAGGC
>Ga0268266_10007221_pt1 | contig 10047 bp, 10 predicted proteins | sample KBSS13metaG_FD_190356 | JGI IMG/M metagenome (GOLD analysis project Ga0268266, IMG submission 190356) | Switchgrass rhizosphere microbial communities from Kellogg Biological Station, Michigan, USA - KBS S1-3 metaG (SPAdes) (version 2) | ecosystem: Host-associated > Plants > Roots > Rhizosphere... | reverse complement strand
CAGCCGCCGAGATCGCTAAAATCGCCCGCATGAGCGCAGACCAGATCGACCATCGCGCGATCATCGCCTCGCTGTCGCCTGGCGACCGCGCGTTGCTGACCGGATTGACCAATCGCGACGGCATCGTGCGCGCCGCCCTGCATTTCGGCGCAATCGCCATTCTCGGCGCGGCGATCGTCGCGCGGGTGCCGCTATGGCCCGTATTGCTTCCCGTGCAGGGCATTCTCATCGTCTTCCTCTTCACCGCCATGCACGAGACCATCCACGGCACGGCCTTCAAATCGGCGCGGCTCAACCGGGTCGTCTCGACGGCCGCGGGCTTCCTCATCTTCATCCCGCCGATCTGGTTCCGCTATTTCCATTTCGCGCATCATCGCCACACGCACGATCCCGACAACGATCCGGAGCTGATGAGCCCCAAGCCCGAAACGGTCGCGCAATATGCGCTCTATCTCTCGGGCATTCCGCTTTGGACTGCTATGGCGAAGGTGATCGGCGCCAACGCGATCGGCAGAACTAGCGAAGCCTACGTGCCCGAAAAGGGTAAGGCCAAGGTGCTGCTGGAAGCGCGCGTCACGCTCGCTGCCTATCTGGCGCTTGCGGCCCCCTCCGTCGTGCTGTGGTCGCCGGTGCTGCTGTGGGCGTGGATCGTGCCCATTGTGCTCGGACAGCCGTTCCTGCGCGCCTACCTTTTGGCCGAACACGCGCGCTGCCCGCATGTCGCGAACATGCTGGAGAACACGCGCACGACCTTCACCACGGCGCTGGTGCGGCTGATCGCCTGGAACATGCCGTTCCATGCCGAGCACCATGCCTATCCGGCCGTGCCGTTCCACAAGCTACCGCGCTTTCATGAATTCGTCCGCCAGCATCTCCGGAGCACCGAACGCGGTTACCTCCGGTTCAACCGCAAATTCGCCGGCGGGCTGCGCTGACCGCCTTTGCGCGGCGCACAAAACCGATTATGAAGCGACATCCAGCCTGCCGCCGCTTCCGGAGCCAGCCATGACCGAGATCCTCGAGATTCCCAAGCTCGTCACCATTTTCGGCGGCTCGGGCTTCATCGGGCGGCATACGGTGCGGGCGCTCGCCAAGCGCGGATACCGCATCCGCGTCGCCACGCGTCGGCCCGATCTCGCCGGCCATTTGCAGCCGCTCGGCAATGTCGGGCAGATCCAACCGGTGCAGGCCAATGTCCGCGTGCGCTGGTCGATCGACCGCGCCGTCGAAGGTGCCGACCACGTCATCAACCTGGTCGGCATCATGCATCAGTCCGGCCGCCAGACTTTTAACGCCGTCCAGGATTTCGGCGCCCGCGCAGTGGCTGAATCGGCGCGCGCTGCAAAAGCCAGGCTGACCCACGGCTCGGCGCTCGGCGCGGATCTCCAATCCTGGTCGATCTATGCGCGCACCAAGGCGCGCGGCGAAAAGGCGGTGCAGGAAACGCTCAAGGACGCCGTGATCTTCCGTCCCTCGGTGGTGTTCGGCCCGGAAGACCTGTTCTTCAACCGCTTCGCCGATATGGCACGGTTTTCGCCGGTGCTGCCGCTGATCGGTGGCGGGCGCACGCGCTTCCAGCCGGTCTTTGTTGGCGATGTCGCCGAGGCGATTGCCCGTTCGGTCGACGGCGACGTGAAGGGCGGCCGTATCTACGAGCTCGGCGGGCCGAACGTCCTGACTTTCCGCCAATGCATGGAAGAGATGCTCGAGGTGATCGACCGCCGGCGGTTGCTGGTGTCGGTCCCGTGGTGGGTGGCGCGCCTGCAGGGATCCATTCTTGGCATGCTGCCGAACCCGTTGCTTACCGCCGACCAGGTGTCGCTGCTGGAAGAGGACAATCTGGTTTCGGCCGATGCCATCAAGACCGGCCGCATCCTGTCCGGTCTCGGCATCCAGCCGCAATCGACCGCCGCGGTCCTGCCGTCCTACCTCTGGCAGTACCGCACGGCCGGCCAGTTCACGCGCAAGACCGAAACAGAAAACTGATAAAGCACGGCCGGGCTTGCAGGCGCTCGCCAATTTCCTGCCTGAAGGGATCAGCGCCGGCGCAGCTATGCTGCTTGCCGTCGCCAGCTTTTTCACCTCGGCGCTGACGGCCACCTTCGGCGTCGGCGGCGGCGTTGCCATGCTGAGCCTGATGGGCCTGTTCGTGCCGGTTGCGGCGCTGATCCCCGTGCATGGCTCCGTTCAGCTCGGCTCCAACACCGGCCGCGCCTGGCATCAACGGGCCAATATCCGGCTCGACATCACCGTACCCTTCATCATGGGAAGCGTGGTCGGCGCCATCGCCGGTGTGTTTCTCGTGGTGCAGCTGCCGGACGCATTGTTGAAGCTGGTGCTCTCGGTGTTCATCATCGTGATCACCTGGGCGAAAATCCCCGGCATCGACCGGCTCGGCAAGGCCGGGCTTGTGGTTGCCAGCACTGGGCTGGCGCTGCTGTCGATGTTCGTCGGCGCAACCGGGCCGCTGATGTCGGTCATCCTGGCGCAGATCCTGGCCAACGACCGCAAGGCGCTGGTGGCGACCCATGCCGCTGCGATGACGGTGCAGCATGGGTTGAAAATCCTGGTGTTCGGACTGGCCGGCTTTGCCTTCTGGGACTGGCTGCCGCTGATCGCGGTGATGATCGCCTTCGGCTTTCTCGGGACCGTCTACGGCACGCGGTTGCTCGACCGCTTGCCCGAGGAAAGCTTCCGCCGCTGGTTCAAGATCGGCATCACCGTCCTTGCGCTTGGCTTGATGTGGGAAGGGCTGGAGAGCTGGCTGTTCTAGCTAGCCCCAGATGAACAGGGCAGCGAGGCCGAGCACGCCGACGATCACCCGCCACCAGGCAAACACCACAAAGCCGTGGCGCGACACGTAGTCGACCAGGTAGCGCACGACAAAGATGGCGACGACGAAGGCGGCGATGAAGCCGGTGGCTATTACCGGCAGGTCGGCCGCCGACAGCGCGTCGCGGTTCTTCAGGAGATCGAAGACGAAGGCGCCGAACATCACCGGCATGGCGAGGAAGAACGAGAACTCCGCCGACGAGCGTTTGTCGGCGCCGAGCAGCATGGCGCCGACAATCGTTGCGCCGGAGCGCGATGTACCGGGGATGAGGGCCAGGCACTGGAAAAGGCCGACGCCGAGGCAGACCGGCAGCGGCAAATCCATTATGTCGTGGTATTTCGGCGTCAGTGCCCAGCGGTCGACCCAGAACAGGACGAGACCGCCGAGGATCAGCATAATGCAGATCAGCTTGGGCGTCTCGAACAGCACCCCCTCGATGAAGTCGTGGGCGAGCGCGCCGATGATCGCCGCCGGCAGGAAAGCGATCAGTACACCGATCGTGAAGCGACGTGCACGCGGGTCGTGCGGCAGATCGAGGAGGATCTTCCACAGCCTCGTGAAATAGCCGGCGACGACGGCCAGGATTGCGCCGAGCTGGATCAGCACCTCGAAGGCCTTGCCGGTTGATTCGAACCCCAGGAAATGGCCGGCGAGCAAGAGATGCCCGGTCGACGAAACGGGTATGAACTCGGTCAGTCCCTCGAGAATTCCGAGCGCCAGCGCGTCGGCGATCGTTTGACTTGCCATTGGTCACCTTGGGGTTGAGTTGCACCCGGCCGAATGCCTGCGGGTGAGATTGGTCGGTGGATCGCCGGTCGGGTTGCCGGCGGGGTTGCTTGTCACGGCGCGGAACTGCCCCTATAGGTCGCACAACTGCCGCGGGCCTTGCTTCGCGCGGCCAAGACATAGCGGCATGGCGATCCGATAGCCAGCGCCGAGGAATACCTTCGCAGGATCATGCTGACCCTTTTCCACCACCCGATGCTCGCCGCCTGTCGCTTCGTCCGCCTCGCCTTCGGCGAATATGGCGAGGAGCTTGTGCTGATCGAGGAGAAGCCGTGGGCGCGGCGCAAGGAGTTCCTGGCGCTCAACCCGGCGGCGACGCTGCCGGTGCTGCTCGCCGAAGGCGACGTGGCGATCGTCGGCGCCTCGGTGATTGCCGAATATCTCGACGAGACGCGCGGCGTGTTGAAGCGCGAGCGGCGGCTGTTCGCCGAAGATCCGATGGATCGCGCCGAGATCCGTCGGCTGGCCGACTGGTATCTCACCAAGACCGAAAGCGAGGTGACGCGGCACCTGGTGCGCGAGCGCGTCCTGAAGCCGCTGATGACCAGCCCGCAAGGCGGCGGCTCGCCCGATGCGGCGGCGATCCGCGCGGCGCGCGCAAACATTCGCCAGCACATGAAATACACCAACTGGCTGGCGGGAACGCGCAACTGGCTGGCCGGCGGCCGCATCACCTATGCCGATCTCGCAGCGGCTGCGTCGATTTCGATCCTCGACTATCTCGGCGAGATCGACTGGACCGAATATCCGTCTGCGCGCGACTGGTATTCGCGGTTGAAGTCGCGGCCGTCCTTCCGCCCGTTGCTCGGCGACCGCGTGCGCGGGCTGACGCCGGTATCGCACTATGCGGACCTCGACTTCTAAAAAGCCCGCAAGCCTGCGCGATTTCATCGATCGCGAGGCGAAGAGGCTGGGCTTCGACGGTGTCGCCGTCGCGGCGCCCGATTCGATCCCGCTGGCGCCGGAGCGGCTCGCTGCTTTCGTGGCAGAAGGCCAGCACGGCTCGATGCAGTGGATCGCCGAGACCGCCGCGCGGCGCGGCAATCCGAGCGCGCTGTGGCCGGACGTACGCTCGATCGTCATGCTCGCCATGAACTACGGGCCGGGCAGCGACCCGCGCGCGGCACTCGCCAACCGGGATCGTGGCGCGATTTCCGTCTATGCGCAAAACCGCGACTATCACGATGTGATCAAGGGCAGGCTCAAGGAACTGGCCGGCAAGATCGCTGCCAGGAGCGGTGCCGACGTAAAAGTGTTCGTCGACACGGCGCCGGTCATGGAAAAGCCGCTCGCCGAAGCTGCGGGGCTCGGCTGGCAAGGCAAGCACACCAATCTCGTCAGCCGTGAATTCGGGTCATGGCTGTTTCTCGGCAGCATTTTTACGACGGCCGAGCTCGCTGTGGATGCGCCCGAGGAAGACCATTGCGGCACGTGCCGCGCCTGCTTGGACATCTGCCCGACCGACGCGTTTCCCACAGCTTACCGCCTCGATGCGCGGCGCTGCATCTCTTACCTGACCATCGAGAACAAAGGGCCGATCCCTAGGGAATTCCGCGCCGCCATCGGCAACCGCATCTATGGCTGCGACGATTGTCTTGCGGTCTGCCCGTGGAACAAGTTCGCGCAGGTCGCTTCGGAGGCCAAGCTGGTCGCCCGCGACGAGCTCAAACAGCCGCCGCTCGGCGAGTTGCTGACGATCGACGATGCCCGCTTCCGCACCTTGTTTGCGGGTTCGCCAGTCAAGCGCATCGGCCGTGACCGGTTCTTGCGTAACGTGCTGATTGCAGCCGGCAATTCCGGTGATCTTTCCCTGTCGGCCCTCTGCCGCCGGCTTCTCGACGATGCCTCGCCGTTGGTGCGCGGCGCGGCTGTATGGGCGCTGTCGCAACTATTGCCGGAAGCGGCTTTTGCCGCACTCACCGCGGAGTGCGCGGCTGGGGAACCGGATGACGATGTGCGGGCGGAATGGAGCATCGTCACTGGCCCGCCGGCATCAGCCGGTGCAGCCGCATGAGCGATCGCTTCTTCATTTTCGGCGCCGGCTATTCCGGCCGCGCTTTTGCCGGGCTTGTGTCCGGCGAAGGCTATGTCGCCGGGACCAGTCGTTCGCCGGACAAGTTCGAACGACTACGCGCAGCCGGCATCGACCCGCTGCAATTCGACGGCGAAGTCATCTCGGATGCGGTCCGGTCGGCCCTTGCCACCACGACGCACCTGATCGTCTCGACCGCGCCGGGCGAGGCCGGCGATCCGGTTCTTGCCGCCGGCCGCGATGTGCTTGCCAGGCAAATGCCTGACCTGCGCTGGATCGGCTATCTCTCGACGGTCGGCGTCTATGGCGATCATGCCGGCGCCTGGGTCGACGAAACCAGCGAGTGCCGGCCGGTGTCGCGCCGCTCGGTGCTGCGTGTCGCGGCCGAGCAGGATTGGCTGTCCTTTGCGCGTGATGTCGGGGTGCCGGTTGCGGTGCTGCGCCTTTCCGGCATTTACGGGCCGGGCCGCAACGCTTTCGTCAACCTGGCCAACGGCACGGCGCGGCGGCTGGTCAAGCCGGAGCAAGTGTTCAATCGCATCCACGTCGCCGACATTGCCGGCGCCTTGAAGCATTTGGCGCATGCTCGCACCGGCGGTATCCTCAACATCACCGACGATCGGCCGGCGCCGCCGCAGGATGTCGTTGCCTACGCCGCCGAACTGATGGGGATCGCGCCGCCGCCAGAGATTCCATTCGAGACCGCCCAACTTTCGCCAATGGCGCGGTCATTCTACGGCGAGAACAAGCGCGTCTCGAACGCCTTGATCAAGGAGAGCGGCTATTCCTTTGCGTTTCCCGACTATCGCTCGGCCTTTGAACGGATGTGGGCCAGCGGCGAATGGCGCGGCGATGGCGCGGCCGATGCGGCAAGCTCCATCAGTCTGTCTTGATACGGCGTAGTCCGGCGCGTGCTATGATTCGTTAACGATTGGGTAACCGTGCAGGGCCAGATTTTGCCCTTGGACGATGGGAGATCGGATGATCAACGGGGTTGGAGCGATCGGGCGCGTTGCGGCATTGCTCGTTGCCGTGGCCGCTGGGGTCTCGGCGTCGACCAGCGCCATGACCAAGGAGCCGCTCGCCAAGGATTTGTTCGGGTCGATGAAGCTGCCGGCCGTGTCCAAGCCGCAATCCTTCGGCTTTTACAGCAGGGGCTGCTTCGCCGGCGGCGTGGCGATCGCCACTGACGGGCCGACCTGGCAGGCGATGCGGCTGTCGCGCAACCGCCGCTGGGGCCACCCGGCCATGATCAAGCTGATCGAGAAGCTGTCGCGCGACGCCGTTGCCGATGGCTGGCCGGGGCTGCTGCTCGGCGACATCTCGCAGCCGCGCGGCGGCCCGATGCTCACCGGGCATGCCTCGCACCAGATCGGCCTCGACGCCGACATCTGGTTCACGCCGATGCCCGACCATCGTCTGACGCCGCAAGAGCGCGAGAACATGAGCGCCGTCTCGCTGATCAAGAAAGGCACGCATTTCGTCGACGACCGCCTGTGGACGCCGGCGCATGAAGCGCTGTTGAAGCGCGCCGCAAGCTACTCCGAGGTCGAACGCGTCCTCGTCAACCCCGGCATCAAGAAGAAGCTCTGCGACACCGTCACCGGCGATCGCAGCTGGCTGCGCAAGATCAGGCCGTTCTGGGGTCACGACTATCATTTCCACGTCCGCATCGGCTGCCAGCCGGGATCGAACGGCTGCAAGAAGCAGGACGCGACGCCGAACGATGACGGCTGCGGCAAGCCGCTGGCCTGGTGGTTCACCGAGGAGCCATGGCGCCCCAACAAGAACCCGGACGCCCCTAAGGCGCGCGACGTTATGACCATGGCCAGCCTGCCCAAGCAGTGCCGCGCCGTGCTCGATGCGCCCGCGCCTGAATCGGAGGCGGCCGTGACGCTGGGCAGCATGGGCATCACCACCGCGGCCGCGCCCTCCGCCGAGCCGGCGGACCCGGACCCCGGGCCGTTGCCGGTCAATGCCTATACGTCGCCGCTCAAGCAACAGGCCCCGGTGCCGCAACCGCGTCCCAAAAACAATAACAGGTAGGTACGGCCGGGGAATGTGCGGCGCGGCTGTTCCGGGCCGCGCAACTCTGTGCTAGTTCGGGCTTTCCGTCCCGAGCTATCGATGCCGCAGCCTTTCCGCCTCGCCCTCATCGCGCATGACGAAAAGAAGGCCGACATGGTGGCCTTTGCGCGCCGGCATGCGGCGTTCCTGGCAACATGCGACATCGTCGCCACCGGCACCACAGGCCAGCGCATTGCCGAGGCCTGCCCGGAGCTTGAGATCAAGCGCTTGAAGAGCGGCCCGCTCGGGGGCGATCAGCAGATCGGCGCGCTGATTGCCGAAGCGCAGGTCGACGCGTTGATTTTCTTCGTTGATCCTTTGACGCCCATGCCGCATGACGTTGATGTGAAGGCCTTGATGCGGCTCGCCATCGTCTATGACATTCCGATGGCGCTCAACCACGCCACGGCAGAAATTGCTTTGCTGAAGAAAGAGAGCGGCGCCTAGCCGCCTGCCAGATGGGGACGGAAGCAACAGATATGGCAAGCGTGACCGACGACGCGGCGCTGGAATTTCCCATATTGATCGGCGATATCGGCGGCACCAATGCGCGCTTCGCCATCCTGGTCGACGCTGTCTCCGCGCCAATCGAATTCCCCAATGTGCGCACCGCCGACTATGCGACGATCGACGACGCGATCCGCCTGGGCATCGTCGAGACAACGACGGTGAAGCCGCGCTCGACGGTGCTGGCGATCGCCGGCCCGGTCGACGGCGACGAAATCCCGCTCACCAATTGCCCGTGGGTCGTCAAGCCGCGCGGCATGCGCGCCACGACAGGCATCTCCGAAGTGATCGTGCTCAACGATTTTGAGGCGCAGGCGCTGGCCGTGGTGGCGCTTGGCTCCGAGCATATGGAGAAGATCGGCGCGGGCGAGCCCGAAGCCGGCGCGAGCCGTGTCGTGCTTGGCCCCGGCACCGGGCTCGGCGTCGCCGGCCTGATCCGGGCTTGCGGGCGCTGGATTCCGGTGCCGGGCGAGGGAGGCCATATGGACATTGGCCCACGCACACCGCGCGATTTCGAGGTGTTCCCGCATCTGGAAACCATCGAGGGCCGCATTTCCGGTGAGCAGATCCTGTGCGGCCGCGGCCTCGTCAACATGTACCGCGCCGTTGCCAAGGCGGACGGTGTCGAGCCGCGCTTCACCTTGCCCGCCGAGATCACCGGCGCAGCGCTTGCCAACACGGACAAGGTTGCGGCGGAAGCGCTGGAACTGTTCGTCACCTGCCTGGCCCGCACGGCCGGCGACCTCGCTCTGGTCTTCAAGAGCCGTGGCGGCGTCTTCCTGACCGGCGGCATCGCCCAAAAGATCGTGCCTGCGCTGCGCGCGCCAAACTTCCGCGCGGCGTTCGAGGACAAGGCTCCCCATAGCGCGCTGATGCGCTCGATGCCGGTCTACGTCATCACCCATCCGCTCGCCGCATTGGCCGGGCTCGCGGCCTATGCGCGCCAGCCCGACGCCTTCGGCGTCGAAACCAGGGGGCGGCGCTGGTCGTCGCAATAGCGGTTGTGCAGCGGAAAGCGTCCATTATTGAGCTGATCCGGCAATTGGAAGTGCCCTTGTTTGGAACGATGAATGCGGAGGATCTCGCCGCTATTGTTCCGTTTCTTCATCGTCGGAATTTTGCACCCAACCAACTGGTTTTCTCCAAAGGTGATCAAGCCGAGGAGCTTTACCTTCTTCTCTCTGGCCGTATGAAGATTTCCGTCCTCGCGCCGGATGGGCGTGAGCTGGCGTTTCGCACAGCTGGACCTGGCCAGATGGTCGGCGAAATTGCCGTCTTGGATGGAGGCACCCGAACGGCCGATATGACATCCTTGAGCCAAAGCGAGGTCCTTGTCCTTGGCAAGGCCAGCCTCGCTCGTCTTATCGCGGATCGCCCTGCGATCAATCGTGATCTGGTCCAGTTTTTGTGCCAGCGTCTGCGCGACACCACCGAGCAACTCGAGAGCATCGCCCTCTACAGGATCGAGGCTCGTCTTGCCCGCTTTATGCTTGCCCTCTCCGAACACATGCCAGCAGCGTCGAAGATGGTGGAGGTTCCGCTCCTTATGTCTCAGACTGAACTCGGTGCTGTATTGGGCGCCAGCAGGCCCAAGGTGAACGTGGCTTTGCACAATCTGGAGGAGGCCGGAGCGATCCGTCGGCATGGGAGCCGGATGACCTGCGACATCGCGAAACTGATGGCGATCACCGAGGACATCCCATGATAGCGACGCGACGGTACGGCCTGCGGGCCGTATCGGCACTGGTCGCAGTGGGGCTCGTGGCAGCTTGGCTATCCGGCGCCGGAGCATTTCGCGATAGTTTCCGTGAGGGTGCTTTCG
>Ga0268266_10007220_pt1 | contig 10048 bp, 8 predicted proteins | sample KBSS13metaG_FD_190356 | JGI IMG/M metagenome (GOLD analysis project Ga0268266, IMG submission 190356) | Switchgrass rhizosphere microbial communities from Kellogg Biological Station, Michigan, USA - KBS S1-3 metaG (SPAdes) (version 2) | ecosystem: Host-associated > Plants > Roots > Rhizosphere >... | reverse complement strand
TACCTGTTCCAATCGTTAACGTCTCATTTACGGGTCTGACCACACTATTACCATGTTCGTTAATCGTTCCTCTGGACTCCAGCGCTAGGGGGCCAAAACGTTAACGACACAAGCCAAGCCCCTCAAATATTTGGGTTTTTGGTTTGACGGGACATTCCATCCCATGTTATCCCATGCTGTCCCAAGGGTCCTTGTGATCCGCCTGACCGCGTCGCCGCTTTGGCCCCGCGAAAGGCTCTGCGGACGAGGGGGTATCAGGCGCGATGACCGGGTTGGTCCAGCCGTTCATATCGACGGTGCCAGGGTCGCTCGACAGCAAGGGGCGGGTATGCATTCCCGCGACCCATCGCCATCTGTTGGTCGCGCAGAACACAACCGGCGTTTTTGTCTGCCCCAGTTTCATCGATCCGGCGTTGGATGCCTTCGGTCAGGATCTGCTCGACCGCATCAATGCGCGCCTCGCCAATCAGGATCCGTTTTTCTCCGCAAGCTTCGACGATGAAGCCACGGCGCTGCTGGCACGCACCCAATCCTTGCCGATCGATGAGAATGGCCGCGTGCGCCTTCCCGATGCGCTGATCGAACATGCGGGATTGAAGGACAAGGTCGTCTTTGTCGGCAAGGCGCAGAAATTCCAGATCTGGGATGCCGAACGTTACGCGCCCATCGAAGCCGAAGCGTTGGCGCGCGTGAAGGCCCGCATGGAACGCGCCCGCAATGGGGAGGCGTCATGAGCGGACACATGCCCGTGATGCTGCGCGAAGTGCTGGAAGCGCTCTCGCCCCGCGACGGCGCGCAGTATGTCGACGGCACCTTTGGCGGCGGCGGTTATGCCAGCGCCATCCTGGAAGCCGCCGATTGCCATGTGCTGGGCATCGATCGCGATCCCGCGGCCATCGCCCGCGGCCAGGCGCTGGTGGAACGCTTTGGCGGCCGGCTCACCCTGGTGCAGGGCGAATTCTCCCGCATGGATGACTTCACGCAAGGGACCGACGGCGTGGTGCTGGATCTGGGCGTGTCATCGTTCCAGTTCGACGAGCCGGCGCGCGGTTTCTCCTTCCGCGAAGATGGCCCGTTGGACATGCGCATGAGTCTGTCGGGCGAAAGCGCCGCCGATGTGGTCAACAGGTGCGACGAACGCACGCTCTCCCAGATCATCGCCCGCTATGGCGAGGAAAAGAATGCCCGCCGCATCGCCCGTGCCATCATTGCCGCGCGTCCCATCAGCGGCACCGCGCAACTGGCCGCCATCGTCTCCGAGGCGCAGGGCCCCGCGGCGCTGCGCCATGCCATTCATCCCGCCACCCGCACCTTCCAGGCCTTGCGCATCCATGTGAATGACGAGCTTGGCGAACTGGAACGCGGATTGGACGCGGCGCTCGATATCCTGAAGCCCCAGGGCCGGCTGGTGGTGGTGTCCTTCCACAGCCTGGAAGACCGGATGGTCAAGCGCTTCCTTACCGAACGCTCCACCACCGCCCCGCGCGCTTCGCGCCATGCTCCCGTCGGTACCCCGGCGCGCCAGGCGGCGTTTCAGCTTTTGCCCCGCCGCATCCCCACGGCGGAAGAAATCGCATCCAATCCACGATCCCGGTCCGCGACGCTGCGCGCCGGCATCAAACTGGCGGCATAGGAGACAGACATGGTTCGTATCCTGAACTTCTTCTGCGTGGCGTTGATGGGTTTCTCGATCCTGGCGCTCTACCACGTGTCGGAAAAAACCCGCGTCGCTCATATGGAGCTGAGCCAGGTCAATGCCCGGATCGCCCAGGAGCGTGGCACCATCGGCGTCCTGGAAACCGAATGGCAGCATGTCGCCTCGCCCGACCGCGTCCAGCAACTGGCCCAGGCCAAGCTGGGCATGGCCGACAGTTCCTCGGTGCAGTTGAGTTCCTTTGACCAACTGCCGCGCCGCGGCGCCGATCCCGCGCCGCTGAACAACACTCCGGTCCACAACGCCAGCGCCCAGATTCCGGCACCCGATTCCGGCATGTGAGGATATGAACGAGGCTCCCACTGTCTTTCAGCGTCGCATTATTATCGGAGCGGTCCTCTGTGTTGCCGCTTTCGCGCTGGTGGGAATCCGTCTGGTCCATGTCACCCTGCTGAAATCGCTGGATGGCGTGCGCGCCGCGACCGCGGTCATCGCTCGCGCCGATCTCACCGATCGCAACGGCGAACTTCTCGCCCGCGACCTGCCCGTCAAGGATCTTTATGCCCGTCCCCAGGTGTTCTGGGACAAGGGGGAGGCGGCGCGCGCCTTGGCCGGCGCGACCGGCGCCGATGCCCGCCGTCTGCTGAGCGGGTTCAACAATGCCAAGCATCCTTATGTGCTGGTCGCCCGGCAGATCACGCCTGACACCGAAGCCAAGGTAATGCATCTGGGCCTGCCGGGACTTGAGTTCGAGCCGGGCGGCAAGCGCTACTATCCTGACGGCCGCAATGCCGCACAGGTGTTGGGCGTGACCGATCCCGACAACAATGGCGTCAGCGGATTGGAACTGGGGCTGCAGGACAAGATCCACGCCGCAGCGGGCGGCAAGGTCGCCACCTCCATCGATATGCGGGTGCAATACATCCTGGCCCATGAAGTGGAACAGGCGCGCAAGACCTTTTCCGCGCACGCCGCCGGCGGTGTGGTGATGAATGTCAACACCGGCGAAGTGCTGGGCATGGTATCGCTGCCCAACTTCGACCCCAACCAGCGCCGGCTGGACGCCGGCGATTCCGCCAAGAACATCATGGCGCAGGACGTCTATGAACTGGGCTCGGTGTTCAAGATTTTCAGCTTCGCGCTGGCGCTGGAAGATCGCACGCTGCGCAGCCTGGACGAGGTCTTCAACATCGGCCAGGTCTACAAGATCGGCAAGCATTCCATCCATGAAGCCGAACACATGCCCGCCACCCTGCCGGCGCGCGACATCCTGGCGCAATCCTCCAATATCGGCACCTTGCAGATCGCGCTGCGCTCCGGCCCCACGCGGCAGCGCGAATTCCTCGGCCACATGGGATTGCTCAAACCCATCAGGACGGATCTGCCGGAAACCGCCCGCCCGCTTTATCCCTTCAGCAATTGGGGCCAGATCGAGACCGCCACCATCGGCTTCGGCCAGGGCATTTCGGTTTCGCCTTTGAGTTTCGTTGCCGCCGCCGCCTCGGTCGTGAATGGCGGCCGCCGCATCACGCCGACGTTCCTCAAACAGACCGCGACCGACCTGCGCGGCGAACAAGTGCTCAAGCCGCAGACCAGCGAACAGATGCGCGACCTGCTGCGCTATGTCGTAACCGACGGTTCGGGCAAGCGCGCCGATGTTCCAGGTTATGATGTGGGCGGCAAGACCGGTTCGGCTCAGGTGCCCGGCCCACATGGCCGCTATATCCCGCACGCGCTGCGCACCAGCTTCTACGGCGTATTCCCGGTGCACAATCCACGTTACGTCGTGTTCGTCCTTCTGGACCAACCGCACGGCACCAAGGAAACCGGCGGCTTCGCCCTGGCCGGCTGGACGGCCGCCCCCACCGTCGGCCGGGTGATCCAACGCATCGCACCGCTTCTGGACGTGCCCAACATTCTTCCGCCCACCAAGCTGGCATCGACTTCGCCGAGTAACCCCTAATGACGCCACATTCGGATTCTAAATTGGGGCCAAGGGGCGGAAGCGCCGCCATGTTGGGTATGAACGATTTCGCCGGGCTTGGAGTGACCGGCCTGGCCAGTGACAGCCGCAAGGTGAAGCCGGGATATCTGTTCGCGGCCTTGGCCGGGACCAAGACCGATGGCGCACGCTTTGTGAAAGACGCGGTGGCGCGCGGCGCCGTGGCGGTGATGGGCCCGCCTTCGCTCGCCGATGACGTCGCGGCGCTGGGCGTGCGCTTTATCCCGGAAGAAAATCCCCGCGCCGGATTGGCGCGCATGGCGTCCGCTTTTTTTGTCGGTCAGCCAGACATCATCGCCGCCGTCACCGGCACCAAGGGCAAGTCTTCCATCGTCGCGTTTTTGCGCGAGATCTGGACGCGATTGGGCAGGCCCGCCGCCAGCCTTGGCACGGTGGGCGTGATCGGTCCCAATGGCGCGATGCCGCTTTCCCACACCACACCCGATCCGGTCGAGATTCACCAATTGCTGGCCAAGCTGAAACAGGAAGGGGTGGACCGTCTCGCCATCGAAGCTTCCAGCCACGGTCTGGACCAGCACAGGCTGGATGGGGTGAAGATCGCCGCTTGCGGCTTCACCAACATCACCCGCGACCATATGGACTACCACCCCACCTTTGAGGATTACCTGGCTGCCAAGCTGCGCCTGTTCACCGAACTGGTGCAGGATGGCGGCGTGGCGGTGGTCAATGCCGATGCGGCGCATGCCGAACACTTCATCGACGCTGCCAAGGCGCGCGGTCTGAGACTGATGACTGTGGGCCGCAAGGGCGAGACCATCCACCTGGACCGCCGCGAGGATCGTGGGGGGGCCCAAGCGCTCACCCTGCATTACCAGGGCAAGATTTTTTACATAGAGCTGCCCCAGGCGGGGGAATTCCAGACCTCCAATGCGCTGGTCGCGGCGGGCTTGGCGATCGGGCTTGGCGAAAATCCGGATAAGGTCTTCGCGGCCTTGGAGCATCTGAAAGGTGCGCCGGGGCGGATGGAAAAAGTCGCGTTCGCCAAGTCGGGCGCACCGATTTATGTCGATTATGCCCATACCCCGGATTCGCTGGAAAAGGTGCTGGAAGCGCTGAGACCGCATACCGCCAACCGCTTGCATGTGGTGTTCGGTTGCGGTGGCGATCGCGACAAGGGCAAGCGCCCCTTGATGGGCGCCATCGCCGTCCGGCTGGCCGATGACGTGATCGTGACCGACGACAATCCCCGCAGCGAGGACGCGTCCGCGATCCGCGGCGAGATTCTGGTCGCCGCCAAAGGCGCGCGCGAGATCGGCGACCGGGCCCAGGCGATCCGCGCCGCAGTGGCGGATTTGAAGACCGGCGATGTGCTGATCCTGGCCGGCAAGGGCCATGAGACCGGACAATATGTGAAGGGCGAAGTCTTTCCCTTTTCCGACCGCGAGCAGGCGATTGAAGCCGCCATCGCTTTGGGAGGGCGCGCGGCATGACGCTGTGGACCCATCTCGAGGCGGAAGCCGCCACCCTGGGTCAGGCCAGCCAGGCTTTTTCCGTGGGCGGAATCTCGATCGACACCCGCACCTTGAAAGAGGGCGACTTATTTGTGGCGCTGCAGGGCGACAATCGCGACGGCCATGCGTTCGTACGCGCCGCGTTCGAGGCCAAGGCGGGTGCGGCCATGGTGGCGCGGCCGCTTGCGGACGCAACGGGCCCATTGCTGATGGTGGGCCATACCCAGCGCGGCCTGGAAGACTTGGCGCGCGCCGCCCGCGCCCGCAGCAACGCAAAGATATTGGCGGTCACCGGCAGCGCCGGAAAGACCACCACCAAGGAAATCCTGCTTCTGGCGTGCAATGCGCTCGGCCGCACCCATGCCTCGGCCGCCTCTCACAACAATCACTGGGGCGTGCCGCTCAGTCTTGCGTCGCTGCCGCGCGATTGCGAATACGGCATCTTTGAAGTGGGCATGAACCATTTCGGCGAGTTGCGGAACTTGGTGTCCTTCGTCAGGCCGCACGTCGCCCTGATCACCACCATCGCGCCGGCGCATTTGGAATTCTTCGGTTCCTGCGAGGCCATCGCCGACGCCAAGTCGGAAATCTTTGAAGGCCTGTTGCCGGGCGGCGCGGCGCTGATCCCTGCCGACAATCCCTATACCGAACGCCTGAAGGCCCGCGCCCGCCAGGCGCAGGTGTCGCGCATTATCACTTTTGGCGAAACCGGTGATGCCAGATTGATCTCCTTCGCGGCCGACGGCGATGGCATGCGGGTCAGGTGCGATATATTGGGCCGCGCCGTGGACTGTTATGTCGGTGCGCCCGGCGCCCATATCGCCCAAAATGTGGTGGGCGCGCTGGCGGCGGTGGCGCTATTGGACGGCGATGTGCTGAACGCGGCGGCGGCGCTGAAGAATTTCGTGGCCCTCAAAGGCCGGGGCGCGCGCTTTGACGCCGCCGGCATCGGGGTGATCGACGAAAGCTATAATGCCAATCCAGCTTCGATGGCGGCGGCATTGGCGCTGCTGGGTGCGGCCCCCATGCCCAAAGAAGGGGGGCGCAAGATCGCCGTGCTGGGCGACATGCTGGAAATGGGTGAGGGCGGCATGGCCCACCATGCCGGCCTGGCGGCGCCCATCGACGCCAACCGGGTGGACTTGGTGTTTGCCAGCGGCGCCCAGATGAAAGCCTTGTGGGATGCGCTGCCGTTCAATCGGCGCGGCGCCTATGCCGAAACCTCCGCCGCGTTGCTGCCGCAGGTGCTGGCGGCCCTGAAAGCCGGCGACACGGTGCTGGTGAAAGGCTCCAACGGCGCGAAGATGTCGGTGATCGTGGAAGCGCTGAAGGCCCGGGACAAAAAGGGAGCGGCGGCTTAGATGCTCTACTATCTCTCGCTTCTCACCCACACCGACCAGTTGGCCTTCTTCCGCCTGTTCAAATATCTCACCTTCCGGTCCGGTGCGGCGGTGGTGACGGCGCTCCTCATCGCCTTCCTGATCAATCCCATGCTGATCCGCTGGCTGAAGGTAAAGCAGGGTAAGGGCCAGCCCATCCGCAGCGATGGTCCCCAGCGCCATATCATCGAAAAGGCCGGCACGCCGACGATGGGCGGATTGCTGATCCTGATCCCCTGGGTCGCGTCCACCCTGCTCTGGGCCAGCCCGTCGAACCGCTATGTCTGGATCGCGCTGCTGGTGACGGCGAGCTACGGCCTGCTGGGCTTCCTGGACGACTATTATAAGGTGACCAAGCGCACCTCTGATGGCCTTTCCAGCCGCATGCGGCTTCTGATCGAGTTCGGCGTGGCGGCATTGGCCACCTGGCTGATCATGCAATCGGAAACCCAGGCCCTGTCGGGGGTCCTGGCAGTGCCTTTCATCAAGACGGCGTTGCTGCCGCTGGGCCTGTTCTTCTTGGGCGTCGGCGTGTTCGTCATCGCAGGCGCGGCCAATGCGGTAAATTTCACAGACGGGCTGGACGGGTTGGCGATTGTCCCGGTGATGATCGCCGCCGCCACCTTCACCCTGATCGTCTATCTGGTGGGCAACGAACGATTCTCCGCCTATCTGCAGATTCCCTATATCGAATATTCCGGCGAACTGGCGGTGTTCCTGGCCGCCCTGGTCGGCGCCGGCCTGGGCTTTCTCTGGTACAACGCCCCACCCGCCGCCATCTTCATGGGCGACACGGGCTCGCTGCCTTTGGGCGGGGCGCTGGGCGTGGTGGCGGTCGCCGTGAAGCATGAGATCGTGCTGGGCCTGGTTGGCGGACTTTTCGTCGTCGAAACCGTTTCCGTCGTCGTGCAGGTGGTCTCTTATAAGCTCACCGGCAAGCGCGTCTTCCGCATGGCGCCGATCCATCACCATTATGAGCAACTCGGCTGGACTGAGCCCACCATCGTGATCCGCTTCTGGATCGTGGCGGTGGTGCTTGCGTTGCTGGGCCTCGCAACCCTGAAGCTCAGGTGAGGCGATGATCCCAAGCCGCTTTTATGCCGACAAGACCGTCGCCATCTTCGGCCTGGCCCGCACCGGGCTTGGCGCGGTACGGGCGTTGGTGGCCGGCGGCACCACAGTGATCGCCTGGGACGACAGCAGCACGGCGCGCGACCTTGGCGGCCAGGAGGGCGCGGAGTTGATGCCCTGGCGGGAATGGCCGTGGGAATCCATCGCCGCGCTGATCCTGTCGCCCGGCGTGCCGCTGACCCACCCCGCACCGCATGGCGTGGTGCAACATGCCAACCGCGCGCACGTACCGGTGATTGGCGATGTCGAGCTCTTCGCCCACGAGATCCGTACCTCCGCCGATCATCCGGGCAAGGCGCCTGTGATCGCGATCACCGGCACCAACGGCAAATCCACCACCACCGCGCTGGTGGGGCATATTTTGACTCAGTGCGGCTTCAGCGCCCAGATCGGCGGCAATATCGGCAAATCGGTGCTGGAACTGGCGCCGCCGACCGCCAAGACCATCTATGTGCTGGAAATGTCCAGCTTCCAGATCGACCTCACGCCTGGCCTGCATCCGGATGTGAGCGTGCTGTCCAACCTGTCACCCGATCACATCGACCGTCACGGCACGATGGAGAATTACGCCGCCATCAAGGCGCGGTTGATGAAACAGACCGCGCGCGACGGCCAGGCGGTGATCGGCGTCGATGACGCCTATTCCTCGGGCATCTTCACCCAACTGTCGGCGGCCGGCGGCGCCCAGGCGCATCCCGTTTCGGTCGGCAAGATTCTGGGCCGCGGCGTCTTTGTGGTCGATGGCGCATTGTATGACGCGATGGGCGCGCGCGCCGTCAAGGTGATGGACATGGCGGCCGCCGCTCACCTGCCGGGCGCGCACAACTGGCAGAACGCGGCTTTGGCCTACGGCGCTGTCCGCCCCTTTGTGTCCGACATGAAGGCCATTGCCGAGGCCATCGCCAGCTTTCCGGGCTTGGCGCATCGCATGGAGGATGTGGGCCATATCGGCAAGACCGCCTTCATCAATGATTCCAAGGCGACCAACGCCGACGCCACGGCGCGCGCGCTGGCCGTCTATCCCGATATTTTCTGGATCGCCGGCGGCAAGCCCAAGGAGGGCGGTATCGAAAGCCTGGCGAGTTTCTTCCCCCGCATCCGCAAGGCCTATCTGATCGGCGAGGCCGCGCCGCAATTTGCCCGCACCCTGGACGGCAAGGCGTCTTATGAAATGTCGGACGTGCTGGAAGCGGCCGTGAACCACGCCGCCGCGGATGCGCAAGCCTCGCAGGCCGCCTCACCGGTGGTGCTGTTGTCGCCGGCCTGCGCGTCCTATGACCAGTTCAAGGATTTCGAACAGCGCGGCGACATCTTCCGCGCGCTCGTCGCCCGGCTTCCCCGCGATGTCCAATCGGGAGCCGCGCAATGATCAACCGGGCTGACAAAAGCGGTTTCGCCAATTGGTGGTTCACGGTGGACCGTGTCGCCCTGCTGTGCATGCTGGCCCTGGCCGGCATCGGGCTGATGCTGGCTTTTGCCGCCAGCCCCGCCATCACCGGCGGTCCGTTGACGGCAGGGGACTTCCGCTACACGGCGCGCCAGGTGGCGTTCGCGGTGCTGGCCATCGGCATCCTGGGCGGTGTGTCGCTGCTCAATCTCAAGCAAATCCGGATTCTGGCGGCGGTGACCTTCGCTTGCGCGTTGATCGGCTCCTTCCTGGTGTTGTTCATCGGGGCGGATGTCCTGGGCGCGCGCCGCGAACTGGATCTTGGCGCCTTTGCCCTGCAGCCGTCGGAATTCCTGAAGCCCAGCTTCGCCATCCTGGCGGCGGCCGTGCTGGCCGACCGCCAGCCGCTCTCCGTTCCCAAGCCGGTGGTGACCTTCCTGCTTCTGGCGCCGGCCCTGGGCATCCTGATCCGCCAACCCGATGTGGGCCAGACCGGGCTTCTGCTCTGTTTGTGGGGCGCGATGCTGTTCTTCTGGGGCATGTCCTTTGTCTGGGTGGGCACCGGTCTTGGCATCGCCGGCGCGCTGGGTCTGGCGGCTTACGAAATCTTCCCCCATGTGCATCACCGCGTGGACCAGTTCCTCAGCGAATCCGATACGGGCTATCAGGCGGGGCTGGCCTTGAAGGCTTTTGCGCATGGCGGGCTCTCCGGCGTGGGTCCCGGCGCCGGCACCATCAAATACCGTATCCCCGACGCCCATTCCGATTTCATCTTTGCGGTGGCGGGCGAGGAGTTCGGCTTTCTTCTGTGCGGACTGATCGCGCTTCTCTTCTGTGTTCTGACCGTGCGGCTGTTGCTGCGTTCGGCCGCCGCGCGCGAGCCTTTCGCGCAGCTTGCCGGCGCGGGCCTTGCGGTGGTAACGGCGGTGCAGGCCTTCATCAATATGGGCGTGGCGGTGTCGCTGCTGCCCGCCAAGGGCATGACCCTGCCGTTCATTTCTTACGGCGGCTCCTCCCTCTTCG